>ENA-OQIR01000264-OQIR01000264.1-human-gut-metagenome-genome-assembly--contig:-NODE-264-length-24701-cov-3.079963_pt1 | contig 24701 bp, 30 predicted proteins | sample MGYA00242580_ERZ504745 | MGnify/ENA primary metagenome ERZ504745 (study PRJEB26092, sample SAMD00036214) | human gut metagenome | host: Homo sapiens | study: EMG produced TPA metagenomics assembly of...
CGATTACGCCCACGGACACGGCGGAAACGCTGTCTTTGATCACGCGGTCGGCAGACTTGATGTGCTTGTGCTTCTCGGCCCAATGCATGGCGTCCACGAGCGCCACATATGCGCCGGTGATCGATGCGGTTCGGGTGCCGCCGTCGGCCTGCAGCACGTCGCAGTCGATCTGCACCTGGTTTTCGCCGAGCGCCTTCATGTCGACCACGCCACGCAGGCAGCGTCCGATCAGTCGGCTGATCTCGTGCGTGCGTCCGCCGATCTTGCCGCGCACAGATTCGCGATCAGTGCGGTCTGCGGTGGCTCGCGGCAGCATCGCATATTCTGCGGTGACCCAGCCCAGGCCGGAGTCCTTGCGCCAACGAGGCACGCCTGCGGTGAACGTAGCCGTGCACATCACGCGTGTATTGCCGCATTCCACAAGCACGGACCCCTCCGGAACGTCCGTGAAATGACGGGTGATACGCACCGGACGCAGCTCATCCACCTTACGTCCGTCCGCGCGAATTATCGTCTGCCCGTCCAACATGTCTTTAATCGCTACCATCGCTGATTTCTCTGCTTTCGATTGATTACACGATCAACAATCGCTTGTATTTTCCGAAAAAACAGTATCACCAGCCGAAAACCCATCTTGAGGTGCGTGAATCGTTCGTAATTGTCTTGCGATCATTTTGCGTCGTTTTCCGCGTTTATCTCACGTAATACAGGCATTCAAGCACGTATGATGGAGTGAAAACCTGTGCTTGGCCACAGCGAGGCCTACGCTCATGGTCAGTTTCACCAAAAGTCAGAAAGGCTTTGGAAATGCTGGATTATTCACCTGCGCTCATGACCGACATGTACGAATACACCATGCTTGACGCGTGTCTGAGGGACGGCACCGCCAATCGCAAGTGCGTATTCGAAATTTTCACCCGTCACCTGCCGATTGGCCGCCACTACGGAGTGGCCGCCGGGCAAGGACGCATTCTTGACGCGCTTGAAAACTTTCATCTTGACGATAATGATCTGAAATTCCTTGCAGATCGCAAGGTGGTGGGCCCTGAAACCATCAAATGGCTTGAGAATTTTCATTTCTCCGGTTCAATCAAGGGCTATCGCGAAGGTGAGATGTTCTTCCCGAATTCACCGATTCTGCAAGTCGAAGGCACGTTCGGCGAGTGCACACTGCTGGAAACGCTGCTGCTGAGCATTCTGAATTACGATTCTGCGGTTGCGTCGGCGGCGTCCCGCATGGTCAGCGCCGCGAAGGACCGCCCGTGCATGGATATGGCGGTCGCCGAACGAACGAGTGGGCCGCCGTTGCCGCAGCCCGCGCCGCCGTAGTGGGCGGTTTCAAAGGTACGGCCAATCTGCTGGCCGCGCAAATGTATGGCTTGAAGGCCATTGGCACGGCCGCGCACTGCTTCACGCTAGTGCACGATGACGAGCGGAGCGCGTTCGAATCGCAGATCGCCGCGCTTGGCAAGAACACCACGCTGCTGGTCGACACGTACAACATTGAAGAGGCTGTGAAGACGGCGGTTGAAGTGGCCGGCCCAGAATTGGGCGGCGTGCGCATCGATTCCGGCGACTTGGCGTCGCTGGCGCAGCGTGTGCGTAACCAGCTGGACGCGCTGGGAGCCACCAATACGAAGATCACCGTCACCAACGATTTGGACGAGTATGCGCTCGCATCGCTGCAGACTGCGCCGGTCGATTCGTATGGCGTGGGCACTATGCTCGTCACCGGATCGGGCGCTCCGACCTGCGCGATGGTGTACAAGCTGACCGAACGCGAAAATTCCGCTGGCGACATGCAGCCGGTGGCCAAGAAGTCGAAAGACAAGGCCACGGTTCCGGGACGCAAGCTCGCCTTCCGCTCGTACGAATATTCGCTGGCCGACTGCGAACATGTGATTTCCGGATCCGAAAAGCAGCTTGCCTTCTATCAGCCGGAAGAAGGCTGGAAGGATCTGCTGGTCGACTATGTGACCGACGGCGAAATCAACTCCGACTATCAGGGGCACGAAGCCATCGTCAACGCGCATAATTATCGTGCTCAGGCACTGGCCGAACTGCCAATCGGCGCGCAAAGCCTCATGAAGGGCGATCCGGTGATCCCCACCGAAATCACAGTCCTTTGACTCGTGCTACCATCATGCTGGTTGCGTACGGCAATCAATCTCGTAATCAACCAGCATGAAGGGGTAGGATTACATGCGAGCATTTTCTCTGGTTACGTTGAGTCCGGAGGCGTTTGACGATTTTTCCGCACACCACCCGGACGGCAACTTCCAGCAAACCTCCGCTGCAGGCCGTCTGCGTGCCGCCCAAGGAATCGAAGTGGAATATCTTGGCGTTCAAGAAAACGGCAAAATCGTTGCGGGATCGCTGTTCGAAACGCATCGCAGCCGCCTTTCCACATTCAGTGTGGTGCATGACGGACCATTGTGCGACTATCGTGATCGCGAATTGACCGAATACTTCATGACCCAGCTGAAGCAGCATGCGAAGGCGAAAGGTTCCGCACAGATGGAAATCGTGCCGGAAATGCCATACTGCCTGCATGATTCGCGCGGCGGTGAACTGCCAGCTGACCAAGGTGGTGCTCCTGCTGAGGATGCCGTGGAAACGTTGAAAAACCTCGGCTTCATACATGACGGCTTCACGATCGGCTACACTGCGGTGCCGCGCTGGCGCTACTTGAAAGACCTGACTGGCATTACCGACGAAAAGTCACTGCTCAAGTCGTATGACAAGCGCACGCAGTGGAGCGTGAAACGTGCCGCATCCATGGGCGTGCATGTGCGCGAACTGGGTGAAGACGAGCTGCAGGTGTTTGCCGACATCGAGCAGGCCACCGCCGAACGTCGCAATTTCGAATATCGCGGTGAAGCCTACTTCCGCAAGTTCAAACAAGCCTATGGCAGCAAAGCTCACTTCATGGTGGCGCAGATTCACATCGGCGAATACATTGCCGACATGGAATCCAAGCGTGATGTCTTGCAGAAGAAGGTCGATACGCTGCAGTCCAAATACGATGAGCATCCGACCACCAAAACGGGACGTCAGCTAGGGGAGGAGTCCCGCAACCTTGCGGCGGCGGAAAAGCGTTTGGCTGAAGCGGCCGAGTATGCCAAAGATGGTGACGTGCTTCCGGCGGCGGCCTCCCTGTTCGTGGAACATGCGCGTGAAACGGTGTATCTGTTCTCTGGCAGCGTGGAGAAGTACAAGCCGTTCTACGCTTCCGCGCTTGTGCAACATGACGCCATGCTGCACCTGTGCGTGGAGCGTGGCGTGACCCGCTACAACTTCTACGGCATCGACGGCGTATTCGATGATCCGAACAGCGAAGGCCGTGGCGTGCTCGAATTCAAGCAAGGCTTCAACGGGTATGTTGAGGAACTCATGGGTTCGTTCGTGCTTCCCGTGCGCCCGTTGGCGTTCAAGTTCAAGACTGTCGTACGCAAACTCCTTCGCCGCTAGCTCGTCATTCGCATGGAGGTCTCTGGGCGCGGACTTATAAGCGCGCGAGGGTTATGTGAACGTGGTTGACGGCGGCTGCAGGTCAGACTAGGTTATCTCCCTTGGGAAATGGGGCTTTTAGCCGGTTTGAATAATGAAAGGCAGCGCGGATCATGGTGCGAGAAATGGATGTGAGTGAGGAACAAGAGCGAGAATCGTCTGAATGGAATGTGCGTGAGCTGAGCGCCGATGAATTTGATGCGCTTTCTGCTGCGAGCGAGTACGGCGGATTCCAGCAGACTTCCGAAATGGCGGTTTTGGCGCAATCTGAAGGCATGCAGACGCAATACGTTGGATTGGTGGATTCGCACGATGCTCCGGTGGCGGGAGCGTTGGTGGCCTTTTCACAAGGGCGTTTCGGCGTGGAAGGTTCGTTGTGGCTTGGCCCGTTGTGCAATGGGAATGACAGCGAGCGGATGACCGCGTTGACCGACGGTTTGCGCGAGGTTGCCGAACGGGTTCACGCCATCAGTCTGACGTGCTGGCCCAACCAAGTGTATTGCGTTCGTGATTCGCAAGGCAAGGCTGTGACCGAACCCAATGATGCGATGGTGCGGGAGTACGAGCGGCTGGGTTGGAAGCATGCTGGCTTCACCCGTGGGTACGATGCCTGATGAACCGTTGGAATTACGTCAAGGACCTGAGTGAGTTCTCGGACGCCGGCGAACTGCTCGCTTCGTATGCGAAGAACACGCGTCGTAACGTCAAGATCGCGCGGAACAGCGGCGTGGAGGTTCGACGCCTGAATCGCAGCGAGTTGAATGTGTTCCACGATATTTGCGAGCTGAGTAGCGAACGCCAGCATTTCGCCAACCGTAGCCTTGATTATTTCGAACGCGTATATGATGCGTTTGGAGACAAGGCCGAATTCATGGTGGCGGAAGTGCATCTTGACCGCTATTTGCAGTCCTGGGAAGAAAAGCTGGCGAAGTTCTCGAAAGACGTGGAACGCTTGGAGCGTTCGCTTGAGCATACGAAGTACCCGGATGATGTGCGCAAGAAGCTCGATACGGCTCAGAAGAATGTGGAGTCCGCACGACGCCGCATTGAGGATGCGAACGAGCGCATCGCTCGTGATGGCGAAGTGGTACCGGTCGCCGTAGGTCTGTTCATGTGGCATGAGCGCGAGCTGGTGTATTTCTCCAGCGGATCTGACGATCGTTACGCCAAGTTCTACGCGCCCACCGCCTTGCAGCATGAGATGATGTCGCGTTGTTTGGAACGCGGAGTGACGCGGTACAACTTCTATGGCATTTCGGTGTATTCGACGATCCGGAAGACGATGGACGTGGCGTGTTGGAGTTTAAGCAGGGCTTCAACGGCTATGTGGAGGAGTTGCCGGGCGAATTCACGCTTCCTGTGAGCAAGCTGCGCTACGGCGTGAACGATTTGGCCCACAAACTCCTTCGCCGCTAGCTCGGGGGTGCTGGGGCTGCTTGGCGCGACGCGGATTTGCGCGGGGTGAGTTTTTCTGATACGCTTTGTGTCCTGTGCGCGGATGGCGTGTGCTTACCGGGCATTGCCACTTTAGCTCAGTCGGTAGAGCGGCTCACTCGTAATGAGCAGGTCGACAGTTCGATTCTGTCAAGTGGCTCCAGTGCCTAGATGTGAAAGCATCTAGGGTTTTGCATATCAGGAGCATTTCGCTCCGGTATGGCTACTTGCGCGAGTGGCGGAATTGGTAGACGCGCAGGATTTAGGTTCCTGTGTCTTTGACGTGTGGGTTCAAGTCCCATCTCGCGCACTTTCAGAAAATGGCGGCAGCTGCCTGTTCTTGGCCATCGCAGACCATTCAATAAGCCTTTTTGAGAACATTTTGAGAACATTTCGCACGTTTGCGTCCCGATTTCTCCAGTGACTGGGGGATTTGGGACGTTGGGGAGCCTGCGAGCGGGTGGATTGTTCCAGTGAATGGGGAATCAGGACGTTGAGAGGCGCGCAAGCGGGAGGATTGTTCCACTCACTGGGGGATTCGGTGCGCTTAGGGGCTTGTTGGCGGGATGATTCCTCCAGTGAGTGGATGTTTTTCCCGCTGGGGTGGCTTTGGGCGGGTGGATTCTTCCAGTGGGTGGGAAATTAGGGCGCGGCAGGGAGTCGGCTTGGTGGCGGGGGATGCTCCTAAGATGACTGTGGGTAGGAAGAGGAAGAGAAGCTTAAGGATTAGGGGGAGTGTTGTGTCTGCACTGATTCAGCCTGTTGCGTTGCTGCTGATTATCCTTGCCGGATATTTGTTCAAGCGTGCCGGTCTGTTCAAGGATCGCGATTATCGCATTATGCAGACCGCTATTTTCAATTTGGTGCTGCCGGGTGCGATCGTCTATTCGTTTGCTACGAATCCGCATGATTCCAGCCTGTTGCTGATTTCGCTGTTCGGCTGATCGTTGCGTTCATTCCGCCGGTCGTGGTTTTCCTGACGTCCCGCCATCGTCCGGTGCAGGATCGCGCGTTCATGATGTTGAATGGCTCCGGCTTCAACGTTGGCTGCTTCTGTTTCCCCGTAGTGCAGGCTTTTCTTGGCACAGGCGCGATCGTGCCCGCCGCCATGTTCGACATTGGCAATTGCGTGATGGTTGCCGCCGGCACGAATGTGATGACGCAAACGCTGTTGCATATCAAGCCTGGCACGCCGCTTATCGAGCAGTATCAGGGCAATGCGCCCACGCTCCCGCATGTGAAGCTGAAAGACAAGGATGCCAAGTGTCTTGCCCGCAAGGCTTTGGCCCGCAATGTGTTCAAGGGGTTCTTCGGCTCGGTTCCGTTCGATACGTACTTGGTGATGATTATTCTCACGCTCGTTAACGTGAAGATTCCTGACATTATCGCCACGCTTGTGCAGCCGCTTTCGAACGCGAATTCGTTCTGCGCGATGCTGATGGTGGGCATGCTTATGGATTTGCCGTCTGGCAGGCAGGATGTGTTGAAGCTTCTCAAGGTGATTGGTTGGCGACTGCCGTTCGGTATTGCGTTTGCCGCTGCGGCTTGGCTGCTGCTTCCGTTCAGTGCTGAGATTCGTGAGACGGCCGCCATGTGCTGTCTGGCGCCGATTGCCGTGTTTTCCACGCTGTTTACCGACAAGGTGCTTGGCAATGCGAAGCTTGCTGGTTTTACGCTGTCGATTACTGCGATTATCAGTTTGCTGATGATGACCGGCGCTCACTTCTTGTTCGTCGCGCTCGCATGAGAGCGGCAAGAAGATTTTTACCGGGGCCCATGCTGAGCGCTTTGGTCTGGTCGGGTTCTGCGGTGGGGATTTGGTGCCGGCGTACGGTCGATTGCGTAGAAGTGTGACGAAGGCTTACGGCGGAACTGTGCATACGATTTCAGTAAGCGTCAAAAGTATGCTTGGCGAAGATGGAAGTGGTCGGAACCGCGCTATATTGCGAATCCTAGCGAATGTGTTAACTCGGGAAACATTTTTGTGTTGTTCTGTCTTATTTTGTGAGTATCTTGTGAGGTGAAGAGATACGGAATGCGACGTACGGAAATCTACGAAGATCCGTAGCTTGTTCCGCTTCATAGTGATGATGAAAGGACCTAATACCATGGCCATCAATCCTCCTGTTGACGCCACCAAGACCCCGGAGTGGGCCGCACTGCAGAAGCACTACGATGAGCTGCAGTCCGAAGGCATCAGCCTCAAGCAGTGGTTCGCCGATGACGCCGAGCGCGTCGAGAAGCTGAGCTTCGATGCGGGCGACCTGCACTTCGACCTATCCAAGAACCTGATCAAGCCGGAAACCCTGCAGCTGTTCGCGGACCTCGCCAAGGCCGTCAAGCTCGACGAGCGCACCAAGGCCATGTACACCGGCGTGCACATCAACAACACCGAAGACCGTGCCGTGCTGCACACCGCACTGCGCCGCCCGGCCGAAGACGAAGGCAAGTACATCGTTGACGGACAGGACACCGTCAAGGACGTGCGCGAAGTGCTCGGCCGCATCTACGCCTTCGCAGACAAGGTTCGCTCCGGCGAATGGACCGGCGTTTCCGGCAAGAAGATCGAAACCGTGGTCAACATCGGCATCGGCGGTTCCGACCTGGGTCCCGTCATGGTGTACGAAGCGCTGAAGCCGTACGCTGACGCAGGCATCTCCGCACGCTACATTTCCAACATCGACCCGAACGATTTGGCTGAAAAGACCAAGGGCCTCGACCCGGAGACCACTCTGTTCATCGTTGTTTCCAAGACCTTCACCACCTTGGAAACCCTGACCAACGCTCGTGAAGCCCGCACCTGGCTGCTCGACGCCCTCAAGGCTGCCGGCGCAGTCGACGCTCCGACGAGAAGAACGCCGAAGCCATCAAGAAGCACTTCGTCGCCGTCTCCACCAACCTGGAGAAGGTCGCCGAGTTCGGCATCGACCCGGCCAACGCCTTCGGCTTCTGGAATTGGGTTGGCGGCCGCTACTCCGTGGACGCCGCCGTCGGCACCTCCCTCGCTGTGGTGTTCGGACCGGAACGCTTCGAAGAGTTCCTGCACGGCTTCCACGAGATCGACGAATACTTCGCCAACACCCCGTTCGAGAAGAACGTGGTCGTGCTGCTCGGCATGCTGAACGTGTGGTACCGCAACTTCTTCAAGGTCGCCTCCCACGCCGTGCTGCCGTACGACCAGTACCTGCACCGCTTCCCGGCCTACCTGCAGCAGCTGACCATGGAGTCCAACGGCAAGTCCGTGCGTTGGGACGGCACCCCCGTCACCTCCGAGACCGGCGAGATCTTCTGGGGCGAGCCGGGCACCAACGGCCAGCACGCCTTCTACCAGCTGATCCACCAGGGCACCCAGCTCATCCCGGCCGACTTCATCGCGTTCGTCAACACCCCGAACCCGACCAAGGACGGCGACCAGGACGTGCACGAGCTGTTCCTGGGCAACTACTTCGCTCAGACCAAGGCTCTAGCATTCGGCAAGACCGCTGACGAGGTTCGCGCCGAGGGTACTCCGGAAGAGATCGTTCCGGCCCGCGTGTTCTCCGGCAACCGTCCGACCACCTCCATCTTCGGTGTGGCTCTGACCCCGTTCGCACTCGGCGAGCTCATCGCCCTGTACGAGCACATCACCTTCGTGGAAGGCACCGTCTGGGGCCTCGACTCCTACGACCAGTGGGGCGTCGAGCTCGGCAAGCAGCTTGCCAAGCAGATCACCCCGGCCATCTCCCAGGACGACGACGCCCTCGCCGCCCAGGACGCCTCCACCCAGAGCCTGATCAAGTTCTACCGCGCAAATCGCGAATTCTGATTCGCTTTGCTCGGTCAGAATTCGTGATTCGCGCGACCGCGGCTGTGCTGTCTGGTGGGCAGTCTGGCGACTGTCCACGTCGCGAATTCTGATTCGCTTTTCTAGCTCCTCTCAATACTGAGGGGAGCTGTCAGCGAAGCTGACTGAGAGGGAGTTATGGAACGCTCCGTATGCTCCCCCTCAACTATGACTGTTGCCGGCGGCGGAACTACTGGAATAATCACCGTCCATCGGACTCTCACCTCCTTCAAGCCGTGCGCTGAAACGCCAAATCGATACCATCGTCGGTATCCATGCGACCAGCAGGAGGGACGGAAAGTATTCGAATCCGCCATCCGTGCTGCCTCGGCCAACTGATGCGTTAATAACGGAGAGAGACGACGACACGCCGATACTGTCCGCAATAATCCGTAAAATAGTCGATTGCTGTGTCGAGAAGTGGGCCGCCGCATAAGCCCGCGTCTCCATGGGTCCAGTCCGAACGGCCGCAAGGCCTGACTTTCGGCGGATCGGCAGGCTTCCCAAGGGCAAACCCGAGGGATAACGAGAACAGGCCAACGTACGCGATGCGCAATCGCGTGGATGGCCCCAGATCTGTGGCTGATATGCGGCAGCACTGAAGGAAAACAATGGTTAACGCTGTTGAGGCTTTTGACGCCAAGCACATGAAGCCGGCCGAGGAAATCCCGGCCTTCCGTCCCGGCGACACCGTCGACGTGAACGTGAAGATCCAGGAAGGCAACAACTCCCGTATCCAGACCTTCACCGGCGTGGTGATCGCTCGTAAGGGCGCTGGCGTGCGTGAGACCTTCGTGGTCCGCAAGATCAGCTTCGGCACTGGTGTGGAGCGTCGCTTCCCGGTGCACTCCCCGTCCATCGACTCCATCAAGCTCGTGCGTAAGGGCCGTGTGCGCCGCGCCAAGCTGTACTACCTGCGCGCTCTGCGCGGTAAGGCCGCTCGTATTGCCGAGCGCCGCGACAACTCTGCTAAGTGAGTCGATTCGCGGGTGCAATCGTGAGCCTGATGATGCAGGCGCGCGAATAAACCGTGAAATTCAGCCCGGAACCGTTTCGGTTTCGGGCTGTTTTCGTATTTTCCACGTATGATGGACGGGCGCCGGCACCCCTCATATCCGGCAGCATGAATCGCGAGGAGATGGTATGCAGGACGATCAGGATAACGGCGAATTCCCGGTTTCCGACAATCCGGAGAGCAATCAGACCTCGTATGATGACGAGGCCGATGCCCGCGATTCCCGTACGTTCCAAGTCGCCGACCACGGCATCGCCCCGTCCCCGGTTCCCCGCACCGGCGCGCCCGGCGCACGCCGCTTCTTCCGCTGGCGCGGGTGCAGCCGCTGGCGCGAATGCCGCGGCAGCATCATCGTCAGATGATGACCACTTCACCCTACGCGACTTTTTCCTGTGGTGCGGCGTTCCCGTGCTTATCGTGCTGCTGATTCGCATTTTCGCCGTCGGCTTTTACGAGATTCCTTCGCGCTCGATGATGGACACCACGGTGCCCGGCGATCGCGTGGTGACCAGCAAGCTCACCCCCAAGATCTTCGATCTGCAGCGCGGCGACGTCGTGGTATTCAAAGATCCCAACAACTGGTTGAACGAGGAGCAGAGCAGTGCTCCCGGTGGCGGGTATCTCATCAAGCGACTGATCGGCCTGCCCGGTGACGTGTCGAATGCAAGGGCGCGGGCCAGCCGGTGACCATCAACGGCGTGGCCATCAATGAGACCTCCTACATTCGCCCCGGCGTGGACCCGAGCGCCTTCCCGTTCTCGGTAACCGTGACCGAGGGCCGCGTGTTCGTCATGGGCGACAATCGCGCCAATTCCGCCGACTCCCGCTATCATCAGGATGACGGCGATCGCGGCTTGGTTCCCATCTCCGATGTGGTCGGAGTCGGAATCGCGAAATACTGGCCGCTTGACCGGCTTGGTGCGATTGATGACCACCACGAAGTCTTCAAGGACGTGCCTGACGCTTCCGGCTCGAATTCCTGAGTCTTTTTTGAACCGTGTGAGTCTTTGAACTGATTGAGTTCCGGGCCGTCTGAATCCTGAACCATATGAATCCTGAACCGTCTGAATCCTAACCATTGTGAGACGATGGGAGCCGCGCATGATTACCCCGACACTTGACTTGGAACGCATCCTTGCGGCCCAGGGCTATGACCTTATCGCTGGATTCGATGAAGTCGGCCGCGGCGCGCTCGCCGGTCCGGTGATGGTCGGGTGCGCCGCCATTTGGGCCCGTGATTTGGAGCCGTTGGATGGCGATGATGCCGTCGAACTGTCCGGGCGGACCTACCTCGGCGTGCCGGACGGCGTGGCCGACTCCAAGATGCTCACCGAACATAGGCGCGAGGCGATTTTCGACGAACTGCGCGACTGGTGCGCGGCCTACGCCGTAGGCCAGGCCAGCAACACCGAGATCGACGAATGGGGCATCACCTATGCGCTTGGCGTGGCCGCCCTGCGCGCGCTCAGCCAAGTCGAACGCGAACTTGGCTTACGACTTGGAGGGGGATTGACGGCAAAAAAGGCTGCGGGGGAGATTGTGGAAGGTCGTCCGGGAGACTCCGTAGGGGAATCCATTGGAAATTGCGAGGGAAGCGTTCGCGCTCTGCCCAAAGTCGCCGGAATTCTCGACGGGCCGAGCGATTACATCACCAAGCGCTCAACACGTTCGACGCGCCGGACGTGCCGATTCCAGCCGACATAACGACCAAAGTCAAAGGCGACCAGCATTGCGCCACCGTCGCCACCGCGGCGGTCATCGCCAAAGTGACCCGAGACCGGCTGATGGTCGACCTCGCGCAAAGCAACCCACGTTACGCCGCCTACGAATGGGCTCATAACAAGGGCTATGGTTCCGCCGCACACCGTGCCGCCATCGCCGAACACGGGCCGACTCCGCTCCATCGTGTCTCATGGCACCTGACCTGAGCCGCGTGCGACACGACAGTGTGAGCGCTAACGCAAAACTGTTGTGGACGCGCTAAAGTCAGTATTGATTAAGGTACAAGACTGGCCGTGCATGGATGCCGGCCGCCAGCGGGGAGGTTAGGCAATATGGTGACCAGCCGCAAGCCAAGCAAACGTCCGTCCATGTTCGAAGTGGCCAAGCTCGCCGGAGTCAGCCACCAAACCGTCTCCCGTGTGATCAATGACTCGCCGGACGTTTCCGACGCCACCCGTGCGCGAGTCCAGGCCGCCATTGACCAACTCGCTACCGCCCCTCCAACTCCGCGCGCGCACTGGCTTCCCGCCGTTCGCGCACCATAGGCTGATCGCCGGAGCCTCAAATTCTTCGGCCCGATTTCCTCCATCTCCTCCATCGAATCCATGGCCCGCGAGCACGGTCTGTTCATGAGCGTGATGATGGTCCACGAGGCCTTGTGCGCGCAGGCCGACTTCGACAACCTGTGCGACACCTTCAACGAGCAGAACGTCGACGCCTTCATCTTCCTGACCCCGACCGACGTGATGTTCGCCGCCGCCTGCCGTGCACGAGTCACTCAGCCGCGCGTCATCGTCACCGCCACCCACGGCCAAATGACCGTGCGTGAGGGATTGGGCCTTATCTCCACCGAAAACAAGCGTCGCACTGCGCTGGTCGGTATCGACCAGTGGGGTGCAATGGCCAAAGTGGTGGCCTTGCTGGGCGAATACGGGCACAAATCGGCTCTGTATTTTGCCGGTCCCAACGAATGGCGCGACGCCCACACCCGACTGGATGCGTGGCGCAAGCTCGCCGCCTCCCGATCCATCGATTCACAGATCGTGCGCTGCCATACGTGGGATGCCTCTGAGGCGTATGCGCACATGAATCATCTCATTGATGAGTATGGGCGTCGAGGCGCGGCGTTGCCCACCGCGGTCGTCGCCGCGAACGACAATCAGCCGTCGGCATCATGCGCGCGTTGCATGAGCATGGGCTTCGGATTCCGCAAGACATCAGCGTGGTCGGATTCGACGACATGTCTGGCGTGGATAACATGTACCACCGCTGACCACCGTGCATCCCGATTTCGAGGGGCTCGGCGTGGCCGCCATGCGAGAGACGCTGCGCTTGGCTGGGGGAGGGCGGCGAGCCGACCTTCCTGACCACCCAGCACGGCATGGGCTGATTCCCGCGAGGTGCGTGCCCGGCGGTCCTTGGGGCCGGCTCCTCGGCGGTAAATTGGCGCTGTTATCAAACCGTTATGATGCGTGACACGGCATAAGTTGTGTCGAATGCGGGTTGTCGGTACAATGTTTTTTGGAAATTGTGAGCGCTAACACCCTCCCCAAGGAAGGGGATAACAACGCCGGCGCTCCAAGGCAAAGGAAAGATATGGCAGCAACCGACAACGCGGCCGAGCAGGCCGCCCACATCGCCGAGAAGATTCGCGCTGGCAAGACCACGCTGGGCATCGAATTCGGCTCCACCCGCATCAAGGCCGTCCTCATCGACGACAACTTCCAGACCATCGCCTCCGGCGACTACAGCTGGGCCTCCCACTTGGAGGATGGTCTGTGGAGCTACACCACCGAGGAGATCTGGGGCGGTTTGCAGTCCGCTTACGCCTCCATGGCCAACGACGTCGAGACCGCCTATGGCGAGAAGCTCACGCACGTCGGCCACATCGGCTTCTCCGCATGATGCACGGTTACCTCGCATTCGACGAGCCGGCGAACTGCTGGTGCCGTTCCGCACCTGGCAGAACACCAACACCTCCGAAGCTCACAAGAAGCTCTCCGAGCTGTTCCAGTACAACATCCCCGAGCGTTGGTCCATCGCTCACCTGTACCAGGCCGTGCTCAACAAGGAAGAGCACGTCTCCAAGGTGGCTTACTTCACCACACTCGCCGGTTACGTGCACTGGAAGCTCACCGGTAAGAAGGTCCTCGGCGTGGGCGATGCCTCCGGCATGTTCCCGATTGACCCGACCACTCACACTTACGAAACCGCATTCATTGAGAAGTTCGACGCTCTGCCTGAGGTCGCAGCCCAGCGTGGAAGCTGGAGAACCTGCTTCCTGAGCCGCTCGTGGCCGGCACTCCGGCTGGCGAGCTGACCGAGGAAGGCGCCAAGCTGCTCGATCCGTCCGGTGCCCTGAAGCCCGGCATCGTGCTCGCCCCGCCTGAGGCGACGCCGGTACTGGCATGGTAGCCACCAACTCCGTGCGCGTACGCACTGGTAACGTCTCCGCCGGCACCTCCATCTTCGCCATGGTGGTTCTGGAGCACAAGCTCAAGGCCCTCCACCCTGAGGTTGACTTGGTCACCACCCCGGCCGGCGATCTGGCCGGTATGAGCCACGCCAACAACTTCACCTCCGACCTCAACGCTTGGGTCGGCCTGTTCGGCCAGTTCGCCAAGGCTATCGGCCAGCCGGTTGACGCAGGTATGCTGTACGGCACCCTGTTCCGCGCGGCCATCGCCGACGACGTGGACGCCAACTGCGGCGCCTGCTGAACTACCCGTTCCGTTCCGGCGAATTCCTGGCCGGTCTGCCTGAAGGTCGCCCGCTGTTCGCCCGCAGCCCGAAGCCAACATGACCCTCGGCAACTTCATGCGCGCCCAGCTGTTCTCCGCGTTCTCCCCGGTCAAGATCGGCATGGACGTGATGACCAAGCAGGAGCGCGTGCAGGTCGACTCTCTCGTGGGCCACGGCGGCATCTTCGCCACTCCGAAGGTGGCTCAGAAGATTCTCGCTGCTGCTTCAACACCCCGATCAAGGTCATGTCCACCGCCGCCGAAGGTGGCGCCTGGGGCATGGCCGTGCTCGCCAACTACCTGTGGAACACCAACGAGGATCACAGCAACCTCGCTGACTTCCTTGACGGTTGCGTGTTCAAGGACGCCCAGTCCACCACTGAGAAGCCGGTGGCTTCCGATGTGGTTGTTTCGAGGACTTCTTCGCCCGCTTCACCAAGGGCCTGCCCATCGAGCACGCCGCCATCGAAACCATCAACCTCGAAGATAAGTAAGCCTTTCTGACCTCCCTCTATTGAGGGAGGTCCTTGAGATTTTGAAAAAACGTCCATCCATCACAGTGGAAAGGAAAACCAATAATGGCAACTTTGGCTGATTACGGCCCCGAGGTTCGCGCCGAGGTCAAGCAGGTTCGTGAGGTCGTCTCCAACCTGCACCAGCAGCTGATCAAGTGGAACCTGGTCGTGTGGACCGCGGGCAACGTTTCCCAGCGTCTGCACACCGCCGACCTGTTCGTCATCAAGCCCTCCGGCCTGCGCTACGAGTACCTGACCCCGTCCTCCATGGTCGTGTGCGACCTTGACGGCAACGTGGTCGACGGCACCGAAGCCCCGTCCTCGGACACCGCTTCCCACGCCTACATCTACCGCAACATGCCCGACGTCTACGGTGTCGTGCACACCCACTCCACCTACGCCACCGCTTGGGCTGCCACTGGTCAGAACATCCCGTGCGGCCTGACGATGATGGGTGACGAGTTCGGCGGCCCGGTGCCGGTCGGCCCGTTCCGTCTGATCGGCTCCGAGGCGATCGGCAAGGGTGTCGTCGAGACCCTCAAGAAGTACCCGAAGTCCCCGGCCGTCCTCATGCAGAACCATGGCCCCTTCACCATCGGCAAGGATGCTGAAGGCGCCGTCAAGGCCGCTGCCATGACCGAGGAAGTCGCTCACACCATGTGGGCCGCCCGTCAGCTCGGTGACATCATCGAGATCGACCAGGCCGACATCGATAAGCTCAACGACCGCTACCAGAACGTCTACGGTCAGCACTGATTTGATGGAGTGTCCGCCGCGTTACGGAAGGCCCGACGTACCTTCGTACGCCTTCGCCTTCCGCGCCTTGCGGACACACACATCAAATCAGCGCTGACTCCGCCAGCACGGTGGTGTCTTGGCTCCCCTCTCTGAGGGGAGCTGTCAGCGATAGCTGACTGAGGGGAGCCTCGGTCGGCGAATGAAACTTAAACAAACCCCCATAAACAAAGAAGTAAAGGAAGTAACCCTATGGTTATGGAAAATCCCTTCGAGGCAAGGAAATCTGGTTCGGCGTTGGTTCGCAGGACCTGTACGGCGAAGAAGCCCTGCGCCAGGTCGCCATTCACTCCGCTGAAATGGTCGACTACCTGAACAACACCGGCAAGATTCCGGCCAAGATCGTCCTCAAGCCCACCCTGAAGTCCTCCGACGGTGTCAAGGAGTTCATGGTCGAGGCTTCCGCCAACCCGAACGTCATCGGCGTCATCACCTGGTGCCACACCTTCTCCCCGGCCAAGATGTGGATCCGCGGCCTCGAAGTGCTGACCAAGCCGCTGCTGCAGCTGGCCACCCAGCACCACAAGGAAATCCCGTGGGAGACCATCGACATGGACTTCATGAACCTGAACCAGGCCGCCCACGGCGACCGTGAGTTCGGCTACATCGTCTCCCGTCTGGGCATTCCGCGCAAGATCGTCGTCGGCCACTACACCGATCCGGAAGTCGCCGAAAAGGTCGGCACCTGGCTCGCGCCTGCGCCGGCTGGGATGCCTCCCAGAACATGAAGGTCATGCGTTGGGGCGACAACATGCGCAACGTGGCCGTCACCGAAGGCGACAAGACCGAAGCCGAACGCGTGTTCGGCGCTTCGATCAACACCTGGGCCGTCAACGACCTCGTCGCCGCCTACGAGAAGGTCAAGGACAGCCAGGTCAAGGACCTCATCGAAGACTACAAGGCCAAGTACGACGTGGCCCCCGAGCTGCTTGATTCCCGCTACGATGAGCTGTTCATCGCAGCCAAGGAAGAGGCCGCCATGGTCAACATGATGCGTGAGAACGGTTGCACCGCCGGCGTCGACAACTTCGAAGACCTCGGCACCCTGCCGCAGCTGCCGGGCGTCGGCCCGCAGCGCTTCCCGTCCGAGTACGGCTGGGGCTTCTCCGCCGAAGGCGATTGGAAGACCTCCGTGCTGGTGCGCATCGGCGCCGTGATGGGCTACGGCCTTGAGGGTGGCGCCTCCCTGATGGAGGACTACTCCTACAACTTCGTGCCGGGCAACGAGTTCGACATGGGCTCCCACATGCTGGAAGTCTCCCCGTCCATCGGCACCATCGCCAAGCCGAAGCTGGCCATCTACCCGCTGGGCATCGGCGGCAAGTCCGACCCGGTCCGTCTGGTGTTCTCCGGCAAGCCGGCCGACGCGTCGTGGTCTCCATGGCCGACGAGCGCGAACGCTTCCGCCTGCTCATGGACGAGGTCACCATCGTCGAACCGCAGGCTCCCTGAAGAACCTGCCGTGCGCCCGCGCCGTGTGGAAGCCGAAGCCGGACCTGAAGACCGCCGTGCAGTGCTGGATCACCGCCGGTGGCTCCCACCACACCTGCATGACCACGTCCGTCGGTCGTGAGGCTTGGGAGGACTTCGCCCGCATCGCCGGCGTCGAACTCGCCGTCATCGACGAGAACACCAACGCCCGCCAGTTCGAGAAGGAGCTGGAGCTGAGCGAAATGTACCACCGCCTCAACAACCGTCACTGAAATAACGGAGCGTTAACAGCACGGCAGGAAACTTGACGTACCTTCGTACGCCGGCGTTTCCTGCCGCACTGTTACCGCACGCGTTATCTCAGCGATACGGGGTGCGCTTAAAAAACAGCACGGCGGGGAAGTTGACGTACTTTTGTACGCAGCGTTCCCCGCCGTGCTGTTTTTGTTTACCTATGTGCGGCTCAGCGCTTGCCGGCGTACAGCTGGCGGTCGATCACGTCGGCGAACACGCGGTTCACTGCCGGACGCACCACCTTCAGCGACGGCGTCAGGCACTTGTTCTCCTGCGTGAACTGCGCATCCAGCACCACGAACTTACGCACGGATTCGGCGCGCGAAACCGTCGCGTTCGCCTTGTCCACATACTTCTGAATCTCGTCATGAACGGCGGCGGTAGCCGCCACGCGGTCAAGCGGCGTATCCGCGGACAGGCCCACGGACGGCAGCCAGGCCGCCAATCCTTCCGGATCGAGCGTGACCAGCGCGCCGATGAACGGACGATTATCGCCCACCACCACGGCATGCTCCACAATCGGACACTTCGCAATCTCCTGCTCCATCGGAATCGGCGACACGTTCTTGCCGCCGGCGGTGATGATGATGTCCTTCTTGCGGCCCGTAATCGTAATACGACCCTCATCGTCGATCGACGCAAGATCGCCGGTGCGCAGCCAACCGTCCTCGGTGAACACCTCGGCCGTTTTCTCCGGCAGATTGTGGTAACCCATGAACACGTTCGGTCCCTTGACCTGCAGCTCGCCATCGTCGGAAATACGCACGGACGATCCCGGCGCAGGCTGGCCGACGGTGCCGATCACATTGTCCGTGACGCGGGTCGCGGCGAACGGCGCCGCGGTTTCCGTCATACCGTAGCCCTGGATCATCGGCAGGCCGATGCCGTTAAAGAAATGCGCCAGCGACACATCCAGCGGAGCGCCACCGCACGCCACATAACGGATACGCGGGCCCAACGCGCCACGCACGGTGTGGTATACGGACGCCTCATACGACAGGTGTTCGGCGGTCTGCTTCATGGTCGGTTTCTCGCCAGCCTGCTGCATGCGCGACCAGTCGCGCGCGGACTCGGCGGCCTTGAGGAACAGGCGGCCCTTCCAACCATGCCGGCCTTGCGGGAAGCCGCGTTGTACACCTTCTCGAACACGCGCGGCACGCCCAGCAGGTACGTCGGCTCGAACGAACGCACATCCGGCAGCAGCGTCTTGGTGTCCGGCAGATAGCCGACCACGCCGTCATCGGAAGCGATCGACGCGTACTGGATGAAGCGCGCGAAGCAGTGGGCGAGCGGCAGGAACAGCAGCAGACGCGGATGGTCCTCGAGAATCATCTCGTGCAGCGCAAGGCTGCCGGCACGCGTGATCGACACGAAATTGCGATGCGACAGCTCGGCACCCTTCGGTGCCCCGTGGAACCGGACGTGTACACGATGGTGGCCAGATCGTCGGCACGCACCGACGCGATACGCTCGTCCAGCTCTTCGTCGGACACGGTGACGCCCAATCCCTCCAGCGCGCCCATGGCATTGGCGTCGAGCATCAGAATATGCTTCAGAGACGGGCAGCGGCCAATCACGGAATCAAGACGGTCGAAGCGTTCGCGATCGTCGGCGATGGCGAGCTTCACGTTGGAATCGTTGAGAATGCGTTCGGCCTGAGCCGCGGAATCGGTGTCGTAGATCGGCACATTGACCGCGCCGATTGCGGCCAGTGCGAAATCAAGCACGCCCCACTCGTAACGGGTGGTGGAGAAGAGGGTGACGGCATCCCCCTTGCCGATGCCGAACGCGATCAGGCCTTTGGCCGCGGAGAGCACGTTCTTGTGGAATTCGCCGGTCGTCACCTTGGTCCACTGGCCCGGAGCGGTTTTGCGTTCCGCGATCACGGTGTCTTCGCCGGTGCGCTTGATGCGTTCGGTAAGCAGGGAGTAGATGGATTCGTCGTCGCGTACTTCGACGGATGCGCCCGGGGTCGTGTACTCGGTGAGCATGAAGTGTTCTCTTTTCTTGCGTTTCCGCGGTTTTCGTGGGTTTTGCGATATATGCGATCGCTGCGATTGCGGTGATCGGTGACGTGCTTTTCGCGTCCTGTGTCGCGCCTCGCATATCGTAAGTTACGGTGACGTAAGTCCGCATTGTAAGAAACAACAAGAAATATGGCGACGGGTTTGTTTGAACTGACAAAGTGGCACGAAACGTCAACGGAACGGGGGATTGGTACACGGATCCATCATCTCGAAAAAAGGTTTGACGCGTTCGATCGCAGGGTGTCCAACGGGTTGCGCGACGGGTTCGAGAGGGGTTGCCCTTACGGGCGAAAACGGTGGAAAATGCGGCAAAACTGGGCGGAGTGACGTTGCGAACCACAACATGTTCCGTGTACACTCAAGTTTGGCGCAACTACCCCTTGCGCCTAGGCTGTTTGCTCAACGGCGAACATTCAGCCGCCTCACTTTTCGCCGTTCCCTTGGTTTTCTGTGGTTTTGCTGTTGTGCATTTGCTTGCGAGTTCTGATGGTTTTCTAGATTTTTCCGACGATTTTCTGCGATTGCCGTTCCGTCATTGCCTTTCGTCGGTATGCCCGATACGCTTGGAGCGGATGGCGGTATTGCAAACGATTGGAAAAGGGGCATGATGTTCGACAAGCGGCTGTTTTCCTTGGCTGACGGCGTCGGTCGATTGATCGCGGCGAAAGTCGCCTGCCAATGGCTGGGCCTCGTGGCCAACATCGCCTTCGTCGTGGCCGTGGTGCGTATGCTGCAACCGCTGTTCGCGCCCGTACCGTCCGCCACCGCGCCCTGCATCGCCATTATTCTTATTGCCGCGGTCGTGCGATTCGTCACCATTCGCGCCGCCGCACGTTTCGGTAGCGAGGCCGCCGAACGCGTCAAACTCGCGCTGCGTGAGAAACTGTTCAATAAGATGCTCGCGCTCGGCCCGTCCTACGCGCAGCGCGTGCGCACCGCCGGCGTGGTGCAGTCCGCGGGCGAAGGCATCGAACAAATCCAAAGCTTCTTCGAACTGTTCCTGCCGCAACTGTGCTACGCCGTGCTCGCCCCATCACGCTGTTCGCCGTGCTTGCGCCGATCGACCTGCCCACCGCCGCGACGCTGCTCGCCTGCGCGCCGCTCATCGTGCTCATCGTCGGCATGGTGGCGATGCGTGCTGCCCGCGTATTCAAGAAATACTGGGGCAAATACACGGATATGGGCGCCGCGTTCCTCGACAATCTGCAGGGACTTGAGACGCTGAAAACCTTCGACGCGGACGAGCGCGCCGCACGAGTCATGGACGAGAAGGCCGAACAGTTCCGCGTGATGACCATGAACGTGCTGCAGATCCAACTGCGTTCGCTCACGGCGATGGATGCCGTGGCATACGGTGGCGCGGCCGCCGGCATCGGCGTTGCGGTATGGCGATTCGTATCCGGCTCGCTCTCGCCGTCTGGCGTTTTCGCGCTGTCCGGCGTGCTGCCGCTTGGTTTGACGCCGATCGCCGCGGTATTGCTGACGATTCTGCTAGCCGCCGATTTCTTCATTCCGCTGCGACAGCTCGGCTCGTATTTCCACGTTGCGATGAACGGCATGACGTCCACGAAACGTATTTTCGCGCTGCTCGACGCGCCCGAACCGGAGCATGGCAGCAAGGAACTGCCGGAATTCGGGGCTTCCGGGCGTGGTGTCGGCGTGGAGTTTCGTGGTGTTTCGTACCGGTATGCGGACGCGGATGTGGATGCTGGGGGTGCTGCTGGTGCGGGGCCTGACGCTGCCGGGTCTGCGGGTGCCGGTGTTGCGAGTCCCCGTCGTATATCGTCCACATCGCATTCCGATATGCGGAACGCGGATGTGGACAGCGTTGATGAGGGCGGCGGCGCGGGTGACGCGCGCGAAACGCGCTACGCCTTGCGCAACGTGGCCCTCCGTGCGCTGCCCGGTCGAAGTCACTGCGATCGTCGGGCCATCCGGTTCCGGCAAGTCCACAGCCGTCCAGCTGCTTGCCGGCACGCTTGTCGGATATGAAGGCGATGTGCTGCTGTCCGAAATGCCATCCGGAATGCGGGACGAAGTGCTGGGCGCTATGTTAAGCAGTGCGGCGCCGGATGACAGTGAAACCCTGAAATCGCACCAAATCCGCGACCTCACCGCAGCATCGCTCACCCGCGAAATCTCCATCGTCTCCGCGCACAGCCACCTGTTCGCCGGCACCCTGCGCGACAACCTGCTCATGGCCCGCGCCGACGCCACCGACAACGAGCTGTGGCAGACGCTGGAAGCCGCGCATATCGACGATTTCGTGCGCGCGCAATCGCGAGGACTCGATATGCCGATCACGCAGGACGGCGCGAATCTGTCCGGCGGGCAGAAACAGCGCATTGCGATCGCCCGTGTACTGTTGCGCAGGTCGGCCGTCTATATTTTCGACGAGGCGACCAGCAGCGTCGACGCGGACAGCGAAACGTTGATTTTGCAAACGATTCGCGCGCTCGCCGACGCCGGCGCAACCGTGCTGATGGTCACGCACCGCATGGCGAACGCGGCCGACGCGGACCATGTCGTAGTGTTTGATGGGGGTGTCGTCGTCGAGCAGGGCGCGCATGACGATCTCATGGCCGCGGACGGCACGTATGCCAAGCTGTTCCGGGCGCAGGAAAGCGTGGAACGGGTGGGATTGTCTGGTCGCGTCGCGCCGCGCGTATCGCGTATGACTCATGCGTCTGGTGCGTTTGCCGTGTCTCGGATGTCTGGTTCCGCCGAATCGAACGCCAGTGGCGCCAAATCGGACATGCCAACAACCCAAGTCATCGCCCGCTGCTGCGCGAAGTCGGCCCACTGCGCAAACCCATGGCCATCGCCTGCGCGTGCGGCATCCTCGGCCACCTCGCCGCCACGTTCCTGCCGGTTTTCGGCGTCGCCGCGCTGTTCGCCGCAGCTGGCGCAAAAGTCTGGAATCTCAGCTTCCTGCGGCAATCGCAGCCATGATTATCTGCGCACTGATCCGCGGCGGCATGCGCTACGCCGAACAGTACATGAACCACAATGTCGCCTTCCGCCTGCTCGCGCTGTTCCGGTCGAAAACGTTTGCCGCGCTGCGTCGCCTCGCGCCCGCCAAACTGTCCGGCAAAGGCAAAGGCGACCTGATCGCGCTGGTCACCACCGACGTCGAACTGCTGGAAATCTTCTTCGCGCACACCATTTCGCCGGTTGTCATCGCCATTGCGACCACCGTGCTTTACGCGGTCGCATTGCTTACGCTGAGTCCTGCGATCGCTGTCACGCTGGTCATCGCGCACCTGACCGTCGGCATCGTGCTGCCGAAACTCTTCGCCACGGCGGTAGGCGGTCTCGGTGGGGATATTCGCCGCGAATCCGCCCAACTTGATGACGAAATGCTCGACGATATGCGCGGTCTCGACGAAATCATCCGATTCGGCCAAGGCCATGCGCGGCTTGCAGGCATCGCGTCACGCACGCGCTCGCTCTGGAGCCGCCGCGCCCGGCTGAGTGCCAAGAATGGCGATTTCGCAGGCTTCGGCGCGGTGCTGGTCGTACTGTTCACTGCCATCGCGGCATTGCTGGCGATGGTCACGTCCGGTACGACGATGCCCATCGCTTCCGCCGCTTCCACCGCCGCTGCGACCATCCAGACCGTCCTTTCCGCGCCCGCCGCCCGCCTGACCGCCGCTTTCGTGCTGCTGGCCAGCTCGTTCGGTCCGACGCTCGCGTTGAGCGCGCTGCCGGCCAATCTCACGCAAACGTTTGCCGCCGCCCGCCGCCTGTTCGCGCTGATGGACGAAACCCCCGCAGTGGAGGAGCGGGGCGATTTCCTGCCGCGCTACCATGGCATGTCCATGCACGACGTCACGTTCGGCTACGGCAATTCGAGCGAGGTTCCAACTTCCGGAAGCGATGCGGATACCCCCGAGTCGTCCGCCGAGCCAATCCTCAGCCACGTCTCGTTCGACGTTCCGCAACACGGCATCCTCGGCGTCCAAGGCCCGTCCGGCCGCGGCAAATCGACGCTGCTGAAACTGCTTATGCGTTACTGGGACCCGCAATCCGGCTTGGTCGCACTGTCCGAGGTGCCGCTGCCGCAGATCGACGCGCATCATCGCCGTCGCGTGCAAACGATGATGGGGCAGGAAACCTACCTGTTCGACGGCACTATCCGTGAAAACCTGCTCATGGCCTGCGATATGGGCGGTGCGGATACGGCTGGTAATGCTGATAATGCTGGCGATCCGGACGATTCCGCGACTTCCGGCAGAGCGCTCCTTACCCCGCCCGCTCCTCCCGTTTCGTGGAATGCCGCTGATTCCGTGCTTTCCACCCGGACGCCCCTTTCTGTCAGTGATGACGTGCTGCGCGCCGCGCTCGCCAAGGCTTCCGCGCTTGAACTGGTCGACTCGCTCCCGCAGGGCCTTGATACCCCCGTCGGCGAGTTGGGCGGGCGGCTTTCAGAAGGTGAACGGCAACGCATCGGCCTGGCTCGCGTCTTCCTGCGCAACGCGTCGCTGGTGTTGTTCGACGAGCCGACGAGTCGCCTCGACGCTTACAACGAATCCGTGATTCTGCAATCGATTGACGCGTTGGCGCAGCAGGGGAGCGCGGTGCTGCTCGTCTCGCACCGCGATTCCACCATGCGCATCGCGGACCGCATCGTGCGCATGTGAGCTGGCGCGTGCGGATTGCGAACTGATGCGGCGAGCCGATGCGTGCGAACTAGTGTGTGAATCGGCGTAATGCGGGGCCTGGTGAGGTGCCCATGCCCATGCGGCCGCATACGGACGCGTCGCACGTCCGCAATGTGGTCGTATGAAAATCGCATGTCATTCGTGTTTCCTATAGCGCGCGCGACGGCGTACGGAAGCGGACGAATCGAAAGCCATGGTCGCAGGTAAAGCAAGAAAAACGGACGAAACCGACGAAATGTCGGCGGAATCGAAATCATAAGCCAATGAAACAATCATGAAAATAAGGTTGCAAATTTAGCAAAACCGACTTTTTGGTAGGTTATAAGATTCAGTTCGCGTGAAATCGAAATGGGAAATCGTTAGTATCGATAGCAAACGATTATTTTCGACGAAAGGCTGGCGATGGCCAACAACAGGAACGAACTGAACAAGAATCTGGCGCAGATGCTCAAGGGTGGCGTGATTATGGACGTCACCACCCCCGAACAGGCGAAGATCGCGCAGGACGCGGGCGCATGCGCGGTGATGGCGCTCGAGCGCATTCCGGCCGATATTCGCGCGGCCGGTGGCGTCTCCCGCATGAGCGACCCGGCCATGATCAAGGGCATTCAGGAGGCCGTGTCCATCCCGGTCATGGCGAAGGTGCGTATCGGCCACATCGCCGAAGCCCGCATCCTGCAGGCCATCGAAATCGACTACATCGACGAATCCGAAGTGCTCAGCCCCGCCG
>ENA-OQIR01000265-OQIR01000265.1-human-gut-metagenome-genome-assembly--contig:-NODE-265-length-24554-cov-2.074344_pt1 | contig 24554 bp, 32 predicted proteins | sample MGYA00242580_ERZ504745 | MGnify/ENA primary metagenome ERZ504745 (study PRJEB26092, sample SAMD00036214) | human gut metagenome | host: Homo sapiens | study: EMG produced TPA metagenomics assembly of...
CTTCCAACACCATCCGCATCCACTCAAACCCTCTCAACCAGGCGACAGCAACGCGCCTCGCCGTCCGCATCCAACACCATCCGCATCCACATACATCGGCTCAACCTCACACATCCAACACCGCAGCATACATACACAAGTCAATAACCTCACACCGCCACAACCAAGAACTCCTAAAAAAGCCCGAGGGTGTGCAGAGGGCCGTGGCTTACGGCCCCTTTGCGGTTTCATTTTTCCCAAACTCAATCATCGTCTAATAAACAAATTTCTTTTTTTCGTCTCTTTTTGAACATATTTATTCAATAATTGCAAAAAATTTAACAATTTTTTAGTTGTTTTTACCATAAAAAAGGTGTATCATATAAAAATCAATTATAAACTATAAACAAACAAGGAGGGCGCTATGGAACAAATCCTAAATAAGCTTTCGGAAATCGAAGCTACAGCCAATGCCATCATGCAGGACGCTGCGCGACAGAAACAGGCTCTCTCGGAAGAAGCAGAAAAACAGACGAAGGAATCGACGCTTCACTTGAAAAAGAAACCAGCGACGAGATCCGGAAGATCCGTGAAGATCTGGCCCGCGAGAAAGACGCCCGGATCAATGAGCTTCGTGCAGAAACCGAAGACCAGCTATCCAGGCTGGACGCTATTACGAAGCCCATCACGAAAGTCTTTGCAGTGAGCTGTTTCAGAAAATAACAGGCATCACCGAAACCTGAAGGGAAAGGAAGTGATTCAATGGCTCTGTCCTCTCATACAGCGGACTCTCCACCAAGATCCGCGCCATGCAGAGCAGGCTTGTGACAGATGAGCAGCTGGAAGAAATCGTTCAGCTTCCCAATGTCCCCCAGGTAACAGCCTACCTGAAACGGACTCCCGAATATCAGAATATCTGGTCCGGTCTCGATGAAAATGATCTTCACCGCGGACAGATAGAAAAACTCCTGAAGAAATCCATCTTCCTGAATTTTTCAAGGCTTTACCACTTTGCAAATCAGGAACAGCGAACGTTCCTGTCGCTTTACTCGAGGCGTTATGAGATCCGCGTCCTGAAAGAAATCATGACGAATCTCTTTGACCACCGGGACACCGATCCCGTGGATATTTCTCCCTACCGCGATTTTTTCAGACATCATTCCAAGCTGGACATTGACAGGCTTGCCGCCTGCACCAATATGGATGAATTCATTGCGGCACTGAAGGGAAATGATTTTTTTATTCCGCTGTCTCAGGTCAATGAACGTGGAAATGCCACGCTTTTTGACTTCGGCATGGCACTTGACCTTTCGTATTTTTCACAGATCTGGAATGTGCGGAAGAAGCTTTTCAAAGGTAACGATCTGAAACAGATCACCAGGCTTACGGTGAAAAATTTGATATGCTGAACCTGCAGTTCATCCAGCGCTCCAAACGCTGCTTTCAGATGGAACCGGCTGCTATTTACGCACTGCTGGTCCCCATGAACTACAAGCTCCGCAAAGAGGAGATCACCACCCTTGTGGAGGCCCCTACACCAGAAGAGTTCCGTCGTATCTTCAATGGGACTTATTATGGTAAAAAATACGAACAGCTGACCGTCGCCAGTCTGGAAGAATTTTATAACTATATTCTTCGCAGCATACTGGAACAGGAAGCACGCAAGGATCCCTATTCCGTAGCAGTCATCTATTCCTATTTATATCACAAAGAACATGAAGTCAACCGTCTGACCATTGCCCTTGAATGCGTGCGCTATGGCGTGGACCCAGAACCAATCCCTGCGTTATATACGCAACGGTTAATAACCAGGAGGTAGCAACGTGATTGAAAAAATGAATTTTCTGAGCATCACCGGTCCCAAGGCAGATATCGACCGGGTTGTAAACACCTACCTGTGCAAGTACGAGATCCATCTGGAAAACGCTCTCTCAGAGCTGACCACAGTAGAAAGTCTGACGCCTTTCCTGGATGTCAACCCTTACAGAGATGCCTTAAATTCCATCAATACCATTTATGAGGAGCTGAAAACTCCTCCGTCCACTTCCAACAGAAGCCCGGGTATTGAAACAGCACTTTCCACAGTAAAGGAGATCCGCTCCCAGGCGGATCAGCTCCAGAAGGAACAGTCCGAACTGGAAGAAAAATGTTCCTCTCTGGAAGAGTCACTGCGGATCATACGTCCCTTCCGAAATATTGATTATGATATTTCATCCATACTTCATCTGAAGTATATCCATTTTCATTTCGGACGTATCGAGAAACAGTATTATGAGAAATTCAAGAAATATATTTACGACAATCTGAACACGATCTTCCTTAAATGTGATGAAGATGACCAATACGTCTGGGGCGTTTACTTCGTACCGAAGCATGAAGCGCACAAAATCGATGCCGCCTACTCTTCTATGCACTTTGAGAAGATCTTTGTGCCGGATAATTATACCGGAACTGCCCAGCAGGCGTTTTCAAGCGTAAGCAAACAATACGAGGATGCCCTGAAGCATCTGGAAGCACAGAAACAGAAATACCAGAGATTTCTTACGGATCAGGCAGAAGCCATCGTTACCGCCAGAAACACCCTTCTTCAGTTTTCCAGAAATTTCGATGTCCGTAAAGCGGCTGCCTGCACCGGAAAGCATGAAAATTTCTATATTCTCTGCGGCTGGATGACAGAAGCCGACACCAGAGCCTTTCAAGCCGAAATCTCATCCGACGAAAAAATCTTCTGCCTGGTAGACGGAGAAGATACCAATACGCCGGAGCACGACCAGAACCATCAGCCACCGACCAAACTGAAAAACCCGAAGCTTTTCAAGCCCTTTGAAATGTATGTAAAAATGTACGGACTTCCCGCCTATGGCGAGATGGACCCCACCTGGTTTGTTGCCATCACCTACTCCTTTATTTTCGGAGCCATGTTCGGTGATGCAGGACAGGGACTCCTGCTTTTTATCGGAGGATTGCTCCTGTACAAACTAAAGCATATCGATCTTGCCGGAATCATCAGCTGCGCCGGAGTCTTTTCCACATTTTTCGGTCTGATGTTCGGAAGTATCTTTGGATTTGAGGATGTCATACCTGCTCTGTGGCTGCGGCCTGTGAACAGTATGACGACCATACCTTTTATCGGAAAACTGAATACCGTATTTATCGTTGCCATCGGCTTCGGCATGGGAATCATCCTCCTGTGTATGGTTTTCAACATCATCAATTCCTTTAAGATGCATGACGTTGAAAACCTGGTTTGACACCAACGCTGTGGCAGGACTTGTATTTTATGGCTCCGCAGTTCTCTGCATCGGACTTTTTGTATCCGGGCATGCTGTTCCGGGTGGTGCAGTCCTCGCCATTATGTTTGGTTTACCGCTGCTTCTTATTTTCTTCAAGGAGCCTCTTACAAACCTGGTAGAAAAAAAGCCGAGGTTATGCCAAAAGAAAAAGGCATGTTTATCGTACAGGGTATCTTTGAACTGTTCGAGGTTATCCTGAGCTACTTTTCCAATACACTCTCCTTCGTGCGTATCGGTGCTTTTGCAGTCAGCCACGCAGCTATGATGGAGGTTGTACTTATGCTTGCAGGCGCAGAGAACGGCAGTCCGAACTGGATCGTCATCATTCTCGGAAACCTGTTTGTATGCGCTATGGAGGGCCTGATCGTAGGTATCCAGGTACTCCGTCTGGAATATTACGAAATGTTCAGCCGTTTTTACAAGGGCAGCGGACGGAAATTCGAGCCGTTCTGCTCCAAAAACAAATAAAATGCCAGAGTCGGAACGCATTCTGATCCTGGCATTCAATTAAACGAATATTAAGGAGGTCATCATCATGACAGTCATTACACAGATCACAATCGCAGTTGCACTTGTACTCAGCATCATTCTTCCATTTGGTTACTATCTTCTCGGCGAAAAAAGCCGTGGCCGCTACAAAACAGCTCTTGGTGTCAACGCCTTTTTCTTCTTCGGGATCATGCTTGTTGCCATTGCAGTAACATTTGCAGGCGGAGCTTCCGTACAGGCTGCTACAGGCGCTGACGCGGGCCTTGCAACAGGTATGGGTTACATCGCAGCAGCACTTGTTACCGGACTTTCCTGTATCGGTGGTGGTATTGCCGTTGCCAGTGCGGCAAGCGCAGCACTTGGAGCGATCAGTGAGGATCAGAGCATCCTTGGTAAATCTCTTATCTTCGTAGGTCTTGCCGAAGGTGTTGCTCTTTATGGACTGATCATCTCCTTCATGATCCTTGGTAAACTTTGATATGAAAATGTATCTGATCAGTGACAATATTGATACTCTGACAGGAATGAGACTGGCTGGTGTAGAGGGTGTGATCGTTCATGAGCACGACGAACTGAAGGAACTCTGGAGCGCACCATCGCAGACAAAGAGATCGGAATCATACTCCTGACCGAAAAATTCGGCCGGGAGTTTCCTGAGATCATTGATGATGTCAAGCTTCATCACAAAACACCTCTCATCATTGAAATTCCTGACAGACATGGTACCGGCCGCAGGCCTGATTTCATTACTTCTTATGTAAATGAGCCATCGGATTAAAATTATAGGCAGGTGATATTATGACAATCGAAGAGAAGCTTACACACTTCTATGACACCTCCGTGGAAGAAGCCCGCCGTCAGGCGGAAAAAGATGTCCGGGAACACAAGGAAGCCCTGGATGCCGCACTGGAGGAACATAAAAAAAATGTCTCTGGGAAATGCTGCCAGTTCCCGCAAAGCCGAGATCGCAAACGCAAAGCGCGAGATCAACAAGGCACTTTCCGCAGAGCAGCTTCACATCCGGCGAAACTGGACTGCCAGGCAGAGCCGCTTAAAAGAAAAACTTTTTGCAGATGTTCGGGTACAGATCCTGAAATTCATGGAATCTCCCCGCTATGAAGAATATCTTTGTACAAAGATCGAGGAAGCTGTCTGCTTCGCGGAACACGATGAGATCCAGATCTATCTTTCAAAAGAAGATGAACCCCGTCTGAAGTCTCTCACTGTAAAGACCGGTTTCCCGCTGAAGCTTTCCGATGAATCCTTTATCGGCGGGATCAAGGCGATAATCCCTGAAAAAAATATCCTCATCGACAATTCCTTTGAGGAAGGCTATCAGGCAGCTTACAGAGAATTCAAATTTGACGGAGGTCCAGCACATGAGTAAAACAGGTATTATCTACGGTGTTAACGGTCCTGTTATCTACCTCAAGGGCGACACCGGCTTCAAGATCTCCGAGATGGTCTATGTAGGCCCCGAAAAACTGGTTGGAGAAGTTATCGGTCTCAAGAAACATATGACGACCATACAGGTTTTTGAGGAAACTACGGGACTGAAACCCGGAGAAACTGTTATCGGAACAGGAGACGCCATTTCCGTTCTCCTTGGTCCGGGAATCATCCACAATATTTTTGATGGTATCCAGAGACCTCTGGCAGAGATTGCCCAGGCCTCTGGAAAATATATTTCCCGTGGTGTCAGCGTTGACTCTCTTGACACAGAGAAAAATGGGAAACACACATTACTGTAAAAGAAGGCGATGTCATCGGTGCAGGTACGGTTATCGCCGAGACACAGGAAACCGCTTCTATCCTTCACAAATCCATGGTTCCGCCGACGATCACACACGGAACCGTTATCCATGCCGTTCCTGACGGAGCTTATACTGTTCTGGAACCCATCGTTACCGTCCGTCTTGATGACGGAACTGAAAAAGAACTGGCACTTGCCCAGAAATGGCCGATCCGTGTGCCGAGACCGACCTACAAACGTTTCCCGGCAAGCGTTCCGCTTCTTACCGGCCAGCGTATCCTGGATACTCTTTTCCCTATTGCCAAGGGAGGCACTGCTGCAGTTCCAGGCGGATTCGGAACAGGAAAAACCATGACACAGCACCAGATCGCCAAGTGGTCTGACGCAGATATCATCATCTACATCGGATGTGGCGAGCGCGGAAACGAAATGACACAGGTTCTTGAGGACTTCAGCAAGCTGATCGACCCGAAATCCGGAAACCTGATGATGGACCGTACCACACTGATCGCCAACACTTCCAACATGCCGGTTGCAGCCCGTGAGGCTTCCATCTACACAGGTGTTACACTTGCGGAATATTACCGTGATATGGGTTATGACGTGGCGATTATGGCAGATTCCACATCCCGATGGGCCGAGGCTCTCCGTGAGCTTTCCGGACGTCTGGAGGAGATGCCCGCAGAGGAAGGCTTCCCTGCGTATCTGGCAAGTAAGCTTTCCGCCTTCTATGAGCGCGCGGGAATGATGCAGAACCTGAACGGAACAGAAGGTTCCGTATCCATTATCGGTGCAGTTTCCCCTCAGGGCGGTGATTTCTCCGAGCCGGTCACACAGAATACCAAACGTTTTGTCCGCTGTTTCTGGGGACTGGACAAGGCTCTTGCCTATGCTCGTCACTTCCCTGCCATCCAGTGGCTGACCAGCTACAGCGAATATCTGGAGGATCTGACTCCCTGGTACAGAGAGCATGTCTCCCCGAAATTCGTTTATGACAGAAACCAGATCATGGCTATCCTCAACCAGGAAAGCTCTCTTATGGAGATCGTCAAGCTGATCGGAAGCGATGTTCTTCCGGATGATCAGAAGCTGACGCTGGAGATCGCCAGGGTTATCCGTCTGGGCTTCCTGCAGCAGAACGCTTTTCACCAGGAGGACACCAGTGTTCCTATGGAAAAGCAGTTCCTGATGATGGAAACCATCCTCTATCTCTACGAAAAATGCCGTGCCCTTGTAAACCGTGGCATGCCGGTTTCCGTGCTGAAGGAGGATAAGATCTTTGAACGTATCATCGCCATCAAATACGAGGTTCCAAATAAAGAGCCGGAGCGTTTTGATGAATATCATAAAGATATCGACCGCTTCTACGACAATGTACTGGAAAGAAACGGTTAAAGGAGGGATCAGTTTATGGCAATCGAATATCTTGGCCTGAGTGAAATAAACGGCCCTCTTGTTGTCCTTGAGGGTGTAAAAAATGCATCTTACGAGGAGATCGTGGAATTCCACATGGAGGACGGCACTCAGAAGATCGGCCGTATCGTGGAAATCTATGAGGACAAGGCCGTTATCCAGGTTTTGAGGGAACTGACAATATGTCCCTCGGCAATACACACACACGTCTTACCGGACATCCTATGGAGATCGGGCTTTCCCCTGAGATCCTGGGACGTACCTTTAACGGTATCGGCCAGCCCATTGACGGGCTTGGCGAGATCACACCAGAAGTCAGCCTGAACATTAACGGGCTTCCGCTGAATCCGGTAACCCGTGAATATCCACGAAACTATATCAACACCGGTATCTCCGCTATCGACGGACTGACCACACTGATCCGCGGCCAGAAGCTGCCGATCTTTTCCGGTAACGGTCTTCCGCATGATAAGCTGGCTGCACAGATCGTACAGCAGGCTTCCCTGGGAGCAGACTCCGATGAAAAATTCGCCATTGTTTTTGCGGCAATGGGCGTCAAATATGACGTAGCCGAATTCTTCCGCAGAACCTTTGAGGAAAGCGGTGCCTCCGACCACGTTGTGATGTTTTTGAACCTTGCAAACGATCCGGTTGTAGAGCGTCTTCTGACACCGAAGATCGCCCTCACTGCCGCTGAGTATCTTGCTTTTGAAAAAGGCATGCACATCCTGGTAATCCTTACAGATATCACCTCCTTCTGCGAGGCCATGCGAGAGGTTTCCTCCTCCAAAGGTGAAATTCCTTCCCGAAAAGGTTATCCCGGATATCTGTACAGTGAGCTTGCAACTCTTTACGAGCGTGCGGGAATCGTCCGTGGCGGCACCGGTTCTGTAACCCAGATCCCGATCCTGACCATGCCAAACGACGACATCACACACCCGATCCCAGACCTTACCGGATATATCACAGAAGGCCAGATCGTACTGGACCGCCAGCTTCACGGTCAGGCGATCTATCCGCCGATCAATGTTCTGCCATCCCTGTCCCGTCTGATGAAGGACGGTATCGGTGAAGGCTTCACACGTGCCGATCATCAGGATGTTGCCAACCAGCTCTTCTCCTGCTACGCAAAGGTAGGCGACGCAAGAGCTTTGGCATCCGTTATCGGTGAGGATGAGCTTTCTCCGCTGGATAAGCAATACCTTGTATTCGGAAAGGCCTTCGAGGCAGAGTTTGTAGGACAGTCAGAAACAGAGAATCGAAGCATCATCGAAACTCTGGATAAGGGCTGGGAGCTTCTTGGCCTTCTTCCAAGAGAAGAGCTCGACCGTATCGATACCAAAGTTCTGGATCAGTATTACAGAGAAACCGTCCGTTAGTGAGGTGATTTTATGGATCCGAATACCTTTCCTACCAAGGGAAATCTTATACTTGCAAAAAACTCTCTGGCTCTTTCCAAACAGGGCTATGAGCTTATGGACAAAAAGCGTAATATCCTAATCCGTGAAATGATGGAGCTGATCGATCAGGCAAAGGACATCCAGTCCCAGATCGATGAGACCTTCCGTACCGCTTACGCGGCTCTTCAGAAGGCAAATATGGAAATTGGAATCGCTTTCGTAGACCAGATCTCTCATACTGTTCCTGTGGAAGATTCCATCCGAATCAAAACCAGAAGCGTTATGGGAACCGAGATCCCTCTTGTGGAATATGACAAAAAAGCAGGCAACACGCCGACCTACGCCTACTACAGCACCAAGCTGTCCCTGGACGAGGCCAAGGCAGCCTTCGAGCGTGTAAAGGAGCTGTCCATCCAGCTCTCCATGATCGAAAACGCCGCCATCCGTCTTGCTACCAACATCAAGAAAACCCAGAAGCGTGCCAATGCGCTAAAAAACATCACCATCCCCAGATATGAAACCCTCACCAGAGATATCACTAATGCTCTGGAGGAAAAGAGCGCGAAGAGTTTACACGTCTGAAGGTGATCAAGCGTATGAAACAAAACAGTTAATTACAATTACCTCCTGTAATAAAGTGAATACTACACATTACAGGAGGTTTTTTATCAGGCATCAGTTTTATTTTTCTATTTTTTCAGGAAGGATACCATTTTATGATTCTAAAGAAAAAACTTTTTAAAACTTTTCTTTTTGAGTTATTGGTAATGGCATTTATTCCTATCATTCTGTTTACTGCTTATGTACATCACAGTATATTCAAAAAGTTTAATAATAACTTGAATGAATTACAAAAAAAGTTATTTTTTCACAGCCAGTTCAAATTTCAAAAAAACTCTGGATAATGCCGTGGAAACCGCAATGTTCATAAGCGAAGATAACCGGGTACGAAATTACATTACCTGGCAAAGTCAGAATGCCATTACCTCTACAGAATTCATGCAAACAGAATATGATATAAAAAAACAGCTAAACACTTTTATGGGGACAAACAGTGCCATTGATTCCATTTATATTTATAACGAAAATGCCGGCAAAATTCTTAATTCTGGAATTGGCACCATTGATGTCAAACATTTTCATGACACATCGTGGCTGGAAGATTATAAAAGTATCCATGATTCATTAGGAGTTCATATTCTCCCGGAACGAACTCCCTGTGAGCCAGAGTATTCTTATATCCCGGACGATTTTCCTACTATTATTTCCGTTGCTGTCCCGATCACAATCAACAGCCACCCAAAATGTAATGCTTTGGTTCTCATTAATATAAAAAAAGAAAATCTTCTGGACACAAGCAATACCCAAGACTATTCCTATATTATTTACACAGCTGAAAAGAACATTATCGCTTCCTACTACACCTCTCCTGAAGATGCCAAACTTTACAAAAAAATTATGGATGAAAAACAATCTGAAAGCTCTTTTCAGCTCTTTCAGAGTTCACCTGTTTATTATGCCAGCTATAAAACCCTTGCAAATCTCCATATTACATACAGCCTTTTTACCACCGACGACCAATTGTCCCGGTCTTTACGTTCTATGGAGTACTTTATTCTGATATTACTGAGTATTTCCATTTTGCTCTGTATATTTATGGCTTATCGGCTCGCACTGAAATATTGCGTTCCGATTATAACCATTTCCAATGATATACAGGAATTTATTCCTATGGAAAAAGCAACGGTAACATAAAAGATATCTCCACTGCAGTAACTACTCTCACTCATAAATATCATGAATTAAAAGAGAAAAACATTTCTTCTCTTGACACACTTTTTCAGCCGTTCCTTTCAGGTGACCCGCAAGAAAATAACCGTTTCTTCTGTGTTGTTGCTTCCATCGATGACTACATAAAAGTATCCTCGAAAAAAACACCTTCCGAGATCAATGCTTTCAAAAAAGGACTCATCCAGGCAACCTCTACAGAATTCTCCGAAAAAGTGCTTCAATGTAAAGGACTTATTTTTGATAATGACCGATTTGTTCTGGCATATCTCTGTCAGCAGAAAATTACCTCTTCCGAGATTATTACACTGGTTAATACTATGAATCGCCAAACCGATTCCGGAATTACCATCTCTGCAGGCGTTGGAAATATTTATGATATGCCTAAAGATCTTCTTCAATCTTATATTGAAGCGAATGAAGCAGTCAATTATCGTTTTTCTCTTGGAAAAAAATGCGTAGCATTTTATGATGAGGTTGTATCCAAAAGAGAACGATGCAAGATAAAAATCCCCAAAATTTCAAAAATGTATCCCGAGCTCACTATGGAAGAAATTACAGAACAGTTTCAAAATTATTTTGAGCAGCTCAGTTCCAAACTCCTGATTGATGAAAACACAGAGCTGGAATATATTTTTCCTGTGATCAGTGACCTGTCACTGTTTTTATCCAACAACGGACTCTCCATTAATGACATTACACACAGTGAAGAACCTGTTTATATTTCGGTATCAAAATTCGACACATTTGACGAGATCTGTCAATACTTATGTAATATCTGTTCAGAATTTTCTAATGCTTTAAAAAATCTGAATAACGATACCAATAGATATATCTCTCAGATCAACGAACTTATCCAAACCGATTATGCCAATCCTCAGCTCGACATCGCCATGGCCGCTGAAAAAATAGGAATCAGCTATTCCTATATATGTAAGATTGTAAAAGAAAGCAAGCAATCTTCCTTCACGATCCTTTTGAATCATTACCTGCATCGAAACTTCAAAAAACTGCTTCTCACTAACCAATCAACTCTATCAAGCAGATTGCCGAAGAAGTAGGTTATATAAATGACCAGAGTTATTCCCGATATTTCAAAAAATTTGAAAATATGACTCCCGGGAAATACCGAACACTAAATCTTCTAAATAAATAACGTCATACAAAAAAGGGCCTAAACGCCCTTTTTGTTGCATTAATCACATTTCCACTATTTGACGCTTTATTATAGAAATTAATTGTTTTATATATATTGCACATTTTTTCTATATTTTTATTGTATCTTTTGTATGTATTGCTCGTTATGATTGTTTTTTCTCCAAAACAATTGTATCTTTTTGCTCAATGCAATGCTATTCTTGTTTCATAAACAAACGAAAACACCAAAGATCGATCAGGTGTAAGAAACAAGACAACTATTTATAATGGAGGGTTATTACATGAGAAGAAAAAACACATTCTACAAAGCAACTGCATTAGCTATGACATCTGTTCTTACATTAGGAGCTCCCGTAATTGCACATGCCGAAAACACAGAAGGAACTGATCTTTCCGATGAAGGATACCCGGAAATTAATCCCGAAATCGCAGCTCTGGAAAACCAGGAACTTGAAATATGGCTTCCTGCCGATCAGGGACAGGATCCTAATTTTCAGACTGTAAAAGAAAAATTCGAGGAAAGTTATCCAAACATTACTATCAATTATAATACTTCCATTCCATGGGAAGAAATGCCATCCAAAGTAAAACTTGCAGTAAATAGCGGTGCTGCTCCAGATCTTGCATTGCATCATTCCTTCGTTGCAGGTGCACAGGGATTTGCAGAGCCACTTGATGATCTCTGGGAAAAATGGGGTGCGGAAGATGAATTCATGGAAAGTTCTCTTCAGGACTGTACCTGGAACAATGTAAAATATGGTGTTCCGTTCAATATTACTTCTGTTTGTCTCTTATATAACGAAGATATGTATAAAGAAGCCGGCATTACAGAAGCTCCGACAACACTGGAAGAGCTCCGTGAAGTGTCCAAAAAACTTACCGATTCTTCAAAAGGTCAGTATGGTTTTACATGCTACGCAAATCCATGGGGATTATTCGGAGTTGTTGCTGCAGAAGGCTACAATTTAATTGATGAAAATAACAATCCTACAGTAAATGATAAAGGTGTTGTAGACACTTTGCAGACTTATATCGACATCGCAACCGTTGACAGTTCTTCTATCATTCCTCCGGCACAGGAATCAACAGGCTGAAACTTGCAACTGCTATGTATGGCTCCGGACGTGCCGCACAGATTCTTACAGGTGCGTGGGACATTGCCGCTTTGAAAAATCAATATCCAGATGTTTTTGCTAAAACCAAAGTCGCTCCAATGCCAGGAAGCAACCATAGTGGTGTAGCCGGTGGTGGAAGTCTCTTTATCCCTCTCGGAGCCCAGCATAAAGAAGCTGCTTTTGAACTTATGAAATGGTTAACTTCTGACGCATTTATTATTCCTTTCAGTCACAGTTTTGGACAGTTTCCATGTAAAGAATCCCAGCTGTCTTCTTTCTCAGACGAAATGCTTGATCCGTTCCTTGAAGCCCTTCCAAACGCAAAACCATACGTATTCGAAGCATTCCCTGAATCCGCAGATGCTTTTGAACAGGCTATCCGTGCCGGTTTTGATGGCGGCGACTTCGCAGCTATGATGGACAGCGCACAGCAGATGCTGAGGGCGAGTTTCAGGAAGTTTTAAATTAGTTTTTAATGCAGCAGGGTCTCATACCACCCTGCTGCTATAGGAGATATGACCATGAAAAAAACATCTTCAAAAAAGCCACTTTCCAGAAGTGTTCTCCGCGGATACTGTACATCTTATTTATTTATTCTTCCTGCAATGATTTATTTTGCTATTTTTTCATTTGCCCCCATTATTTATATGGTGTATCTCAGTTTTACAGAATATAAATTCCCGGGAACTCCACATTTTAACGGACTGGCAAATTTTATCAAAGCATCCAAAGATACTCTTTACTGGCAAAGTGTATGGAATACTCTTGTATTTACATTTTTTGCGACTATATTCACTGTAGTTTTTGCACTTATAATCGCTGTATTTATGAACAGAAAATTCAAGGGAAAACGTGTTTTCCGCGTTATCTATTACCTTCCGGCTGTTGTGTCTGAAGTTGTAAACGCAATTCTGTTCCTCTGGCTGTTCAACGCCCAGTTCGGAGTTATCAATACCACCTTGATGAAAATTGGTATAAAAAATCCGATAGCATGGCTCCAGACTTCTCCATATGCAATGATCGTAATCATTCTGGTGGCTGTATGGCGTGGCGGATGTTGGAATGCACCTATTTTCTTGTCTGCACTCGAAGGAATCTCCAAATCTATTTATGAGTCAGCAGAAATCGATGGTGCCAACGGATGGGTAAAATTCTGGAAAATCAGCCTTCCTTCTTTAAATGATACCATGGTGTACGTTGTAATCATGACTATCATCGCAGGCTTTCAGGTTATCGCATACTGCGATGTCCTCACAAACGGTGCTCCATTTAACACAACCCTTGTATCCATCAAATATATCTGGAAACAGGCATTTGAATTCAACAACATGGGATATGCATCTACCCTGTCTCTGATCTTATTCCCGGCATTAATGGTTGTTACTTATTTCCAGGTAAGAGGGTCCGATAAGCGAGGTGATAACTGATGAAAAATAAACGAACTCCTTTAAACTCCTTCATCATCGCTGTTATTGCGATTCTTCTGACGATTCTGATCGCCGGACCATTTGTTTTTATGATACTGACAACCTTCAAACAGATTGGAGAAGTCATGCGCTTTCCGCCTAAACTGCTCCCGGATTCCTTTTATCTGCAAAATTATGTAAAAGCTCTGCATTCCTATATTCCAAGAGCTTTCCTGAACAGTCTTTTTGTAAGTGCAATGTCTGTTATCGTTACCTTACTGTTATCTCTGCCGGCAGCGTACGCCTTTTCCAGACTTAACTTTCCGGGACGTAACTTTTTCTTTATGCTTACACTTTCAACCATGATGATTCCTCAGGGTCTTCTGGTTGTACCAATGTTTAACATTATGAAAAATATGCCACTGGCATCTTCTGAATACGGCTGGATCGATACTTTTCCAGGATTGATTTTCCCATTTTTGTCCATCGGCTTTATTACATTTTATGTACGTCAATATTTCCTTGGCATTCCCAGAAGTCTGGATGAAGCAGCTCGTATCGATGGAGCCAATAAACTGCAGGTATTTTTTATGGTCATACTTCCATTGGCAAAACCAGCTTTATCTCTGGCTGTTATTTTCTCTTTTATGAATAAATGGAACGACTACTTATGGCCTATGGCAATCATACGATCGGAAAACCATTATACCATTCAGATTGCAATCAAAATGTTCCAGGGACAGTTCAATACAGACTGGCCTATGATGCTCACCGGTGCAACCGTATCCGTTATTCCAATCCTTATCCTTTACGTTGCTTTTCAAAAAGGCTTTGAGCAGGGTCTGTCCGGCGCCAGTGCAGGTATGAAAGAATAACATATACATATTAATTATTTTAAATCAAAAAAGAGGTGCTCTTATGAAAAAAATAAAAGCAGGCGTTATTGGCGGCGGAAATATTGCAGAATTTCATCTTAACGATATGGTAAAAAACGAAAACATTATTCCTTATGCATTATGCGATGTAAATCAGGAAAGCCTGGATGAAACAGGTGACCGTTACAATATTCCGAAAGAAAATCGTTATACAGACTATAAAGAACTTCTCGCACGTTCGGATATTGATATGGTTTCCATATGCACGCCTAATGTAACTCACTTTTCCATTGCAATGGATACTGTAAAAAGCGGAAAAGCCTATGTATTGGAAAAACCAGTAGCAATGACATTAGCCGAAGCAAAAGAGCTTTATCTGGCAACAAAAAACGCCGGTCTTACAAACGCCGTCGGTTTTTCCTACCGTTATCTTCCGGCGGTTCAGAAAGCCAAAGAAATTATTTCTTCCGGCGCTCTTGGCAAAATCCATCATGTCTACGCACAGTATATTGAAGGAAAAGATGATAATGAAAATATTCCTCTGCTGTGGCGTTATCAGAAAGAACTGGCCGGAAGCGGCAGCCTTGGCGACCTGGGTTCACATATGCTGGATATGATGCGTTACCTTGTAGGTGATTTCAATGAAGTCATCGGAACTTCTGGAATCATCATACCAAAACGACAGAAACTTGACGGAAGCGGACTTGGCGATGTCACAACCGAAGATTATTTCCATGCCATGGCTACTATGGAAATGATATCAGTGCTACCATGTGCTTTACCAAATTTGCCTGGGGAAGAAAAAATTCACAGCGTCTGGAAATCTACGGAAGCCGTGGTGGTCTGATCTACACTCTGGAAAATGGTCTCAGAGGTTCTGATCATCTCAAAGTCTGCCTTGGAAACGAACTTGCTTTAACCGGTGATTGGGTTGATATGAATCTCAAAGGTTTTGATGGTGTTTATAATACCAAGAGCCAGATGGATTGTTTTGCAGAAAAAATGCTTGGAATTAAAAATACAATACCGGCAGATATTGAAGATGGTTACTATGTTCAGGGAATCATTGAAGCTATGATGAATTCCACTCAAAGCCGCACCTGGCATAAAGTCAGTGATTATATTATCAAATAATTTTCTTTCCGACGGAGGCCTTCTATGAAACTTGGATTATATACAGAATGTTTTGGAAATCGTTCTTTTGAAGAAATGCTTTCTTTATCCCAATCTATGGGAATCAAATATCTGGAAATCGGAACCGGAAACTGGTCTAAACCAGCTCATATGGATCTGAACCTTCTTTTATCCAGTTCAGATGCCCGGGATGAATATCTGGGAAAAATAAATGAAAAAGGACTTTATCTGGAAGCTTTAAACTGTTCCGGAAATCAGCTGGAACCATCTGATACTGGTCGTGAGCACGAAGCTGTTGTATACAAAACTTTTCAGCTTGCTGAGCTTTTAGGCGTAAAAAAAATAATCATGATGAGCGGTCTTCCCGGCGGCGGCCCCGATTCTCCTTACCCTGTATGGGTAACAAATACCTGGCCGCACAATTTTACAGACATGCTTAACTATCAGTGGGATTCCGTAGCCATCCCATGGTGGAAAGAAGCTGCCAAAAAGCCGCTTCTCATGGAATAGAACAAATTGCTATTGAAAACCATCCTAACAATCTTGTTTACAATGTAAGCACAATCCGCCGTCTCCATGAAGAAGCTGGAGAAATCATCGGTCTTAATCTTGATCCCAGCCATTCTTTTTATATGGGCGGTGATCCAATAATCATGGCAAAAAAACTTGCGGCAGACGGCCTTATATATCATGTACACGGAAAAGATACCAGAATCGAAAAAGATATCGCTGACACAGAAATGCTGTTTGAAACCTGCGATCATATGGCTCCTCAGAATATTCGCCCCTGGAATTATGTAGCCGTAGGTTATGGACACGACCAGCTCTGGTGGAAAACCTTTATTGCAGCGCTGAAAATGAATGGCTATGATGGTGTTGTAAGTATTGAAGTTGGTGACACCTTGATGGATGATATCACTGCAATATCAAAATCCGCCGAATTCCTGAAAAAGGTTCTGATTTAAAAAAGTTATTCACAGATCCTCCTTCACCTGCTTTACTTATCCACACCTTAAAATGACTTTTCAACACCTTACAGTGCCGTTTTGTCCGGGCACTGTTCTTTTTTTTGCAGACGTTTCCATACATCAGATTCTTCTGATTGTGAATAGCTTAGTCTTATGAAAATTCATCTATTATTTTCTGACTTCTTAACTATATTCTTTTAAATTATGTCTTTTACGCGAAACATTTAATGATATTTAGAATTTAAAAATGTCAATGGTTTTACAGTTTTTTTTCATTCGTTTTGCAAATTTATCATTTTACACAAAACATATGTTTAAATTTATTTATGTAAATCAGCTCATCCACATGGTTATCCTTGTGGATAATGTGGATAAATTTGTGCATAACTTGATTATTGGCGGATTTGCGGATTTTGTCATGTGGAAAACTTTTTGGAAAGTTTTTCACTTATCCACCATAGTTCGACAGGTTTTGTGCATATTGCCAGAATGGTATTTTCCTGCGTGCAGTCTTGACATCAGCACTGTTTTTTGTTAAGGTGAAAACGCTAAAACAACGTGTGGATTTTTCAGTTCCGACTTTTTTCGCCACACAATCTGCCTTCACCAGTAAGACAGATTGTGTGGCTTTTATTATGCACAAAAAGCACACCTTTTTTTCCCATGATCTACATTGTGAATTCTGATATAAAGGAGGATTTTTCATGAACGACACATTTATGAAGGAGAAGCCTGTCGGCCCGCTGCTGGCGTCCATGGCGCTGCCTATGGTCTTTTCCATGCTTGTAAACTCACTATACAACATTGTGGACAGCTTCTTCGTGGCACAGATCAGCGAGCAGGCCATGACCGCCCTGTCCCTTGTCTATCCGGTCCAGAACATGATCAACGCCGTTGCCATCGGCTTCGGGATCGGAATCAACGCCAGAGTTTCCTATCACCTTGGCGCAGGGGACAAAAAAATGGCAGACACCGCCGCAACCCACGGATTTTTTCTGTCTGTGATCCATGGAATCCTGATGACTGTGATCAGCATCGCTGTTATGCCCGTATTCCTTCAGATGTATACCCAGGATGAAACCGTAATCCGGATGGGACTGGAGTATTCTACCATCGTTTTCCTGTTTTCCACAGTAATTTCCATCAGCCTTTTCTTCGAAAAACTTTTCCAGGCTGTAGGACGGATGAAAGTATCTATGATCGCCCTGCTGGTGGGATGTACCAGCAACATCATCCTGGACCCGTTCCTAATCTGGGGAATCGGTTTTTTTCCGAAGCTGGGTATCCGGGGCGCAGCTCTGGCTACTGGCATCGGCCAGATGCTCACCATGCGGTTTATATGGTCTTTTATATCCTGAAGACTATTCCTGTACATGTAACGCCCAAAGCCCTGAAAACAAGCAAAGAAACGGATCTGAGCCTGTATGCCATCGGTGTTCCAGCGATCCTGAACCTGGCACTGCCATCGTTCCTGATCTCTTTTCTGAACTCCGTGCTGGCCGCTTACTCGGACAGCTATGTGGTGATCCTTGGCATTTATTATAAATTGCAGACCTTCCTGTATCTCCCGGCCAACGGAATCATCCAGGGAATGCGCCCGCTGATCGGTTATAACTTCGGTGCCCGTGAAATGAAGCGTGTGAAAAAAATCTTCCGGCTGACCCTGGAGTCCAGCTGTGTGATCATGCTCTTTGGAACCGTTATCTGTCTCCTGGCATCCGGACAGCTTATGGGACTTTTCACAACTACCCCGGAAACCATTGCCGCAGGTTCCAGAGCACTGAAGAGCATCAGCGCCGGCTTCCTGATTTCCGCAGTATCCGTCACCACCTCCGGTGCCATGGAAGGCCTTGGAAAAGGTACCCAGTCCCTTGTTATTTCTCTTTTCCGCTACGTGGTCGTTATCATGCCCACCGCATATCTTCTGTCCCGTTTTATGGTCCTGATGGCGTGTGGAACGCATTCTGGATCACAGAGGTGTTTACAGCCATCGTTTCTGTCATGGTTTATCACAAAACGTTGAAAAAAGCCTGAGAATGCAAATGTCCGACCCACCGACCTGCTTGCAGCCGCCTGCAGGTTTACGTCCCGAAAGCACAAAAAGCTTCGATCCACTCTCTGAGCATATCGCTCATCGATGAGAGTTGAATCGAAGCTTTCTTTTTTAACCAAATCCGGAAAATCCCATGAGTGATCGCTGATATCCGCCTGCTTCAAACGGATATCCATAATCTGCATTCATTTAATTCGCGGAAATTTCCTCTGTATCTCTTACAGCAGCCCCTTCTCACGGATCAGCTTTAAAGCGCCTTCATCGGCCACTACTGTCACATCCGGGTGGAGCTGCAGGTAGATGCCGGCACGTTGGCGTGATCGTCCGTAGAGAGATTTGTAAAGGCATCTGCCTTTGCCTCTCCGGTAGCGACCAGAAGGATCTTCTTTGCAGTCATGATGTTTTTGATACCCATGGTATACGCCTGCTTCGGCACATCATCCATGGTCTCAAAGAATCTTGCGTTTGCCTTGATGGTGCTCTCTGTAAGGTCTACGCAATGAGTCTCTTTCTCAAAAGCTGCTCCCGGCTCATTGAATCCGATATGACCGTTTCCACCGATTCCAAGCAGCTGCATGTCGATTCCACCCACGCTGCGGATGATCTCATTGTAATCCGCACAGGCTTTCTCACTGTCCTCTTCCAGTCCGTTTGGCACATAAGTTCTTGTCTTATCAATATTTACATGATCAAACAGATTTGTGTTCATAAAATAGCGATAGCTCTGATCGTTATCTCCGGAAAGTCCTTTGTATTCATCAAGATTTACGGATGTGATCTGTGAAAAGTCCAGATCTCCTTTTTTATACCACTCGATCAGCTGCTTGTACATTCCCACCGGTGTGGAGCCTGTAGCAAGTCCGAGAACAGCGTTTGGCTTCATGATGATCTGTGCAGACATGATGTTTGCCGCTTTTCTACTTACGTCATAGTAATCTTTTCCTGTATAAATGATCATAATCTTTTCCCTTCTCCTTATGGTAAAAAGAACAACCGGATAACTGAGATTCGCATATCTCCTGCTTTTCCTGTTGTTCTTTTTTTATTATTGATTAGTTTTACTCAGCCATCTCTACTTCGAGAACATAGTCTACCGGGTCCGGAAGTACCGGGTCAGGTCCCAGATCAACGAATGCGATATCCGGGTAATCGCTGTGCATCCATGCATTGGAGATCGGCACCTCATGTCCGTCATCCAGTGCACGCACCTTCACGATCTTATCCTTATCAAATCCCAGAAGTGGAAGTGGTCCCAGTGTATTCTCATAAATATGCACATAGTATTTATTTCCGTTTCTGGTGATACGTCCGTAATCCGGCTTCGGAATGTTTTCAGCCGGTACACAGCCGTAGATACTGTCATGATTCTTATCCATCCAGCGGCCGATCTCAGCCAGGATCGCAGAAGATTCCTTCGGGAATTTACCTTTGGCATCCGGTCCTACGTTCAGGATCATATTTCCACCCTTGGAAACACACTCTACCAGCTTCTTGATCAACATGGAAGCCGGTTTGTAATAATGGTCGTTTGCACAGTATCCCCAGTTGTTGTTCATGGTGAAGCATGCTTCCCAGACCATTGGATTGCCTTCCTTATCGCAGATCCTTCCGGCGGGATGATCTGCTCAGGGCTTACGAAATCGCATGGTAACGGTGTCGGATCACACTCATACAGGGATCCTCTTCCCTCTCCGCTGGCTTCCAGACGGTTATCGATGATAACCTGCGGCTGTAAGCTGCGCACCATGTTGATCAGCTTTGTTGCGCCCCATTTTTCCCCTCTCATATCGTCGTAGGAGAAATCAAACCAGATGATATCGATCTGTCCGTAGTTTGTACAGATCTCTTCTACCTGATTATACAGATATTCTGTATAACGTGAGAAATCACGGTTCTCATTTCCGCACTCTTTGTGGTTTCTCATCGGATGGATACGGTCTCCGTAATGCGGATAATCCGGATGATGCCAGTCAAGCAGTGTGAAATAGATTCCAACCTTAAGGCCTTCCTCACGAAGTGCCTCTACATACTCCTTGATCAGGTCTCTTCCTGCCGGTGTGTTTGTTACCTTGTAGTCTGTGTATTTACTGTCAAATAAGCAGAAGCCGTCGTGATGCTTCGCTGTCAGGACTACATATTTCATACCTGCAGCCTTGGCCTCTTTTGCCACTGCTTCGGGTTGTAGTCTCTTGCATCAAACTCTTTCATAAACGGAAGATATTCTTCCTCAGGTATTTCCTCTACACTTCGTACCCACTCGCCTCTTGCAGGGATAGATATAATCCCCAGTGGATAAACATTCCAAAACGGGCATCCTGGTACCACTCCATACGTTTTTCATATTCTTTTCTGTCAAACTGATACATGTTTTTTTCCTCCTGTTTAGATTAAAAGCATCAGCCTTTGATAGCTCCGGAAAGCATACCTTTTTCAATCTGTTTATGGAACACGATGTAAATGATAAGCATCGGAATTACGGACATTACTACATATGCAAACTGACTTCCGATCTCCTGCGTATGTGCGGAAGAGAAGTTCAGCATCGCACGTGAAACTGTGAAATATTTGGTATCTGTCATCAGGATCATGGAGAATACAAGTTCACTGTATCCATAGATGAATACGAAGATCGCCTCTGTTGCGATGATTGGCTTGCAGACAGGGAAAAGGATCTTCCACAGCAGCTGCCAGTTGTTACATCCATCAATGATCGCCGCCTCATCCAGGTTCCTGGAGATTCCATCCATGAATCCTGTATAAAGGAAGATCGCCTGGGACATACCAAACGCAACATAGATCAGAATCAGAAAGAACAGGTTGTTCTTTGCATTTAATGCTGTTGCAATGTTGTTGATCGGGATCAGTGTACAGTGGACCGGAACCATTACTCCGATCATGAAGAATACATATACCCATTTCAGGAATTTGTAATCTTTTCTTGATAAGATGTATGCTGCCATCATTCCGACTACAGTATTAAATACAGTTGTCAGAGTCGCTACAACCAGGGAATTCCTGATGGTATTCAGTGCATCCGCTGTTTTGTTTGCGCTGATATAGTTCTGGAACATAATCTTCTTAGGTAAACTCAGCAGGTTCAGGTAAATCTCTGAGTTTGTTTTGAAGGAAGCCATTACGGTCACTACTACCGGAAACAGTGTAACAACTGTCCACAGGATCGCGATAACGTACAGTGCTATCTTTCCTCCGTGCATTTTCTGTTTATTAGCTGTTTTTTCCATATTGTCTCTTCTCCTTCCGCCTACATTGCAAGATCTTTATCTTCACGGAACAAATGATTGGTCACAAGACTCAGCACAACACCCAGCACTAACAGAATAACGCCGTATGCACTGCTTCGTCCGAACAGCTTATAGGAGAATCCCTGTGTATAAAGCATGATTGAAGGTGTGGAACTGATATCGTTCGGGCCTCCTCTTGTCATTGCCCAGATAATATCGAATACTTTCAGACATCCTGTAATACACAAAATAGAGAATACCTTGAAGGAGTTTTTCATCAGAGGAAGGATGATATAACGGATCCTCTGCCATCCTGTAGCACCATCCAGCGCTGCAGCCTCATTTAACTCATCAGGGATCGCTACCAGACCCGCTGCAAAGATCAGCATGTTATATCCGGCATACATCCATTCATTTACCAGAACAACGATCCAGACGTTACAGTCTTTATCGTCAGCACATCAGGATCGTACCATGAAGGCCGAAAATATTTTCAATGGTATTAAAGATACCAAAGTTCGGATTTAACATAAATGTCCACATCAGGGCTACTGCTGTTGTTCCTAACATATTCGGAAGGAAGTAACAGGTTCTGAAGAATCCTGTTCCCTTAATCTTTGCAGTTACCAGCATTGCGAGACCAAATGAAAGCGGCATCAGGATAACGAAACCACCGATCATAAAGTACACACTGTTGAGCATTGCATTCCAGAACAACTTATCTGAAAAAATCTTCTGATAGTTCTCAAGACCTACCCATTGCTTTACCGCGCCAAACATACCGTTCCATTTACGGAATGATAAGCCTACGGTATCAAAAACAGGGTAGATGACAAAAATAACTGTTATTAAAATTGCCGGAAGAAGGAACGCTAAAGAAAGCGCAAGATCTTTTTTGTCCAGCTTCTGTTTTACCATTGGTACAGATTTACCTGCCATATGTATACCTCCGTAATAAACAAGGGGAAGCAGATGATGCTTCCCCTTGTTTCTCTTATCCACACATCATGCGTTCAGTCAAAATTCTCTTTATTCGTAAGCAGACATTTTGTCAACGATATCGTCTCCAACTTCCTGTGCACTTGCGCCTGTCGCTAATGCCTGAAGAGAATTACGGATTGTGTCCATAGCTGCTGTGTTGCTGTCATATGTAGGAATCTCAAGTTTAGACTCTGTATTCTCAGCCATGATCGCATTTACATCGTCAAGCAGATAGTTACCTGTATCGATCGTAACCTTCTCAGCATATGTTGTCGGGCTGGATTTGCACATTTCGTTGATGGAATCTACACTTGTAAGATATTTGATGAATTTAACAGTTGCTGCGATTTCCTCATCACTCTTGTTTAATGTAGTGATGTAGTATGTATCAGAACCGCCACCCATCTCTACAGTCTTGTTTGCTTCGTCGATATAAGGAATTCTTGTAACACCGATCTTCTGAGCATCGAAGAGAGTTGTATCGGAGTCATTCTGGAAGTTACCGCAGTTCCATGTTCCGTCAACTGTGAATGCAGCTTTCCTGCCTTCGAACATATTTCTCTCTGTGTTGAAGTCTGTGCTGAGGATTCCGTCTCCCCAGTATCCTGCATCGATCATATCTTTCATCTTCTGATAGATTGCAACCATCTTCTCGCCGTTGTAAGCTTCTTTGTCGCTTGCAAGATCATCTGCGATGCTTGTTCCGTAAGCTTTCAGAGCAAGAGCACTCATCAGATGCTCGAAGTGATAGTTATCTTTGTCAGAGTAGTTGAATGGCTGGATTCCTGCATCTTTTAATTTCGCGCAGGCATCAACAAGATCATCCCAGGACTCCGGAACATCTACGCCAACCTGATCAAGGTAATCTTTGTTGTAGTAGAGGCAGAGCTGATAAGCGGACCACGGAATACCATAAGTTCCTTCAATGCCGTCAAACTGTGTTGTCTCCCATGCAAAATCCTGAACTCCCTCTTTCCATTCCGGATACTGCTCGAAGTATGGTGTCAGATCCAGTATATATCCTGCATCTACATACTCTCTTGTACGGCTTCCGCCATACTGAAGGAATGCGTTCGGTACATTACCGGAAGCGAAATCTGTTGTAAGCTTCTCTTCGTAATCAGACTCTGTAGAAATACTCTCATCTGTTACATGGATCTTTCCTTCGTTCTCTTTATTGAACTCTTCAAGTGCTTTGTAATACCATTTAGCCTGTCCGTCTGTATCAGAGCCATTGTTAAATCTGAATGCTACACGCAGCTCAACGTTTTCAAATCCATACTCTCTACATCGTAGTTTGTGTCACCCTTTGCAAATACAGCGCTTCCTGTTACACCTACTGTAGACATTGCTGTTACACCGGCGAGACACAGTGTTGCAACTTTTTCATTCGTTTCTTCATGAATAAATCCTCCCTTAATATGATTTATTTATATAGTTTACCCATTGATGCTCTTAAGTTAATCGATGATCGCCTCAAAGATCGGCTCCTCTTCCTCAAGCTCCA
>ENA-OQIR01000266-OQIR01000266.1-human-gut-metagenome-genome-assembly--contig:-NODE-266-length-24533-cov-1.928747_pt1 | contig 24533 bp, 30 predicted proteins | sample MGYA00242580_ERZ504745 | MGnify/ENA primary metagenome ERZ504745 (study PRJEB26092, sample SAMD00036214) | human gut metagenome | host: Homo sapiens | study: EMG produced TPA metagenomics assembly of...
CGCTTCCATACCTGCTCAAAGCTCTAGGCTCTCCTCGACCGTCTTCGTCTGATCCCTGCCGATAAAGGTGGTAACCATGTTCACGCCCAGCTTCTTAGAAGCCGCTATCAGCTTCTTCAGATGCTCCGCCGCGGCGGCCCGTTTGTCCAGATCCGGGTCCAGAGTATTGGGATAGTAGGCCAGAGATGAGATCTCCACATTTTTCTCCCGGCAGTACGCCTGAAGATAGGCGGCCTTTTCATCCGAAAGCTCATCCACGTTGATGTGGCTTACCCCGGCATACCGGCGCTCCGCCTTTCCCTGGGCCAGCAGGCCACCTCCACGCACTGATACCCCATTTCACTGGCGCAGTCGATCATTTCCTCAAAGGTGAAATCTGCCAGAATCGCGCTGACAAAGCCTAGTTTCATTGTCTACCTCTCCTTTTTATAATATTTTGCCGCAACTTCATTGTATCACAACCCAATGGAAATTCCACCCGGAAAGCTGAATAAAGTTTGTTTTCAAAAATTGGCGTTTCCACAAAAAATCCCCCTCCTTTGTCAAAGAGGGGGATAAAATCCGGCATTTCTATTTTCTCCGGGACTATTTCCCAGCAGCCTGAGAGGCTTCCGCGCCTTTCTGCTTCTTAAACCGCGCCAGCAAAACGATCAAAGCCGCCATCAGCAGCACAAAGCCGACGCCCAGGCCCAGCCATCCGTTGGAGGTGAAGCCCGCCACGAGATAGCCAATCAAACAGCAGGCGGCCACCAGCAAGGCATAGGCATCTGGTGGATACGTGCTCGATATGGTTGCAGTTGGCGCCGGTGGAGGCCAGAATGGTGGTGTCGGAAATGGGAGAAATATGATCTCCGCAGACGGCGCCCGCCAGCACGGCGGCCACGGTGAGCACCATGACCTGTCCACCCATATCGCCGAAGATGGCGATAGTGATGGGGATCAAAATTCCGAAGGTGCCCCAAGAGGTGCCGGTGGCAAAGGCCAGGCCCAGGCGATCAGGAAGAAGATGCCGGGCATCAGGGTATGGGCCATCTGGTTTCCGTTGACCACCTGGCTGACAAAGCCGCCGGCGTTAAGGTAATCCTCTCCGCAGACGCCGGAAAGGTCCAGGCCAGCGTCAGGATCAGGATCGCCGGAACCATGGCTTTAAAGCCTTCCACCAGGCTGGCGGCAAACTCGCTGAAGGAGATGACCCTTCTGGGGATATACAGCAGAAATACCAATACGATGGTGAAAAAGGAGCCTAAGACCAGGGAAAGGGAGGAATCGCAGTCGGCGAACGCTCCCGCGATGGACTTGCCTTCCAGGATGCCGCCGGTGTAGAGCATAGCGGCGATGCACAGCACAATCAGGGTGATAATGGGAATCACCAGGTCGAAGACCCGGCCTTTCCGGTCCCGGCCCGCCTGGCTGTCGTCGATTTCATCGGACATGGCAGTGCCCAGCTCGGGATGGGCCTCCGCCTTCTTCATTTTGCCGAAATCAAACTGCATAGCGATCATAAAGATTACCATGACGATAGTCAGCAGAGCGTAAAGATTAAAGGGAATGGTCTGCAAAAACAGGCTAAAGCCATCCAGGCTGCTGCTTTCCGGCAGGCTGGAGCCTACCGCCGCGGCCCAGCTTGAAATAGGCGCAATGATGCACACCGGGGCGGCGGTCGCGTCGATAATATAGGCCAGCTTGGCCTTTGAGATCTTATACCGCTCCGTTACAGGCCGCATGACGGTGCCCACCGTAAGACAATTGAAATAGTCGTCCACGAAAATCAGAGCGCCTAACCCGGCGGTGGCGAACAAAGCGCCCCGCTTGGTTTTATTGACCGGGAAGCCCAGCTGCCGTAGGCTCTCGAAGCCCCGGATTTGCTCATCAAAGCTACCAGCATTCCCAAAAGCACCAGGAAAACGATAATATTTGTGTTGCTTCCCACCCGTTCTCCCATAATGGTAAAGGTGGTCTCCAGAGCATCCAGCACGTTAAAATTCGCGTAAAACAAGCCTCCCGCCAAAATGCCGATCAGCAGGGATACGTATACCTCCTTGGTAATCAGTGCCAGCACAATTGCCACAACAGGTGGCATTAGCGCCCAAAAGGTTGCGTCCATACTTAATTCTCTCCTCAATTTTCTATTTTTCCAAAGCCGCCTCGATGGCGCCTCCCGCCAGCCGGAAGGTGGTCCATTCCTCAAGGGGCACCGCGCCATATAATGATAAAAATCTATAGAAGGCTGATTCCAGTTCAGGCAGGCCCACTCCAGCCTCTGGCAGCCTCTCTCCGCCGCGATCCTCGCCACTGCCTGAAACAGCTGCTTGCCATACCCTTTTCCCCTCTGGTCCGGGTCCACGAACAAGTCCTCCAGGTGAAGCCCCGTCCGGCCTAAGAAGGTGGAAAAGTTCTCAAAATAAAGGGCAAAGCCAACCGGTCTGCCCTCCGCCTCTCCAATCAGGACCTCCGCCGCTTTCCGGTCAAAGACAAATTCCTCCAGCAGCTCCCGGGTGGCCACTACCTGCCGGGACATCCTTTCGTATTCCGCTATTTTCCGGATAAACTCCAGTACCAGACAGGCGTCCTTCTTTTCCGCCTTCCGAATCACAAAATTCCCCTGTGCGCCCAATGATGTGACCTCCCATGAAAATATCTCTTATAGAATAGCAGAAATTCTTCTTCGTTTCAACCAAAAACAGATTTCTTTGACAAAATTCTATTTTTTACCCCATTTTTTTTAGCGAATTTCTACTTTTCTTCTTAAGAAGCTGTTAACCCGGCGCGATCCGCGGCGCAGCGGCTTCCCCGCGGAAGTAAAATCGGCCTGGTTTCACCAGCCGGACAAAAATATCATAGTAATATCCCATTGACAAAGGTTTTCCTTCCGGCGTAAACTGAAAGGGTATCCAGAGACTGGAAACCGATAACCGCATTGGCAGCGCCGCGGTTCGGCAATTCGCGAATTCGATTGATGGAAGGCCGCGCCGCCTTTTTCTATGATTGTCCGGGAAAGCTCCGTCCGAGCGGCTTCTTCCGTCATTGGCAGCGCTGTTTTCCCACGGCGTGCAGCACGCTGAAGCGTCCAAAGGCGCGAGGCCGCGGGATAAATCCGAAATTTTAAAAGAGCAGGAGGATTGTTCACATGCTAAACTTTGATTACTCCAACAAAACGCGCATCGTCTTCGGCAGGGGAACCGAGACCCAGGTTGCTCCTTGGTCAAGCCCTACGCCGAAAAGGTTCTTCTCCACTACGGCGGGGGAAGCATCAAAAAAGCGGCCTCTACGACCGGGTAGCCGCCTCCCTGCGGGAATCGGGCGTTTCCTTTGTGGAGCTGGGAGCGTTCAGCCGAATCCCAGGCTGTCCCTGATCCATCAGGGTATTGAGCTCTGCCGCCGGGAAGGCATCGGCTTTATTCTGGCCGTAGGCGGAGGAAGCGTCATTGATTCCGCTAAGGCCATCGCCATGGGCGTGCCCTATGACGGCGACGTGTGGGATTTCTTCGCAACCGGCAAGCCTATCGAGACTGCCCTGCCGGTTGCCACCATTTTGACTCTGCCCGCCACCGGCAGCGAAGCCAGCGACGGAACCGTTGTCACCAATGAGGAGGCGCAGCTGAAGCTGCCCTACGGAGACGTGATCCTTCGTCCGGTGTTCAGCATTATGAATCCGGAGCTTTATTTCACTTTGCCGGAAAACCAGGTGGCCAACGGCGTCTGCGACATGATGAGCCATATTATGGAACGGTATTTCACCAACACCACTCACACCGACGTTACCGACGGACTGTGCGAGAGCGTGCTGCGCACGATCATGAGCAATGCCAGAATCCTGAAACGGGATCACACTAACTACGACGCTTGGGCGGAGATCGCCCTGGCGGGCACAGTAGCTCACAACGGGCTGCTGGGCCTGGGCCGCGAGGAGGACTGGGGCTGCCACAATATGGAGCATGAGCTCAGCGCTATTTATGACGTGGCCCACGGAGCGGGCTTAGCCGTGGTAACCCCGGCGTGGATGCGCCACATTTACAAGGAGCATCTTCCGATTTTCGTCCAGTTCGCTGTCAACGTATGGCGTCGGCGGCGGCTTCGGGATCTGGAGGCCGTTGCTCTGGAGGGTATCCGGCGGCTTCAGGCCTTCTTTACAGAGATGGGCCAGCCGTCAACTCTGGCCGGCTTGGGCATTGACAGCCGGCACCTGGCGCAAATGGCCTATAAGGCACCCACTGGCCCGACGGTTCTCCTAAGCCTTAGGCGGGCTGAAAAAGCTTTCGGAGCAGGATGCCCTGGCGGTTTACCAGCTGGCGCTGTAAGCCTGTCCCCACCGGCGCTTGCCAGGTTCAAAAGCGTGTCAGAACCTCTGCGGCGGCAATGGTCAAAAAGAGTCCTGCGCCGGAAGTCCGCGCTTTTTCGGATTTTCGTTACCAGTCAGGCCAGCCTTTAAAAAGCCATATGAATCAAGGAAAAGCGGCTTTGTGCAGACCGGCTGCCTGCCACGACGCTTTCAGCATAAGCCCTTTTACGCAGAACGCCCCGCCGGGTTGTGCCGGCGGCTTTCCAAACAACAATGAGTATGGAGGGAAAATCTTATGAACTTTTTAACCAGTAAAACCCTGAACAACGGCGTGGAAATGCCAAGGCTGGGCTTTGGCGTGTTCCAATCTGGCGGCGACACCAAGCAGGCCGCTTTGTGGGCCCTGGAAGCGGGCTACCGCCACATCGACACCGCCAAGGCTTACCACAACGAGGACGCCGTGGGTGAGGCCATCAAGGAGAGCGGCATCGACCGGAAGGAACTGTTCATCACCACCAAGCTGTGGAACCAGGATATGCGGGATCACACCCAGAGGGAAAACATTGAGAAAAGCCTGGAGTACCTTCAAACCGACTATCTGGACCTGCTGCTGATTCACTGGCCGGTAGCCGGAGTCTACAAGGAATCCTGGAAGATCATGGAGGAATTTTACAAAGAGGGAAAAATCCGCGCTATCGGCGTGAGCAATTTTCAGATACATCATCTCGACGATCTCCTGCGGGATGCGGAGGTGGTTCCGGCGGTAAACCAGATCGAATGCCATCCCTATCTCACTCAGAAGCAGCTTTTTGATTACTGTGACCAAAAGGGCATTGCCGTAGAGGCTGGAGCCCCTGGGAGGCAGTAAGGCACCGGCTCCGTACTGAGCGACCCTGTGGTCAACGAAATCGCCGGCCGTTACGGGAAGTCCGCCGCCCAGCTGATCATCCGCTGGCATTTGCAGCGGGATACTATCGTGATTCCAAAATCCGTTCATAAAGACCGGATTTTTGCCAACGGCGATGTGTTCGACTTTGAGATCTCTCAGAAGGACATGGAAGCGGTTACCGCTTTAAATCAGGACCGTCGGTTTGGGGCCGATCCGGACAACTTTAATTTCTAATCAGCCAAATCCGCTGATACGCGGCAAAAAAGCGCGGCCCGGGTTCTTCCCTAGGCCGCGCCTTTCTTTTTGGGCGGCGTTTCTTACACCAGCGAACGCCGCCACACATTGGACCGGGTATAAAAATAGCCCAGCGGAACCGAGGAAGCGGGAGCGATCATACAGGCGAGGTAAATTCCAGTCAGCCCCAGAAATGGTTGAAGGCCGCCGCCAGTACCACCCGGAAGACGATACAGTTTACAAAAGAGCTGGCCATAGCGAAGGCTGTGTGTCCCGCGCCGATGGCTAAGGCGTGATATACCATAAAAACCGCGTAAAATACTTGGCCTACAATCTCGATTCTTAGGTTCTGCACCGCCGCCAGCCTTACATTCTCGTCGCTGGTAAACAGGCCCGCCAGCTGGGGCGCCAGCAGCTCTACCAGAACAATTATGGTCAGGGACATCGCCACCGTGATTTTCATAGCCGTATCAGTAACATTTTTTGCCCGGTCGTAAAGGCCCGCTCCCAAGGTTTGGGCGATCATGGCGGATGCGGAAGTGGCCATAGCGGAGGTGAACAGCTGGTCAGAAATCCTTGATCTAATGCTGACTCCGTTGCCGGCGCTGACATCTACGCCGTATTGGTTGATGAGAAAGGTCACCACAAGCCAGGAAACCCCCGCGATCGTCATTTGGACAGCTCCGGGAATTCCCAGCCTTAAAATTACCAGCAGTTCATTGACCCGGATTTTTAAAAATTCCAGCTTTAGCTGGAAAAGCTCTTTCCTCCCTAACAAATAGAACAGCGCTGACAGGAAGGATACTCCCTGGGCCGCAGTGGTAGCGACGGCCGCCCCCAGAGTTCCCATGCGGCAGTATCCCATCAGGAACAGATCCAGCGCCACATTAATCATTGCGGCGGCCGCGATAAAATAAAAAGGCTGCTTGGAATTTCCCACCGCCCGCAGCACCGAGCTTAGAGCGTTATAGCCAAATACAAACACCAGCTACGGAGCAGGTCTGGAGATAAATTTTAGCTTCCTCCAGGCTTGGGGCGCCGAGCGCCCTCAGCATTGGTTCCGCCGCCAGGAAAAAAATCACGGCGCAGAAAGCTCCCAGCCCCATAGACAAGGTTACCAGGGTTCCGGTTGCCTTTTTCTGCCTTTCCCGGCTGCCTGCCCCAAAGCATTGGCCGATTAAAATCGTACCGCCTGTCTCAGTCCGATGGCGATATTGGTCAAAATCAACACGATTTGGCTGGAGTTATTAATGGCAGATATCCCCGAACTGCCGATAAAATGGCCTGCGATCAGCAAATCCGCCATGCTGTAGCAGGCTTGCAGCAAGCTGGTCACCACCATAGGAATGGCGTAGCGAACCAGCTGTTTGGTCACGCCTCCCTTGGTCAAGTCATTGAAATCCCCTCTCAAGCTCTCTCCTCCTATGTCTGCGCTTCCACAGGCCGCCGCAAAAGCGTTATAACTTATGATCAGGCATCTTTCATTATTAACGCTCCTTCCGCTAAAGTCAACAGGATATTTTATGGGTTTATAAAAACGGCTCCTGATACAGCCGGCTTTCTTCAGCGGAATATTGAAAAGCCCGCCTCTCAAAAGGAGCGCTGGCGGGACGGCCCTGTTCTGCGGCCAGCGCGGTATCTAAAGCCGCCAACTCCAGGCTGAGGCTGGGATACCGGAAAGAGAAAGCCGCGCGCAGGAGCGACGCCCCGCGGCGCCTTGCCCCGGCCTGGAAAGGATTCTGCCGGGCCCGCCGGGAAATTGCCTCGTTCGGCGGGAGAAGAAAGCAAAAATTCTGATATGCAAAACAGGATAACCTATTGAATTTGAGGCTGCTTTTTTCTATAATGAACTTGTACAGATTTCAGCGGCGGGGTTTCTTGTTTTTAGCCTTTTCGTATTGAAAGCTCGAAATTTCCGCCGGTTGAGGCAGAGTGATTTTATTTTATCACAAGGAGGTCAAATTTTATGACAAACTATCCTACCATTGGCATCCGCCCCATCATTGACGGCCGCCGGTTCGGCGTGCGGGAAAGCCTGGAAGAAAAAACCATGCAGATGGCTAAGATGGCCAAGGAGCTGATTGAATCCGAGATTCGTTATCCAGACGGCACTCCGATGAAATGCGTCATTTCCGACTGCACCATCGGCGGCGGCGAGGAGGCGGCCCGCTGCGCCCAGCAGTTCGCCACGCAGAATGTGTGCGCCACCCTGAGCGTTACTCCCTGCTGGTGCTACGGCAGCGAGACGATGGACCTGGATCCTTCCACCATTAAGGCGGTTTGGGGCTTTAACGGCACCGAGCGTCCCGGCGCGGTATATTTGGCCGCCGTTATGGCCGCTCACAACCAAAGGGGCCTGCCTGCCTTCTCTATCTACGGTCACGACGTCCAGGATGTCACGGATTCCACCATTCCCTGCGACGTTAAGGAAAAAATTCTCCGGTTCGCCCGCTGCGCCTGCGCTGTCGGCGTGATGAAGAACAAAGCCTATGTGGGCATCGGCTCCGTTCCATGGGCATCATGGGCTCTTTCTGCAATCCTCAGTTCTTCCAGGACTACCTGGGCATCCGCGCCGAGTGGTAGATATGACCGAGGTGCTCCGCCGCATGAAGCTGGAGATTTACGATCACGAGGAATTTGAGAGAGCTTTGGCCTGGACCAAGGCGCACTGCCCGGAGGCTTCGATAAGAACCCGCCGGAGAAAAAGCACACCGACGCCCAGAAGGAAGAGGAATGGGCCTTCGTAGTCAAGATGACCCTGATCTGCCGCGACCTGATGCTGGGCAACCCCAAGCTGGCCGAAATGGGCTGGGAAGAAGAATCCATGGGCCGCAACGGCATTTGGGAGGCTTCCAGGGCCAGCGCATGTGGTCCGACTGGCAGCCTAACGGCGACTTTACCGAGGCCTTTATGAACACCACCTTTGACTGGCGCGGCAAAAAGCAGCCGATTCCCTTTGCCACTGAGAACGACGGCCTCAATGCCGTTTCCATGATGTTTGGCAACCTGCTCACCAACCAGGCAAGCGTTTTCGCCGACGTACGCACCTACTGGAGCCCCGAGGCTGTGGAGCGTGTGACCGGCTGGAAGCCTGAGGGCAAGGCCGCCGGCGGCTTTATCCATCTGATCAATTCCGGCGCCGCGGCTTTGGACGCAACCGGCGCGAGCACAGATGAAAACGGCAACCATGTAATGAAGAAATGGTATGACATGACCGACGCGACATTGACGGCTGCCTGAAGGCCACCGACTGGTGCCATGCCGACCTGGGATATTTCCGCGGCGGCGGATTCTCCTCTCACTTTAAGACCCAGGCCGAAATGCCTGTGACCATGGTCCGCCTGAATCTGGTAGAGGCTTAGGCCCGGTGCTCCAGTTCGCCGAGGGCTATACCGTAACCCTGCCGGACGAGGTTCACAAGACGCTGGATATGAGAACCGACCCCACTTGGCCCACCACCTGGTTTGCTCCCAAGCTCACCGGCAAGGGCCCCTTCACCGACGTTTACTCCGTCATGGCCAACTGGGGCGCCAACCACGGCGCGTTTGTGTACGGCCACATCGGCAAGGACCTGATTACCCTGGCCTCCATGCTGAGAATCCCGGTCTCTATGCACAACCTGGACGAGAAGGAGATCTTCCGTCCTCACGCCTGGGCCTCCTTCGGCGTAGACTGCCCCATGGCCGCCGATTACAATGCCTGCAAGACCTACGGCCCGCTGTATAAATAATCGCTCCGTAAGCTTCCTAGGATAAGCTAGTTCAAAAAGAACCCATCCGGTATCTGCCGGATGGGTTCTTTTTTTTGCCGCTTACAGCTAAGAAAGGCCCCGGCTAAACCGGAAGGGCGGATAAAAAGCCTTGGCTGACGGCAAGGGTTCTATAGCTCTCAAAAAGGAGGAACAAAGGCACAGATTTTCTGACCGGGGCCTCAGCGGGACCTCAGAAATTTCTGCGGAAGGTATTTTGCTCAAAGAGATAAGCCGAAACGCAGTTCACACAGGTTCTGAAAGAGCCGTTACCGCCTGGCTTCTGACAGGCGCTTCTCTTCATTCGTTAAATTTCCTCACAGCAAAGCAAAGGCGCCCTACGTAAGCCTAGGACGCCTTAGTGCAAAGTTTCTTGGGTTATTCCTTTGGGGCCTCCGTGATCTCCACAACGGCCTGGATTTGGAAGCCGGGGGACAGCTCCCTTTCCGGGGTCATATCCAGTCTCGGAAGGCCTTCGGCGTCCCAGTGGACAGGCCTCAGGCCGGTATGCCGGTTTGTCATTCCCGGGTCGTGGCCGTCCGCTGCCGGCAGCTTGGCGTGATACGCCACAATATCGTTTCCAAATTCATCCTTCGCAAAGGAGTTGTGTCCGGGTCCCAGCTGACCGGGCACGCTCTCGCTGGTAAGAATGGGGTACCCCAGCTCCTCCCAGCTTTCCGGATCGAGCAGGTTGCTTCCCGTCTTAGCGTGAAGCAGGCCTACACAATACAGAACGCTGACGCTGGATCCCGCAAACGTAAGGAACAGGTCGTCTCCTCTCCGCACGGCAAAGGGGCCTTCATCGACCGTGGTATCCACCGGTCCCAGCCATAGGACGGCCGGCAGATGCAGACCGGGGCGCTGGTGAGCTGCCAGGGCTTTTCCGGATCCACCGAGGCAATGTATAAGTCGGAGTTGCCGAATTCCTGCTCCTCCAGGCGCATCACCCGCTGGGCCCAGACCACGTAGGGAACCTGGCCCACAGTGAAGCAGGTCATGTCCAGGGTGATTCCATCGGGGCACAGGACCCCGCCTTCTATGGTGCGGCACCGCTGAGGCGTCTGCCAGCTTGCCGCGTCCAGGGGGTCATCCCCCGCCATCACCATCACATGGCACTGCACCGTATACCAGTGGGGATTGCCGGCGGCAAAAACACGCACAGTCTTCCGTTGACCACGTGGGGCTCCGGCGCCCACAGGCAGCCTGACATATATCCTCCGGGTTCGCGGTGAAAATCACGCGCTCCTCCGCCTCCGCCAGCCCGCTGATGGTATTGCTGCCCCGGATTTTCAGGGTGGTCTGGCCGTTTCCGTCATCCGTGGCCATATAATAGTAGCGCCCCCGGTACCGGATCACCGTCGGGTCCGCCCGCTCCTCCAAAAATGGAAAGGCCAAGTCTCCCGCTGTACGGCGCCCGCCACCGAGTACACGCCGGGCAGGGTTCTGGAGAAGGGCTCCCATTTTACCGGCATCGGCTTCAACGAGCCGTCGGAATAGGTGAGGGTCACCTGCTCCGGAAGGGATACTCTTTCCCCGGGAGCCGCCTTGCAATAAACCGGCAGGCAGCCGGTCTGGACTACCGGAGAATAGCGGCGCAGAACCTTTTCATACTCCTCTTGGATAAGAGAAATCAAACATCCATCCACCCCATCGCTGAGCTTCACCAAGGCCCGGGGCTCCGGGGAACCGGTCTTTTCCATACCGGTGAAGGAAGTCAGATCCGGCGACGACGAGGTATAATATCCGGTTCCATCCGACCAGGTCAGCCGGTAGAGCCCAGCCTTCCCATCCCATTGGCACCGGACGTCCGCAACAGCCGTACCCTCCGGCGCTGCCGGGATCAGTCCCTCCTCCCGGAAGGAAAGAAGATCCGGCGAGGTGAATATCAGCACGCAGTTTCTTTCCAGGCTCCAGACCGCCGCCTACGTTGCGGCGCAGGCATACCACGCCGAAGGCTCCATCCTTCAGGCGGAACACCCATGGCTTCCGCAGGATTTTCGTGGTGCCGCACAGAGGGCCTTCGTTAAATTCCGCTTTGGCAAACAGGATGCCGGTCCCGTTCTGCAAGGGCTGCAAGGAGCCGTTTTCCAGCACCGCCGCCAGGTGCATGGCGCTCTCCAGCTCTCTGTTTTCCCGGCGGGTATAAGCCATAACCGTATAATTCATAATCGCTCCTCCTGACGATCCAATCAAAATATCTTAAAGCCAGCCTTTCAGCGCCGGCTGTTCCACGGCCCGAAATGAGCTTTCCCAGGCGCACAGCGGCCCGGCTTCAGGCGCTTCCGCTTCAAGCTCCAGAAAGCCGTTTTCCCACCATCCGGACAAATCCGCTTTGCCCTATCCCATGGTGTAGCTGTAATTGGAATGTGAAATGACCTCGCACTGGGTGACCTTTCCGTTTTCCCAGGAAAAGTTCAGTTCAAAGCCGCCTCTTGCTCTCACGCCGCGCAGGCTGCCCGACTGCCAGGGCTCCGGAAGATTCGGCAGGAGCCGGATCTCAAAGGACTGGATCTTTCCATTTTCATCGGTAACCGGATAGGACTGGATCAGCATTTCAAATATCAGCCCCGGCACGCCGCCGCTGATATCGCAGTTGAAGATAAACGGTCCGGCGTTGTGAGAGGGGGAAAAGGTATTGTAGTAATTATTTTCCGCAATGGAGCATAAAAGCCTCCACGCCGTGTCCGTATCTCCCAGGTGGACGGCGGTCATAGCCATTTGGATCGTGCCGAACGCCATCACGCCGATTTCCTGCTTTTTATATTTCATCCGCATTTCATAGGCCTTTTTAGCGGCCTCCATCAGCTCCGGCTGGTTTTTAAATTCCTCCGCCACCCCGTAATACAGGGGATACAGGTGGGAGGAATGGCGGTGATCGTAAAAATCCTCGTGCCGGGGAGTACACCATTCCTTTAAAGCGCCGTCCTCGTTAATTTGATAGGCAGGCATTTTCCCCAGCATGGCTCTCCACTTGGGAAGCTTTCTTTTTCCACGCCTTCCGTTTCACAGCCCTGAATCAGATTCCGCAGCAGCTCGCTGACCAAAGCGACGTCCATGGTGGCGTTAATGCACGCCTGGGAAATTCCGGGGGAATTCGCCGGCTTGTTTTCCGGAGAATAGGACGGGACGAACATCCACTTGCCGTTTTCGTCCTCGATAAGGAATTTCTCAAAAAACACGATGCACTCCTTCATATACGGAAGCGCATGGTTTAAAAAGAACTCCCGGTCCATGGTATAAAGATAGTAATCATAAAAGAAATGGGCGTTCCATGCGGCGCCGGTGGTCCAAAACGTCATAGGCCATTCTACGCTGAAGTGGTTGTTCAGGCCGTGGCTGCTGGTGCGGGAGGCGCTTAAAATACCGGGATAGCCGTACATCACCCTGGCGTTTTCCCGCTCCTCCGGGATCAGGCTCTCCTCATAGCGGATAAAGCTGTCCATGCACTCAAACATATTGCCGGGCAGATTGGAAAGAATCACCGTCTGCTCGTTGCCGTTGCGGGTATAATCGGGCGGACCAGGCACATGGTTGGTTCCGGTCCAAATCCCCTGAAGCGTTGGCGGCGTCTCTCCGCTGGCGCAGATCACCTGGTACCGGCCCGCGTCGCACAGCATTTCAAAATACCGGTTGGGCGGCAGCTTTTGCCGCCCTTTTTCCCAGAGCTCCTCCGCCAGCTCGCTCTTAGGCGCCTGCGGGTCGCTGAGTTTCAATTCCATACGGCTGTAAACGGCGTTATGAAGCCGCGCGTGGGCCTGGAGCAATTCCTCATAGGACAAGGGCAGGCCCTCAAAGCTGTCCTCCGCCCGAGGCACAGCCTTCCGGCGGTCCGGAACCGGAAGAAGATTATAGAACAGCAAGGTGTCCCGGGCGTTTCTTACGGTGATTCTGTCCGGCTCCCCGCAAACCGCGCCGTCTGTTTCCGCGACTTTTACAGCGCAGCGGTATCCGAAATCGGTATCCTGATACACGCCCTCATACAGCAGCGTATGATCCTGAACGGCTACCAGCGGATCCAGGATCCGGCGGTCGTAGCCGACCTCCTTCCAATACGGCTCGCAGGCTTCCTGAATTTCCTGATGCTTTTCCAGAGAGACCTCAAAGCTGACGGGCTCTGAAGAGGTGATCCGCATTACGGCGATCCCGGCGGCTCGGGATACGAAGAAATCCCGGGTGACCCGGCTGCTTCCCAGGGTGAAGGAAACCTCCGCCTGGCCGTTTTCAAAATTCAGGGATTTTTTATAGTCCTCCGGCTCCTCCTTCTGGGGAAACCGCAGCTTCATGTCGCAGGCCACGGTAAACCCGTCGGTCCACTGCTCGATCCGGGGCCCATACCCCTCCTGATAGGAAAGATTTACCACAAATTCCGCCGCTTCCTCGTATCTGCCATCCAGCATCATGCGCCGGATAGCTTCCAGATGCCCTGCCGTATGCACAGGCTCCCGCTTCGGAGCGAAGGGCGCGTATAATTTCTCATGGGTAAAGTAAATGGTCTCCTCCTTCGGCCAGCCCATCACCATAGCGCCGATGGTGCCGTTGCCGCACAGCAGTCCTTCCTCCCAGCGGGCTGCGGGAAGCCTGCTTTGAAATCCTTTCATGCCGATTCCTTCCTTAATTTCGAATTTTGTTGATCCTGAAGCACAGTTCAGATAAGCTTGATCAGCAAAACAGCTGAGAATGGACTGAGAACGCCTTTCACCGACCGCCGTTGTGACGAAAGCTCTTTCAGGCGTACAGCGCCCGGGCCGGACGTTTCACGCCCATACCTCCTGCGGTGCAATCTGTCTGATTCACCGCGCGGCGCGCCTGTGTCCACAGGGTTCCCTAAAGGCTCGCACTCCACCGGTCCACGCGGCGGTTTCTCCTGGCAACAGGCGGTTTCCGCGTGTTGCCGGCCGCGCATAACGCTCAAGCTGATTTGACAATCGCTGAAGCCCTCTCAGCCTGCGGCAAGGCGGCTGCGCTGAACGGTTTCGCCGCAAAACAAGCGCTCCGGGGCGGCCGCAAAAGTAAAATCGTCAGCTTCCGTAAAAAAGCACCGCAAGGCGTCCACTGTATTTATTCGCTTCTGATCTGCTTAAGCCTCGAAACGGCGGTTTATGGTCAGGGGATTTTATGTCCGGCCGCCCGGTAAATCTCATACCATTCCTCCCGGGTCAAGACAACCTCCGAGCTTGCACATCGCCTTCAGGCGCTCCGGGTTGGTGGTGCCGACGATTACCTGGGTTTTCGCCGGATGGCGCAGAATCCAGGCAACGCCCACAGCGGCTTTGGATACGCCGTATTTCCTTCCAATGGCGTCTAAGGTATCGTTCAGCGGGCCAAATTTGGCGTTATCCAGATACACGCCCTCAAAAAATCCATACTGGAACGGCGACCAGGCCTGTATGGCGATATCCTTCAAGCGGCAGTACTCCAGGATTTCGCTGCTCCGGTCCACGCTTTGATCAGCGGTCATGTTGAAGAAAAGCTCCTGATCCAGCATAGGGGTGTGGGCAACGCCGAACTGAAGCTGGTTGATCACCAAGGGCTGATTGACATATTTTTGCAGCAGCTCGATCAGCATAGGGGACTGGTTGCTGACGCCGAAGCTTCTGACCTTTCCGCTGCTGTGGAGAAGCTCAAAGGCCTCGGCCACCTCTTCCGGCTCCACCAGCGGATCGGGCCGGTGAAGAAGCAGCGCATCCAGATAATCGATGTTCAGCCGTTTCAGAATACCGTCAACGCTTTTCAGAATATGGCTCTTGGAAAAATCATACCGGAAAAGGCCCCCGTCATCCCGGATGCCGCATTTGGACTGGAGATAAATCCGCTCCCGCAGCGAGGGCTTTTGGCCCATGGCCTTTGCGAAAACCTCCTCTGAAGCTCCGTGGCCGTAAAGATCTGCGTGATCGAAATAGTTGATCCCCTCTTCGACAGCTGTTTCCAAAAGCTCCTGCACCCGGGACACAGCCATATCGCTGATCCGCATACATCCAAGTACAATATCGGAGGCCTGCATTCCTCCAAGCGTAATCTTTTTCATAAGCTCCTCCTTTTCACCTTCGCCAAAGCTTCCGCTTTTCTATTCTTCGCATTTTGCGCTTCACTGTTTTTCCGCTTCTTTTGACCGCCTGCTAAGCGGATTTTCTTTTATCGCGGTCCTTTCCTTCCGTAGGGTTATCCGATCCTTCTCACAAAGGATGGTAATCCAGAATCTTCTCAATTTCCTCCAGAGCCTCCTGAGGAATCCGGAACCCGCTGGCAGCCAGGTTGCCAGCCAGCTGGGAGGCCTTGGAGGCCCCGGTGATCACGCTGGTGACGGCCGGCTTCCGCAGGATCCAGGCCAGAGCCAGAACCGAGAGGGAAACTCCCAGCTCCTTGGCACCCGCAGCAGCTTCTCCACCTTATCCAGATTTTCTTCTGTGAGAAGCTGGTTGATCTGCTTATCCGCCTGATGGGTTGCCCGGGAGCCTTCCGGGATAGGCTGGCCCTTTCTGTATTTGCCTGTGAGCAAGCCCTGGGACAGGGGCGAGAAGGGAACGATACCCACGCCGTTTTCCTCGCAGATCCCCATAATTTCATCCTCAATATACCGGTCCACCATATTGTACTGAGGCTGAATCACAGACAAGGGCCGGTAGCCGTGCTTCTGAATCAGGCCGAGCGCTTGGTAATCTGAACCGGGCTCCATTCGCTGACCCCGTAGTACAGAATTTTCCCCTGGGCCACCATATCGCTCAGAGTTTCCAGAGTTTCCTCCATACAGGTTTCCGGATCAAACCGGTGGCAGAAATAGAGATCCAAATAATCCACCTGCAGATTTTTCAGAGACCGGTTCAGCTGTTCCACAATGTGCTTCCGGGAAAGCCCCCGGTCGTTGGGACCGTCTCCCACTGGGAAAAACACCTTGCTGGAAACCACGTAGGAACTTCTCCGAAATTCTTTCAGAATATTTCCCAGGAAAACCTCCGCCTGACCGCCGCTGTAAGCGTCGGCACAGTCAAAAAGTTTACGCCGCTGTTGTAAGCCCGGCGCAGAACCTCCTTCGCGGTATCGCAGGCCTCCCGGCCCTTCAGATCCGTCATCCAGCTTCCAACGGCCACCTCGCTGAGCTTTAGCCGCTGCGGCCCATTCTTCTGTATTGCACTATGACATCCTCCTTATTTCCTTTCGGTTTACGCGATTGCCTGCGGCTTCGGTCAGCTTCTGCGTTCCGGCTTGGTGTAACGCAGCACCGCCTCGTGATGCGGCCGGATCGAGCCGTCGGCCAGCAGGAAGGCATATATCCTGCCTCTCCGGGCCGGCAGTTTCCGTCCGGACGGGACCGGTCTCCGGTGACGACCTTTCCCTCGCACAAATGCCAGGCCAGCCATCCGATGCTTCGGCTTTCCAGCGCATCCAGGGTTTGCCTCGACGATCTCCCCGCGCACCTGGTCGTTTAGGCTGCCCTGACAGGTTTCCGTACAGAGCAGAGGCTTCTCCAGCCGGTTCGCAACGTCTATGTAAGCATCTGTGAACTGTAAAAAGCCCTCGTCCAATACTCGGCGTAGGGGTGGAAGGAAATCACATCCAGGCTGCGGTAAAGCTCCTCCAGCGCCGGGTCTGCCGGGCCTGCAAAGCCCATAGTGACCGGCTGGCTGGGAGAAATCCGGCGGATCTCAGCAAGGCATTCCTGCCAGTAGCGGATTTCCAGTCTCTTGATCTCCTGGATTGCGTTCTCCTCCAGCGGCAGAAGCGCGTAATAAAAAGGCTCGTTGCAGAGATCCCACATCAGAATCCGGGAATCATTCCGGAATTCTCCCAGGAAGGAGCGCAGATACTCCCGGTTGGCCCCGGACAATGGCATCATTACGGTGGTCAGGTCCAGTTCTCCTACGGGATAATCCGTATCCACCCAGCGGTTAAAAAGCACAGGCATGACCAAAATACCATAGCTTTCCGCCGCGGAAAGCAAGGCTCTGAAATCAGAGAGAAACCTGGGGGCGCTTCTCTGCCAGCTCACATTGCTGACCCACACCCGTACGCAGCTGGCTCCCAGGTTCTGGGCGCCCTTTAACTCCCTTTTGACGATTTCCAAATCAAATCTGTCCATCACATCGTTTAAAACCATAGCATAGGACGGCCAGTAGTTAAAGCCCTTGACCTCAGAATAGGGATTATTGTTCAGCATCATTTCTTTTTCACCTCATCATTAAGCTTTTTGGGGTTCTAACGCTCTCTTAGCCGAATGCGCCAAAAGATAAAAAGCCTGCGCCTCCGCGGAATTTCCGGGCCGGTCAAAGCCGGGTGAGGCGCAGGCGCTGTTGACAAAGCCCTGTTCATCCACATACCGCTCTAAAAGCTCCAGCACCCGGTCGGCATCCCTTTTCTCCTCGGCAGGCACCACAAGGGCGCTGATTCCCTGATAAACAGTATAGCACATCATCAGGGATGCTGTCACCTCGGGGAACGTGGACGGGTCGTCCAAAACGTCGTGAAACCGGCCGTCTTCCCGCAAATAGTTCTTCATGGCCTTCAGCAGGCGGTTCAGCCGCTCACCCAGCGTTTTTTTGGTTTCACCGTCCTCCGGCGGAAGAAGCCTGCACGCCAGGGCTAAGGCCCCGGCCATCCATCCCTGGCCGCCGCCCCAAAGCTCCCGGCGGCAAAAGCTGTTCCCGTCCTCATCCCAAAATTGGCGGTAAAGCCCAGTTTTGGAATCATAATGCCTCCGGTGAAACAGCTCCGCCTGCTGAGCCGCGAACCCGGCCCTTCCTGCCGCCGCTAAAGGCGGAAGAATGTGATAAATTCCGTCGATCATCATTTCCGGCTGCCCGGGTTATGATACAATTGGCCGGAGGCGCCCCGGGGGCGGAAAACTCCAGCCAATCAGCCAGTCTCTGCAGGGCCGCCCAATAAGCGCGGTCCCCAGTATATTGATAAGCGTAATAAAGGGGCAGTCCGTTGGCCCCGCAGTCAACGGAATCCATCGCCGGATTAGTAATCCCCAGCAGGCCCTTCCCGTCGGAGCGGCGCAAGGCCTCCCGGACCATAAGCATCCCGATGTCAGGCCGCCCGTACTCAAAAAACGCCTGTGCCGCCACTCCTTGCTCCCAGGACATGCGCTGCATGGCCAGCAGAGCCTGGGCAGAATTTTTCAAATTTTGATTCATCCCGATTAATCCTTCATTCCGCTGGTGGCCACGCTGGCGATGAAATACTTCTGGAAGAAAGCGTACAGAACCATCAGCGGCAGAATGGAGATCAATGCACCGGCCAGCTGAGGGCCGTAATAGGTGGTGCTTCTCTCGCCCACGAACAGCGCCAGTCCGGCGGAAAGGTTCTCATCTTGGTTTCCGTGGTCATCATCAGGGGATACAGAAGATCGTTCCAGTTGTTCATCAGATGGAAAATACCCAGGGTCATCAGGCCCGGCACCACCAAAGGCAGGAAGATCCGGAAGAAAATACCGATTTCGCTTAAGCCGTCGATTCGGGCGGCCTCGCCCAGCTCATGAGGCTGCTGAGCGAAATAGGAGCGCATCATAAACACACCGAACGCGGTGGTGGCCTTGGGCAGAATCAGGCCCATATAGGTATTTAATAGTCCCAAATAGTTGGATTCCAAAAAGAGCGGAATCATCATGACCTGGAACGGCACCATCATGGTCAGCAAAACGACGACGAACAGAAAATTCTTTCCCTTAAAGTCCAGCTGGGCGAAGGCGTATCCCGCCGCAGAGTCGAACACCAGAGCCAGACCGGTCGCGCCCAAGGCAAAATCACCGTATTGGCGATATACTGCAGAAAGGGAATCGCATCAAAAATGCGCTGGAAGGATTTCATGCTGAAATGCTCGCCGAATACGGTAGGCGGGAAGGATAAAATCTCCTTTTCCAGCTTAAAGGAGCCGGCGACCAGCCAGATAATGGGAAACAGCACCACGATCAGCAAAGCCGCGATGCAGATATATTTGATAGTGCCTAATACAATATCTTCTTTTGTCTTTTTCATAATCTGTGCACCTTCCTAATCCTTAGACATAAACATCTTCTTATAGACCGGCACGGCTAGGATTAAAATAGCGATCAGCAGCAGGACCGACATGGCGCTGGCGTAGCCAGGTCGAAGGGGTCGCGGAAGCCCGTCTTATAGATGTAGAACACTAAGGTTTCGGTTGTATACTGGGGACCGCCCTGGGTGGTGACGAACACCTGGTCAAATACCTGCAGGGCGCCGATCAGGTTGGTGATGATGCAGAAGCCCAGGTTGGCAGAATCCCCGGCAGAGTGATATAGAAGAACTGCTGCACCTTGGAGGCGCCGTCGATCCGGGCGGCCTCGTAGTAGCTCTGGGACACGCCTGGATGCCCACCACGAGAATCGACATGGTATAGCCGAAGTTTTCCAAACCGTCATGGCGATGATCGTGCCCATCGCGGTGGAAGCGTTTCTGAAAAAGGTGGCGTCCGGGAAGCCCAGCATACCGCAGAGATAGGGAATATAGCCGATGGTTTCATCTAAAAGAAGACCGAACATAACGCCAGTGGCGGCGGTCGAGATTACAACAGGAATGAAGAGAATGGTGCGGGAAAATTTATTGAAAAACGTCGAGCTCACCAGGGCGTTAGCCACCAGCAGTCCTACCACGATCTGGAGCACCATTCTATAATCGCGAAAAGCAGAGTGTTTTCAGTGCGTTCCAAAAGCGTTCGTCCTGAAACGCGCGGACAAAGTTATTAAATCCATCGAAATGAACGTCGCTGAAGTAGATGTCCATGTGCATAAAGCCGATTACAATAGAAGCGCAGAGCGGAATAAAAGCAAAAATAAAAAGGAGCACTAACGATGGCAGTATAAAGATATAGGCGGCCCGGCCGGGACGGTTCCAATATCTGTCTAATTTTTTCAGCAAAGCTGGCATCCCCCTTTGGTAAAATTTGAGGTTTGCCCCAAGAAAAGGCGTTAGCTCCAACTAGAGCAAACCTCGCCACTTATTCTGATTATTTCTCAGTCGCTAAAATTCCATCGATTTCCTCAGAAGCCTTGGTCAGCTCGGCCTGGGCGTCGTTTCCGGCCATGATGTTTTCTACCATGGGGAACAGCACGTCGCTTTGAATCTGCTGGCCAGTGGTCAGGCCTACGCAGGAAACCTCGCCGTAGTCCTCCATCTGGGAGAAGATGCTGACATATTCGTCATTCTTGATGTCCTCGTTTTCAACAAGAGACTTGATGAACGGAGGATAGCCGTTCTTCAGGCACCACTCAGAGGCAATTTCAGGAGTATACCAGTAAGCGATGTACTCATAAGCGGCTTCCACCTGATCGTCGGGAGTGGACTTCGGCACGGCAAAGCCGTATTCTTCGGCAACGCCGATGGTGTCCTTCTTGCCGGCAGGCATACCGGTTACGCCGAAGTTAATCTCATTGTCTCTCAGACCGGTGGAGAGCCAGGGGCCGTTTACATACATACCCAGCTGGTCGGCCATCATGATGTTATCCAGGTCGGCGCCGGTATTGTTGGCGGGAGTAAAGCCCTTCTGGGCGATATCCTGGATCCACTTCAGGGTTTCCAGGTTCTCCGGGCTGTCCAGCACGGATTTCATGTTTTCAGTATCAAAGAAGTCTCCGCCGTTGGAACGCATGATGGAATAGAACCACGGCACAGCGCCGCTGGTGGGGAAGCCGATTCCGTATACGTTCTTCGAAGGATCGGTGATCTGCTCGGCCATGGTGTATACCTCATCCAGGTGGTGGGCGGGGTCTCCGGATCTAAGCCGGCGGCCTCAAACAGGTCCTTGTTCCAGTACAGGTAAGTGGAATACCAGTGGAAAGGAAGCATGATCTGCTTTCCATCGTACTGCAGGGCGGTGATGGATTCCTCCATAAAGTCGTCCTTATCCACGCCGGTCTTCTCCCAGAAGTCAGACAGGTCTCTCATGGTGTCGTTCTTGCCATGGGTGCCTACCTGCAAATTAAACTGGAAGGTGAGGGCGGGGGCGTTGCCGTGTGGAAAGGGCGGTGGCCAGCTTCTCGGTCAGAATGTCGGCGCCCATAGCGTCAAACTCTACGGTGATGCCGTTATCCATCTCGTTGAAGCGGTTGGTAATGTCACGGGCATATTCGCCGTCAGGACCGGTGAAGGAAGTCCAGAACTGAATGGTAACGGGCTCTTTCTGAGCGTCGCCGCTGGAAGCCTCTGTGCTGGAAGCGCCGCTGGTGGCGTCGCCGCTGCTGGCGGGGGAATTGGTGTTGCAGGCGCTGAAAGCAGTTACCGCTAACAGGGCCGCCAGGATGCCGGAAACAAGTCTTTTCATTTTTGCTCCTCCTTTTAGATGTTTGGGGTCTTATAGATTAGTGGACGAGAGAGTTTTAAGCAAAATAAAACAAAAAAGGCTGTTATTTATGCCTTTTTAGCACAATAACAGCTAGAATCTATTGTCCGCTAAAGTATGGTCATACGGATCATATTCCAGGAATGCTTCTTCAGCACCGCTGAAAGGTGGCCGTTTTCCATACTGGATGCGCCGTTGCTCTTCGGAGCCACGGTATCGGGATGCTCCTCTGTGTTTTCCGCCTTCATATCGTCATGATCCAGCACAATATGCCTTTCGACCGGAAGCCCTCGTACTGTCTCAGGTCGCAGGCCAGGGTAATGTCATCCTCCAGGCTCTTATTGACGGCAAACAGGGACAAGGAGCCGTCGTCGCACTCCACCATTACAGCGTCTAGATAGGGAACATCGCCGTTGTTTTTCGTGGTATAAAGGGGAGAATCCACCAGGGTCTGCAGAACGCGGCCCCGTCCATAAATGCTGGTATAGTAATAAGGATAGTAAATGGTCTGCCGCCAAGCGCCCTTGTCGCTGGTCATAATAGGAGCGATCACGTTTACCAGCTGAGCCAGGCAGGCGATCTTTACACGGTCCGCGTGGCGGAGCATGGTGATCAGCATCTCGCCTACCAGCAGGGCGTCCTCAAAGTTGTAAATATCCTCCAGCTGGCGGGGCGCCTTGGTCCAGCGCTCGATCTTTTTATCCGCCTCCTTGGAATGGTACCATACGTTCCATTCGTCAAAGGACAGGTTGATTTTCTTGCTGCTGCGCTGCTTCGCCTGCTCGGCGTCACAGAGGGAAACCACCTGGCTGATGAACCGATCCATCGCCGTGCTGTTTGCCAGGAACTCGGCGGTGTCGTTATCGTAATTGTCGTAATACTGGTGCATGGAAATGTAGTCCACCACGTCGTAGCACTCCTTCAGCACGTCGCTTTCCCAAACGCCGAAGGTGGGCATTGTCCACAAGGAGGAGCCGCAGGCACCAGTTCGATTTCAGGACACATCATCTTCATGACCCGGCCGGTCTCCGCTGCCAGGCGTCCGTATTCGTAAGGCGTTTTCCGTCCGATCTCCCAGGGACCGTCCATTTCGTTGCCCAGGCACCAAAGCTTGATGTCGTGGGGCTGCTCTACGCCGTGGCTGCGCCGCAGGTCACTGTAATAGGTTCCCTTCGGCAGATTGCAGTATTCCAACAGGTTTTTGGCGTCGTCCACGCCGCGGGTTCCCAAATTGACCGCCATCATGATTTCAGTTTCCGCCTTCTTTGCCCAGTCGGCAAATTCGTTCAGGCCGAACTCATTGGTCTCAATGGCGAACCAGGCTAATTCCGGCCTCGCAGGCCTCAGCTCCTTGGGTCCCACGCTGTCCTCCCAGTGGAAGCAGGATACAAAGTTTCCGCCCGGATAGCGAACCACCGGAACCTGCAGCTGCCGAACCAGCTCCATTACGTCCTTACGCATTCCCTCCTTATCGGATAAGGGACTGCCCGGCTGGTAGATGCCGCCGTATACGGCCCGGCCAGATGCTCGATGAAAGAGCCGAAAATGCGCTTGTCAACCTCTCCCACCTGGAAGTGCCGATCAATATGTAGCTTCGCTTGCTTCATTAGGGAATCCAACCTTTCTAAACTTCAAAAATGGTCCTGCCCTCCTGGTCCTTCCTTTGCGTTTCTCAGGACGGCACTTTTAAGGCTCATTTAGGATTATCGATAATCCTGACTATAGAATAACGTTAACCTCCTAATTTGTCAATACCTTTTCTGTAAATAATGGATATTTTAACGATAAAAAATTTTTTATGGTTCAAAATTCAAACAAATCATGGCGAAAAAAGACCCCGAACGAAGCACTAAATTGAGAAGCCGGAGGCCCAAAGAAAAGCGCCGCCGTTCCGGGATTTTTTCTTTGTTTCTCCCTCCCGGCGGGCGGCAGCTTTTCACTTTCTTTTCCGCCCGCTCCCCGGGAGAAAACCCCCGCCCAGCGGACCAACGCCCTTATTGACAATTTTATCTTTTGTGCTATATTGAAACCAATTTCGTGTACGAGCACAACAGGAACGCCGGCGGACTGGCTCTGAAAACGCCGGCGGCCTCAATCACACTAACCGGGATGGAGAGATGATTCGATGAAAGCAAAAATTACCGTCAACCGTGAAAAAGTACAGGGGGAGGTCAGCCCCCTGCTTTTCGGCCACTTTATGGAGCACGCCTTCGGCAATATTTACGGCGGCGTGTACGATCCCGGCTATCCCCTCTCCGATGAGGATGGCTTTCGCACAGACGTGCTGGAGCTGCTGAAGGAGGTCAAGGTGCCCATTCTGCGGTATCCGGGCGGAAATTTGTCTCCAACTATCACTGGAGGATGGCGTCGGCCCAAAGGATGACCGCCCAAACGTTTTGACTTTGCCTGGGGCGTTTCAGAAAGCAACCAGTTCGGCACTGTGGATTTTATCAAGCTTTGCCGCAAGGTTGGGGCCGAACCGCTGATCTGCGTCAATATGGGCAGCGGAACCGCTGAGGAGGCCATGCACTGGGTGGAGTACTGCAACGGCACTCTGGACACCTATTACGCCAATCTCCGCCGTTCCCACGGCTACGAGGAGCCCTTCGGCGTGAAATTCTGGGGGCTGGGCAACGAGATGTACGGCCCCTGGCAGATGGAAAACCAGACCGCGGCGGAATATGCCGATTCCGCGGTTCAATTTGCCAAGGCCATGAAAGCGGTAGATAAGAGCATCCGCCTGGTAGCCTGCGGCATGGAGCAGGACGCCGAATGGAACCACACGGTGGTAAAGCGGCTCGCTCCCTATATCGACCTGATTTCCGCCCATTACTACGGCCTGGGCTGGGAGGATTTCGGGGATGTATCGGAAAAATATGAGGAATCCCTGTATATTCCCTATCAGATCGACGAGCGCCACAAGCTCACCCTGCCTCCATTATCACGGGCCAGAACGGCGTCAAAAACGAGATCAAGGTGGCCTGGGATGAGTGGAATATGTTCGGCTGGAATTTCAGCACCGTCAACCAGGATGAAACCTACAACCTCCACGACGCCATCATCACCGCTTTGATCCTCAATTGGCTGGTGAG
>ENA-OQIR01000267-OQIR01000267.1-human-gut-metagenome-genome-assembly--contig:-NODE-267-length-24505-cov-3.606202_pt1 | contig 24505 bp, 32 predicted proteins | sample MGYA00242580_ERZ504745 | MGnify/ENA primary metagenome ERZ504745 (study PRJEB26092, sample SAMD00036214) | human gut metagenome | host: Homo sapiens | study: EMG produced TPA metagenomics assembly of...
GCCCGTCGGAGAAGCAGGAGTACGGTGAGACCTCGATGCCGCCACCGATATGACGCGAATTCGCAATCGTCAGCAACGGCGTGATGATGTCTCGTTCATCCGTGGTACCGTCCGCCAGCGTGGCCTTGACGTGGTACCCATAACGCTTCATATGCGTCAGCTCCACCAGCACCGCCGCAAAGTAGCGCATGGTGCCGGTCGGCAGATGCGAATGATTCGCACGGTCGTTGATACTTGCGTCAAGACCACAGGACAGCATGCCCGCATAGTACCGGTCAATCGGGTGCTCGGCAGACTTGTTCTCCCGGTACTCGTATTCCCCGCCGGTGGATGGGTTCACGCATAGCCACCATCCAAAGAGGTCACGCGTCCCATGTCCACATCGATGTGTGATCCGCGCACGATAGCACCGACGATACCTTCCACTGCGGTTTCGATGCGATTGACCGGCAGCTTAAGTCCCCGAGCGAAATCGTTGCCCGAGCCCATGGCCACGATGCCCAGCGGCTTACCGCCGCAACCCACGGCATTGGCACCGAGTGCGATCATGCCGTCGCCGCCGACCACCACCAGATAGTCGTACTCGTGCGCGCGTTCACGCGCCTGGTTCAGGGAATCGTCGAAACTTACGCCGGTGATGTCGATGACGTCGAAGTTATGGGCACGGCCGGCGTCCTCCAGCAGTCCCAATACTCGCGCATCCACCTTGGCGCCACGGCCCTTATCGGAAGTGGGATTGCCCACCATGGCCACCACGCGACGGCGTTCTGTGCGTTCACTCTCGCTCATGCTCTCACCTTAACCAAAGGTCCAGAAGCCCGCCAGAGCATCAGTGCTTACGGTCCATTATTGTGATAATTGTCTCCTTCCGTACAATTCACCGGTCCGGCCCGAGCCATCCGCTCCACGATGATGCCACCGGAACCATGGTTTCCACCTTGATGGTTACCAACACGTCTTCATCCCGCACGGAGCAGGAGCCCAGCGTGACGCCATTCGCTTCAGCCATGTTTGCAGCAAGCGCGCATGGATCACCGATATCCACATGCCACAGCGCATACGCGGCGTCAAAGGCGATGAGATCGGCGAGGGAACGCGCTCGATTCTGGCAGATCATGAGGTTGCCCACACTTGCCGCCACCGCGAGCGCAATGCCCACCGCCATAACCAGCATGGCTCCGGCCATCGTGCCCGATCCCTCCTCATAACGCATTCCCTGCACCGCAGTTCCTTTCTATTGCGGCCGCCCAGCCAGCAGCCGACCAGTTATTGGCTTATCGCCGTAGCGTTGCCGGTGACCCGCGTTGGAGTGACATCCAGTGGGCCGGGCAGTACCGAACATTCGACCATCACGCTCGTCGATTGGCCGTTGTGGGCAATGCTGACGCGGGGATCTCCCCCTGCAACGTCCGCAGCTATGCTGCGCGCGGATGATTCGTCACCGGTAACCACAAACTCGCGTGCAGCCGCTGCCGCGGCACTTTGACAGTCCATGGAAACGATGACCACACGTCCTATTGCCAATATCAGCCCGGCGATGGCGATAATGCTGGGCAATACGATTGCGAATTCGGCGGTGGCCGATCCCGTGCATAGGTCTGGCGGCAGTCTGGCGAGCCGCCACCGGCATGTCATGGTCTTCATGGCTGTCACCCGACTTTCAGAGCCTGTTTGATGATGTTGGTCAGCAACGTCTTGATGGCATCCGACTTCAGGATGGCGACCAGCACCGCCGCAAAGCCTGTAGCCGCAACGAGTACGACTGCGTATTCCGCAGTGGCTGCGCCTTCTTCGGGCTCAGCCATGAGGGCACGGATGCGTGCGTCCATGAGGCATAGCCGTTCTTTCGCCTTGGCGTTCAGCGTGGCCACACGAGCCTTGCTGTGCGCAAAGATGCCGGCCTGCCCGTCGACGATGACGGGGATAGGGGTATTCATTGGCGTTCCTTTCGGTAAGGAGGGGAAGCTGCGCAGTGGCTTCGCACCTTCCCCATGCGTGTGTGAGTGGTTGGCCCCCGCGCCGGGTTGACGCGGGGTGCATACCACTGTGGACTATCAACGCTTCATGCACCAGGGAAAACGGGGTATGTGGTTCTAGCTTGCCGAGTTATCCACACCCCGACGTGTCGTCCACCACCAATGTGGATAACCAAACGCAGCCAAGTGCAATACCGAGCAATACAACAAGATTCACCCTAAGCGCACTCAGTTCACGCCTATATTCACATCATGAAGGACGCAATCGCCGGAATGACTCCTACCAGCACGAATGCCGGCAGAAAACATAGCCCTGTAGGCATCAGTAGCTTTACCGACAGCTTCGCGGCATTCCGTTCGATGGCGGCACGCTCGTCACGGTCCAGCTGTTCAATGGCGGATTCGAGGCGCACGCCAGGCATATCGCCATGCGTCCATGACGATTCCAAAGCCGATTGCAGCAGGCCAAGATCTCGTTGCGTTCTGCTGGTACGTTTTCCGGATGAACTATCAGCTGGCGCACCCTCATGCTGAACAGCCATAGCGGCATGCCACGCATCAGCCAGGGAACCCCTCTGCCAGGGAGCTCCCGACCTCGCTCATGCGAGCGCCGCAGTCGCCGCCGACGGCTTTGCCCACCATGTCAAGCGCCCGGGGAATCGAAGAGCCTTGCCGCAATGACACCTGCAACATGCGCAATATGAGTATGGTCCATGACGACCCGCAATCATGCGCTACGGCCGGCTCCTCGCCCGGCAAGCGGCTGTCATGACGAGACAGAGCCTTATACAGCCAACCAGCAATCGCCGCACAGCCTGCCGCGGCGTGTACCCACACCGTACTCATAATCCGCTGCCTTTCAACAATGCCCGCATCCATGCCAAGCCGGCAGCATAACAACATCCCCCTAATACCAAGCAGACCACACCGCGTGGCGATCCAAGCAAGAACGCCAATGGTCTAGCTCCCAGAAGCTCGCCCAATGCCACAGTGACGGCCGGAAGCGCGCTCAGCAGCCCCACAGTGGCTTTAGGAACGGCACATGCTTGCGATCGCAAGTTCTGCATCAGCCTCATCTGCCGGTAAGCAGTCAATACCGCTTCCAGACATGGCACCGCTTGGCAACCGAGCTCATCGCTCAAAACCGCTGCGGCGGCGACCCCGCGTGCAGCTTCAAGTACCTGCGCTGGTGATTCGTCGGGCAGACGCCGCTGTTCGAACACCGTTATGAGCCGTTCCACAGTAATGCGCTGAGTGGCGAAGCGTCTGCTGGATTGTTCCTCGAATGCTTCAACCAATGTGCCGCCACCTCGCAATCGCGCGATGGCGGACGTAATCACCTGCGCAACGCCCACGCGAGGTGAGCCGGCATATCGAGGTTCGTTTATGGCTGCGGAATCGACCGCACGCCCGCGGTAAGCCAGCCGATACAGCCTCCCGGACTTGTTCCCCGGCCATATCAGCACGGCGAGCGCCACCAGAACAGCACACCACATCATCACCCACCACCACTCGGCCCGGGAACGATGCCCCATCGTTCAATGAAGTGCCCCCATTCGGCGGCATACCGAGGAGGATGGCAGCCATTCCATACCGCCAGCGGTGTTCCTGCCAGTTCACCATGTGCTACACGCAGTTCGCCGATCTGCGTGATACGCCGCTGTCCGTTCACTCGCTCCAAATGCACCACCGCGTCGAAAGCGCCTGCCGCCAGCATGGCCAACGCCTGTGGACTGACTCCGGCGAGTAATCCAAGCGAAATCAGCCTGGACGGTACTCGGTTCACGCCGTCCGCATGCACAGTGGTCATGCCACCGTGATGACCAGAATTGAACGCGCGCAATAGGTCGACGATTTCCGCGCCACGCATTCGCCCAGCACCACGCGGTCGGGGCGCATTCGCAACGTCGCTTTGACCAAGTCCGTCAGACTTATGGCTCCGACGCCCTCCACATTCGCCTCGCGCGTTACCAACGACACATGATCGCCACGCCCCAGTTCTCCCAGTTCACGAACTTCCTCTACGGTGACGATGCGCTCGTTCACATCGCATTGCGCCAGCAGCGCCTTGAGCAAGGTGGTCTTGCCCACGCCTGTTCCGCCGGTAATCAGCACTGTGGCATGTCTGCGCACCAGTCCCACGAACATCGGCAGCCAAGCAGCCGGGAATACACCTAATTGGCTCAGATGTCGCAACGATGCCATGGTCCTGTCAGGGAACCGTATGGAGATTGCGGCACCTTGTGGCACCAATGGGGCAATCACCGCATGCACGCGGATGCCGTCTGGACTGGCGGCGTCCGCTATCGGGCAGGCATCATCCAGTCTGCGCCCAAGCTGCGCGCACAGTTGGACGGCGTATTCTCGAACTACTTGCGGCGAGCGAAACGGCACACGCAATACTGTTTCTCGCATGCCGTTGCCGCGGTCCGCCCAAACGCGGCCATCACAGGTCACCGCCAGATCGGTAACCTGCGGGTCGGATGCCACATCATTCAATAGACCGAAGAACACAGTTCTGGGCACTGCGCCGGCTCATCAGCCCGAGTGATTACGGCAGCCATACCGCATCACCGGTCCTTGCAAGAAGCTCCCGAAACCGGGCGAATGGCCTGCTCGACAAGATCGGCAAGCAAGCTCACGGCTTTGCGGCTGCCTTTGGTCACCGATCTGATGCCGAGGCCTTCCAGTACGTCTCCACACAGATTGACACTTGGTTTGACAGGCCCCAATACCGTGGCAGTCAAATAGTCCTGCGCCTCACCAATACCCACGTGGCCTCTCCCACGTGGAGCGCCACGTGGTTCCACGCCGACGATATGTGGCGCTTCACAGCCCCATGAATCCAGTCTGGACCGGTGCGACTTGGCTCTGGCCAGCCCCATCACCGACAATTCCGCGGCAATCACCTGCATGCCACTGCGCAGATCGGGTACGGTCTCAATGAGTCCACCCTGACCGGCATCTACGATGACAACGTCGTTCGTTTCCGCCAAGGCTCGAATGGCCGCTTGAACTTCCCACCAGTCAGGCTGGCGCGCGCTCCAAGGGTCATAGGGAAGTACTCGCACACCCTCCCACATCATCAGCTCATGGTTCATCGCATCGCCCTCGATGCGGCCGAGGGGTGCGTCGACTTGGCTGAATCGTAAACCCGGCTCTCGTTCTACACCCAGCAGCAGGTCAAGGCATCCGGCCACGAAATCAGCGTCTATGAGAGCGCAGCTGTGTTCACGTCTCGCCAATGTCCATGCAAGCATGGAAGCCATGACACTCAGCCCCACGCCTCCATGACCTGACGTCATCGTCACAATGTTATGGAAGCTGGTGTCTGTAGTTAGGGCGAGTGCCGGAGCCTCGCCCGATCTCTGCCGTTCGCATGAGCCAACGCCTGGGCGGCGGAGTGTAGTAGCGATGCGCTGGAATCGGCGCATCGTCCGTGGGCAGCGGAATGCCCGGAGGTGCTACCGCTGGCGAGGTGATCCTACGCGCCACGCGGGGTGTGGTGTTGCTATTCATAAGCCGATTGAAACGTGTCCGAGTTCAATGCTCAACACGAATCGACCATTGTGGTTCTAGCTTGCTGAGTTATCCACACCCCGGCATGTCGTCCACGACAAATGTGGATAACCACGCTGTTGTTTCACGCCCATCTCATGCAGAAAAGGCCCTGACCTCATATGCACAGTCAGGGCCTTCATTTTCACGACGATTCCTTATGCGGTAATCTACATTCCTTGCTTACTTATCGAGGTTCTTGATGCCGTCTTCCATGACGTCCAACTGAGCATCGGTCACCTTGGCCGGCTTCTTCTTGCCGAACTTGGCCTTGAGCAGACCGATGATGGTCGGGGCGAGCGAAACCAGCAGAATCAGCACGATCACCAGTTCGAAGTGATCCTGCACGGCCGGAATGTTGCCGAAGAAGTAGCCCAGCAGCGTGAACAACGTGGACCAGCACAGGCCGCCGAGCACTGAGAACGGCGTGAAACGGCTCCAACGCATACCGGAAATACCGGAAATGAACGGCATGAACGTACGAATGAACGGGAAGAAGCGGCCCAGGAACACAGCCAGCGGGCCCCACTTTTCAATCATGCCCTCGGTTTTGGCCAGTCGCTCAGGAGTCAGCGCCTTCACCTTGCCGGATTGGATAATACGGCGGCCAAAGAAATGACCGATGAAGTAGTTGCACTGGTCGCCGATAATCGGCGCGCACCAAACCACCGGCAGCAACCAGAACAGCGGCAGCGCGGCCTTGCCGGTCGCAGCATCCGGGGCTGCGAACACGCCGGCCGCGAACAACAGCGAATCACCGGGCAGGAACGGGAAGAACACCACGCCCGTTTCGATGAATACGATGAGGAAGATGAATCCGAGGGTCGGCGCCACGCCCATGGCAATCCAACCGGCAATCGCGGCACGCGGATCCTTCAGCAGTTCGATGATGAAATTAACGAAGCCCATGTGTTTCCTATGAGTCCTAAATCTTGTATTGAGCTGCCAGCCCAATGAACCAGACAGTTATATGCAAACCGTCAAATACCCTACCAGCCGGCTAACACAACTGCTACACCTGCGGCGAGGAAGCGCGGTAACGCAACGAATACTCCACATCAATACGCCGCCTCGGCGCCCGAGCCCCCGTCTTGACCTGATCAAGAATCGACGTGATGGCAATCTCAGCAATACGCGCGCGCTGCGGATCCACAGTGGTCAGCGAGGGAATCGTGTACTTAGCCTCATCGATATCATCGAAGCCCACCACACGCACGCTTTCCGGCACTCGCACGCGCATTTCCCGCAGCTGACTGATAACACCCATCGCCAGCAAATCATTCAGCGCAAAAATGCCATCCGGTCGAATGCCCTGCGCATACATCTCACGTACGCCTGAGCGCCCTCGGCACTGGTCCATTCGCCGCACTCGCGGATCAGGTTCAGATCAGGCGTCACTCCACGTTCCGCAAAGGCGCTGAGATACCCCTTGGTTCGCATCGAACGAGAGGACGGCACGGATTCGTCCAACGTTCCGCCCACCACGGCGACGGTGCGGCATCCGGCTCCAGCAGATGCGTGGTAGCGGCTTGGGCACCCAATTCATTGGGCATCACCACGTGCGGCGCAGGTGCGTTGAAGATACGCTCGCCCAGCACTACCAGCGGGTAGTCGCCCTCGAGCTCGGCCACATCCTCCGCCCGCATGGCCGTGGGGCTCAAAATAAGTCCGTCGGTCATATTGCTGGCCATGGCATGTACGCTCTCGATCTCGCGCTGGCGGTCGTTTCCGGTCGATTCGATGATGATGCGGTATCCATATTCCCGTGCCCGCGTGATCATCTCTTCGGCCAGTTCGGAAAAGTAAATCTGGTTCAAATCCGGCAGAGACAATGAGATGAGTCCTGTGCGGCCGGAACGCAAATTGCGAGCCTGCTGGTTGGTCACATAGCCCAGCTCGTCAATGGCCTGCTGGATACGTTCGCGCGTGGCCGGCTTCATATAGGGGTAATCGTTGAGGTAATTGGACACTGATGCCACGGACACGTGCGCACGTTTCGCCACATCGTGCAGCGTCGCCTTGCGCGAACTCGCAACCATAGCGCCCCCTTATATTCAGTCCATCAACCACTCGGCATGGCACCATCCACGTCGCCATATTGGTTGTCGAACGTTTCAGATGTGTGTTTCCAGCATAAACCATGTGGGATATCGCCCCCGCAGGCCGTTTCGCTTAGGCGTCCGCAGAATCACCCCCAGTCGGCCTTGCCGACAGCCCCGCTAGCAGGGACGGGTCCGACACGCCGCCCACGACTCCCGCTGCAACCGTCAACAGACTCCGCCGGCGGTAATAAATCAGGGCCACTTCGGCAAACCAACAAAGAAGGCCCGCCAGACAACGAGAATTCGTACCGGACGGGCCCACTCGAGGAGTAGAAACTATGCGATATTCCTATCTATAGGCTCACCTTTCGATGGATTCGTTGACCTGCTGAATGGCCTTCAGCGCGGAGTCAACGGTGGCGTCGCCGGTGTAGATGTTCTGCATCTGCACACCGATCTCGTCGTTGAGTTCCTGGGAGGTGAGCTTGCGCTCAAGCTTGGAAGAGGCCTGACCCTTGGTCACCAAATCGATGCTGGCCTTGGCGGATTCCGTGGCGTCAGACGGCACTTCGACCTTCATGTCCTTGTCGACCGGAGCACCCTGCAGCGTGTTGATCCACTCCTGCTGGCCTTCGCCGGTGGTCATGAACTCGATGAACTTCATGGCGGCCTCCTTCTTCTTGGAGTCCTTGTTCACGCTCAGGCCGAAGTCCACACCAGTGGTCGGGCCGGTAGCCTTGTCTCCCACCTGCGGGAATTCCATCATGCCTAGCTCGTCCTTCTCAACGGCCGTGCCTTGGTCTCATCGTTCGGCAGCACGGCGGAAACGTGCCAGGAGCCGGTCGGGAAGAAAGCGGACTTGCGGGCGTAGAAGTAGTTGTCGCGAGCATCCGGGTAGGTCGCAGTACCAACTGCACCATCCTGGAACAGACCATCACCGATCATCTGCTTCCAAGCCTTCATGGTCTTGACGAAGGTCTCATCAGTGAACTTGGCCTTGCCTTCGGCGGCCTTGTACACGTCACCTTCGCCGTACTGGTTGGACAGCCACACGAAGATATCGTCGAGGTGCCAGCCATCCTTGGCGCCGAGGGCCAGCGGCATCAGACCCTTGGCCTTGAGTTCCTTGTTGGCAGCCACGAGCTCGTCGTAGGTGGTGGGCACCTTGATGCCCTGCTCGTCAAGCAGCGTCTTGTTGTACAGGATGTATTCGGAGCCGGAGGTGATGGTCGGCATGGCCACCATCTTGCCATCCTTGTTGGTGGTCTGCGCCACGGCGCCCTCGGCCACCTTGGAATCCCAGCCGGGCATGTACTTGTCGGCCAGCTCCTTCATATCGTCGGCGAAACGGCCGTACTGTTCCACAGTGGAACCGGCCTGCACACCGAACACATCCGGGCCTTCGCCGCCGGCCATCGAGGTCTGCAGCTTCTTCTGGTAGTCGGCCATTTCAGAAGTACGCCACCAGTTGATCTTGATATTCGGGTACTTCTTCTGGAAGGCGGCGTAAATCGACTTCCACTGGGCATCGGTAGGCTGCCAGGTCCAGAAGGTCAGCTCAACCGGGCTGTCCTTGGTACCGACTCCCTCATCGGAGCCGCCGCTGCCCGAACCGCATCCGGCAAGCAGACCTGCAGACATAGCGAGAGCGCCCACTGCGGCGATCGCCTTCTTCATGTTCAACATGATTGTTCTCCTTATTTTCCTTGTTTCTCTTATTGGTTCACTTCGTTGTGGAAGATCATCGGAATTGGATGGCGAAGCCAGCCACACCCGATATGTGCGGCTGATGTTGGCTCAATTGCCGGACGCACTCCTTTCCTCGATGCTGGATTCCAGCGATGTCCTCTCGTATCCGGTCAGGGATGCGCGATCAAGAGTGATACGGGCACGGGCCGCATTGTCCGCAAACGGCACCTGCCAGGTTTTGCCACGTAGGTGCAGTCGCATCATGCCGTTCAGAGCTTCGATACGGATGGTGAGCACGGCTCGGCCCGAACGGTCACGGCGGACGTTGTCTTCAAAGACACGCAGCCTGGCCGGCTCCGGGGTGGAAGGCAGAGACTTGCCGTTGCGCATGAACTCCACGGATGATGCCGTGCCGGACAAACGGTATTCGCCAAGAGACAACAGCGCCTGCCCACGGCTCGTCTGCCCAGCGAAATCAAGGACGAAACGGTTGCTGACCAGCGGGTATGCCAGTTCGAGTGTTACCGGACACACGCCGCTGGACCTCACGCCGCCGTCGATGACGAGTCGGCGGTCAGCATGCAATTCTCGACCGAGATCCCGCAATCCGGCACCCCACAGATTCACATGTTCAGTGGCCGCATATGCGCTGAACGCGGCCCCCGTTCGCAACGAGAACAATCCCGCCCGACCGGCTTATCACTGATGGTGCAGGACGCGGCGAAACGGCCATCAATGCGGATCTCCAGCCTGCAGTAGCGGCGCTCAAGCCGGTACTCATGCCAGGCATGGGAATCGAAGTCATGGAGGTCGGCATTGGTCACGCGTTCGGAGGCAACGCCGCCGATCACATCGACCACGCTAATTACCTGACGGCCAGCATCCACCTCGAGTTTGGTGAGGTTGTTGGCATCCTGGTACCGCACCACGATACCGAATCGTGCGCCCAGTGGGGTGACGGGAGCTTTGGCCCAGACGTCAATCACTTGGGTTGCGGACGATTTGCCCGACACAGCGATGAATACACTGGATTCGTCGGCAACAAGCGCGTGACCGTCCACATCGGATTCGGTGTGGGCCGCGCCGGAAATAACCGACCATCCGGCGTTCAGGCCATCCGCAAAATCATCATGCACAGTGCCATACAGCGGTGCGCTTTGAGCGGCGGCGGTAGGTCCTGGGGTGTCGAGCCCTCCTTCGGCGTAGTACAGCGGGTCGATGCGCATTACGCGCTGTTCGGTGCCCACATACAGCTCGTCATCGGCGTTACGGCCGTGGTAGACAATCCAGTCATCAACGGCATTGGGCGCTTTGACTATGGAGTTGTGGCCCGTGCCTTCAACCTTTGGGCTGCGGATAAGCAGCGGATCGAAGCGGTTCTCGTTGAGCTGTTTCGTCCAATCGAGCTGATCGATGTGGGCGTCGGCCTGCTTATTCGGCAGCTGTGCGTACGAGTATCCGACGAAGTAGTCTCATGCTCGTAGGCGTTGGCCGAGTAGGTGATGAACGCGCGGTCACGGTAGGCGAAGTATGTGGCGCCTTCTACGGTGTGCCAGTCGCGGCCATCGCCGAAACGGTTGCGGGCAAAGATCTCCTCGTCCATGGTGGGCACGATGAGCGGGCGCGGTTTGTTCTCACGCGAATACGGGGTCACAAGGCGATCGATCATCACGGAGGTTCCGGGCCGGTCATCGCTCAGGCCGGTGACCTGATTGTCGGCGTAAAGCAAGTACAACTGGCCGTCATCGCCATAGACCACTTGGGAGTCGATGGCGAAGGTGTTGAACAGCTCCGCTTTCTTTTCGAACGGGCCGAGCGGATCCTCGCTCACGGCCACACGCATGATTTCCGTGTGGGTGTCGGTCTCCTCGGCCGGCATATTCGAGAAGTACATGTGAAAGACGCCGTTGATGAGAATCACCGATGGGGCCCAGAAGTTTCTGCGTCCGGCTTCGGTGTAGCAGAATCCATGTGAGGTCCAGTGCACCATGTCCGGTGAGGTGGAGACCAGAATGCCGTGCTCGTCGGTGGCATAGCAGTAGTAGAGGTCGCGGTATTTGAGCACGAACGGGTCGGGCGCGGTATGGGACTTACCGTCCGCATATGGAACCGGATTCGTATAAGTGCGTTCGGCCAGCGGCTTCAAATCGCCAGATTCGGCAAGCAAGGCGGTGGGGTCAGCTGCGCCGAGCTCGTCTTCCGCAGGGCTGTAGCTGGCGGATACACCGTTGCTGATGGTTGCGGTCATTTTGGGTCACCTCAGCTCTTGACGGCGCGGCGGTGATGCCGGACTGCAGCCACTTCTGGCTGATCAGGTAGACGATGATGGACGGAATCGTCATCAGAATCAGGGCGGCGTATTCCTGGGCCACCATCTCCGGCGTCTGGCTGCGGGTCTCCATGAAGTAGGTGGAGGCCAGCGTGACCGGATACTTGGATTCGTCGCGGATGAGCAGCAACGGAATCAGGTATTCGTTCCAGGAGTAGACGAAGGTCAGCACGCCGGTGGTGGCGATCATCGGGGTGGAGATAGGCATCAAGATACGAGCCAGATGCGCAGGGAACCGCAGCCGTCCACGCGGGCGGCTCGATGATTTCGTCTGGCACGCCGTTGAAGTAGTTGCGCCAGAGCAACAGCATCTGCAGGGCGTTGAACGCCACCAACGGGATGATCATGCGAGGTAGGTGTTGGTCAGGCCGAATGTCTTGATGGTGAAGAACAGCGGCATGGTCACGGAGGCAATCGGCACGGCCATGCAGGCGAGCAGCAGCACGTAGATCACCTGGGAACCGGTGAACTTCATCTTGGCAAAGGCGTAGCGGCGAGCGAGGTGATGACCACCACGATCACGGCGGTGACCACGGAGATGAAAAAGCTGTTGAACACCACGCGGAAGTAGTGCACGTCCTTATTGTTAATCACGGACAGGTAGCTGTTCCAGCCGCCTGCCTGCAGGGACTTGGTGATTGCCGTGTAAATCGGGAAAATCCAGATGACGAAGAAGAATACGAGGACGGTGTACATGATGACCGTCGCACTGGTTTTACGCTTCATGATGACGTCCTCTCGTTAGTTGTTGGCACGCTTGTTGAAGGCAAGTTGAATCAGGGAGAGCATCACGCGATGATGAGGACCATCACGCCGATGGCCGCGGACAGACCGCCGTTGAACTGCTGCACGCCGGCCTTGTACAGGTAGGTGTTCAGGAATTCGGTGGAACGGCCAGGGCCGCCGCCTGTGGTCTGGATGACGATATCGAAGGTCTTCAGCGAGCCGACGATGCCAAGCAGGATAAGCGTGTTGGTGGTGCCGGACAGGTTCGGAATGGTGATGCGGAAGAGGGTGTTCCAGAATCCGCAGCCGTCGATCTTGGCGGCTTCGTAGATGTCATCGGAGATAGACATCAGACCGGCGTAGTAGATGATCATCGAGAAGCCATCCATTCAAAGATGTTGATGGCACAGATCGAGTAGAGGGCGATGTGCGGATCGCCAAGCCAGCTTTGGGCCAGGAAGTCCAGGTGCAGGAAGCGCAGGGCCTCGTTGATGGCACCGACGTTCGGATCCATGATGATGCGGAAGATGGCGGCGATGATGACCGGGGCCATGGCGATGGGCATGAAGAAGATCGCCTTGAAGAAGCTGGAACCGCGCAGGCGCTCCTTGAGGATCACCGCGAGCAGCAGTCCGAGCCCGGCCTGGATGACCACGGTGACGACCATGAAGATGATGTTATTCATCAAGCCGTCCAGAACACGGAGCCGGGAGCGAGCAGCTTGGTGTAGTTCTTCAGGCCGATGAAGTCCATCTCACTGGAGATGCCGTCCCAGTCGGTGAAGGATGTGGCCACGGTGAAGCCGATGCAGTAGTAGATGAAGACGCCGGAGAGAATGACCAGCGGGGCGATGAACAGGTAGGGGCGCAGCTTGCTTTGCCATGAGTTCTGCGATGCGCCGCTGTGCTTGCGGGCACGAACACGTTTGCCGGCTGCCGCAGCCGCGTTGCTCACCTCTCCCCCACGGCTTTGCGCTGCCCCCGCTGCGGCGGGAACGGCTTCCTGAATTGCCGTCATGATGACCTCCCTTGGACCTCATCTTCTTTTTCTGTAACATTTCAGAAACTGGCCATAGAAAATACTCGGGCATGCTTTGCCGGAGCGGAAAACCAGTCAACCGACGCTGCTGTGCGCCGGTTTTTCTAGAACGTTTCAGATTTCTTCGTTGGCAACAATTCTATAACGTTTCAGAAGTTTGTCAAAACAGACATCAAATGGTTGATATAAACATTGCAAATACTTGCGACACACCGGAATGCAATGCCGATACAATCGGCCTATTTCTACTCCCCCAAACGCTGGCGCACGAAACCGTCCAGCGCGGCCGCATCGATACCGTCATACGATTCGATGGACGCGAACTGGCCCAGGCCGGAAGTATCCGTGCGAATCCAGCCAGTCTGCGCGATCAGAGTCGGCGCCCGATGCCGCACCGGCCTGAAGTCCAACCGAGGAATCCTCGAGCACCACGCACTTGGCCATGTCTTCACGGGCGATGCCAAGCTTGTCGGCTGCGGCCAGATAGGGCGCAGGGTTCGGCTTGTGTTCGTACGGATCGTCGCCACAGACGTAGCCGGCGAACAGTCCCTCGGACTGCTTCATGATGTTCTCCGCCATACGGCGCGGCGACGTGGTGACCAGCATGGACGGAATGCCGGTCTCCTTGAGCGAGTGCAGCACGTCCAATACGCCGGGAATCCACGGCAGACGTTCGACCTCCGCCTTGAACACATAATCCTTGAGCTGTTTGTCGATTTCGGGAACGCTCAATGTGCAGCCATGCGCAATCATGACCTCTGCCACGTGTGGCACCGGAGTGCCGGAGCACTCCCAACCGAGGTCCTCGTTCCACTCGCCGTCATTGTTGTGCGCGATCTCAATCTCACCGTCATGCCAGAGCGGCTCAGAATCGATGAGAGTACCGTCCAAATCCCAGAACACGGCTTTGAGCAGCATAGTTACCTCCGTCCACATGCCCGCACGCCAATTGGCGCCTTTACTCTTGCTGCATTCCATTGCACCAATCGGATGCGACAACCATAGCGCGTCAGCACACCGCCCCTGCGCCTCAGCGCATGGTCAGCCCACCATCGACGTGCAGACATTGTCCGGTAATGAAGCCGGCCATGTCGGACGCCAACAACGCGACCCCTCCGGCGATGTCATCGGGACGGGCAAGGCGGCCAAGAGGCGTCATGGCAATGATTCGTTCACGAACATCCTCGGTGGTGGCTGCGCTGGATGCGGTTCCGGCCGTCAAACCTGCGGCAATGGCATTAACGGTAATGCCGAAGCCGCCCAGCTCCTGGGCCAGAGAGCGGGTCATGCCGACCAAGCCGCCTTTGGCAGTGATATACGAATGGTAGGGCACGATGGGCGAATCGACCAGATTGCTGGAGATGTTGATGATACGCCCGGAGGTCTGGGCTCGCATCAGCGGCACCACATGTGAGCACATCAGATATGCACCATGCAGGCATCCCTCGATCTGTGCGCTAAACTCATCCAATCGCCTCCAGCAAAAGTGGAACGGCGACGCGGGTCAAAGGAGAAGCGTCCGAAAGCATTATTCACTAAGATGTCCACGCCGCCGAATGAGTCGACAGCGGTACCCACTAGCTTGGAAGATTGCGATTCATCGCAAACATCCGCCTGTACAGCTATAGCCAAGCCTCCCAGCGAGTGGATGTCTTCAACAGTGCGCTGCGCGCTGGCGGCGTCATGTACGTAATTGATGACGACAGCGGCTCCGTGCGATGCCAGGCATTTCGCCACAGCCGCTCCTATGCCCTTGCCGGAACCGGTGATGATCGCTGTTCTGCCATCCAGATTCACCATTGGACGCCGTGCCATATCGCTTTGCTCTGTCATTACCCTTGCCTTTCGCCCTGCTACCAGCCTCTGCTGCCCGCAACAGCACAGGCCTATTCCATATCCATATCGAACGAATCGCTGTACGCGTCGCTGCCGCGTTCGACATCCACCGCGCGCAACAGATCGATGAGGTTGAAGCCCCCATCATGATGCCAGCCGGATTTCGCCCGATCCATCTCACCGAGCGGACAGATGCGATTCACACCGACCTCGGCCAATGTATCTGCAAGACCAAACAGTCTGGTTGAATCCACAGCGACACCGCAGCTCTGCAGCCAGCCACGGCAGGAAGTCAGTCTTCTGGCAGCGTCCAACAAATCTGGCACCGCCACCACGTTGACGGTGCGGTTCAACGGCGACATCAGCGAAGCAACATCCTCGTCGGCACCGCTACCGTCAAGTTCTCGATACAGCACCGACCATGCCGTGCTATGGCCACTGGCGAACACCGCGGCCTTCCCGCCCATCAAGGCTCTCATCTCAGCGTCGGTGCGCGCCCGCTGAATGGCCACGTTCTCGGCGTCACTCAATACGGAGCGCGGATATTTGCGCTGCTGATTCTCAAGCTCGCCACCGAGCAGCTGAGCCACTTCACGAGGGGTGAGGGCTCCATCAGTCTCCACGAACACGGTCTGCGGAGCCAGGCAGCTTTGCTGGTCATATGTGGCGATGTCAACAGCCACACGATGCACGGTATCGGCATAGGTATCAGGACGCAAAGCCTCTCGGCCAATGAACGCCAACCCGACTTTTGCTCCGTAACCTAGACAGGGCTTGGACCCGGCGACTTTGCCCGCAATCAATTTGGTAGTCTGCGAAGAACCGTAAACAATCACGGCATCGGCCGCATCGATGGCTGAATCCTCGAGCTGCTGCGAGCCGCCCTTCCATGGAACCACCGCAATGGCATCAGCGAGGTCGGAATTGACCATCGCAATGCTGCGAGCAAAGAACGCAGGCATCACCGGCTCGGAAAATGAAGATTTGCCAAGAATCGCGCCTTTGACCAGCAGGGTCATCGCCATGCTCCACACGGGAATCCCCGGCACATTGCTGGAGAACACCTGATAGGTGAGCGCTGGGCCCACATATTTAGAGTATCCCCCCGCCTTGTTCGGCCGGAATTCGTCGAGCATAGACGGCTGACCGATTTCGGAGTCAAGGAACCGGAGCAGTTCACGACGCCTGAACTGGCGCATATACCGTTTGAGCTCAATCCGCACCATGTCAGGCTCATATCCGGTGATTGCGGGAATCAGCAGTTCAGCCTGACGCCGCAGCTCAAAATCCGGATCGGCCCATAGTTGGGCCGCGTCGGCCACGATGTCGAGAATATCGTTGACACTCATCGCGGCAAGCGTGCGGTTGCGAACATCGGCAAGCTGCTTGGCAAGGGAAGTCACCTTTGGGCCATCCAGTCGCGGATAGCGCAAACGCTTCACCCCATCCGGTGTGGCGACCTCATAGATTTCGTAATACCGAACACTCCACTCCCGAGGCAGGTGGAAGACATCAATGGCCTGACTCACGGATTCATCAACGGTTGGCACTGATGACCTCGTCTACCGCGATTGAGCACCCACGAGCCTCGGCTCCCTTCGCCCTGCCCTGCAGCAGGAATCCGTCCGGGGTCCGATGGCCGAGGTCCTCGGTCAGAATACCGATGCATGAATTCCAATTGGCAAGGTCGTAATGGGCTATCACACCGGTCTCACCATCCTTGACGGGAGTCAGCGTTTCCGGATCGAGGAAGACCGTGCGCACCCAGGCGGGGTTCGCCTTGAGATAGTTGCTGGTGCCATCCGTATACCACGACAGAATATTTTGGTCATAGATCTGCGAGCTCAACTCGGTCATGCCATACATGTTGACACAGTGGTGGCGCGGCACCCCCAGTGTCTGTTCCAGCTCATCAAGCATCTGGTCTTCGGTGATGTCGCGCTTAGTGCTCTTGAAGCCGCCAGTGTCGAACAACCGGCTATCGGGGGCCAGCGCGAACGTCAGATCATGCTCATGCAGGTAATCGAGCAGATACAGATAGGACGACGAGACACCCATCAGCATCACCGGTTCACCGTCAGACACCGCACGGTTAAGGAAGGCGATGATTTCATCGAACTTGAGTCCATGCTCGTCGAAGAACACACCGCTGCCTTCGCTGCCGCAGCACTCCACGGCCTTGGTAAGGTAGCGCGACAGGGAGGAGTTCTGGTTCATGTCCCATGCCGGCGAAATCACGGCGATGCGGATACGCTCTCGATCCGGCATGATGAAATGACGGAACGGCACAATCATTGATTCATCCCACACCTCAAGATCGGGATGGAAGTTGCGCCCACGCATCTTGCCGCCATGCGTGGTTCCGCTCGTCATGAATACGGCTTCGCACTGCTCGGTCGGTATGGTCGAAAGGTCAAGGTGCTTGAACCCGTCCACCGGCATCGGCGGAATCTCCCGCCAATCCTTGAGCGTTGCGGGGGTGACGCGTTTAGCCGCGCAGTAACGACGGTACGGCAGATCATACGTGTACTGATAGATGAACACGTCGCGCGCCAACGCACCAAACGCCTCTTCCGGGGCCTGCTCACAGCCATAGGTATGGATAAAATCCAGAATCCCGCGCTTGATACGACGCGCGTCATCCATCACATCAGTCATTGCATCGCTCCTGTCAATATCCAATATCAACCAGCATTATCGTTCATCGTACGCCGCAGCGCCAGTCCCATCCGCCGGATCGGCTGCTGGAACATCCACGGACGCCGGCGCACGATGCTTCGCCACCAAATCCGGAAGAGCGACGAAAAGCGCATTGAGAATGATGGCGCTGAATACACCGACCATGATGTTGTTGCCAAAGAACACGCTTGCGCCGCCGGTCAGGCGGAGAGCGCCTTGGGCAGGGCGATGCCGAGCAACAGAGACATGCCGATGACCGTTTGACGGCGCTCGTCATCAGCGACCTTGCGCAGGCGCGCAGGCCGGTCACGATTAGGCTGGCCGCAGCCGGCAGGAAAATGCCTCCGACGACTGCCGAGGGAATGACGGACAGCAACGCGCCCGCCTTTGGCACGAAGCCAGAATCAGCAACAGCACAGCGGCGATGATCACAGGCGTGCGCGTGCGCAACTTGCCTTCGCCGGTCAGGTTGAGCAGGCCGACATTTTGCGGGTAGGCGGTGGTGGTGAATCCACCAATCAGCGAGGAAATGGCTGAACCGGCCGCCTCGCCGGCAAGACCGTAGCGCACCTGCTTGCGTTCGAGGGGCGTGCCCTGAATCTCAGAAGCCGCCTGATAGACGCCGAGAGCTTCCATGACGGCAACCATGTAGGCAATGAAGAACGGGATGAAGATCTTCCAGTCAAATGTGAACGGACCGTAGGGCAGGAAGGTCGGCAGGCCCAACCATCCCTTGGATGCCACAGGAGAGAAGTCCACCATGCCAAACGCTGCGGCGACCACGGTGCCGACGACGAGCGCGATGAGGAATGAGAACGACTTGAGCAGGCCCTTGCCGAGCAACGACAGGACAAGCACAATCGCCGTGGTCAGAATCGACACGGTCAGGATGTGCGGATCGGCGAACGTCTTGTCGCCGGGAGCCCCGCCTAGAAACTCGCTCAGCGTGAATCCAGACAGCGAGACACCGACCATAAAGATGACCACGCCCGAAATCATCGGAGAGAACAGGAACCGCATCCGCTCTATCACACCGGTCAGGCACAGCAACAGGAACACAAGCGAAGCATGAGAATGGACGAACTCGCCGCCCCCAGCATGCCGGCCGTACCTGCCGCGATCATCAACGCGTCAAACGCGGCTGACGGCCCCTGCACCACCGGCAGGCGAACCAGCCGAGTGGCCTGAACCAAAGTAACCAGACCAGAGACGATGAAGATGGCGTTAATCATGTTCGACGACAGGGCAATAGGTAAGCCGATTGCTCCGGCCACAAACACCGGATCAAGCCAGACGTTGGAAACAAGCACATGCTGGAAACCCAGCAGTACGTTCTGGGCGGTCAGCTCCTTGCGTATTGACATACGCTTCCTCTCTCTCAACGCGCATATGGGATGCCGAGCCGAACAGAGGAGTTCAACCGTCGCATTCCCTACGCGAGTGTTAGCTCACAGGTTCGAAGGGTTCGGCACATACCGTCTCAGCCTAAAGCACCCCTTACGAATCGGTTTTCGCACGTCACCGTAACAAACCTTGACATCTCCGTCAAGAAGATTCGTGCTTTTCGGCAGCTGCCCGATGTGAGATAACAAACAGTTTTACGAATGGAGAAGGAATCGAAGCAATGCGGCCAGACTCACCAACCCCACAGGACCATGGACTTGGAGTCGGCGGGAGTGTAGTTGGAGTCGCCGGTGGCGCCGGCAGCGATATCGGCGGCAGTATCGCGGCCGGGCAGTTCGCGGGTTTCGCGGCGGATGGCGTTGCGCCAGAGGCGGGCGCGGTTGGAGCGTTGTACCTCCACGATATTGCCGTCACGGCCTGCGGCGAAAACGCTCTCCTGGTCGCCGGTTGCATGCGTTTGACTTCGCGGCGCAGTTGGCGATTCTCTCTTCGAGGACCAAAATGCGCGCGATACCGGAAAGGTTGATGCCCTCATCCTGGCTCAGGCGCTGAGCTCGGGTCAGGCGGGCAATGTCGCGCAGGCAGTAGCGGCGTGCGCCGCCATCGGTGCGCTGCGGACGAACCAAACCGAGGCGGTCGTACTGACGGAGAGTCTGGGGGTGAATGTTGGCCAACTCGGCGGTCTGGCCGACGGTGAAGATGGGCAGTTCGATGTCGAAGCGACGTCATCGGCTCCGTCGAGATCGGCCCTGCCCATCACGAGCGCGGTTGCGCACATCGCGTATAACTGCTTCATCTGGTTGGCTAACCGCGCCATTGTTCACCTCCTGATTACAGGCTGAGATAGTCGCCGGCTTTTTCGTCGAATTCTTTGGCGGCGTGCTTGACGGCCAGACCCGGCTTGGCGGGGACCATGATCTGCACACGGCCGATCAGATCGCCCGGCTGGTTGCTGCGCTGGACGCCAAGTCCCGTGAGCTTGACTTCCGCGCCGGAGCTGGAGCCTGCCGGCACCTTGAAGGTAACGGGATTGCCGTCGATATCCTTGGCCTCGACCTTGCCACCGGCCACGGCCTGGCCCACGGTGACGGGCAGGTCCATGACGATATCATGGCCGCGCATCGAGAATGTGGCATCGGGCTTGACGGTGACGTGCAGGTACAGGTCACCGGCCTTGCCGCCGTTGATGCCTGGCTTGCCCTTGCCGGCCAGCTTGATTTTCTGTCCGTCCTTGACGCCCGCAGGCACGTGGGCCTTGAACTTCTTGCCGTCCACGGACAGGGACACGGTAGCGCCCTTGACCGCCTGACGCAGGGTCAGGCTGATCTTGGAGTTGCGGTCCTCGCCGTTTTCGGGGCGCGGGGCCTCCTCATAGCCATAGCCGCCGGCATTGCCGTACGGCGATTGGCCATAGCCGCCATACGGCTGGCCGCCCTGACCTGCAGCACCGCCGAACATCGAGAAGATGTCGTTGATGTTGTTGGGGCCGCCGCCCGAAGTGGAGAAGCGGATGCGCGAGCCATTGCCGCCGGCACCCTGGCCGAACATGGAACCAAAGATGTCGGAGAAACCGGAAGCATCGAAGCCGCCGGAACCGCCGGCGAAGCGGGCACCGCCCATGCCGAACTGACGAATCGCGTCGTACTTCTGGCGATCTTCCTTCTTGCTCAGCACGTCATAGGCTTCGGAGATGTCCTTGAACTTCTCCTCGGCTTCCTTGGTCTTGTTGACGTCAGGATGGTATTTGCGGGCGAGCTTGCGGTACGCCTTCTTGATGTCGTCGTCCGAAGCGTCCTTGGAGACACCAAGGACTTTGTAGAAGTCTTTGCTGAGCCATTCGTTTTCAGCCATTCATGTCTCCTTTCTAGAAAAGTCTTTATGATTGGCTCCCCTCAGAGAGGGGAGCAAGGTAAATATCAACTCATTGCAGCGAGCTGACCGTCAGTTTTGCGGGGGAGGCTACTACTACTCGGGCGGCGCGGATTACGCGATCGCCGATGCGGTAGCCGGCCTCGACCACGGTATCAACCGTTTCCTTTTCGGCATCCGCGTCCGGCTTGTGCAGGATCGCGTCATGCTTGGTGGGGTCGAAGTCCTCGCCCTTTTCGCCGAACTTCTCGACACCGAACTTCTCGAAGGCTTGTCAATCTTGGTGGCGACGGCCTTGAACGAGTCGTCCATCTCGCTGTGTTCGCGAATGCGGTCGATATCGTCGAGGGCGGGCAGCAGCGCGGTCAGCACGTCGATGATGCCGTGCTGGCGGAAGCGCTCCTGCTCCTTCTGCGTGCGATTGCGGTAGTTGATGAACTCCGCACGTTCGCGTTGCAGGGCTTCGAGGTAGTCTGCGGCTTCCTTCTTGGCCTTGCCGAGCGGGGTGAGGGTGTCTGCGGAATCGGACTGGCCTTCGCCAGTCTTCTCTCCCTCAGCTGCGGCAGGAGCCGCGTCGCTCCTTCATTGGAAGGAGCCTGGGCAGCCGAATCCTGCGCAGAGCCGGACTCGGCGGAGGCGTCAGCCCCTGAAGAGGCCTGAGCGCAGCCTCAGCATCTGAGGGATCCGGCAGGTCGTTCAGGTAGTCGTCCTTGTTGAACTCGGACATCACTTGTTGTCCTTGTCGTCATCGTCGTCCACGACCTCGGCCTCGACGGTGTCGTCGTCGGAACCGGAGGCGGAGCCAGCGGAAGCGCCGGCACCGTCAGCACCAGCGGCAGCACCCTCGGCACCCTGCTGGGCGTAGAGGACCTGGCCGATCTTCTGGGCGGCGGTCATCAGCTCGGTCTGAGCGGTCTTGACCTTCTCGGTGTCGTCACCCTTCAGGGCTTCCTTCAGAGCGTTGACCTTGTCGGTGACTTCCTTGACGATGTCGTCGGAGAGCTTGTCCTTGTTGTCGTTGACGAGCTTCTCGGTGGAGTAGGCGAAGGCTCGGCCTGGTTGCGGGTCTCGGCGTCTTCCTTGCGCTTCTTGTCCTCAGCCTCATGAGCTTCGGCTTCCTTGACCATGCGGTCGATCTCGTCCTTCGGCAGGCCGGAACCACCGGTGATGGTCATGGACTGCTCCTTGCCGGTGCCCTTGTCCTTAGCGGACACGTGCACGATGCCGTTGGCGTCGATGTCGAAGGTGACCTCGATCTGCGGGACGCCACGCGGAGCCGGAGCGATGCCGGTCAGCTCGAAGGTGCCCAGCGGCTTGTTGTCGCGAGCGAACTCACGCTCACCCTGGTAGACCTGAATCAGCACGGACGGCTGGTTGTCTTCAGCGGTGGAGAAGACCTCGGAGCGCTTGGTCGGGATGGCGGTGTTGCGATCGATGAGCTTGGTCATGATGCCACCCTTGGTCTCGATACCGAGGGACAGCGGGGTCACGTCGATAAGCAGGACGTCCTTACGGTCGCCCTTGATGACGCCGGACTGCACGGCGGCACCGACAGCCACAACCTCATCCGGGTTCACGGACTGGTTCGCTTCCTTACCACCGGTGAGCTCCTTGACGAGTTCCTTGACGGCGGGCATACGAGTGAACCACCGACGAGCACCACGTGGTCGATGTCGCTCACGGAGATGCCGGCGTCGTGCAGCACGTTGTTGAACGGCGTGCGGCAGCGACCCAGCAGGTCGGAGGTCATTTCCTCGAAGTGCGCACGGGTCAGAGTCTCATCCAGGTGCACCGGGGTGCCGTCAGGGGTCATGGCCAGGTACTGCATGGAGATGCTGGTGGAGGTGGAGGAGGAGAGCTCCTTCTTCGCCTGCTCAGCGGCTTCCTTCAGACGCTGCAGCGCGATCTTGTCCTTGGACAGGTCGACGCCGTACTTGTTCTTGACTTCGGAAACCAGCCAATCGATGATCTTCTGATCCCAGTCGTCACCACCGAGGTGGTTGTCGCCGTTGGTGGCCTGAACCTGAATGGTGGAGAAGCCGTCGTCATCCTTGCCAATCTCCAGCAGGGAGACATCGAAGGTGCCGCCGCCGAGGTCGAAGACCAGGATGCGCTCGTCTTCCTTGCCCTTCTCAAGGCCGTAGGCAGAGCGGCTGCGGTCGGCTCGTTGATGATACGCAGGACGTTCAGGCCGGCGATCTTGCCGGCGTCCTTGGTGGCCTGACGCTGGGCATCGTTGAAGTATGCCGGGCAGGTGATGACGCGTCGGTGACGGGCTCGCCGAGGTAGGCCTCAGCATCCCTCTTCAGCTTCATCAGGATCTGCGCGGAAATCTCCTGCGGGGTCCACTTCTTGCCGTCGATGTCGACGTCCAGTCGGAGCCCATGTGGCGCTTGACGGAAGAAATAGTGCGGTCAACGTTGGTCACGGCCTGACGCTTGGCCACTTCGCCGACGAGGATCTCGCCGGACTTGGAGAAGGCCACCACAGACGGCGTGGTGCGCGCGCCTTCAGCGTTGACGATAACGGTGGGCTCGCCACCTTCAAGAGTTGCGATGCAGGAATTCGTGGTTCCCAGATCGATACCAACTGCACGTGCCATAATGTGTGCTCCTTAATTACTCGTTTGTTCTTACGTTCTTTGCCCAAGTTCCGATTGGTCGTCTCTTGGACCTTCCAAACTTGAGCCTACATCACTCAACTTCCATTTGGCAAGTTCTATTCCCAATTTCAACACAAAAAGTTGAGTATGTTTGGCTCAAGTTTTTTGTGGGAGTGACTGACGGCGATGACGGAGTGGTGCGTTTGGAGCCAAAATCCACTTATACAGAAAACTGCAAGGGGTGACTGGGGCGCGCCATCAGCCTTGCCATCAGACTTGCCAGCGGCGGCGCGCGATTGCGGCGCATGGGGTGTGTCGGCGACGTTATTGTCGCTGGGGGCATCGATGCGCTGAATAACTCAGACACAGTGTTTGTCGCCGATTTTCTGCGGGAATTGTTTGGCAATATCGCCAGGTATGCCGATTCGACGCAGCGTTACGTGGTGCTGGTTTCCGCCGCTCAGGACCGCGTCACCATTGATGTGACGGACCGTCCGCGTCAAGGTGACGCGACGTTTGAGGGGGCGGCATTCCGGGCTTGCGTACTATCGGGAGCGTGTGCTGCATGCGCACGGGGATTGGGATGTGCGGGAGAAACGCGGGCAGTGGGTACTGCATGCTTCAGTGCCGGTCGATAACGCTGGCTAATCGACAACACCGCTCATCAATAACGCCGGCTAATTGATACCGCCAATCACTCGATAACGCCCAGCCAGTCAATAACGCCGGTCCCCGGCCGCGCCGGCCGTGGGTCGCC
>ENA-OQIR01000270-OQIR01000270.1-human-gut-metagenome-genome-assembly--contig:-NODE-270-length-24286-cov-2.040316_pt1 | contig 24286 bp, 35 predicted proteins | sample MGYA00242580_ERZ504745 | MGnify/ENA primary metagenome ERZ504745 (study PRJEB26092, sample SAMD00036214) | human gut metagenome | host: Homo sapiens | study: EMG produced TPA metagenomics assembly of...
ACATAAGCTGGCCAAGCACAAAACGGTGCTTCTTATTTCTCACCGGCTGGCAAAACGTGATACAGTCGGACAACATCTATGTGCTGGAAAACGGCCGCGTTGCGGAAAGCGGCAGCCATACGGAACTGCTGCAAAATCACGGGGTGTATGAACGCCTGTGGAATGCACAGCAATCTCTGGAAAATTACGGAAAGGAAGGTGACGCCAGATGAAAAAAAGAAGCGGATTTCAGGTCATGGCCCGGCTGATTAGGTTAGTAAAGCCTTTAACCGGTTTTATGCTTCTGGCTATTCTCATGGGCCTTGTAGGGCACCTGTGCGCCGCCTTTATCACTATCTTCGGCGGGTATGCAGTACTGGAGGCTTTGCACTTTGATACCCCCTTCACCCTGACTGCCCTGTTTGCCTGTGTAGTGGCCTTTGCGTCGTGCGGGGCTTTTTGCGGTATGCGGAACAGGCCTGCAACCATTTCATCGCCTTCAAGCTGCTGGCGCTTCTGCGGGACAGGGTATTCCGGGCGCTGCGGCGGCTCTGCCCAGCCAAGCTGGAAGGCCGGGACAAGGGAGATTTAATCTCCGTGATTACCTCCGACATTGAACTGTTGGAAGTGTTCTACGCCCATACCATCTCTCCGGCAGCCATTGCCTTCCTGTTCACCATCGTGATGTGCCTGTTCATCGGTTATTTCCACTGGCTGCTGGGGCTCATTGCGCTGGCTGCGTATCTCATCGTGGGGATTGTTATTCCTTTGGGAATCTCCAAGCTCAGCGGGGACGACGGAATGAAGTTCCGCAGGGGATCCGGGGAGCTTTCCGGCTTTGTGCTGGACAGCCTGCGTGGCCTGTCCGAAACCCTGCAATACGGGCAGGGCAGGAAACGGCTGGTACAGATGAATGAAAAAACCGATGCACTGGCAAAGGACGAGGAACGCATGAAACGCACGGCCGGCCGCAATTCGGCAGTGACCAATACGGTGGTACTGGTCTTTGACCTTGTGATGCTGTTTGCCTCCGCGCTGCTCTACCAAAGCGGCGCCGTAGGCTTTGACGGGGTACTCATTCCCACCATCGCCCTCTTTTCCTCCTTCGGCCCGGCCATCGCGCTGGCGGAGCTGGGAAGTACCTTACAGAACACCTTTGCGTCGGGCAATCGGGTGATGGATATCCTGGAGGAAATGCCTGTGGTGGAGGAAGTTACCGACAGGCCGGAGATTGCTTTCACCGGCGCTGCGGCGGAGCACGTCACCTTTGCCTACGGAGAGGAAACCATCCTCTCTAATGTGTCGATGGAAATTCCGAAACACAGCGTGGTCGGCATTGTGGGGCGCAGCGGCAGCGGTAAATCCACCTTATTAAAACTTCTCATGCGGTTCTGGAATGTTCAGCAGGGGAAGGTAAAGATTTCGGATACGCCCATCAACCAAATCAACACTGCAAATCTGCGGGAGATGGAGGCTTTGTTACCCAGGAAACCCACCTCTTCCATGACAGCATTAAAAACAATCTGCGGATCGCTAAACTGGAGGCTACAGACGAAGAAATTGAGGCGGCCTGCAAAAAGGCGTCGGTGCATGACTTCATTATGACGCTGCCACGGGGCTATGATACCCCGGTGGGTGAGTTGGGCAACACTCTATCCGGCGGGGAGCGGCAGCGGCTGGGACTGGCAAGAGCTTTCCTGCACAACGCGCCCCTCCTATTGCTGGACGAACCCACCAGCAATCTGGACAGCTTAAACGAGGCCGTCATCTTAAAATCCCTCCACGAAGAACGGAGGGCAAGACGGTGGTGCTGGTTTCCCACCGCCAGTCCACCATGCGGATTGCAGATACTGTCTATTCGGTTGGGCATGGAAGAATGAGTTAAAGAAAGGAAAAGCATATGAAACCGGATTATAAAAATTGGGTCCCCAAAGGGATGATGTTGATTATGCTGATTATTTCGGCGGTTCTTCTTACCTGCTTTCTGCTGTTTGGCGTATGCGGGATTGGTGTGCAGGGCGTGTTCCGCCTTGTGCTGGGCGTCCTGTTGGGAATCGCCTTTTTGATTTGCGGCGGCTGTGCCGCATGGTGTGTCCATGCTTATAGATCCTTTTCCTATAGCGGGAAACGAAGGCTGTCCAAACAGATTGTGGAAGGGACGGCAAAGTATATCCGCCTGCCGGACAAAGGAAGAGGGCTGGACGTGGCTGCGGCAGCGGCGCTTTGACCATCGCATGTGCGAAAGGCAACCCGCAGGGGGAAATGGTCGGGATCGACCGCTGGGGAAAGGAATACGCTTCCTTCAACAAAAGTCTGTGTGAGAGCAACGCCGCGGCGGAGGAAGTTAAAACACATGTTTTTTGTCCGGAAACGCGGTGCTGCTGGATTTCCCCGACGAAAGCTTCGACGCGGTAACAAGCAATTATGTGTACCACAATATCGCTCGTGCAGACAAGCAGGCCCTGCTGATGGAAACCCTGCGCGTCTTGAAAAAAGGCGGTGTTTTTGCCATTCACGACCTGATGTCTCCTACACGGTATGGGAATATGCAAATGTTTGTGGAGCGGTTGAAGGAGCAGGGATATGAACAGGTGGAACTGATCGATACAACAAAAGGAATGTTTATGAGCTAAAGAGGCCAAATGGCTGATGCTTCGCGGTTCTGCTGATTGTCGGGAAGAAATAAAAAAAGATAGAAGGTGAACCTATGAAACTGAAACGGCTGATATTTTTGATTTTGGGATTCCTCTGCCTGGGACTGGGTTGCGTCGGCGTGGCGCTGCCCATCCTGCCTACAGTGCCCTTTTTCCTGGTGACGGTGTTTTGCTTTGCCAATTCGTCCCAAAAACTCCACGACTGGTTTGTGAGCACTAAGCTTTACAAAAAACATCTGGAGTCTTTTGTGAAGAAAAAGGGCATGACGGTGCAGACTAAGGTGGCGTCATCATCCGGTAACGCTGCTGATGGGCTTTGGCTTTTTCATGATGATGCGGGAGAACGTGGTGGTTCCCAGCGTCATCCTCGCCATCATCTGGGTCTGCCATATCATTTATTTTGTATTTGGAGTCAAAACAATCCATAAAAAGCATAGCGAAGAAAGTATTTAAAATTCGTTTATCAAAAGGAAAATCAGCAGGCCTTTTATGGGAGACACGAAGCGTATATATGAAAAGCTATACGCTTTGTCTCTTCGTGTTATTTGATGCAGGCATGTTGATTTTCTTTTTTCGGCATAAAGCTCCGGTATGGAACCTTTGAAAATTATTTCATTTAATCCCTTGGGTGTTCTTACAAATAGACACTTCATTAAGTATTCAGCATCTGTCTGGAATGGTTCGCTTTGACTCCTGATAAATATCAGCATCTAACAGCCTATGTAAATTCACGATCCCGACTCGGCATGCAAGGCTTTCATTAAACAAAAAATCTGTGGCTCGGTTACGGATATTCTGTAGCTGTCAATAAATTCTTCATTTTCAATGTTGCGATTTATTAGCTCGATCCGTATAATTCTATTTTGCCATTACCTTGGCGAAATCTGCTATGCCGTGCAAATATGCAGCTTTGATTTCCTCCCCGTCCAGCAAATCTACAGCACCTACGAGTTCATCAATCTGGCTTCACAAATCCGTATCCAGAGTATCAGCTTTTTCTTTGAGACCTTTCCTCCTTGCCTCAATTCTTCCCTGACGCTCTTTGACTTTTGGATTCTCTTTTCGCAGTCTTGCGAAGATCATAGAAGACATCTCACCTAAAATCCATCAATCAACGTTTCCTTAGTCATTTTTTCACCCCTCTTTATACCATATCACGCTGAAGCAGAAATGCCTATGGCACAGCAGTTCAGTTGCTGGTGAACCAGCCTCCGAGAGGCGGAACATAAATCAATGTTGATATTCTTCAGAATTGTAAATATAATATAGAATCGGAAGGGGGCATTCTGTAATGAGATATCTGTCTACAACTCAGGTTGGGGAAAAGTGGAATTGTTCTCCAAGATGGGTAGCCGAGCTGTGTGAGGGCGGCCGAATTAAAGGTGCCCAGAAAGCTGGGAGCACCTGGATTATTCCCGAAGATGCGGACAGGCCTGCAGGTGCGCGGATAAAAAGCGGACGATAAATAAAGAAGAGGGATGAGGAGGCTGTGACAAATGGCAGTTCCAACTAATATAAAAATCCGACTATAAGAATCCGGCCATATGGATTTTCTGGATTTGTGTAAGAGCATGAACATTGTCAGCACACTGCCCGAATATGTAAAGCCAAAAAAATGTAGGTCTAATGTTTTTTAATCTGGAGCCGAACCATATCATTATTGTTAGTCATCTCAGCGCGGACTTCTCTATCAGCCAGAAAGGGCTGTGGGAATACAGGGCATACAGCAGGCGGTACCGAAATCGCCGGATTGGTGAGTTCCTGAAAGAAATGCACCTGACAGAAGAACGCAATACCGGATTCCGCAAAATCCGCAACGCCTTACGCTATAACGGTTCTCCGGAGCCTTTGTTTGAGGCCGATGATGTACCTATTTCTCAACGACAATTTATATTCATCCGGATTTTGAGATTACAGCGTCAAATAAAGATGCAAATGAAGGTGTATTTGATAGTCTGAATAAAAATGAAACAGCAATTTTAAAGCAGCTGAAAGAAAGTCCTACAAGCACAGCAGTTGAACTGGCGGGAAAAATTGGAGTTTCAAAATCCATGGTAGAATGTGCACTCAAGCGCCTCAAAGCTCTGAAGGTTATTTCCCGAACCGGAAGTGATAAAGCCGGCAAATGGATGATCCTAAAGTAAGGATTGGAGCGGATGACGGATTATTATCGAGTGTCCACTGATTTCCTGCTGGGCCGGAATACCCAGACGGATCCCCGTCCAGACTGGCTTCAGCCCTTGATCCGAAAGCACTGCCGGCTTTTTATGAAACACCGGTGTATGTATGGGACAAGGGTTGGGCTTTTGTAGATGCGGTAGAAAAGCTTTTGCGCTTTGCAGACGGAGAAACACTTCTCATTTCAGACGTGCAGAGTGTTTCCTTTCTTCCGCCGTCATAGGTGCTGCCGGTATCTCCTTCAACTGCCCCTTTGTTGAAAAGGGAATTTTCTGCAAGAAAACACTGGACGTTCCTGTATATCGCCAAGGAGATGAAGGCGATCCGCTTTGATAGGCTCCACCAGATTGGAGACCTTGACAAACTATCTTTGGAGGAGCTTCAAAAAAGAGAGGCAAAACCTTTCGCTGCCGGACGGATATGCCTTTGAGTTTTCCCTTGGAAAGAAGCTTTAGGCTATGAGCTGAACATGGAAAATGCCGAAGAAATTGGTCTTTCCCGTCTGGCTGCGGCCGTGATTTACGAAATGATTTTTGCGGATTTATGGACGAAGAAGTGAAAGCGGAACGACAGAAGCTGCAGGAGGCAATCGAGGAATCCGAGGCAGTGAAAAAGCTTTCGGAAGAGGAACAGAAGAAACATTTTAAAAGTATAGAAGCGGTTTTTGCGGAACTTGGCTGGCGGGATAAGCGTACTGAATATTCCGGAAATAGGGAGAGTCTATATGAAAATCAGGCTGAAACAGGTAATCGAAGCGATTGAAATGGCGGATGAAGCCTATACCGCCTTTGGGGATCGGCAGACAAGGAAACCCGTCTTTTTGGATGATCCGGATATTACCGGTATGAGAAACAATGAGCTGGGAGCTTTGCTGAACGTAGAACCGGAACGCTTTTATCCTTTCCCAACCAAATATGAAATCCATGAATACGGCATCATGGAATCCTTTGTGGAAGAACTGCCTTCCGGAAAGGCACGGGATGAGCTTGCTGGAGCGATCCGCGGCAGGGGAGCATTCCGCCGGTTCAAAAACGGGATCCGTTGGCATTGAACAGCAGCGGTACGATTATCTTACGAAAGCCTACCGGGAGACCGCCATACGCTGGTGCAGGGGAGACGGATTGGAATATGAAGATGAGGAGGATGGAAGGATGGAACAGAAAAAGATTTTAGCCGTACAGGGAGGCGGAAGGGCAAACGGCAATACGGCTCAGCTGGTAAAGCATTTTGTTCGGGGGGCCGAAGAAGCGGGGCATCAAGTAGAGGTGATTTCCCTGATAAAGAATGAAGTAAAAGGGTGCCTTGGCTGCAATGCCTGCCGCTACGGGAAACCCTGCATTCAAAAGGACGCCTTTAACGAGCTGGTACCAAAAATCAAGGCGGCGGATTGCATCGTATTTGCTTCCCCGCTGTATTTCTGGACACTCTCGTCCAGAATCAAAGCATTTATCGAACGGTTTTACTGTATTGCGGAGGAAGATCCTAACCCTCCGTTTGGGAGATATGAGAAGTATCCGGTGAAGGACTGCGCGCTTTTGATGACGTCGGCGGATGATTTCTTCTGGACGTTTGAGCAGGCGGTTTCCTATTATCAGTTCGCATTGGTGCATTACATCGGATTTCATGACAAGGGGATGCTTCTGGCCGGCGGGTGCGGCGACACCAACGGAAAGCTCGAATCGAGAAAACTTCCCATCTGCAGGAGGCATACGAATTTGGCAAGCGGCTTTATAGGGAAAGCTTGGATTAGTATAAGCGGAGGGAAATAAGGAGTACATAAAATGGCTGTAAGTTTTAGAGAATGCACGCTTGAAGACTTGGAGATTCTCCAGGCATTTTCCCGGCGATTGTTTTTTGAAACCTTTGCCGATATGAATACGCCGGAAAATATGGCCGTCTATTTGGACAAAGCCTTTGCGGCGGAAAAAATCAGGGCGGAGCTGTCAGACGAAAACTCCGTATTTTATTTTCTGTACCGGGGTGGGAAGCTGGCTGGATACCTGAAGCTGAATGAAGCCCCAGCCCAGACGGATATCCATGATGAACAGTCGCTGGAAATCGAGAGAATCTATGTGTCCAAAGAATTTCAAGGGGAGGGCTTAGGGCGCTGTCTGATGGAGAAGGCTGTCAGCACAGCTATACGGCGAAAGAAAAAATATGTCTGGCTCGGCGTTTGGGAGAAAAACGAAAAGGCGCTCCGCTTTTACAAACGGAATGGCTTTTACCAGATCGGGACGCATTCGTTTGTGATGGGCGATGACGAGCAGACAGATTATATCATGCGGAAGGATTTGGAGGAATGAGGGAATATTTGATTCCTGCCTGTAGCGGGAAAAGCATGGACATAGCGGAAGGACAGACGATTTCCGTGATTGACGTTGAAGGCGGCAGGTAGCGTTTTTTTGCCGAATACGCCGGAAATCTCCATAAATTTCTATCCCAAGCCGTTACGATTGACTGCAACGAATCGCTGAAACTCCATGTGGGCGATATAATCCACACAAATCTCTGCCGACCCATGTTCAAAGTCATTTATGACGAAGTTGGGGAACATGATTTGCTGTTCCCCTGCTGCCAGCCGGAGATGTACGATTTCTTTTATCAAAACGGCAGCGGATATTTCCGAAAATCAGATTGCGCAAGCCGCCCTTTCCGAAGGAATGAAAATCGAGTATTATGCCGTTCCGGCAGAAAAGCTTGCCTTTCCCGATGAATCCTTTGACGTTATTACGGCCTGTCAATGCTTTTGGCATTTTGACCATGCGCAAATTATGCCGAAGCTGTTTCGGATGTTAAAGTCCAACGGGAGCCTTTTGGTATTGTGTATGGCATGGCTGCCTTTTGAAGATGAGATTGCGGGAGCCAGTGAAAGGCTTGTGCTGAAGTATAATCCAAGCTGGAGCGGAGCAGGAGAACCCATACCTCCTATCGAAATACCGGCTTGCCATACAGAAAAATTTGACCTCGTGTACCACGATGAATATTCGCTGCAAGTGCCGTTCACCCGTGGCAGCTGGAATGGGCGAATGAAAGCGCGCCGGGGTACCGGCGCTTCCCTTACCAGTGCAGAAATCCTAGCGTGGGAACAGGAACACAAAAAGCTCCTTGAGCAAATAGCACCCATGGAATTTAACATTCGGCACTATGCGGCAGCTGCCGAATTGAAAGCAAGGAAATGAGGCAAGAGTATGATAAACATTCGGAATGCAGAAATAACCGATGCAGAACGGCTTGTGGAGATCTATGGTTACTATGTAAAAAATACCGCCATTACATTTGAATATGACATCCCGTCTCTTACCGAGTTCCGGCAGCGCATGGAACAGACGATGCGACGCTATCCGTATATTGTAATAGAACAGGACGGCGTAATTCAGGGCTATGCGTATGCGGGGGCGTTTGTCGGCAGGGCCGCTTACGATTGGTCGTGCGAGGTAACGGTTTATCTGGACAAAGATACGAGAAAACACGGTATGGGGCGGCGGCTCTATGAGGCTTTGGAAGAAAAACTGCGCAAAATGGGAATTTTGAACCTGTACGCCTGTATCGCCTATCCCGAAACCGAAGACGAATATCTAACCACAAACAGCGCTGATTTTCATGCGCATCTCGGCTATACCAAGGTGGGTAAATTTCAAAAGTGCGGATATAAATTCGGCCGATGGTACAATATGATTTGGATGGAGAAACTGATCGGCGAGCATAAAAATCAACAGGCGCCGGTCCTGCGATTTACAGAGGAGAGCTATGAACGATAAAATACTGGAATGGGCAGTCAAAATACAGAGCATTGCGCAGGCAGGGTTGAAATATGGGCATGACTCCTATGACAGAGAACGGTATGAACAGCTGCGGCACATTGCGGCTGAAATGGTTGTGGAACGAGCCGACATTCCTGTCGATACGGTGAAAGACCTGTTTTGTAATGAAAGCGGTTATCAAACACCAAAAATCGATACGAGGGCGGCGATTTTTCAGGGCGGAAAAATTCTGCTCGTACATGAGAAGAACGGCACATGGTCGCTCCCCGGCGGCTGGTGCGATGTGGATCAGTCGGTGGCTTCCAATGTGATAAAGGAAGTCAAGGAAGAAACCGGCTTGGATGTGACAGCCGATAAACTGATTGCCGTTCAGGACTGGCGGCTGCACAATGTGCGAAATTATGCTTACGGCGTTATCAAACTATTTGTTTTATGCAGAAAAACCGGCGGCTCTTTCGTTGAAAATGTCGAAACAACGGAAACCGGATATTTCGGCCGGGAAAAGCTGCCGGATAATCCTGCAACGGAAAAAACCACAGCAGAACAAATCCAGATGTGCTTTGACGCATATTACAACGAAAACTGGAAAACGCAGTTCGATTAAAAGCGAGGATTTAAAAACATGAATAAGAAGGAAATTTACAGCTTCCTGAAGGAAAAGAATATATGGCATGAAATCACCGAGCACAAAGCAGTCTATAACATGGCGGAGCTGGCCGAAATTGAGATCCCATACCCGGAAGCCGACGCTAAAACCTTTTTGTCCGTGATGACAAAAAACGGAACTACTATCTGATTACGGTGAAAGGAGATAAACGAGTAGCCTTGAAGGAATTTCGGAAAGCAAATCAAACCCGCCCTTTAAGTTTTGCTTCCGAAGAGGATTTGATGAAGCTGTTAGGACTGACTGCTGGTTCAGTAACGCCGCTTGGCGTACTAAACGATGAGGAAAGAAAAGTCACCGTTTTTCTCGATAGAGATTTTTTCGAAGAGTCTGGACTGATCGGCGTTCACCCGAACGATAACACCGCAACGGTGTGGCTGAAAGCAGAAGATTTAGTCCGCTTGATAGGGGAACATGGAAACAGGATACACGTTGTTCCGATTTGAATTTGTGTTATTGCTTTTGTCGTTCCGTCACCTCAAACAGAAAAGGATTTCGGTTTATGAATTCTTAAAATTTTACCCTGCAAGAGATTGGGCTCTTGCAGGGCGTTTCTTTGTCCATTTCCATATGCAGCGTCGCACCTATACGAACAATTGGCTGTCGGTCGGGGGCAAAATCTTAGGACATTTCAGTCACAGCAGGATTATTTGTTTACAAAGTCTATATGGACGTCGCCGGTGTTGTACGGCAAGGAAGCAATATATCCTCGTTGGTGATGGACAGCGACAGGGCTTGGCGGGAATTGACAGATCGTGAAGAAGCGGATAGGTATTGACACGGCGTCAGAATAGCGGTATACTACAAGCAATAACACTGTGTCAGAATAAAGAAAACGGCTTAGAAAAACCACTCAAAAGGAGAATATTTTCATGTTTGGCAATTTTACGTATTGTAACCCGACCAAGCTGTATTTCGGCGAGGACGCACTGAACGGCCTCAACACCGAACTGCCGAAGTACGGCAAAAACGTCGTGCTGATCTATGGCGGCGGTTCTATCAAGAAAAACGGGATTTATGACGAGGTTATCAAAATTTTGAAGGACAACGGCAAAAATGTGGCTGAGATTTCCGGCGTCATGCCCAACCCCACGGTGGATAAGCTCTATGGGGCGTGGAGACTGCCCGGAGGCATAAAGCCGATCTGCTGCTGGCGGTCGGCGGCGGCTCGGTGTGCGATTACGCCAAGGCGGTATCCGTTTCGGTGAACTGCGACGAGGATCCCTGGGAGAAGTATTACACCCGTTTTGAGGAACCGGCCTGCGAGACCCTGCCGGTGGGCTGTGTGCTGACCATGGTGGGCACCGGCTCCGAGATGAACGCCGGCGCGGTGATCACCAATCCCCATACCCATCAGAAGATCGGCCATGTGTTTGCCGACGAAAAAATTATGCCGCGGTTCGCTATCCTGAACCCGCAATATACCTGACTCTGCCTCATTACCAGATGGCGGCGGGCATCTATGACATTTTCAACCACATCTGCGAGCAGTATTTTTCCGGCGAGGACGACAATGTGAGCGACTACATCAGCGAGGGGCTGATGCGCTCGGTCATCCATGCCGGCCGCATCGCCAATAAGGATCCACAGAACTATGAAGCCCGCAGCAATCTCATGTGGGCGGCCACCTGGGCGTTGAACACCCTAGTTTCCCGTGGAAAATCCACCGATTGGATGGTGCATATGCTGGGGCAGTCGGTCGGCGCCTACACCAACGCCACCCACGGCATGACCCTGGCTGCTGTCTCGCTGCCATACTACCGGCATATCCTGCCCTTCGGCGTACAGAAATTCAAACGCTTCGCCGTCTATGTGTGGGATGTGAACACCGCAGGCAAATCCGATGAGCAGATAGCGAAAGAGGGGCTTGCCGCCATGGAAAGCTGGATGAAGGAACTTGCTGGTGATGAATATCTCCGAGCTGGGCGCCACGCCGGAGATGATCGAAGGCATCGCCGGCGGGACTCTCATCATGAACGGCGGGTACAAGGTACTGGATCATGATGAGATTGTGGATATTTTGAAGGAGAGTCTGGCATAAAAAGCCGTGCCCTGAAGGAAGGAGGCAGCCTTATGCCCAAAGGCTCCGAAGAACTGACCAACGCCAGAAAAGAAGAGATCATCGACGCCTGCGCTTCCCTCTACGAGACCAAGAGCTTTCGAGATATCACCATCCGGGATATCGGGGAGAAAACCTCGTTTACCCGCACCTCCATTTACAACTATTATCACAGCAAGGAGGAGATCTTCCTGGCCCTGCTCCGGCGGGAACACGAGGCATGGACGGAGGATCTGAACGGGATTTCCCGGCAGTATGGAAAGCTGTCTGCGGAGGAATTTGCAGACAAACTGGCCCGTTCGCTGGAAAAACGGGGATGTATGCTCAAACTGATGTCCATGAACATTTACGATATGGAGGTCAACAGCCGTCTGGAAAATCTGGCGGACTTCAAAAAGTCCTATGCAAACGCGCTGCAGGCTGTCACGTGCTGCCTGGAAAGGTTTTTCCCCTCCATGACGGCAGACAATATTCAGGAATTTTTGTATGCCCTGTTTCCGTTTCTGTTCGGCGTTTATCCGTATACATCCCATACCGAAAAACAGATCCAAGCCATGAAGATGGCGCATGTCCATTTTATCAGCCATTCCATTTATGAACTGGTGAAGCCCTTTGCGGTAAGGCTGCTGCAAAGCTTTTCGCCGTAAGAACATCAAAAAGAACGGAGGGTATCAAAATGAAAAAAGGAATTTCTTTTTTATGTGCGCTCACGATGCTGTTTGCCCTGACGGCTTGCGGCGGACAGGGCAGTGATACCGATACCCCATCTGCGGGCAATTCCTCCTCCCGGCCGGTGGATGAATCACAGAGTTCTCTCGGGGAAAGCCAAGACGCTGAATCGCCGGCAGAAGGAGGAAAGGCTTTAGTGGCGTATTTCTCTGCTACCGGTAATACCAAAGGGATAGCGGAACAGATCGCCGGGCTTACGGGCGGCGATCTCTATGAAATTATCCCGCTGAGCCGTATACCGACGAGGATTTGGATTATAGCGACAGTCAGAGCCGCACCTCACTGGAAATGGACGATCCGGACGCCCGGCCCGAGATCAGCAGCGAAGCTATTTCGATCAGCGAATATGCCGTGCTGTACCTGGTACCCGATCTGGCACGGACAGGCCCCGCGGATTTGAGCACCTTCGCGGAGAGCTATGATTTTGACGGGCTGACCATTATCCCGTTCTGCACTTCCGGCGGCAGCGGGATCGGTTCCAGCGCCGAAGTTTTAGCGGAGCAGGCCGGCAGCGGCAGCTGGCTGGACGGCGAGCGATTCAGTGCGGGAGCTGCCCGTGAGACGTTGGCGGACTGGATTGACGGCCTTGCCTGGAGGCAGCAGGGCAATAAAATAATACTGGCAGAGTTCAATGGGAAGAGTGCGCAGCCGATATGAAAAAACGCCTCATTTACATGACAGGGAAAGGTGGAGGTACGTCTATGGATTTTATGGAAGTGCTGAAAAAGCGGTATTCCTGCAAGAAATTTGATGGAAGAAAAATCAGAAAAGAGCAGTTGGATGCTATTTTGGAGGCGGGGCGGCTGGCCCCAACGGCTAAAAATCTGCAGGAGCAGAAAATCTATGTGGTGCAGTCAGACGAGGGGCTGGAGAAAATCGACCGGATCACTCCCTGCCGGTACGGCGCCGGCACGGTACTGCTCGTGGCGTTCGATAGGGAAAACGTCTTTGTATATCCGGGAGGAAAACGCGATTCCGGCGTAGAAGATGCGACCATCGTAGCCACTCATATGCTGCTTGCCGCCAAAGCGGCCGGCGTGGAGAGTTGCTGGATCAACTTCTTCGACCCGGAAGCGGCGGCAAAGGAATTGCATTTGCCCGAAAACGAGGAGGTTCTGATGCTGTTGGACTTGGGGTATGCAGCGGAGGGCGCCAGCCCTCTGGCGAATCACAGCCAGCGCAAGGAGCTTTCCGAAACCGTGAAATATATTTAAAGGAGAAATGGTCATGAGCAACGTATTAGTCGCCTATTTTTCTGCCAGCGGCACAACTGCCCGGGCCGCCCAAAGCCTGGCCAAAGCCGCCGGCGCCGATCTGTATGAAATCAAACCCGCCGTACCCTATACAGCGGCGGATCTGGACTGGAACAACAAACAATCCCGCAGCTCGGTGGAGATGAACGACAAAAACTCCCGTCCGGCCCTTGCGGACCGCGACGCCCCTGTTGCAGGGCATGACGTTATCCTGCTGGGATTCCCCGTCTGGTGGTACACGGCCCCCACCATCATCAACACCTTTTTGGAAGCCTATGATTTTACCGGCAAGGATATCGTGCTTTTCGCCACCTCCGGAGGCAGCGGGCTGGGACAGACGGCTGCCGACTTATCCACAGCTGTCCCGGAGCCCATATCCGCAACGGGAAGCTTTTAAACGGGAACCTTCGGAAGCCTCCCTCCGGCAGTGGGTGGCATCCCTGTGATGCGGGAGGCTGTACAATGAAGATCGTCGTATTAGAAGGCAGCCCCAACAGGCACGCTTCCTCCAACCTGCTGGCGGAGGAATTCATCCGGGGCGCCAAAGAAGCCGGTCATACGGCGGAGATTATCGACGCCGCCCATGCCGACCTGCATCCCTGTACCGGCTGCGTCCGTTGCGGATACGAAGGTCCATGCGTACAAAAGGACGATATGGAAAAGTTCCGCGGGCAGATCCTGGATGCGGATATGATGGTATTCGTCACGCCGCTGTACTATTACGGTATGTCCGCCCAGCTGAAGATGTTGGTGGACCGGTTCTGCGCCATCAACAGCAGCATCACCCGCAAGCACATGAAATCCGCTCTGCTCGCCGCCGCATGGAATGCGGACAGCTGGACGTTCGAGGCGCTGGAGGCCCATTACCGGACGCTGGTGCGGTATCTTCAGATGGACGACCAGGGTATGGTTTTGGGGAAGGGCTGCGGCACGCCGTCCATGACGGTCCATTCCCGCTATCCCCAGCTGGCCTATGAACTGGGGCGCAGCCTGACCTAATGGTTTGGGAGATACGCGAAAACAGGAGGAAAAGCAATGCAATACAGAATACACCCGAAGACCGGCGATAAAATCAGCGTGATCGGCATTGGCACCGGCCCAATCTTTGAAGCGCCGGAAAAGGAAGCGGTCACCGCTCTTACCTACGCCTATGAACAGGGGATCAACTATGCGGATTTTGCCACAGCCGGCGCAAAGACATTTTCCTACGCAGGAAAAGCGTTTGGTTCGATACGCGGCGAGATGCTCTATCAGATCCATTTCGGGGCCAACTACGAAACCGGTGAATACGGCTGGACCACCGATCTCGACACGGTTAAGCGCCAAGTGGACTGGCAGCTGAAGGAGCTGAAAACCGACTATATCGATTTCGGCATGATCCATTGCCTGGACACGTCCGGCGACTGGGAGCAGTACCGGCAAAACGGCGTATTGGGCTATCTGCTGGAGATGAAAAAGGCTGGTGTGGTGCGGCATATCGGCCTGAGCACCCACACGCCGGAACTGGACAATATTCGTTGACACTGCTGGTGGAACAGCTGATGTTTTCCATCAACCCCGCCTACGATTACCAGCAGGGCGAATTTGCCAACGGCAGCGCCGGCGAGCGGATGGCCCTATACCGCCGCTGCGAAGCGGAAGGGATGGGTATTTCGGTCATGAAGCCTATTCCGGCGGCCAGCTGCTGGATGCCGGAACCTCTCCCTTTGGGCACGCTTTAACCGCCTGCCAGTGCATCCAGTATGCGCTGGATAAGCCAGGCGTACTGACCGTTTTGCCCGGCATCCGCGGCCTCCAGGATGTGAAGGACGCACTGGGCGTTCTGGCCGCATCGGAGGAGGAACGGGATTATTCCGCAATCGGCGCCTTTACGCCAAAGGACGCTTTTGGAACCTGCGTATACTGCAACCACTGCCGGCCCTGCCCGGCGGGTCTGAATATCGGGCTTATCAACAAATATTACGATTTGGCCAAAATCGGGGACAGCATGGCGGCGGATCACTATGAGAAGCTCCCGAAACACGCCTCCGACTGCATCGGCTGCGGGCATTGCGACAGAGGATGCCCCTTCCAAGTGGCGCAGTCCGGCCGGATGCGGGAGATCGCCGGCTATTTCGGGAAATGAAGATGCAGGCAAGGCGTGGATGCAGGGCGCATTCGCGCTTTTGGCCATTTCGCTGATTGATGGAGAAACCATGACATTACCAAATTTCTTTGCGCACTGTCCGCCTGTGGCCGTAACATTTTCCGGCAGCAGAACTGGACGTAGATGCGAAAGAAGGAAGCGGCGGCTGTCCTGCACGTGCGCATGTCCACAGTAGGACATGCGCACGGGTACCACTGACCATCGACGTGCGAGAGAATACCATTCCGCCGCCTATGTACTCGACCGCCGGACGGAAACCTGGATACGACTTACAGGACAGTCCGATGGAAGGTGTCGGCCGGTTACGGCGTAAAGCGGGAAAAATATGAATACGAGGATCTCCGGCGCGTTGCGGAAGAAAGAAAAATCAGTCTGGCCGAAGCGGAAGCCTATTGGGCAACGCCTGAACTCCCGGCAGCCGGCAAAAGAATACCGCCGGAGAACAGCGGATGCGTCCGCTGCATTCCGTGCAGAACAGGGGAGACATACATGATCAATGCCATCAAAGTTCGGGGAGCGAAAGTCCACAATCTGAAGAATATCGACGTGAACATCCCCTCCATAAATCGTGGGGATCGCCGGGTGTCCGGCTCCGGAAATCGTCGCTTGCACTGGGCGTCTTGTACGCGGAGGGCTCCCGGCGGTATTTAGAGGCGCTTTCCACCTATACGAGACGGCGGATGACGCAAGCCGCAAAGGCACAGGTAGAGGAAGTGCTGTATGTCCCCGCATCTCTGGCACTGCACCAGCGGCCGGGTGTCCCGGGCATCCGCAGTACCTTCGGCACAGGAACTGAGCTTTTGAACAGTCTCCGGCTGATGTTTTCCCGCCTTGCAAATCACCGGTGCCCGAAAGGACATTACCAAAGCCCTACCCTTGCGGTTGCAGCCGGGCAGGAACTGGTTTGTTCAGAATGCGGCGTTCATTTTTACGCTCTGTCGGCGGAAGAGCTTGCTTTTAACAGCCAGGGAGCCTGCCGAACCTGCGGCGGCACAGGGATTGTGCGCACCGTTGACCGGACGACCTTGGTGCCGGATGAATCCCTCACCATTGAACAGGGGGCGGTCGCTCCGTGGAATTCCCTGATGTGGTCGCTGATGGTTGACGTCTGCCGGGAGATGGGGGTTCGAACTGACGTACCGTTTCGTGAGTTAACGGAACAGGAACGGAAGATCGTTTTTGACGGTCCGGCCGAGAAAAAGCATATCCTGTATAAGGCGAAAAATTCCAATCAGGCGGGAGAGCTGGATTTTACCTATTACAATGCGGTTTATACTGTGGAAAACGCATTATCCAAGGTCAAAGATGAAAAAGGGATGAAACGGGTAGAGAAATTTTTAAAGGAAGACATCTGTCCGGATTGTGGAGGCACCCGTCTATCGGTGGCTGCAAGGGAACCGAAGCTGCGCGGGATTTCCCTGGACGAGGCCTGTAGGCTTTCTCTCTCGGAATTGGTGAAATGGGTGGCAGGTGTGCCGGAATCCCTGCCAGAAGAAATGCGTCCCATGGCAAACAGTATTTGTGATTCTTTCCAGACAGTTGCCAAACGGCTGATGGATCTGGGCCTCGGCTATCTCAGCCTGGATCGGGCGGCCTCTACGCTCTCCACCGGAGAGCGGCAGCGAATGCAGCTCGCCCGGGCGGTGCGCAACCGTACAACCGGCGTTCTATATGTGCTGGACGAGCTTCTATTGGCCTGCACCCTTCCAATATTGTCGGGTTGACCGGAGTGATGCACGACCTGATTGCCGACGGCAACTCGGTCGTGCTGGTGGATCATGATACTCAAATTCTTTCCGAAGCGGACTGGATTGTTGAGATGGGACCGCAGGCGGGGGCGGACGGCGGATATGTGATTGCCCAGGGGACTGTTCCGGAAATCATACAAAGTGCCGCCTCCCAGATAGGCCTTTTTTATCGGGGAAAAGCCGCGTCTCCAGCGGAAAAAAGCAAAATAAGGATTCTGTTTTTGAAAACGGAATGATTCGTCTTTCTACGTCGGAAATTCATACGGTAAAGCCCCTGGAAGTGGAAATCCCCAAGGGAAGGCTGACTGTTGTGACCGGCGTTTCCGGTTCGGGGAAAACAACCCTGGTCTTAGAGAGCCTTGTCCCCGGGCTGGAAGCATCCATCGCCGGAAGACCGATGCCGGAGCATGTAAAGCTGGTGAAAGCAGACGGAATTGGGCAGGTTAAACTGATTGACGCCACGCCAATTGGCATCAATGTTCGTTCTACTGTCGCAACCTATGCAAATATCCACGATGAGCTGCGCAAAATATATGCGAGAACAAAAGAAGCAAAACAGCACGGTTTCAAGGCCGGCGATTTTTCCTACAACACCGGGAAACTGCGCTGTCCTGTCTGTGACGGTACGGGAAGCATCAGCCTTGACGTGCAGTTTCTGCCGGATGTGGATATCCCCTGCCCGGAATGCCGGGGAGCACGGTATGGAAAAGAAAGCGGGGTTGGTTCACTATCAGAATAAAACGGGAGAGCAATATACCCTGCCGGATTTGATGGCAATGGATGTCCACACTGCCCGAAAAGTCTGCCGGGATATGCGGCTGGTTCATCAACGCCTGCGGGTGTTGGAGGATTTGGGCCTGGGATATCTTACACTCGGTGAGGAAACACCGACCTGTCCGGCGGGGAGGCACAGCGTCTGAAGCTTGCAAGTGAAATGGGGAAAAGCCAGACGGATTCTGTCTTTGTGTTTGACGAGCCGACGATCGGGCTTCATCCGCTGGATGTGCAGACCTTGCTCAGCGTTTTTCAAACCCTTATTCTGAACGGGGCAACTGTGATTGTGATCGAGCATGATTTGGATGTTATCCGCTGTGCCGACTATATCGTTGATATGGGACCAGGCGGCGGAGAAGAGGGCGGCAGGATTGTGGCCGCCGGTACGCCGGAAGAAATCAAAAATGCGCCGCAAAGCGTCACTGGGAAATATCTGTAGGGAGAGGCAGCGATCCCTACACACTTTCACGGCCTCTTTATATTGATTTGAAATATTTGTGCAATAATAAAGAAGTAATTTTCATTTTTATCTTCGGCGCTGCTACACACAGGAAATGTTGGATACCACGTTTTCCAAAGGAATCCATGCGCAGCAAAGAGATTCCGGCGGAAGCGGCTCGTATCTTTGTGGATGGATTTGGAGCAGACTGCCGATGGATAAAACAGCGGAGAGCCCTGTCCGTTTCTATACAGGTGCGTGCCTAAACGTTGGCGCCGCCTGCAGCTATTTTTCTTGACTTACAATTCCCAACAGGTTTAGTGTATTGCTTAACGCTGGAAAATTCCCGTCTCCTGTGTTGTGTTTTCCATGCGGATTTAGGTGAAGAAACTGCGTTTTTAAAATGGGATTTCTTTTTCTCTGTACAGACGCAAAGCGCCTTGCCTTTTTGGATGCCGGGATAGTCGGCGCTCAGGGCAAGGTGCTTTTTTATTTTGAAGTGCAGAATTTTAAGAAAGGTTTCCGTATTTATAGGTGAGAAAGCTAAATACAATTTACTTTCTCGCTGCACCTTGAAAACTTGAATAGCCGCCGGAGGTGATACCGGTTTTGCGGATAGTGTGCGATAATATCCTTGTGGAGCACGCCCGTAAATGAAATGCGCATAGCGGAGCCTGAAAATACGCGGTCGCAAATGAGCGCAGGAAATGGTCCGGCGGTTAGGCGTTTTATTATATTTTGAAAAAAAAGGAGGACCTTTATAAACGAAGTCCCGATTTGGGAAAAAAGCAATCTTACATTAGAGGAAGCAGCGGCATATTCGGGGATTGGAATCAATAAATTGAGACAGCTTACGAATGATGAGGACTGCGAATTTATACTTTGGCTTGGAACGAAACGGCTCATTAAGAGACGTAAATTCGATGAATATATTGAAAAGCTTTATGCCTTTTTATCAGAGCTTTAATGAATAGCTTGGAGTCTAATAAATTTATTTCTTTGTTGATAGAAATAAGAAAAAATGATATACTTATACATAATCTTATAACAGTTTTGAATTGATTGTTTATACAGAGAAAGCATTAAGGATAGTTTTCTCCAGGCAAAGCATTTATAGCCTTTAGATAAAAGATAGGACGATTCTATAGGCGATAAGTTTTATGGAATAGTTTTGTTTTTCGTTGACATTGAAAAGTACAATGTAATATACTTAACAAAGCAGTGTTTTTTAAGATTTTGCTCAAGTTGTCAAGATTCGATAAACCAGGAAGCAATATTGGCAATAAGCTTTGTTTGCATAGTAACTGTCTTAACAAGCAAATTTAAAAATTATTTTTTGTGGTACTGCATGATGCATGAAGCCGAAGGAGTGATGTCATTCATGTCTCGCGAACACCTGCTTCTCCATACTGGAGAAGACACGATCCACGACCCCAAAATAGAGAAAAAGAATCTATCTCCTAAGGACAAGCGGAAGAACTTTTGGTTTTACCATAAGTGGCATATTGTAATTGTGCTGGTAGTTTTGGTTTTCGCCGCCTTTCTTTCCAAGGATTTCTTCAACCGGGTAAATCCTGATTATGAGATTGGATTGCTGACAAAAACCTCTTTTCCGGAGGATGCGGTCAACCAGCTGCAGGAGGCTTTGGCTGAAAAAGCCGTCGACAGGAATAACGACGGCCAGGTTATCGTTCGGGTAAACCAATATGTGATTGTTCCCGGCAGTGGTGAGGAATTAACCTCAGACGGACAGGCGGCTTCCGCGCCGGCGGAGGGAAGTGCTTCTGCGTCCAGCAGTATGGAGGGTCAGGAAGCTTCCAGCCAGTATGTGGACGCTAATATGCAGATGGCTTCGATGGTAAAATTTTCCGTAGATACTCAGGATGACCAAAGCATCATTTTTTTGGTCGCAGAGGATAGTATCGATTATTTCCAGAATAGCTACCATCTTTTTGCTAAATCTGATTATTCCAGCCCGGATATGGAATCCAGCGATACCGGCGACATTGGCATACCGTGGGAGGAGCTTCCTTATTTGGACGGTTTGAAGCTGACCGTGCAGAGCTGGGATGACAATTACAACGATATCGAAGTGGATGTTACAGATTCCTTCCGGGAGCTTCGGGTGTGTATCCGAGACTTTGAACAGCTGAGCCATAAGGATGACCAGGCGACAATAGATTATTATAACGACAGCAAGGAATTGCTGGAAAGCTTAAAACCAAATAACAGGAAAGAGTGAGGCACCAATGAAAGCGATTGCGTAAGAAAGGGAACCGAGGGTGCTCCCAAAAGAGCGCTGTTTCATGCGCTGGGAATGACAGAGGAGGAATTGAACCGGCCTCTAGTGGGAATTGTCAATTCCTATAATGAAATCGTGCCCGGCCATATGAATCTGGATAAAATTACTGAAGCGGTGAAAATCGGCGTGGCTATGGGCGGCGGCACTCCCGTGGTGTTTCCGGCTATCGCCGTGTGCGACGGTATCGCTATGGGGCATCAGGGGATGAAATATTCCTTGGTCACCCGGGATCTGATTGCTGATTCCACAGAGGCTATGGCTATCGCTCACGCTTTCGACGCTTTGGTGATGATCCCCAACTGTGATAAAAATGTGCCCGGCCTGCTGATGGCGGCAGCCCGGCTGAATATCCCGACAATTTTTGTCAGCGGCGGCCCGATGCTGGCCGGCCGAGTAGACGGCCGGAAAACCAGCTTTTCCAGCATTTCAGAAGCGGTAGGCGAATTTACCGCCGGCCGCATTGACGAGGCTAAGCTCAGCGAGTTTGAGCAAAAAACCTGCCCAACCTGCGGGTCATGCTCCGGTATGTATACAGCGAACTCCATGAACTGCCTTACCGAGGTGCTGGGTATGGGGCTGCGGGGCAACGGCACTATTCCCGCGGTATATTCCCAGCGCATCCAGCTGGCCAAGGAGGCCGGTATGCAGGTGATGGAGCTTTTTCGCAGAAATATCCGTCCTCGGGATATTATGACCGAGGAAGCGTTTCGTAATGCTCTGACCATGGATATGGCTTTGGGATGCAGCACCAACTCCATGCTGCATCTGCCGCTATCGCCAATGAGTGCGGAATCCGCTTAAATGTAGAGATTGCCAATGAAATTAGTGAGAAAACACCCAACCTGTGCCACCTGGCGCCGGCTGGTCCCACCTATATGGAGGATTTAAACGAGGCCGGCGGTGTTTATGCTGTGATGAACGAGATCAACAAGCTTGGCTTACTGCATACGGAGCTGATGACCTGTACCGGGAAAACCGTAGCGGAGAATATTCAGGGATGCGTCAATCTCAATCCCGAGGTGATCCGTCCGGTGGAGAACCCTTACAGTAAGACTGGCGGCATCGCTGTTCTGAAAGGAAATTTGGCGCCGGATTCCTGTGTGGTCAAGCGTTCGGCGGTAGCACCGGAGATGCTGCGGCACGAGGGCCCCGCTCGGGTATTCGACTGCGAGGAGGACGCAATGGAGGCGATTACCAGCGGCAAAATCCAGGAAGGCGATGTAGTGGTGATCCGCTATGAGGGCCCCAAGGGCGGTCCTGGAATGCGGGAAATGCTGAATCCCACCTCCGCGATCATGGGGATGGGCCTTGGCAGTACCGTGGCCCTGATTACCGACGGGCGTTTCAGCGGCGCCACCAGAGGAGCGGCCATCGGCCATGTTTCTCCCGAGGCGGCGGTGGGAGGACCGATCGCGCTGGTAAGGGAAGGAGATATTATCTCCATCGATATTGTAAACCACGCTATCAACGTAAAAGTCAGCGACGGGGAGATGGCCAAACGTAAGGCTTCCTGGAAGCCTAGAGCGCCTAAGATTACCACAGGCTATTTGGCCAGATACGCCGCTATGGTTACCAGCGGCAACCGCGGCGCCGTGCTGGAAGCGGTAAAATCGTAAAAACCACCCTATCGCTGATAGAACCTTTAAAAGGAACCTTAATCTATAAAAGCGGAAAGGCTGCGGTTGACAGTGCCTTTCTGTCCAGCTTCCGCCGTTTTGAATAACTCGATGAAATCAATGTAAAATAAATAAAAGCCGGCAGGTTTGGAGGAGCTTCTTTTTCGCGCATAAGCTTCTGCTATCCTGTCGGTTTTTCTGTTTTACGGTATCCCGCCTCTTTCATTTTGCAGTATACGGTGCTGCGGCCCAAATGGGTCTGCTTGGTGATCTCTGTCACTGAGATTTTCCTTGGGCCCATTGCTCTGCCAAATCCCAAAATTCCTCAGGAAGCTCATAGGCCGTCGCCCGAATCGCACCCCTTTTGCCTTAGCGGCGGCGATACCCTCGGCCTGCCGCTGACGGATATTTTCCCGCTCAATTTGGGCGGTATAAGACATGATTTGAAGCACCAGATCCGCGATAAAGGTGCCCAATAAGTCCTTTCCATAGGTGGTGTCCAGCAATGGCATATCAAGTACTTTGATATCAGCTTTATGGTCTTTGGTAATGATACGCCATTGGTCGATAATGTCTTCGTAATTACGGCCTAACCGGTCAATAGATTTAATGATCAAAAGGTCTCCAGAGGAAAGGCGGCGCAGCATACGCTTATAAGCGGGGCGGTTGAAATCCTTGCCGCTTTGCTTTTCTATGTACAGGTTCCTGGGAGGAATATTGTACTCTTTCAGAGCGATCAGCTGGCGGTCTTCATTTTGCTCTTTTGTGGATACACGGATATAACCAAAGATGCTCATAACTCCTCCTATAAGTGAAGATAAAATGATTAGAAAGATGGAATAGATGAATAGGTTAGGTTCGACGTTGGTAGAGGAAGCCCAGTTAATTTACGAAAAAGAAAATTAAGACGGAAATAGAAATCCCCCGCAGGAAGAATCCGGCGCAGCCGTTTCTTTTGCGGGGGAAGACAAGAGCGGTTTTTTGGGGCCAAAGGTTCGTCCTGAAAGAGGCTGGCTTCTGGCAGCTTCCATGGTGATCCACGGTAATTTCCACATCTTGTCCCGGATTCATTACAGTGCCGTCTAAAGAAATAGAGCCCAATAAGGTTTGGCCGCTTACTTCCGGCTCAAATTCAAAAGACACCCTTTCCTTGGTTCAGTAACCTTCCAAATTAGAATTGCACTCACATGAAGATTTTTCAATGGCCGCTTGACAATTACCCGAGTTTTCCAATTGCCATCCCATCCTGATTAATAGCCATCGAAACAGCACAGAATGGAAGGGGCAAGTGTAAGGCTTAACGCAATAGCGGCAGGTTTTCTCATTAGTAAGTCACCTCGCAGGCAACAATAAGTAAAATGTTTAATTTAGTTCCCTATTATAGCAAAAAGTGGAAGCCTTGTCCATTAAATGTGAAAGGAGTTGAAGGAATTTCACAAAGCGGATGCATAAAAAATATCTTTGATCATACTGAAAAAGGCTGAGTTTTCTTGTTCACAACATAAAAACGGACAGGAAACCCTGTCCGTTTTATGCTTTTATAAATGCTTATCATAAGCTGTTAATCCGAAATTTCATAAAACGCGGTTTTTCCACCTGGGAAAGCGCCGCTGGCAAAGGAGTATGTCTCCCCATCTAGTTCCACTGTGTATACGGAGAGGGTAAAGGTTCTCTTAGTGTCGGGATGAAGCACCGTGACACAGCGGCCGGTAGAATTCCATCGGTATTGGTATAGATCCTTTCCGCCTACGCAAAAGAACCTGCTATCGCTGTCGCAGGTGCCCAAAAACTCAGTTTTCATTGACAAGCCTTCTTTCTCATATACCGTTTCGCTAAGAGATAGACTACCCTGGGCGCAGGCAATTCCCAGCACTGCTCCGCCCAGCACGTCGGTTGATAGTGCACAAACAGGTAAGTCTGGAAAACCCAATGCATACCGCCAGCGCTAATCCGGCGGCGCCAAATTTCCGGTCAGCTTCCAGAG
>ENA-OQIR01000271-OQIR01000271.1-human-gut-metagenome-genome-assembly--contig:-NODE-271-length-24262-cov-2.567930_pt1 | contig 24262 bp, 35 predicted proteins | sample MGYA00242580_ERZ504745 | MGnify/ENA primary metagenome ERZ504745 (study PRJEB26092, sample SAMD00036214) | human gut metagenome | host: Homo sapiens | study: EMG produced TPA metagenomics assembly of...
GTCATGTAGATCGAGGTGTAAACCGCTAAAGAGCGCGTACCATCCAGAACCAGAAGACAAATATGGGAACCGCTAATTGAAATCAGATTTCTTTCCAGCGGTACGCTCCTTATTGGTGACGTGGAACTTTTCTCTTTGATGAACAGGGTTTCCAAAGGATAGCAAAATCATATAGGGAAAAATGACCGTATCCACAATATTGCTCCAGCGCTGGGTTCTGAGCTTTCCGGAGGGTAATTTTCAAAGCGTGGGAAGGCTTTGGAGAAGGGCTGTGAGGTTTACCGGCTCTATTCGGATAACACCGAAGGCTTGTGCGTGGATGCCAAGGAGATTGCCGATCATGCGACAAAGGGCGGAATGCTCGGTATCAGCAAGGAAAGCTGGATGGCAGCTCTTGAGAAGGAAAACTACCTCAAGGCAGCGGAGATGTCGATGGAGGATGACTACGGCATGATTGACGGGATCATCAACAACGGTCCGAAGGAGGACAAGACCGCAGAGGTCAAAGCCCCCGAAAGGGCGAGAAGTCCTCCATCATGGACAGGCTCAAGTCTGCAAAGGCTGAAAAGCAGAAGGAATGCTGCCCTCCCCAAAAGCACAAAGGAGAGATTGAGCTGTGAGCAGAAGTCAGAAATGGCGGCAGGAGTGGTCGTTCTTCATCGGGGACAGCGGACGCCGGAAGTATAACCGCTTCTGCGTCCGCTGCATCCATAGCTGCAAGCAGAGCTTTCGTGCGGATCTCATCGCCTGTCCGCACTTCTCCCGCAAAGCATCGCAATGTAGACAGTTAGGGGTCGAAAAAGCCTGTGATTGCAAGCCTCAGAGCGGTGCAAATTGACCAGCCTAAGTGATTGTATTCCCTGCGTGGTTTCATCTTTAGCGCGGAAATAAGTGTCGATTTCGGCACTTGTTTGAATGCCCGGAAAACGAACCAAGAGCCTCTGTCGATGCCCAGTTGGGTGTCGGCAGAGGCTCTTTTTTTTGTGTCTTTTCCTTGAATTTTACCATAAAATCATTCGCTAATCCATAGTGACGCTATTAGCGTTTCTGTATCACTATGGTTCTAATCCATATAATATTCATGAGCGATTTAGAAAAGGAACAGGTAAACGCCCATGATTGATAAACGAATAGGAAAGCGCGTTAAGCAAGCCCGTGAGCGTCTTGGTATTACACAAGAGGATCTTGCAGAAAAGACCGGCTTGACCACAAATTATATTTCCACCGTCGAGAGAGGGATGTCATTTCCGCGTTGCGAGAAGCTGATTATTTTGCTCAATGGCTTGGAGACATCCGCTGATTCAATTTTCTGCGATGTCTTAGAGCATAGCGGAGAGGCAAAAGCCTCAGAACTCTCAAAGAAAATTGCTGATCTTCCTCCCGAAGCGCAAAAGCGCATTTTACAAATGGTTGAGTTGATGATCCAGCAAGAGAAGGATAACATGAAGTAAGCTCATTGAAGGCTGCGTGATTTTTCACGCAGTTTTTTCTTTTGCCGACTTATTTCTACAAATTTCTTGATTTTCTATGCTATAATCTATGTATAAGCAATTTAGAAACACACGCTAATACACATAAGGAGATCAAGAATATGAAAAGTTGTGCCTTCACCGGACACCGACCTCAAAATTTGCCCTTTGGTTTTCGTGAGGATGATGAACGCTGCACTGCGCTCAAAAAAATCCTAAAAGAACAAATTGTCTCTCTGATTACAGATGAAAATGTCAACCACTTTATCTCAGGCATGGCTCTCGGCGTTGATATGTACGCCGCCGAGATAGTGCTGGAACTGAAAAAGACTTATCCTGGCATTACACTTGAGAGTGCCATACCGTGCGAAACACAGGCAGCCAAGTGGAATGCAGCAATGCGCGAAAGGTACTATGGCATTGCTGCTCAATGTGATAAAGAAACGCTTCTTCAAACGCACTATACTCCTGACTGCATGGATAGACGCAATCGGTACATGGTAGATCACGCTGATTACATCATTGCAGTATGGGACGGCAAGCCCAGCGGTACAGGCAAGACAGTGATGTACGCCCAAAGCAAGGGGAAGGTAATCATCAAAGTCAATCCGGCAACACTCACGGTTGAACGGTTATAAATGCCCAAAAACGCATCCACAAATCTATCCTTGCTTAAATCGCAAAAATCATTTCTAAAATACAAACGCAGTACACGATTCCGCGATTGTGGAATCCGCGTACTGCGTTCATTTTTTTGTGCAGCCTTTCACGGCTCAAGAAGAAGTCACTCTGTTTCGGAAAGTCGAATAGTGCCTCCTATGAACAGCGCATCGAGTCAATGAATTTGAATCGCTGGAAACGGTTATTCGTTTCTGCTGCACTGTAAAAGCCGAGTCAGAACTGAATAAGATTACAGTAGATCGTTCAGTAAATTCATACACTTGACCTTCTGTTGGAGGTTTGCACTTCCGTAGACATTCAGTGTAAAGGACACATTCTTATGACCGAGAATTTCAGAGAGCGACTTTATATCAAACTCCGGTATCTCAATCGCCCTGACCGCGAATGTGTGTCGGATCTCATGGAACTTCACCTTCTCCAATCCATTCCGTTTCAGGAAACGGGTGAAGAACTGTCGATAAGTACGAGGCTCTGTCGGCTTTGTTTTGCCGGTCAAGAAGTAGTGGTTAGGGTTATCCGTGTAGAACTTCTTGATAATGTTCATCAGAAGAGACGGAACAGGGATCGTCCTTGCAGAAGTTTTCGTTTTGGGCGGTCCGATGTGAAGATAGGACTCGCCCTTCTTTTTGTCATAGATGCGCTGGACAGTCTTATTGATGCTGATGGTCTTATCCGTCAACGAGATGTCCTTCATCTGTAATCCGCAGAGTTCTCCAATGCGTACTCCGGTAAAAAGTGCAATTAGAATGCCAGCGGTCTTCCTGTTCAAGTTCATGTAGATGCACTGAATCAGCGCTTGCTCCTGATCTTTTGAGAGAGAAACAACCTTCTTAATGCCAAGTTCCTTCGGGTACTCGATGAGATCCCAGTTCAGCAGCGGAATCGCCCTTTCTTTGTACGCAAACTCCATTGAAAGTCTGAGAACGAGGATCACATCCCGGATTGTCTTTACCGTTAGCCCTCCGGTCTTGTCCAACCTACCGGCATCATGGAGATACGAAATATAGCTCTGGATGTCCGTTTCGGTGATGCTGCCGATCTTACGCTTGCCGAAGTATGGAATGAGATGATTTTCAGCGATCAGCGTAAAGCTGGCATGGGTTGACGGCGTGATCATTGGCTGCTTTTGATTTAGCCAAGTGTTCACAAGCGTCTTGAATTGTGTATTGTTAGTCATGTTGACCACCTCCACGAACATTATCCGTTGGAGGGATAATCAGGGCAGTATATTCCTCAAGTAACGGTCTTGAGAAGCGTCCGAAACTCCGCTTTCCGGGCTTCGATGAACAGTACAAACAGTGCCGCATTGGTGACATCTATGCAGAGCGAAGTCAGCGTGGAGCATCCGACATGGAATTACTGTCTGTTACAATGAACGATGGTGTCAAGCCCCGTTCCGAGATTGAAGGCAAGGACAATTCCAGCGAAGACAAAAGCAATTATAAGATCGTCCGCAAGGGTGATATGGTTTACAATTCCATGCGAATGTGGCAAGGCGCAAATGGTATTTCTCCGTGCGACGGTATTGTAAGTCCAGCATATACCGTTCTTATGCCCAAGCAAGAGATCAACAATGGATATTTTGCAGCACTCTTCAAAAGCACGAAACTGATCAATGAGTTCAGAAAGAACTCTCAAGGTATGACATCGGACACATGGAATTTGAAATATCCTCAGATAGAAACGATAAAGGTGCAAATTCCCTCTGTTTCTGAGCAGAACATAGTATCAGCACTGTTCAGCGTCCTTGATGCAAGAATAGTCGCACAAGCTCAGTTGGTAGAATCCCTCAAGAAGTATAAAAGAGGATTGCTTTCTCATTTGATTGCACAGAAGAAATCGTTTGATACTTCCGGAGAGTGGAAAACGGTTAAGCTCGGTCACATATTCAAAGAAAGGACAGAACGAGCAAAAGGAAATGAGACTCTGTTGGCGGTAACAATCAGCAACGGTGTGCAACGGAGAGACGAAATTGATCTGAAAGATAACTCAAGCGATGACAAGAGCAATTACAAATGTGTTTATATAGGGGATATTGCATACAACACCATGCGTATGTGGCAAGGCGCGAGTGGAGTATCTCCATATAACGGAATTGTGAGTCCAGCATATACAATAGTTACGCCAATCCGACCAGATCTGCATAACATGACATTCTGGGCATACTACTTCAAATATAGTCCACTGGTGCAGACATTCCAAAAGTTTTCACAGGGACTTACATCTGACACATGGAATCTAAAGTTTCCTCAGTTTTCGGAGATCACTGTTACTATGCCTCCTATATCTGAACAGGATAAAATTGCTGAATGCTTGTCCGTTTTTGATGAACATTGCAAATGTGAGGACGAAAAGCTGCAAGCACTGTTACAGGTTCGGACATCGCTATTGCAACAACTTTTTATATAAAGAGTTGCTGCATCAAGCCAACGCGAATCTGCAACAATCGTTTATATTCAAACTCAGCAATCTTGATTCTATTATCAATAGAAGAGATGAGTGCAGAATATGGCGTTGTTCTTCAATAGACGGCACAGGGACTTTAATATGCCAAAATGTGTTCATATTTATTGATTTGCCATCGCGTATTCCTTCGACAGAAATGCGAAGTTTGCTGTTGATGAACCAGTAAGATCTAAAGAAAGTATAGAAGAACAACGGAATAATTTCATTCCTTGCTCTCAAAATCGTATATGCGGGACTTACAACGCCCTCTTCGTTCACAATTTCCAGCCCACCTCAAACGAGCGTAAATGAAGTATAAAGTCATTTGGCAATACTCGCTTGTAAGACGAAATCGTTGATTTATCGTAAGCAATTCTTCTATCTACACTGTCACGGGGCATTGTACCTTCTCCCTGCACAATGGTTAAGACAATTTTGTCTGAATATCCCTTATCAGAGATTGGCATAAATAGCTCAGATATTTCCAACTCTGCCCATGTTTGCGGATATGAAAAATTTAGCTTTCTGCTGAATATCCCATCAACGACACCTCTTTTATACTTCTTGAGGTTGTCCACGAGGGACTGCTGTGCCTCTATTCGATGCTCTAACGCAATCATAAAATCTGCGATTTTTCGCTGCTCCGCTGAATCCATCGGTATGTAATGCTTTGTGTTAAAGAACTCATCAGTTGGCACATTCAGAAGCCCATGATTTCTTGCTCCTTCGGCAGAGATCATGTAAATCTCACGATACCATTTGAGGGAATCGAAGTAGGCTTTTATAAAATCAGAATCGTGTTTCTTGAGTCCAAAGCAGATGTAGAGTGTTGAAAGTGCGCCCATATCATAGCGGTCAAGACGCTTGACGGAGCCAAAATCGTACCCGACTGAATAACTCTTATTATAGGCATATTCACCATTCTTCAAGAGATAATAGCCACTCATATCTTTGCTGGCTACGGTCTTATTGAAGTAGCTGATCTGATCCACAAGCCCGTCTTTGGACGAAATTGTGAGTGGCAGATTCGTTTCGTTATTGGTATTCTTCCGTGTGACACGCTCTGCAAAATCTGAAAGTTTCTCAGCTTTCCATGGCTCATCGAAGCCCGGAAAGCGGAGTTTCGGACGCTTCTCAAGACCGTTACTTGAGGGCTATTTCAGCAATTAAATAGGGGCTTGTAGCAAAGGTAAATCCCTTGCAGTAGCAGAGATATTCCGCTACCGCAAGGGATTTTGTCGGTCATATAGCTCCATTCTGCTTGCTTGATCAGAAGTATAAAAGAGGATTATTAAACAAGGTTTTCTCAAACACTGACGAAAAGATATATCCAACGGTATACTTATCCGAAGTTGCAGATTTCTTGCAAGGACTCACTTATAGTCCGAGTGATGTTGCAAATGCAGGGCATCTTGTTTTGAGATCATCCAACATTCAAAATGGTACTCTTTCCTTTGATGACTGTGTTTATGTGGACAAATCAATACCTGAGAGTTTACAAGTCAAATGTGCAGATGTCATTATGTGTGTGCGAAATGGCAGTAAAAGTCTTGTCGGAAAAACTGCTTTGATTCCAATTGATATGCCAAGACAACATGGGGGGCATTTATGATGATTGTCCGGAGCAAACTAAATGACACATATATTTTTCACTATTTGAACAGTCAGATGTTCTTTTCTCAAGTCTTCAAAGATACGGGAACGGCAACGATCAACCAGATAACCAAAGGAATCCTGAACGAATGCAGGTTGCCGCTTCCACCCGTAGAGGAAAGAAAGAAAATCTCAAAAATGCTCTCTACCTTTGATGCCAAAATCTATAATGCTGAACGAACCTTATATGCACTGATGGAAACAAGGAAAGCCCTTCTGCAACAACTATTCATATAAAAAGCTGTTGCAGTAATGCCTTGCGATGAACTTGCAATAGTTCAAGTTCTCTCATGCTCTGATCAATCTGGCTGTAATTGCGTCGAAGGTTTCAATCAGTTTCTTTTGTGAGATCAAATCAGGGTATGTAATCTCAATCTTAGAGATTTCAGTCGCTTGAACATGAACAATGGATTTGCCTTGGGCAACACGAGCAATTCTGTCATTAACTACATGGTTTAGAATGTAGCTCATAATTCGCCCATCTACTTGAGTGCAACGATAAATATTAAGATCACCAGCAAGAATGATGTCCGGGAGCATTACACACGATGCGGTCGATATTTCCTCCGGCGTTTCGCCAGAGGTGGGGATTATCACATCACCGATTTGGCTGTAATACTGTTTATCTACGGATGCTTGTGTTTTGCGTACCACCTTGGATATGACCTCGTTATAGGTTGTATAAAGTTCCCCATACAATATGAATGGCGTTCCATCGGATGAAATATCTGCCTTAGATAACGGTGCGCCCTTTATAAATGTCCCTATATCACCGATTTTGGCTGTTGTCCATTCGACATTCTTGAGCTTGCAGTGTTTGGGTGATAGTAGAGTGCGAACGACACCTCTTTTATACTTCTTGAGGGCGACTACTAATGTGCGCTGATTTTCTATCCGTGTGTTCAAGCACTCCAAAAAGGCGGCAATCTTGTCCTGCTCATCTTTGCACGGCAAATCGAATTTTGCAGCCTTCAAAGCCTCAAATGAGAGAACTACCTGACTTGTGCCAACTGCAAGTACTGACAGCTTTTTCTTTACACGCGGTGATGAATTAAGAAACTCTGCCATGAAGGTGCTATTTGCATTAGTAAATCTGAATACTGGATAAAACTTACTTACGATAGCCTTTTCACTTATGGTATTGATGTTAAATGCAAACTTCCCGTCATCGCTTCTGTTTCGATATGTGCAGTAACCAAAAGGTATAATGTTATACCCGTCTGTATCATGCCGCTGTTTAGAACCAAAATGATCTTCTTGTCTTTGAAGACCTTCGCGAGCGGATGTTAAAACTTCATAGTCATGTTCTCCGTACACCTTTTCTGAGTATGGCTCGATAATGCAGCCAAGAGAAGTCTGTCTCCAACAAGGGAAATGCGATCCATCTGTGTTTCTAAATGCTAATCTCGGACGCTTCTCAAGACCGTTACTTGAGGATACATTTGCCATAATTATTTGCCCTCCACATCAAAGGGGAAATCAAGTCCCAGCTCATCGAAAAACGGTTTCAGTTGTGCGTCGATGTCTTTGATTTCAGCCTGAATATTGCGGATTTCTGCTGCAACAGCATTGAGGTCAATTTCCTCTTCCGGCTCAAAGGTATCAACATAGCGAGGAATGTTCAGATTGAATCCGTTCTCTTCAATCTCCTGCATAGTGGCAACATGGGCGTACTTATCGACATCCACACGATGCTCGTAGGTTTCGACAATCTTATCAATGTCGCACTCACGGAGGATATTCTGATTCTTTCCAGCTTCAAAGTCGTTGGACGCATCAATGAAGAGGATGTTATCAGAGTTGCCGTTGCGCTCCCTCTTGAGGACAAGAACGCATACCGGAATGCCCGTGCCAAAGAAGAGGTTTGCAGGAAGACCGATAACAGCGTCCAGCACATTCAGCTTTTGGATCAGGTGCTTACGGATCACTTCTTCGGCTGCGCCCCGGAACAGAACGCCGTGAGGCAGCAGGACAACAGCTCGTCCGTCTTCGTCCATGTGGTAAACCATGTGCTGCACAAAAGCAAAGTCAGCCTTGCTCTTAGGCGCAAGTTTGCCGTATTCATTGAAACGCTCGTCCTCCATGAAGTGCATATCAGCAGACCAATTTGCAGAATACGGAGGATTTGCAACCTGAACACGGAACTTCATATCTCCGAAGTAGTCATGCTCAAGCGTATCGCCATTGTAGATATTGAAGTTACGATACGGGATGCCGCGAAGGATCATGTTCATTCGGGCAAGGTTATAGGTGGTCGAGGTCAATTCCTGACCGTAGTAGTTACGCACATTTGCATAGTTCTTGAGGCGTAGAAGCAGAGAGCCGGAACCGCAAGTCGGATCGGCTGCGTCCTTAACATCGGTCAAGCCAAGACAAGCAAGGCGGCACAGCAGCTCGGCAGGACCCGAAGGCGTATAGAACTCACCGGCTTTCTTACCGGCTGTGGCAGCGAACTGACCGATCAGATACTCGTAGGCATTACCCAACACATCAATCTTCGTGTCATCCACGCTGAAATTGATCTCGTCCAGCGAAGCATGATTTTCGCCATGACAGCACTTCTATCTTTAACGGTATGCCCCAGCTTCGTAGAATCAAGCTGCATATCGGAGAACAATCCGTCAAAGTCTTCCTGCGAATCGTTGCCGATAGTGGATTCCATCAGAGCGTTGATTGCTTTCTGCAAGAACTCAATGTCGAAGGAACGGTTCTCAACCATCTTGACCATCTTGCGGAACAAATACTCCGGCTCGATGATGTAGCCGAGGTCACGCAGAGCTTCTTCTACGATGGCAGCCTTGTATTCTTCGTCATTCCAAGCATCCTCGTAGCTGATATTATCGTCTTTGAGAAGATTAACCATGTACTTCTCGGTCTTGTCGGAGAGGTAGTAATAGAAGATCATGCCCAAGATATAGTTCTTGAACTCGTATGCCTCCATGTTACCTCTCAGGGCATTTGCCATCGCCCATAGTTTGTTGCAAAGCTCTTTCTGGTGAGCCTGAATAGAATTATCCATTGTTCTCTCTCCTTATTGGTATTTCTCGGTGTGCTGCCGGATAAATTCGACGATCCGGTTGACCAAAGACCTCTTCTTGAGCAGCGGCATGGGCTTCTCAATCCGGTCACGGATGTTTCCTGCGTCCATTGTGCCGGAGAACTCATACTCAGAGATGATGTCCGTCAGCATGGAGGAATCAATATCCTCAGTCTTTGCGAAAGCAACGATCTCTTCTCGTTTTGCTTCATTTTCAAAGTCATTGTATGCAGCGTCAATCTCATCCGCGCTTTCAAGTCCAACAACGACACGATCCAAGAACGCTTGAAGAATTTCAACCTTGCGAAGCAACTGCGGATTATCCGTCCTGCTCAATTCTTCCTTGATGTGCTTGATGTCGTAGTCCTTCTGCTTCTTGTCATCAAAGTGGATGTTGCGGATCAAGTTCATGATATAGGCAACATTGATGCGGTCACTCTCCATGATCTCAATGCAGAAGTCCACATCATTCAGGACAGATACGACTTCTCGATCAGTTTTTTGCCGTGAGTAAAGCATCAGATACTTGCTCTTGTAGTCCTGATACTCCTGCTCGGACATGATGAGTGCATCCTGATCAAAGCTGAACTCAATGAATGTCTGCAAAGATTGGAGGTATTTTGTCAGCTCACGGAAAGTGATGACAAACTTCTTCTGGTCATCCTCGCTCGGCATGGTATCGACGGACTCAGGTAGAGTGCCACTTCCTTGAGCTTCATAACCATTTCATTGAACTTCTCAACAAAATACTGATAGCCCGGAACGACAATGCCGGAGGTGTCCTGACTCTTGGAGAAGAGCGTCAGCGCATCATCTGTCCGTTTCTTGAGGTTGCGGTAGCAAATGATGATACCAAACGGTTTTGTTTCTTTCTCGACACGGTTCGTGCGAGAATAGGCTTGCAGCAGATCATGATACTTCAAATCCTTGTCCACATACAGCACAGAGAGCTGCTTGCTGTCAAAGCCGGTCAGGAACATATTCACGACAATGAGAATGTCCAGAGACTTCGTTTTCTTGCCTTTGACACGATCTGAAATATCCTTGTGATACGCAGAGAAGGTGTCGGTAGAGAAATTCGTGCCGTACATCTCGTTATAGTCCTTGATGATACGCTCCAAGGCATCCCGGCTATGCTCGTCCTTGCCCTCGGCATCTTCGTTCTGCCCATAGGAGAAGATACCGCTGATGTTCAGATCGTGTTTGATCTTCTTGAAGATGTCGTAATATTTGACAAGAGCTTCAATGGAGGAAACAGCAAAGATAGCCGTGTACTGACCATTTCTCGTTTTGGCTTTGTGGTTCTGGACGATGTGGTTTGCAATGAGGGACATTCTCTCATCCGACATATAGAGTTCGCCAACATCAATCGCGTCAGCCAATGTCGGATCGTCCCAGTCAAAATCGCCTTCCATCGTCTTTATGTACTCAATATGGAAACCGAGGACATTGTTATCGAAGATAGCATCCTTGATCAGATAGTTATGCAAACATTCCCCAAACAGCATTTCGGTGGTCTGTGTGATCTTGCCCTCCGTCTTTCCGTTCACTTCAAAACGGGGCGTACCGGTAAAGCCAAAGAACTGCGCCTTCTTGAAATGCCGAACAATATCCTTGTGCATATCTCCGAACTGGCTGCGGTGGCATTCGTCAATGATGAAGACAACCTTTTCGTCACGATATGCGTCCATTACCTTTTCGTATTGAGGACGCTTAACGGCATTTGCCATCTTCTGCATCGTCGTGACAATGAGCTGCCGGTTCTTATCCTTCATTTGCCGCACAAGAATGTCTGTGCGATCGGTGACATCAACGGAACCAGCCTCGAACTTGTTAAACTCTTCGGTGGTCTGAGAGTCCAAGTCCTTACGGTCAACAAGGAAGATTACTTTTTTGATATTCGGGTTGGCTGCGAGAATCTGAGCAGTCTTAAAGGATGTCAGAGTCTTTCCTGCACCGGTGGTATGCCAGATATAGGCGTTGCGATTTGTGAGCGTAGCCTGCCTTATAAGGGCTTCTACGGCATACACCTGATAGGGGCGCATAACCATCAGAATCTTATCCGTATCGTTCAGGATGGTATAGCGTGTCAGCATCTTGATGATGTGATCCCTTGCCAGAAAAGAGATTGAGAAGTCCTTCAGGTTGGTAATACGGATGTTGTTGAAATCCGTCCAGAAGAAGGCGAGGCTATACATCAAGTCCCTGTCGGAGTTGGCAAAGTATTTGGTATCAACGCCGTTGGAGACAATGAAAAGCTGAATGAAGTGATATAGTCCGTTATAGGAGTGCTTCTTATAGCGCATGACCTGATTGACCGCCTCTCGAATGTCAATCCCCCTGCGCTTTAACTCGACCTGAATCAACGGCAAGCCATTCACAAGAATCGTTACATCATAGCGGTTGACATACTTGCCTACAACCGTTGTCTGATGTGTAACTTGGAAGATATTCTTGGTGTGATCCTGATCTAAGAAGGAAAGGTAAACCTTCGTCCCGTCCTCACGCTCAAGGACAAACTTGTCTCTCAGAATTTTTGCGCTCTGGAACACGGACTTTCCAAGCATGAGGTTAAAGATACGCTCCCACTCTTTATCGGTGATAGGTGTATCAAGTTTGGGCGCATTGAAGGCTTCAAACTGAACTTTGAAGTTCTCCACCAATGCGTCATAATCAGGAATATCGACTGTGCTGTATTCCTGCTTGTTTAGCTGCTCTATGAATTGTTGCTCAAGAGCCGCTTCGCTCTGGTATGCCATATCTTCATCTCCAATACTTGAGGATCATTTTTGGTTGCCAACCGATCCTCATTTTATTCTATCACGGCTACTGTCCGATATAACGGACTCATTTTCGTCTTATTTCCAATGTCACATCGCCATTATCCGCAATGGACATTTGCATCGTTTTCAAATACTTATCCACAAACTGTTTCTGTTCCGAAGAACTCATTTCAATTCGAGTCGCTCTTAACGCCTCTGTGAACATCTCATAGATATTCAGCCGCACCGCCTGATCTATGTAATGATACATCTCTTTGAACAGTGCGCCGATCTTAATATCCTCTGCATTGCCGGAGTAGAAGTCATCAATGTAGCAATAGAATATACCGGCATTGACAAGTGCGTTCTTCAAATCCGGTCCGCAGTTTTCGCGCTCTATCATGACAAGGAACCGAGCCTCCGGTAAAGAAGAAATCAGTCCCCAATAGTCGGAGTCGCTGGACACCAAAATAAAGGAATCCACATTGTTTTTGTAATGCTCCTGACAAGTTCGGGCAATCAGCATCACATCGACCAGAGACTTGTTCTGCTTTACCCGTTCGGTCATCATGTGTTCGACCGGGATGTGGGTAAAACTATCCAGAATACGCCAAGCAGATGCACTATGCACATCATCAAACAGGATGATGGATGCTATCTTCTGTGTGTACTGATAGTCAAGATTCTTGAGCGTAGCGCAGAGCTTGTACGGATCAGAGTTTTCACAATCTACCACTACGACAACCTTTTCGCTGCTACCAATAAACTCGTAGATGCTTCCTTTAATGTAACTTCCAGCATCAGAAACTTTACTGTACTCTGTAAAGTAGTCACCGTTCATTTGATAAAGCAGCGTCACGAATTTTTTATCGTTATAGAGCAGATTACCGACATCCTCCGGTTCCCAGTTTATATACATCTGGTAAGGATAAAAGAGCAAATGAGCGTAATAAATATCTGCTGCTGCTTTTGTCCCTTCCTCTTTCAAGCCATCTGGCATGAGAAAGAGGTTTTTTACATACAGCCAATTCAGCCAAAGAGGAAATAGCTTCTTGCAATTGTTGATCCGATCAGAAATCAGCTTGTTTATCTCAACGATATGCTGACTTAGCTTCGTGCTGGACTTCTTTATAAAACTAATGCCATCCGCATTTAGTTGTTGAAGGCTATCCTGCGGCACATATTCCGGCATACTGCTGATTGAGAGATAACTAAACTTCATGCGCTCGTTGATATGCTTGAAGTTTCTTTCAATCGCTGTCCTTATGATACACAAATGACGGATTATCCGTGCCGTTTTGTCTGCATCAAGTTTTTCGTATATCTCTATTTTGGGTGCTTCATGCTCATTATCAAAAATTCGTTTCGGAACACCAATCAAATATGCAACCTTAGAAACAATTTCATAGGTGCTGTCTTTGTAGGTGACTCGATCATCTGTGGGAAACGCCTCCGCTTCAACGAGGGCATTTTTCTCAGTCACAGCATTCTCAAGGACATCCATATATGCTCCTTTCGCTGAGGTATTTTTCTCTACGTATAACAAAATAGCCGCACGAAAACTCGGACCTACTTCTTGCCCGTTCGCACAGCTTCACATATATCTCCAATGTCACAATTCAAATAGTCGCAAATGCGCAGCAGAACAGAGAGAGCTACATCCTCGTTCTTATTGAGCTTACTCATCGTGCCGGGAGACAGCTCTATATCCTTGCGTAAAGTTGATTTTGGGATCTCTCTTTCAATGAGCATTACCCATAATTTCTTATAGCTTATCTTCATAAAAGCACCTCTCTCAAACGCTTATAGTGATACTCATTATATTATACACCAAACGCTTCAAATTTTCAATACGATGCTCCAAAAATTCAAAATATATTTCAATTTCATGGAGCGCATTACGAAGAAGAAAGCCTGAGCCGATTTATTCATACGGCTCAGGCTTTGGTGGTTATTCCAACTCGCTACTTTTGGCTTTTTCATGCTCCTGTGAAAGCGTTGGACTGAGGAAATCATCGACATTTGCCTTCATGGTATCAATCACTTTAGCCTCTTTTTTGAGCCTTGCTCGTTCGTCGTAGAGACGCTGCTGCTCTTCCAAAAGGCGTTGCTGCTCGGCTTGCAGAGACTTCATACTTGGAAGTTTTTCACCATCTTGCATAGCAAGCAATGTACTCTTTGCTGCTTCAAAAACGACAAGCTCTGCCTCGTGCGCAGCTCGAAAACTCTGCTTGTTCTTTGTCTTTGAGTAGGCATCATAGACCGGCTTGAGCTTTTGATAGGTTGAGATATTCTTGATAAGCGGCTGCACCTTTCGGAGCTGCGCTTCAACGACTTTCAAGTCAGCGCCGGTACGCTCATAAGAACTATGGATGTCTTCGACTTTCTTTTCAAGATCGGCATATTGAAGCAGCTCGTTCTCAGTGAGGTAATTGAGCGTTCTGGCGGCTTCTTTGAGAATCTTGATCTTCATAGAATGCTCAAAGCCCTTACTGTCGATCTGCTTAATTCTGTTTTGAATATCGCTGATGAGAGAGATGTTCTTCCTACCGTTCTGCATCTGCCGTCTGCGGGCATTGCGTCCTTGAATGCGTTCCTTGATCCGGTCCTCGGTGTAGTTATCTCCGATGGTTTTTGCACGGGTGAAACGCTCTTGCCCTTCGGCACGGAAGAAGATGTATTTGACGGTTTTGATTTCATATCCGGCGTCCTGCATCAGCTTCAAAAACTCATCGTAGTCCTTTGCTGTGATCACACAGCGATCAATGGTCTGCTTGAGTTTTTGCTTCCAACTTGTACCGCGTTTGGCTTCGGTGTATTCCTTGTAGTCCATGCCTTTTCCCTGAGAGGAGGAATAACTGACAGCCCATGTTCCTTGCATATCTCATCACTGAGTTGGCGCAGCTCACGATAGGTTCTCTTGTTGCTCCGGTAGGCATGAAAGTCCACATAGTTCACGGCATTGAAGATAATGTGATTATGGCAATGTCCCTTGTCGATGTGGGTAGCAATCACATATTCGTACTTGCCCTTGAGCCATTCGTCCGCAAGCTGTTTCCCGACCTCATGAGCTTCTTCCGGCGTCACTTCACCGATGTCAAAGGACTGGATCAGATGACGCGCAAGCACCTTCGGCATCTGCATTCCTTGCTGTATTGCAAGGTTTCTCGTCCACTCAAATTCTTTCGCTGCCGCGTCGCTTGCGGCACACCCATAGGACGAAACATAGAAGGCATCGTCAGTCTTCTGCGGGTCGAGAATATAGGCGAGAGCTTTGTTTACAGTTCCTCGGATTGGCTTGATTTTAGTAACTGCCATATCTCACCCTGCCTTTCTTTCAGCTCTGCAACATCATCCGCATAGAAGTGTCCGGTGGAGTTGATGCGGCGGCAAATCTGATTGATATTTGAGGCAACACGGCTGACAGCGGCGGCGAGTTTCTTCTGCTGCGTATAGTCCACCTTGATGATATAGCCGTCAATCGCCATCTTCCGGAGATATGCTCCCATGTTCTTTGTTCCGAGCTGCGCCATCTTTGCCTTGATGATTTTTTTCTCATCGTCGGAGACGAAGAAGAGTATCTGATTTGGTCGCGTTCTGTTTGCCATAGGCGTTCCGTCCTTTCGTAAAGGAAGAGGGTTTGGGAGATTTCCCAACAAGCATTTCTTCGATTAAGGGGAGGGTTTCCTTAATCAGAAATCGCCGTGTGTATATACACCGGCTGTGCTTGCTATTCTCTAAAATCGTATTCCCCGAAGATTACTCCGTGAAATGTCCCTTCACTTTACAACGGACACAATAAGAGCGTTTGTTGAGTACCGGATTTCAAAAAAGTCAAAAAATCATTGGATTTCCCATGTAAAAGCCACTGTGTCTGTCACATCAATATCATCTGGTTCAATCTCAGGTGCGGCACACTTGCTCATCGCCATGAGAGGCTGAATGCAGTCTTCGACCTCATAGCTCGTTCTGGAATACACATTGAGTTCGCCCCAGTTGTAGTCGATATTGAGTAGTTGTCCAAGCGTACCGCCTGATGCTTTGCAAAGAATCTCCGCCTTCGCTCTGGCATTCTCCGTCGCATTGATCAGCAGTTCTTCGCTGACTCTTGCCGGGTTTTTCACGGTGAACGCAATGCTGAGTTCCGGCTTCGCACCGCATTCTGCAATCGCAGAAATAACCTGTGCAAGCTGCTTGCTGTCGAAGTCAAAGGCAAGTTTCAGGCGATAGTTGCAAGCATACCCGGCAAACTCTCGCTTGTAATTTCCTTGCCGATCCTTGACGTTCTCGTACTTTGTCTGGACATCAAAGCTCGTGGTTTTCAAGTCTTCTTTGCGATACCCAACGCGGACAGCGACACCATGCAATTTTTCAATCTTCACGGCAGCTTCCGACATTGCACGGTCATAGGATTCAGATAAGGTTTCAATGTTCAAGGAGAGGATGATGTAATCCGGTCTTGCGGAGACATTGCCTGTCCCTTTTACGGTGATCGTTTTCATTGCTTTCTCCCGTCCTTTCTGGAATTGAAGTCCTCATCAATACGCTTTTTCCAATTCGTACCCAGCGGTACGCTGCAACGGACGGCGGAAACCGCTTCGCTCAGAACCTCATAGTTGAGCTGCGTTCCCTCGTGGTCAGAGTGGTAATTGACCGCTCGGTCTGCTCCGATTCCAAAATGCTTTGCCGTCTCAACTGCATCAATGTTTGCACCGAGGAATAGAAACTCCCAGCCGTACTTTTCCTTCTGCCGCTCAATCATCTTCTTGACCTTCTCGCTATCATAACGGCGGCTTGCATTCTCCATGCCGTCGGTCGTGATGACAAACAGCGTGTGTTCAGGCACGTCCTCAATTCTTGCGTACTTATGGACATTCCCAATGTGATGAATTGCTCCGCCGATAGCATCCAGAAGGGCGGTGCAGCCACGAACAGAATAGTCCTTGTCGGTCATCGGCTCGACCTTTTGAACCGGTACGCGGTCATGAATAACCTCGCTCACGTTGTCAAAGAGGACGGTAGAGATCAATGCCTCGCCGCTCTCCTTTTTCTGCTTTTCAATCATGGAGTTGAAGCCTCCGATGGTGTCTGCTTCCAGCCCGCTCATAGAGCCGCTGCGATCAAGGATGAATACGATCTCCGTCAAGTTCTTTCTCATGTTCAGTACCTCCGTATATAAAAAATATGACTGCTTGGCGTCTCACCTTACAGTCATATTGTACTTCGATATTCACTTCGTTTGGTCGCATGGCAAGCGACATTATTCTAAGGACGAGAATATCTCTCCGTCAATGCTTAGAATGTCATCCATCGGAATCTTCGAGCCGTCCTGCATAGTGATCCGCCGCTCAAAATCATCGACTTTTTTGACCGTACCGACTGCTGATACATATTTGCCGCCAGCCTTCCGCTCATCAGGCTGGAAGTAAGTAATGGTGACTTCCGGTTTGTCATCGAGGGCATCCATGAGAAGCTGATACTTCATGTCCAATGCAGTCAGTGCTTCCTCGTCAAGCTCAATCCTTTCATCGGTCAGACGCCCGGTTTCTATGATTGCAGCATCGTAACCGGTGAGGGCAGCGAAGGGAGCGAACTGCGCCGCCCGATCTGACATCGGCATCTGCGGACGAGTGGGAGAGACATGATGTGGAAGGTTGATAATATCCTCGTATTGATTCAATCGGTTGCCTCCTTTGTAAATGCAAGGTCAGATAGATTTTTGAAGGTAAACCATATCTACCAACTGAATGCCGCACTCAAAAATCGGGTGATCATAATTATCTGTAAAAAACTTAGGAATTATATGTGAGCGCACAAATCCGCATTTTTCATAAAACGGAATAGTCAACGGGCTATCACCCGTACCTACTTGCAAAATCTCAAATCGCCCACTGTATTCTCGTGCAATAAAGCTGATCAGCATTTTCGCATAACCCTTGCCCTGAAACGCAGGCTCCGTAGCAATGTTTTTATTTCAAGAATACCGTTTCCTTCATCTGTCACAACGCACTCACACTTTACTCCGTTGTCTTCAAGGACATACATTCGTCCTCTATCAAGATAGCGGTCTATCATGGATTCCTGCTCGTCAGCTAATAATAGTAAATTCAGATATTCTTTCTTGTTCTCGGTTATCTCTTTTATCATCATGCTTTCCATAGCCATTTTCTTATGCCTTATGTCCTCCGATCTGAGCATTCCGATCCTTTGCCGTTGCGCCTTCTTCAAGATTCATCGCCTTGAGGATGGCGTTCTTTCCGTACTTCTTTTTGATGGCAAGAGCCGCCTTCTGGATTTTTCTCTCGCGCTCCAATGCAGCATCCTCGGCTTTCTGCTTTTCCTCTTCGGCGGCATAGTCCGTGAAGAGGTCAAGCTGGACAACCCCGTCATTTTTCTTCGGCGCGTCCGCTTCCGGCAGGACACGATTTGCAACAACGTACATACGGCGGACAAGCAAATTCTTGTCCACAATCCGGTCGAAGAGTTCTGACACAGCACACATTATTTTGCGCGTAGATGATGTGTGACTGTCGAGGTTGATAGAGCCATGCGCCTGTTTGGGAATTTCCCGCCCATAGGGATCTTTCTCGACTGCGCCGTGATACCTTGCCCGCCGCGCTGGGTCGGTCAGGTTCTCAATGTCATAGCCAACGGTAAGAACCATCTGATCGGTGACAAGTCCTTTGTCTACCAAGTCCAGCACAAGCAAGTCCGTCATTTCCCGTACAACCAGCCTTGCTTTCTCCGGCTCATAAGGACAGTGCAAAACCTGACCGGAGCTGAGACTGTTGGAACTGGACGGTATGCCTTGATTGCCTCAATGGTGGTCGGCTCCCAGCCCCACGCATGGTCGATGAGCAATTCCGCATTCTTGCCGAAGAGTTTATAAAGCAAGTCCTCATTCCGCTCAGAACAGAGGGCAACATCGCCCATCGTGAACATCCCGTTCTGTTCAAGTTTCTTGGCAATGCCTCGACCCACGCGCCAAAAGTCCGTGAGGGCTGATGCGTCCAAAGCTCACGCCGGAACTTCATCTCATCCATCTCTGCAATGCGGACGCCGTTCTTGTCGGCGGGGATGTGCTTCGCCACAATGTCCATTGCCACTTTGCAGAGGAAGAGGTTCGTGCCGATTCCTGCGGTTGCTGTGATGCCGGTTGTCTCAAGCACGTCGAGGATAATCTTCATAGCAAGGTCATGGGCGGAGAGCTTGTAGGTGTTCAGGTAGTCCGTCACATCCATAAACACCTCGTCAATGGAGTAGACTACGATGTCCTCCGGTGCGATGTACTTGAGGTATACCTGATAGATGCGGGTGCTGTACTCCATGTAGTACGCCATCCGGGGCGGTGCAATGATGAAGTCAATCGCCAGAGACGGCTTTGCTTGCAGTTCCGAGAAGAAGTGTGATGTGCCGTCCAGCTTGTGTCCCGGCGCGTCGTGCTGCCGTCCGGCATTCGCTTCCTTCACGCGCTGCTTGACTTCAAACAGCCGTCCGCGTCCGGAGATACCGTAGCTCTTGAGGGAAGGCGTGACGGCAAGCAGATGGTCTTGTCCGTCCGGCTTTCGTCCGCAACGACGAGATTTGTGTCCAGAGGATCTAAGCCGCGCTCCCGACATTCCACGGAGGCGTAGAAGGATTTCAGGTCGATTGCAATGTAGGTGCGTTGTTTCATCTTCTAAGCCTCCTTCATAGTCAGATCAGGCTCCTATTAAGCTCTGGTCAAAGGCAAACAGAGCCTCGTTAATCTCAAAGACGTTATAGTTCCATGCTCCACGAAATACTCCACGATGATGTCAAACTTGTTTGAGTGGGAGAGCGCAAAGCCCGCCTTCATGAGCATATCCTTCATTTCTGTAAGCGGCAGCTCAAGGGCAATGGAAAACGCAATGACCGTGGACTTGGAAGGCTTGTAGGACTTGTCCGAGCGGATCTTCGAGAAGAGTTTCCGGTCAATATTTGCCTTCTTGTAGCACTGTGCGTCCGTCATGCCGCGTTCGCCAATCTTCCGCAGAAGCATCTCGGAAAAGCTCTCGTCGATCTGTTCCAGTGCATCGTCAAGAGTTGCTGCCTGTTCGGAGCTGACTGCCATAGGAGCTGTGAGCTTTTCAATAGCTTCATCGCAAACGGATGACTCGCAGGGCATCGGCTCGTCCATCCGGAAGGCGTTCATTCTGCGCAGCCGCTCGGAACGGCTGTCGGTATGCTCGTCCACATAGCGGTCATCTATGTACGCTGCAATATCAGAAAACAGCTTGCCGCTGATCTGATAGGCTTTACGGTCGAAAATGACAATGTACACCGCCATTTCGTTTTCAAGAAGGAAGCTGCTGATGGTGTCAATCGCAACCTTGAGAGCCTGATCCTTCGGATAGCCAAAAATGCCAGAGGAAATCAGCGGGAACGCAATCGATTCGCATCCGTATTCCTTCGCCAGCATGAGCGATGTCCGATAGCAGGAGATCAGCAGTTCGCGCTCACGATGCCGCCCGTCATACCAGCGCGGACCGACTGCGTGAATGACATATTTGCAGGGCAGGCGATAGCCTTCGTGATTTTTGCGCTCCCGGTTTTGCAGCCGTGTAGCGTTTCACATTCCGCCAGCAGCTCCGGTCCTGCAGCACGATGAATGCAGCCATCCACGCCGCCGCCACCCAGCAGCGACTCGTTGGCAGCGTTGACGATGGCGTCCACCTTCATTTTTGTGATGTCATTTCTGACGATTTGAAGCGGCATGATCAAGCCCTCCCATTCGGTTACTTCGCGCCGGTCAGCAGTTTGTCCAGCGGGATTCTTTCCGGGTATTTTCCTTCGGTCAGAATGTCATATAAATACCTGTTATCCAGAATCATATCATCCCGGATAAGCTGCCAGTTTGCCTTTTTCCTGAAAAACACTTTGAAGATCAGGAAGTTCATGATCGCCCCAATTACCGGCGTGGTCATGCCGAAAGCCTCGGTGTGAGAGAAATGGCATCCTGTTTTGGTTCTTTTCCCTTCAAAGGTGATGAACGCCGTTTTCTTGTCGCTCCGGAATACAATGCGGAAGTGGTTCTCATCCTGTTCGCATTCCGTAATTGTGCCGGTCACATCGTAGTCCAGCCCCATGACGATCTCGCGGAAGCGGATCTTGCTTCCTGCGTTATAGTTTCCGTTATAAAGATTGCATTCGATGTGGTAGGGACTCCATTTCACAAACTCTTCCTCAAAGTTAGCAGTCCATGCTTTTAATTTTTCATAGGAAGCCGGAATCTCTATCTGCTCTGTAAGAACAATCATTGTCAGTTTCTCCCATTCTGTCAAAGCGGCATCGGTGCCCGGGCGATCAGAATGACCGCCAGAATCGCGCCCACAAATGCCGCAGCCCTATGACCGCCAACAACTTTTTGCTGAGGTGCTTCTTCGCTGCCTTGCAGATCAGCGCGGCGCAAGCTATGCAGATAGCCGCCGCCACAAGTGCAATGCCCAGCGTTTCCCATAGCCAAGATAGTTCATATAGAATTTTCATGCGTTCATCATCTCCTGTTCGTTAAACTGGAAGTTGACATTCCGTAATCAGTTTTTTGTCGGTGCAATGATTACCTTACAATTTGAACAATAATGCGCTTCCGCTTTATATCCATTCGTTTTTAACGGTTTGAACTGATTGATTAGGGGAACTCCCTGTTCTGCAATTGAAAAAGAGAGAACCGATGGTCTTTCTCCGTTCGGAATCCATTGCACAGGCTGTCCCCCGTTAGGGATATAGCCCAGCTGCATTTCTTCTTGGCAATATGGACATTTCATAGTACATTCTCCTCTGCAACTTCTGATTTATACTCTTCTTAAAGTCCAAGTCCTTCAACCACGCCGCAAGCTCCTGATGCCCGACGCTGCCTTGAAAACCTTGCCGTCCATCAGCTTTGCACCTTTGCAGCTCGGCGCAAGGCGCTCGTTCACCTTGCCAATGCCGCTTCCTCCGGAGGTTGCAAACGGGATGATCGTCTTGCCGGTCAGATCATAGCTCTCAAGGAACGTATTGATAATCGTCGGCGCGACATACCACCAGATCGGAAAACCCACAAAGATTGTGTCGTAGTCCTTCATGTTGTCCCGCTTGACGGCAATCTCAGGACGGGAGGCAGGATCGCTCATCTCAATCGTGCTGCGGGCTTTCTTGTCCATCCAGTTCAGATCAGCTTCCGTGTAAGGCACCTTCGGCTCGATCTCAAAGATGTCCGCGCCGATTGCCTCTGCCAGCGTCTCGGCAACCTTCGCGGTCACGCCGGACGCAGAAAAATATGCTACAAGTTTATTACTCATTGTGTTCTTCCTCATCAATCTTTTCATTTCCTTCATTCAGCATGAAGTATAGCAGTGCTTCCAGCAATGTTGCCATATAGTGAAGCGACCAGTTTTCATCCGGTTCTTTTGCCATCTTATCAAGTACGGCTCGAAAAGCCGTGGTACGGTCAATCCTTGTTTCCTCATCAATGCGGTCAAGTATGTCCTTCATTTTCAGAGCGAGTTCCTTTTCCTCGTTAGAAAGCTCCGGTATGCCAAGTAGCGCAGATAGTTTCTTGTCCTGCATAATAGCATCGCATTCGATGTATGACTTGTGTTCGGCTGACATCAATTCTTCAAAGTAGTTGATAAAAATATGAACGCGAATGCCACCTTCTTCCTCCGGGGAGAAGCAGACGGTTTGCGACTTTTCTGCAATTTCTTTCAAAAATGCAAGGTCTTCTGAGTCATCGAACTCCGCAAACGGAAGAAACATATTGATTTCCGCGTGCCAACGATGATAGTCCACGATTCCCTTGATATACCGCGGTGTTGCTTGACAAACGCATCACAGCGTTCCAGAAGATACTCGTAGTTCTTCTTGTCCTCCGGTACAATGATCTTTGGTATCTTGTCCATTGTCGTTCGGAGTATCGCTTTCAGCATACCTCCATTAACCGCGCGGTCAAACACCTCATCGCACCATTTATCGTATTCGACAGACTCGGTTTCCCGGTAATCCTTCTCAAAGATAATATCGTCCATTGCGTTACCCCTTTATGATTTTCTCAAGCTGCATTTCGGTCGCGTTAGGCAGACGTGATTGCAGATGTTTTAGAATGCGCTCTTTGGATTCCTGCGGGTCTCGCTGATATGCAGATGTGATAAGGTCGTACCCGAAAAGTTCTTCCGGCGTCGCATACTCTGCGACACCCCAGCCATAAGGTCTTCCGTATCTGTCCTGCATATAGACGAAATCCGCGATGCAGACATAGCTCTGCATTTGCAGTCTCGTGATACACGTCTCAAAGCCGGTGTTGCCGCCCCTGCGGTAGTTCAGAGCATCTTTCAGCCGTTTGGAAAGCACCCTGCCTTCACCGGCTATGGCTTCATAAAGTTCCTTGTCCTTGTAGGACGCCAAGCCGTCATCCCAACGGGCGTCAAAGTCATAGCCGTCACGCCGGAAGTTCGCAAAGTCCGGTATCCACTCCCGGCTCACAAAGCCAGCCTTCTTGTTGAAAATCTTGCCGTAGAGACATTTGCCGCTCCGCGCAGCCGGTCCTTTCCATTCCCACGGACCATCTACATCATCCGCAAACCATAACTCAGGTGGGCAAAGTTCCTCGATGGAGAAGCGTGAATCTCGTTCCGAAAGAAGGGCAGGAAGCCGTATTGCTCGACGGCAGCAATCAGATCATCACTGCTCCGCAGCAATGTCTTTTTCTCGTTCTCTTTCATTCCATGTACTCCAAGCCTTCCTCTGCACACCAGCGGATCGCAAGGTCCCGGTACGCCTCCGCCAAATAGTCATACCAACGCTGTTCCAGCCCGTGATAGCGCACAGACTGTTTGAATCGGCGGAACGCGCCTTTTCCCCGGATAGCATAGGCAAGTTCCTTCTGCACCTTTCCGAGAGAGAGCTGGTCAACGAAATCCTCCATGATGCGGTATTGATGAATCTCATACTTGGTCGGAAAGCGAAGAAACCGCTCCGGCGTATCTTCTATTGCGGCGGCAAGAGCTTTGTCTTCCTCCGTCATATCAGTTACCAATGGATCGGCAAGATAAACGGTCTTGCCGGTCTTTGCGTCCCAGAAGCTCGTGAAGACTTCATTTGCTTCTTCGATTGCCTGAATGACCTGTTTTAATGGGATCGTCATTTTCCGCAGCACCTCTTGTATTTCTTCCCGCTGCCGCACGGACAGGGATCGTTGCGCCCGACCTTCTTCTGCT
>ENA-OQIR01000272-OQIR01000272.1-human-gut-metagenome-genome-assembly--contig:-NODE-272-length-24235-cov-2.759623_pt1 | contig 24235 bp, 26 predicted proteins | sample MGYA00242580_ERZ504745 | MGnify/ENA primary metagenome ERZ504745 (study PRJEB26092, sample SAMD00036214) | human gut metagenome | host: Homo sapiens | study: EMG produced TPA metagenomics assembly of...
TGCGCTGCGCCGCCGCGGTCTCGACTCCGGCGCCGATCAGGCAGAACAGGATACAGCAGGCGACCACTCCGCGCCGAATCGCGTAGACCCGATCGTGACTCCAATTCACGTTCAACGTCGCAGCCTCACCATATGCCTCTTCTCACCACAAAGACCATTCGGGTCGATTGTAAACAGGCATTGCGACGCCCTACGCCTCGGTTTCAGCCGTGATCTCGACTGCAGGAACGGCATCGTCCGGGGAATCTTCGCCCGACGCCGGCACCGTCCAGCGCCGCCGCAGCAGCATCCACAGGCCGATGAAGCACAGGAGCCCACCGGTACGGTGGTAGACACTCATCTCCTGAGTGAGTCGCTGCACGCGGTCGGCAATCTGGCGCGTACGGGTATGCGATTTGACGATGGAGAAACGTGAGACGCACAGCATCGCGTAGTACACGGCGCTCACGATGAACAGCACGGACATCGTCCACAATCCCATCGCCAGTTTGACGATGGCCATAATGCCGCCGAGCGTTGTGGAGAAGGCGACGGCCAGTGCGACTTTGTCGTTGTTTTCCATGGCGCCCAGGATGTTCAGCGTGGTGGATTTGCCGGCGCCGGATGCGCCGAGGAGACTGCCTGGCCATTCCTGCAACCGGTCCTGTTCCCCGGCGAGCCGGATATCGACTCCATCGCCGATCCGGCCGAACGCAAACGCCGCATCCTTCTGAAGCAGTTCTACGTTTCCGGCATCATCGGCACATTCCGTGCAGCGCTAAGCGGCTCGATCATGACCACCCCACCGAGATCGGGCACTTTGTCTCCGAAGAACTGCTCCCCGCATCGCGCCGCATATGCAAATGCCATCGCAATCGGAAACAGCGCAGCAGCCAGCGGCATCACCGCAAGCCCAGTAGCGAGGTCAACCCACAGCTGGCGGCGCGGGAAACAGGTCGCGCCGCCCAGTACGCGAATCCGGCGAGCTTCTACCGAGTCGCGAGGAAGAAGAAACGTGGGAAGGGGAAGATGATGCTGCCGTCCGACTGTGTGGGGTATTCCTCGCGGACTTGGGCGAACACTTCGGCCTCGAACTTCTTGCGCCCGGCGTCGTCAAGCGCTTGCAGATACGGCCTCATGCCGGTGCCACGATACCAGTCCATAATCGCCTCATGCGAGGGCAGCGTGTGCATGTACGTGACCTTCCACATGCGGAAGGCGCTGGCATGCGCATGCAGCAGCTCCCAGTATTCGGGCGGCGTGAGGTTGTAGAACTCGCGTTGCTGCGGCAGCTTGTCCGCGAACGCGGGCGAGTGCACGATACCACCGATGATGCGGTGAATCGGCTCCTCATAGTTCATCGGCGTCTGCACAGCCAGCACTCCCCCGACCCTGAGCCGGGCGAGCAGTCCGGGAATCAGATGCGGATGGTCCGGCACCCATTGGATGCAGGCATTGGAGAAGACCACGTCGAAGTCGGCCGGCAGCTCGTCCAGCCGCGCGGACACGTCGCACAGCTGGAAATCGATGTCGGGATAGGTTTTGCGCGCTGTCTCGATCATGACCGGCGAGCTGTCGACGCCGAGAATCTTGCATGGGGATAGCGCTCGCGCAGCACGGCCGTGCTGTTGCCCGGCCCGCAGCCAATATCCAGCACGCGCGTGACGCTGCCGTCGTCCGGCGGCAGCTGCATCGCCAGATCACGCGCCGGCTGCGTGCGCTCCCGTTTGAATCGCAGATACTGTTCCGAATCCCAGGTAACCATGCTCCCCACGCTAATCAGCCATTCACATATCGGCCGATATTATCTCACAATTCAGCCGAGCAGGGCGTCGCGGCGGGCGATGAGCCCGTCAATCGCGGCCTCGCCTTCGATGACGGTGAAGGTCAGGGACTTGCGTTCGCTGGCCTGCGGGGCGATGGCGTGCAGGTCGCCGCGCTGCTCGTGCCAGCCTCGGCCGTGGACGCTGGAGTTCGAGGGTTCGAGGCCGACCACGTAGTCGCCCGCACCCGTCGACTTCCATTCCATGAAGTATGGGAAGAGGCTGGCGTCGAAGTCGATGACGACTCCGAGTCCGAGCTTGCGGTTGACCACGGCGGCGAAGCTGCGGCCGTTCTCGTCGGCGGCGAGCTCGTGCAGGTACACGCTTTCGGGACTGATCGTCGCGGAAGGATTCGTTGGTCACCTCATCCTCGACCGTGATCGACAGCCGGCCGTACACGCTGGTGATTGTGCGACGCAGTACGAGGTTCTCGCCGCGGTATTCGAACTGGCAGACGTCGAGGGCGCGGTCGGCCATGGACACGAAACGCAACGGACCGTTCTTCACCTCGATGGCCTTGAGGCCGTGGGCTCGGCCTTCCTAGTATTCGATCGGGCGCACGTAGGCGGCCTGCTGAAGGCTGCCCATATGGGCCAGCATGTCGGCTCGCGTGCTGTGTTCTGTGGACGTCATCGTCGTCACCGATCCTTGATATTTATGCCTCACGCCTGCGCAGCGGCGGCATCCGCGGCGTCGTTCTTCAGCGCGCGCAGCAGGGCCTTGTTGCGGGATTCGATGATGCGCTTGCCGTCTCGCCCTGCCAGGAGAAGAAGCCCTGGCCGGTTTTGGCGCCGAGATTGCCTTCCTGACCTTCTCGGCGAGCAGCGGGCTCGGGCCGGTGCCGTTGTCCATATCGTCGAACAGGTAAGTGCTGATGTTATAGAACACATCGAGCCGCCGAGGTCGATGCTGGCGAGGGGGCCGACCAGATTCCAGCGACGGCCGAGACTGTACTTCATCACGTCGTCCACGGTGGCCGCGTCCGCGATGCCCTGCTGGAGATGTAGAACGCCTCGCGCAGCACGGCCAGTTGCAGGCGGTTGCCCACAAAGCCCAGCGATTCCTTCTTGATCTTCGCCGGCTTCTTGCCGATCTTGGCCATGAGGTCGGAGGTGATGTCCACCACCTTCGGATCGGTCTTCTCACCGGCACCACTTCGACCAGCGGCATCAACTGCGCGGGGTTCCAGAAGTGCGCCACCACGAAGCGTTCGGGCTTCTTCAGCACCGACTGCAGCGCGGTGGGGCTCAGGCCGGAGGTGTTCGTGGACAGAATCGCGTCCTTGGGGGCGGCGTGCTCCACTTCGGCCCAGACGGACTTCTTGATGTCAAGGTTCTCGGCCACGGATTCGATGACGAAGTCCACGTCCGCCACGCCGCTCGCATAGTCGGCGTAACCGGTGATGCGGGCCAGCACCGCGTCCAAGGTGTCGCCATCCTTGAGTAGTCCGGCTTCGGCAAAGTCCTCGGCATCCGAACGAATCGCTTCATCGCCTTCTCCAGCGAGGCCTCGCCGCGGCCGACCAGATGCACCGGATATCCGGACAACGCGAACTGCAACGTGATCGCGTGGCCCATGGTTCCCGTGCCGACGTTCGCAATCGTCTTGATATCGTCCACTGTCTCAATCACGGAGACCCCTTCTTTCCGGCGGTTCGTCTGGCGTTGGTGTACGCATGAACAGCACCGTGCCGTTATGCGTTTGCTCGCATTCTATGCCGATTTCGCTACGTGAACATTTACTGAACATTTCGCGGATTCGACTAGTACAAATCCTCATATCAGCACAAAAGCGTGGTGCCGCAACACCGAAGTGTTCCAGCACCACGCTGAAATGTTCATGTCGTTACGCTGCTATCGCGCACCCACAGCGGAATCGATAGGAAACCTCACCGGAGTAGGTGAACACGGGGGCGACCAGCATGGACGGACCGAACATATACTGACGGTCCAGCGTGCGGCATGCCGGGTCATCGGGGAACTCCACGAACATGGAACGCATGACCGGAGTACCGTTCACATGAGGCTGCAGGCCAAGCTGGTAGACATACGGCATGAGTTCAAGCTTGAGCTTGGTGAACTCGCGCACCACATCCACGGCGGTCTGGCCGGGCACCAATGCGACGCCGTTCTTCTCGTCCTCCTCGTCGAACAGCCACGGCACACGGTACACGGTGGAACCGTGCAGTCGCGAGTGGGAGCCGAGCATGCCGAACGCCACCCAACGCTTGTAGACGGCCGGATCCGGGAACGCACCTTCGAAGCCACCGATGTCGTGACTCCAGAAGCCGAAGCCGGAGGAGGTCAGCGACAGGCCGGCACGCAAGGACTGGGCCATGCCATTGAAGGTGGACTCGCAGTCACCGCCCCAATGCACGGGCTGCTGCTGGCCGCCGACGGTGGCGGAGCGCGCATACAGGCAGGCGTTGCCCTTGCCGTAGGTTTCTTCGATGGCTTCGAACACGGCCTGGTTGTACAGCTGGGTGTACCAGTTGTGCATGGAGAGCTTCGGAGAGCCGTCATACCAGACGACGTCGCGCGGGATACGCTCGCCGAAATCGGTCTTGATGGCGTCCACGCCTGATTCAGCAACGCCTTGACCTTGTCCTTGAACCATTCACGGGCGGCCGGTTGGTGAAGTCCACCAAGCCCATGCCGGCCTGCCAGAAGTCGGTCTGCCAGACTTCGCCATTGGGCTTGCGCACCAGATAGCCCTTGTCTCGGCCCTCCTTGAACATTTCGCCGCGCTGGCCGATATACGGTTGATCCAAGCGCAGATGTGCAGGCCCTTGTCCTCGTGCAGGCGCTTCAGCGTGGATTCGATGTCGCCGAAGAAACGCTTGTCCCACTCGAAATCGCACCAATGGAACTCGCGCATCCAGTAGCAGTCGTAGTGGAAGGCGGCCAGCGGAATATCACGCTCGGCCATACCGTCGATGAAGGAGTTGATGGTGGCCTCGGTGTTCTCGGAACCGATCTCAAAGGAGACATGGCCGCGGTTGTTGACCAGTACGCCATACCCATTGGAGGTCATGTAGAACGGGATGTCCTTGTAGCCCTGCTCGGAAGCAGTGCCGCCATCCTCATTCCAGATGTCGACGCTCTGACCATTCTTCACGTAAGCGCCGAAGCGTTCGCCCAAGCCGTATACGTCTTCGCCAACCGACAGATGCAGCTGGATGGCAATGAACACGTCGGATTCATCACGGGCGGAACCGTCCATGGTCACACCGAATTCGCTGACCGGCTGGGCGGTGACGTTCGATTCGGCACCGAGCTTGAATCGGCCCAGCGACTTGCCTGCGGACTCAGTGAGCACCTTGCCGTCCTCGCCGATGAAGGTCAGGTTCCAGGGGGCGCCCTTGACGACCTTCACGGTAAGTCCGCCAGTGTCAGCGTGACATCCGCGCCATTGACGCCGACTTCGCCGTCGCCATTGCCGTTCGCCTGAACGGTCACGTAATCACGGTTGCCGGGTTCGTCGGCATTGAGCGGGAATCCGGGGTATTCGGTGGCGCTTGCCAGTGTTCGGCACACACACGAATCACGCCTTCCGCAGGTGTGGTGATGTCCACATTGAATGTGGGCAGGTTCAGGGTATCGTATCGGCCGCGCACCACGGAGGTCGGGGCGAGGACGTTGAGGCTTTCGGTGGTGGCATCCGCCGCCAGTTCGTAGGCTTCACGAGCGTAGAGGCGTCGACGCCGTCACGAATCATCCAGTAGCCGTTGGTGAACTTCATTGTTGCTGCTCCTTGGTGGAGAGGTGGTTTCGACCGCCAGGGAACAAGGCAGCCGAAACCAAAATCAATATGTGCTGCTTGTTGATTGAATTGCCTGTTGTGCGAATGACCTTACTTCACCGCGCCGGTGGTGATGCCGTACCAGTCGCCGGAGCCATCATGCCTTGCTCATCGTACTTGCCGGTGTCGGCCAAGGAACCGGTGATAATCTTGTCCCAGCCATATTCGGACACGTAATCGTTGAGGTTGGTGAGCAGGCCTTGGCTGGCGAGCAGGCCGGACGTGGCGTTGCCCTTGTTGTATTCCGTAACGTCCGGAGCGTCGTCGGAGTTGAGGACCTGGGAGCGTTCTGGCGAATCTGTTCGAAGGCCTTCTTCTCGAATTCGACCTTGACGCCGGTCTCACACATTTTCATGCTTTACGCAAAAAATGTGAGGCATACGCACATTTCCCATCAAACGCACAGGTGCAAGAATGGCAGCAATTCGCCATTTTTGAAATCACCATGTGCGTTTGACGGCGCGTAAGCCTCACATTGTTCTCAGCAGGACCGAATTTCTGCGAGCCCCCCCTATAGCGCTCCCCTACGCAATATGTCCGCAAACGACCACACCACATGGGCGATACGCGCCAATTCGGCGTAACGGCCGATGGACAGCCACTGCACACGGTACCGTTCGAACCACAACTCCAAATCGGCGGCAAGACGGGCGCGGCGCGAGGCATCCAGCGCACGGCCGGTCACATCCTTGGTGTCACAGGCGTCCTCGCCGCCAGCCAATACCAGCAGTTCCTCACCCAGTCTATTGAACAACCGCTGCCCATCCAGCATCACCCACAGCAGCTCCGGGTTCAATCCTCCTCGTGCCGAGCCATCGAGCACCGCGACAACCGCACTGCCGCAATCAATCAACGCCCGGTCGCAATCCCGGCGTCGTTCGAGACGGGCATGGTTCCGCAGGAGCAATCGGCGGCGCGCGTCGGCGCATCCCAGCGCACGGTCAAACATGAGCTCTCCCCGCACGACCGTTCCACATACGATGCCACATCCGTATTCAGCATGCCGGTGCCGGAACCGTATTCCAGTTCCAGCACTTGCACGGCGAGGTCCCAGGGGAACGACACTCCATCGGAGTCGATGCGAGCGAGTGAATCCATAAGCCAACCGGATTCGTCGCCATACGCCAGATTAGAAATCCGATGGTTCATTTCGCATGCGTCAATTGCAACCGGGTTCCACGCGTTTTGCGCACCGTAGCACAGTCCCGGCACGCTCAACCGCGGATCATTGACATGCCATAGTCACCCCAATCGGTGACCACCATGCCTTCCGCACCATATTTGAGCCCAGCCACCGCCATGCGGTACGTGTTCAGCCAGGCACCGTCATAGTCGGGGAAGAACCGGCTCCACGCACGCACGGCAGGGCACACGAATTGGCGGCGGCCTTGTGATGCGATGGTCTGGATCTTGCTTTCGTCGATATCCGGCTCATACATCCAGTTGAGCATCGTGATGTCGCCGGGCAGCAAGTCCATGGTGTGCGGATTCTCGAGCGCGATATCCGCCCACAGCATCGGTTGTAGACCACGATGGGCAAGCGTGCTGCATAGGTCTTTGACGAAATCGGCATACAGCTCATCGCGACTGGCGCCCGGCGAGTCCTGTACGGACCGGCCACGGCCCAAGTCGAAAGTCTCATCGCCACCAATATTGAAGGACCGCGAGCGGAACAGCGGCGCGTATTCCTCGATTAGGCGCGAGGCGAAATCGTGCGACTTGGGGTTGGCTGCGTTCAGTGTGTGGTGTTCCATTCGTTCGATGAAACTGAACGGACGGTCGGCGTCTTCGGGGAACTCTCCCAGTCCACGATGTTCACGGGTGCGCAGGTTCATATACATGTGCCCGAAAGTGGCCAAGGACGGCACCAGTTCGATGCCGTGGTGTGCGCAGTATTCGTCCAGGAACATGATGTCGTCGGCCGTGAGCGGGTCAGTGCCGCGCCACGCTTCGCTGAGCTCGCCGAAAGCGAAGGCATGTTCCACGTACAGCTGGAATTGGTTGTACTTATACAACGCCAGCTGGTCGATGAACCAGGTGAGGAACGCCATCGTCGGCACACGCCCGCGCGTCACGTCAAGACTGTAGGCGCGCACCGCGAACGCAGGCTTGTCTTGGATATGCAGGCAGGGCAAGGTCCGCGAGGTTTGCCTGATCATCTGCCGCAGTGTCTGCATGCCGTACCGCAATCCGCTTTCGCTGCCACCACGCACGGCGATGGTATCTGAGGCGAACACATCCAGCGTGTATTCGTCATGCGCCAATCGCGCATCCACACACAGCAATATGACGGTGCCGTTCATCGCTGCCGGCGCACCCGCGCCCGCACCCGCACCCACGCCCGCATCTCGCGCTTTTTCGGCGGCATTGGCACCGGCGTCGGCTTCATCTGTGGCTGTGAGTACTCGGCGCGTACGGACGGCGACGCCGCAGTAACGCTCGAGTTCGCTGGACAGCTGCTCGATTGGCAGCGTTTCCCAGGTCTCATCGGCATCTTCGGTGACGGCATATTCGGGAATTCGTTTCTCGATCGTCACCAAGGACCCGATCATAGCCGTGCCATGCGTGTATTCCAATGTCACCGGAGCGGGAATCAGGGTGAGACACGGCGTTGCGGCATCAGCCTTATATTCGAATGTGGGCACAGCTGTTCCTTTCATACTGTTTTTATTATCGTTCATCCGCTGACGGCAGGCGACACGCGGTCACGCCGCCATCAGCGGACGAATCGTTTGGTGAGGTACGGCGGCATACGCTATTTCACGGCACCGGTCGTCACACCCTTCATGATGTTGCGCTGGATGAGCATGAAGAACACCACCACCGGCAACGAGAAGGTCACCGAAGCGGCCATCTGCCGCCGAAATCGGTGCCCATGGTGGGTGTCGAGAAGGACGACAGCCATACCGGCAGCGTGTACTTCGACTGGTCCTTCATGAACGTATAGGCGATCATGTATCGTTCCAGGCGTTGATGAACGCGAACACCGAGGTCGAGACGATGCCGGGCGCGGCCAGCGGGAAGGTGATCTTCCACAGGATCTGCCAGTCGTTCGCGCCTTCCACGGCCGCGGATTCGAAGATGTCCTTCGGGATGTTCAGGAAGAACCCGCGCATGTTCCAGATCGCGAACGGCAGCACCATGGCGATGTACGCAGGATCAGGCCGCTGTATTTGTTGAGCAGGCCGAGCTGGTTGTAGATGATGATCTGCGGGATGATGCCGCCAGAGGTCATCTGGATGGCCAGCACGAACACCATGATCGGCTTGCGCCCGCGGAAGCGGTACAGGGTCAGGGCCGTGCACGCGAAGAACGCGACAATAATCGACAGGACGATCGAGAGGTGCATGGGCCAGAACACGGGGGTCGTGGTCATGATCTCATCGCGCGGCTTTACGGCGGTGATAATCATCCAGTAGACCGGGAAGAACCATACGACGCAGAACAGCAGGGCGAGGATAGTGGTGCCGGCGCGGCGCGCGATCTTGCCGGGGTTGGTTCGGCGGCGGGGCGGTGCAGACTGCGCTGCGCCATGCGATACGGCCCGTGGATTCTCAACACATTTCATAAGGACGACCCGCTATTTCAGGGATTCGCCAATATCAGCGTGCCAGTCGCCATTTCCGGCGTCGGCTATGGCAGCGCCACCCTTCCCCACCGTCGACATCGACAACCGACTCGCTTCACGCAAGCTCACCGAGCATATGTTGGGGCGCGGGTATCGACGAATCGCCTATATCATCGGACCGTCGTACTTGCCGACGTCGACGCCGACGCAGCGTGCCCGCAGCTGACCACCGTGCGCCAGCCAATGGACGCATTCGGCGTCAGCTTGGCTACCCTAGTGCTTGACCAGATCGAGGACCGGCCGTTCCAGCGCACGGGGCTCCTGCCCACCGAGGTCGTAGCCAGATAGGCGCGCAGAGAACGGTTCTCAATAATGTCTGTGCACACTTCTCTACGCCCGAAGCACACATGGAATATGCTAATCACTGCCATGTCGCCATTTGCGATGATGTGAGATTGTTATGTTCTTGTTCATTTGAGCGCACAGATACTACTGAGAACCGTTCTCTGCGCAAATAGACAATGTGGATGACTCCATAAGCTGGAACCACATTGCCCTGCCTGGCTTGCATTCAAGTCCAAATCAGCTTTACGGTCGCACCATGAGCTCTTTTATGCATGAGGATATTGTCGGCCGACGCCGAGCAGAACGTGAACGCTGCAATGATGCTGCGCGCCGTTCGAAAGGTCCATTGCTGGTGGGATACATCAATGCGGCCAACTACTACGGCGCGCCCATCCCCCGACATTGCACGCTATCTGTTGATGCCGTGCACGCCTGTGTTTCCAGTGCCAACAAACGCAGACGAATCAAAGGCGTGGTCTTCCATGTGTTTAAGGGAAAACTGGATATCCGCAAAAAGGATTATGAACAGTTCTGGATTGCCTCGCCGGTCATGATGTGGGCTCAGATGGCCCAATACTCTACATTGGAGGAACTTGCGGCCATTGGAGCCTCTTTGATGAGCCGCGATAAACGGCGCAGAATGGCCACTCGCAAGGATTTCGATACTTACTTGGAAATCAGTCCGCGGTTCATAGGTCGTAACAAATGCCACGAGGCACTGCCCTACATGACAGAGAACACGGATTCTCCGCCGGAAAACACGCTGTTTGGGATGCTGAAGGATTCAGCTTGGGATGCCCCACCGCCAACTATCGCGTGAATATCGGCAACTCATACGTCATATTGGATATGGCATATCCGGACTGCCGCGTCGCGTTCGAATATCAGGGAGCCTATCACGCCGATCCGGCACAAATGCGAATCGACGCGGCAAAGCGAAACGCATTGCAACTGCTCGGCTGGATCGTCATTCTCGTCACTGCGGATGACCTGAGAACAGCCGACACGCGGCATCGTTTTATCGAGATGGCCCATGTCGTGGTGTCCCGGCAACGCAATCTCGCCGATTGGAACCGCTCATGGGCCATTACCTCTTAGCATCGCACCGACAATGCGCTATGCCGTTATTTACTGCGAGGCACCCGCCAGATATCGGGCTCAACGTAGATCTCCCATTCATACCAAGGCAGCGCGGCACGGCGTCCTCGTCCATGTGAATGGCCTGCAGGTTAATGAGCTATCCACGCCGACAGTGCGCTCCATTGCCTCGACCACCAGGTCGCAGGTGCTGTGGTCAAGCGATTCGCCCACCAGCAGCGAACCGGACTTAAACGCCAACGCCGCCTACAAAAGTGTGAGGCTGCGCAGGCTCACACTGCCAACAGCCGTTCAGCCAACCCTCGGAAGGTCTGGCCAATGCCATCCGTACGCAAAGCGCCGTCGGCGTCCAGCACCGCCGGCCGGCCGGCCTCGCCGGTCTCGCGCACTTCGGTTCCAGCGGCAGCTGGGCCATCAGCGGCACGTCATAGCCCAGCGCTGAGTGAGCTGTTCAGACACGCGCTGACCGCCGCCGGCACCGAAAATCTCCAGCTTCTCGCCCTTGTGCTCGTAGTAGCTCATGTTCTCCACCACGCCACGCACCTTCATCGGCACCTGCAGGGCCACGAGTCCGGAGCGCACGGCGATGTCAGAAGCGGAGGGCTGCGGGGTGGTGACCACCACGAGTTCGGCGTTGGGCAGCGCCTGGGCCACGGAAATCGCCATGTCGCCGGTGCCGGGAGCCAAGTCGAGCAAGAGGACGTCCGGCTCGCCCCACCATACGTCAGACAGGAACTGTTCCAAGGAGCGCTGCAGTCGCGGCCCACGCCACAGAATCGCCCGGTCAGCACCGGCGAACATGCCGATGGAGATCAGTTTCACGCCCCACGCGGTGACCGGCATGAGCATGCCATTCAGATTGGTGGGCTGTGTATGCACGCCGAACAGGCGCGGCAGTGAGAAGCCATAAATGTCCGCGTCGATGGCGGCCGTGTCGAAGCCGAGGGCCGCAAACGTGGCGGCCAGGTTCGCGGTAACCGAGGACTTGCCGACGCCGCCCTTACCGGAGGCGATGGCGAAGATGCGGGTCTTGACACCCGGTTTGCTGAAGGGGTTCTGCTTGCGTTCGGCCTTGAGGTCGGCGACCAGATCGGCCAGCTTGTCACGGCTCATCGAACCGACTTCGATATGAGGCAGCAGCTGTGCGCCCGGATAGGAGCTGACCGCGCCATTGATCTGGCTGGTGATGGTCTCGCTCAGTGGGCATCCGGGAACCGTCAGCTCAACGTGCACGGTGACGTCGTAAGTGCCGGCGTCCGACGATGCGGGCGCGGCTTCGATGGCGGCAATCATGCCGAGGTCGGTGACCGAACGACCGAGCTCGGGGTCGATGACCTTGCTCAGGCGTTCGTAGATGTCGGCTTCGATCTGACGTGCGTCGCTCATAAATCCGTATCCTCCTTTAGGGCCTGTTCTACCCTAGCGTGTGATGCGGCGGCATGCCAGAGGGAGTGGAGTAAGTCACACTGGGGCGGGATTCGCTTTTTCTCTCCCCCAGTCAGCCTAAAGGCTGACAGCCCCCTCATCAGAGGGGGTTAATGAAGCGTCTGAGGGGGCTATTTTAGATGGTGCCGGTGGCTAGGAGCTGGGCGAATTGGGTTTCGCTCAGCATGGGGATGCCGAGTTCCTCGGCCTTGGCGGCCTTGGAGCCGGCGTTTGCGCCAATCACCACGTAATCGGTCTTCTTGCTCACCGAACCGGCCGCCTTGCCGCCGCGCTCGATAATCGCCTCTTTGGCGGAATCACGCGAATAGCCCTCCAATGAACCGGTGACCACCACGGTTTTGCCGGCCAGCGTCTGCGGCAACGAACTGGTCTCGGCCTCGTCGACGCCCACGCCGGCGCCTGCCAAGCACGCAAAGTCGCGCCGCGCCAGTCGCCGGGTTCGCGGGTGGCGGCGAACCAGTTCACCACCGATTCGGCGATTTCCGGGCCCACCCCGTCGATGGCCGTCAGATCTTCAATCGTGGCGTTTTCGATGGCTGCCAGCGAGCCCATCGCCGAGGCAATCAGGCGTGCGGTAGGCGGACCGAGCCGGCGAATCGACAACGCGACCAGCACACGCCACAGGTCGGCGTGACGGGCCTTGTCCATTTCGTCGAACATCTTGCGCGTGTTTTCGCCGGGCCGAATGATCACCGGTACATCCGTGACGCCAGTGCGCGTGGTCTTGTGATCCACGCGCACGATAACCGCGTCGGCCGGCACGTCATACTCAGGATAGGAGGCTGCGGCAAAGCCCGGCATAGTACCAAGTGGCGCCTCAGCCCGGTAGGTGCGCCGGTCGTCTCGCTGGCGGTACCTCCTGTGTTTCGGCAGATTCGATTGCGGTCTCCCCTTGCGCGCGTTCGGCCAGCTGCTTGGCCGTGAGCTTTTTGGCCGGCGTGGGCGCGGTCCAGAAAGCAGGCACCTGATGCCACAGGCCAGAGCCGCCGACACGCTTACGCACCTTTTTCTTCTTACCGTTCGCACCGACCGTCTCATGCACCTCGACGATTGCGGCCTCACGCCACACGCGCACGTCGCGCAGATCGGCGGCGGTCAGGTTGAACAACCCGGATTCGTTGGACAACACCGGCTTCTGCGCGGCCGGCAATTCCAGCCCTTCCACCGGCTCGTACGGGTCAGGCTCTTCGCCGGGGGCGACCAGAACCTCGGTGATGTTCGGCGCGTAGGTCGCCACCGAATCAGGCCGGTTCTCCTCCGGGTTGGTCAGAGCGATGGCCGATTGTTCGCCCAAGTGCTCGATGTCGAACGCCTTGCGTGAGGCCAGCGAAATCACGCGCTCGGTCAACTGGGCCGGGCAGCTCTCCACATTCGGGCAGCGAATGTCCTTGTCACCCTCCTTGGCGGGTGACAGTTTCGCGCCGCATGAAGGGCAGAACTCGGGCATGACGAATTCGCGCAGCTGGTCCTCACGCCCTTTGCGCCGTTCAAGCACCGGGCCGACCAGTTCGGGAATCACATCGCCGGCCTTGCGCACCACCACGGTGTCGCCGATCAGAATGCCCTTGCGTTTGACTTCAAATCCATTGTGCAGCGTGGTACGAGCCACGGTGGAGCCGGCCACGTAGACAGGTTTGAGCACGGCGACCGGCGTCACGCGGCCAGTACGCCCCACCTGCACGGTGATGTTGAGCAGTTCGGTGTTGACCTCTTCGGGCGGGTATTTGTAGGCGATGGCCCAGCGCGGCGCGCGCGAAGTGGCGCCGAGGGTACGCTGCAGGCCCAGGTCATCGACCTTGACGACGATGCCGTCAAGTGCATGCTCGATGTCGCCACGATGCTCGCCGTAGTACTCGATCATGTCCAGGATCTCCTGGAATGAGGTCACCGCACGATTGTGCGGGGAGACCGGCACGCCCCACTTGGTGTATAGATCGTAGGCCTGCGACTGGTCGGCGACCACGTCATGGGTGCCGCGCGGATGGTCCGGCCCCCAAGTGAGCTGCCCCAGACCATGCGCATAGAAGCTCAGGCGACGGGTGGCGGTGATGCGAGGGTCTTTTGACGCAGCGAGCCGGCGGCGGCGTTGCGTGGGTTGGCGAAGGGCGCTCGTCCGGCGTCCTCCTGCTCGTTGTTCAGGGTGTGGAAATCATCCCAACGCATGAACACTTCGCCTCGGATTTCCACGAAGTCCGGAACGTCTTCCTTGGGGCCGCCGAGGTTGGCGGGAATGGAGCCGATGGTTCGCACATTCAGGGTGATGTCTTCGCCTGTAACGCCGTCGCCGCGCGTCAGGCCCTGTTCAAGCACGCCGTTGCGATAGATGAGGTTCAGGGCGAGGCCGTCGATTTTGACCTCGCAACTCATGGGCAGGGGCTTGGATTCGGGCCAATCGAGGTCGCGAATCACCGAGTCGTACCAATCCTTGAGTTCTTCGATGGAGAAGACGTCGTCAAGGCTCATCATGCGGCTGGGGTGGCGCACGGAGCGAAGTCGTTGGAGAAGGAGCCGCCGACGCGATGGGTGGGCGACTGCGGATTGTCCAGTGAGGGGAACGCCGCTTCGAGTCGTTCGAGGCAACGCATGCGCGCGTCGTAGGCGGCGTCGGAGCTGACGGGTGAGTCGTCGATGTAGTAGGCGATCTGATCGGATTCCACCCATGCGGCCACGCGAGCCCACAGGCGGGCGGCGGCCTCAGCGGTCATCGTGTTCACGTCGAAACGGTCGAGGCGTATCGCGTCGTCGTCAGTGGGCTGCAGTGCGGCTATCCATTGTTCGGAGCCAGGGGCAAAACGTGCAATACCGGTATCAGGCCGGACCTCGGCCACATCCCCATCGTCGAAATCCCATGCCAGTTGTTCGTTCGTGCTCATGGTTGTCTATCCTAGCGGGCTCGGCTCCCCTCGGCCGGCTATACCGTCAACTCCCCTCAGGCGGCTACGCGGATAGCGAGCGCAGGAACTGGGCTTGGATGATGTCGATGTTATCGCCTTCGCCGTCATTCATGCGGGCCACAGCCACCGAGAGCGTGCGGGCCGGCACGAACATGCCCTCATCCACGCACACGCGGGCGGCGTCACGCACGATGTCAGCCACTTCGATATGCGGCCAGACCGGCAGATCATGCGTGGCAAGCACATGGGCGGCGGCCTCCACCGATTCAGGCACCGGTATGCACTGCGAGTCCGCACGGGAAACCAGTTCCTGCAGTTCGCTTTCCAGCGAACCAATGGCCCCGGGAGCGATGTGATCGCTCATAATGTAGGCTGCGGCGGCTGTGTCGAACCGGTCGAGCATCCATTCGGCGTACGCGAACCGGTAGTAGGCGAACGCGGCATCGTCGCGGTCCAAGGCCACGCGCAGAGCATTCAGGCAGGCGGCGCGTGCCGAATCCCAATCCTCATTGCGGGCCAGTTGAATGGCGAGCTTCAGATGTGAGAGCGGGTAGGCGGGCGCGTACGCCACCATACGGTTGAGATGCGGGATGGCCGCCTCGGCACCCTTGATCTGACTCAACACGTCAGCCAGCTCCATGTGCGCGTAGAACAGATTGTCCGGGATAAGCACCGTACGCTCGTCCAATGTGGCGAACAGTCGGTTGTAGACCACGCGCTCGGCATAGGAGTTGAAGTATCGAGGTACGCCATGGCCTGCCGCATACACCTGATCCAAATGGGCCACAGCCGCTTCGGCCGCTTCGATGGCCTGATCGGCTTGGCCCGAGAACAGCATGTCTCGGGCGCGCAGACGCTCCTTGTCAAGATCGTCGGCAAGCGTGAACGTGAAGTCCGGGGTGTCCTTGCCATCGATCAACGCACTGGTGACCTGAGAGGCCAAACCGGTCAGTTCGGGATCGCATATCGATTCGATGATCTGCATGGCTCGCTGGGCCTTTTCCACGGAGCCGAGCGACGTGTTCCTGGCGATATCGTGGAATTCGTTGACGCCATGCTGCAGTAAGTCCACTCGCTGGATAGCCAGTCCGGCACTATTCTGTGAGCCCAGCACGTGAGCGGTCGCCGGGCTGAATTGACGGTCGGCCAGTTCGGGCTCCTCCTGGGATCCGGTGGGAGAGAACCGGCTGTCCGCCAAGTCGAAGTCGGCGCTGATGGGTTTCAGGCCGCCTTCGCCGTCCACGTCCATCACGGCACCGAACATGCGGTAGGTTTCCTCGGGATTGTCAAGCCCATCGGTGTCCAGTCGCTTGAGGAAGGCATCACGGGTGAAGGTGACGGTGACCATATTGCGCACGGTGGGATTGCGGCGCAGCACGCTCATCGGATCATCGTCCATGCCGGCGGCCCCATCAGCACCGTCAGTGCCGACGCCCTCGCCGCCGATACCGCCCAGGTCGTCGCCTGCGCCGGTATCGTCCGGCATGCCGAACGCCATTTCGTCGATATCGATGCCCTTCATCAGGTCTTCGAACTGCGATCGATGGACGCAGCGCCATCGGCGTCAGCGGATTCGGCCGCGGCCTGATCCGTAGCATCCGCAGACGGTCCGGTACCGTTGCCTGCTCCCCCGGCCGTGCCGCGTTCGTCACCGGACGCCGTCTGCCCGAACGTCTCCTCATGGGTGATGGGGCGGGTCGGGTCGCCATGGAAATCACCATCTTTGGGGTCGGCTTTGGAACCCACACGCCCCAAATCGCCACTGCGTAGATGTTCGAAGGCGCTTAGGGCCTCGCTCATCATCGCCTCGATGGCGGAATCCTGTTCGGCAATCGCCTCTTCAAGACCAATGGAATCGATGTGCAACGACACCTGGCGCACGGATTCGCTGGTGCCGAAACTTAGCGCGGCCATCATCAGGCCGACACGCAGGTTGTAGCGGCGCTCATTGACGCGCGTTCGGCGCTACTCAGCGCACGCCACGTACGTCGAGTGGTGTCATACCGGCTATCGGGCATCATCGAGGTGCCGGCGGTGGTGAAGCCAATGGCCACTTCACCCGAATCCAAGCGCGACCGGAACTCCACATCAAACCGATACGGCAACCGTAACCGGCGCAACAGTGAGGAGAGGGTCTGACGATACACCCATTCGTCGCTCCTCGCCGGCGAATACGAAGGCCGAGCGGCTTGAGTGTTGGTGTCGCTCTTATTGGTCCGCTCTACAGCGCCCTCAACACTCTCAGTACTTTCAGCGCCCGCAGCATTCGTCACACCCGAATCCGGCACGTTCTGCTGGGTCAGCACATCTCGAGGATCGGGGAATTCACTGCGAATCTGCCCAGCCGTGCGTGCGGCGATATCGACCAGGCTCAGCACGGCCCGACGCTCCTGCTCGCCATCATACGGGTCAAGCGCCATAATCGCAGGGTTCTCAATGAGTTTCATGTCGATTTGCGCGGCTTCGGCACGGGTCACCGTATCTTCCGTAGGGTTGCGCCCCAAGGAAGCGTTGCGCTCCAGCCAAGCGCTCACCGCAGCGAATCGGTTGAGGTTGCCTTCGATCTTCAAGGATTTCAGCGCCTGCCCGAATGCCAAGGACTTATCCCACGTAAAGAAATAGCCGCTCGAATACGTCGAGGTGTACAGGTGCAACGGTTCGGCGCCATGCACCGCTTCCAGTCCCGGCGTGGTGTCGAGGGCGCCGGCTTCGCGCATCAGATCGGCGAAGTGATCCTCCAGACCGGAGGCCCGCATGCCGTGGGCTCGTGCCGCCAAAGTGTCACGCACCGAACGGCGAATCGCACCGATTGGCGCCTCACGGTTGAGACGGCGGAAGATATTGCCGGAACCGAATCCGATGAGCAGACCATTGATCTGCGGCAACATATACGTGGCGAAGAACGCGATGGTAATGGCATCGCGGTATTCCAAATCATGACGCATCACAGGCGGCAGATTGGCACGCATCTGCTCAAGCGTGTACCGGTTGCCGGCCTTGAGCCATGAGGCGAGCCACGTCATGCGTCCGGTGTCGTCACGCCCCACCACGCCACCGGTAATGGCCTTCACGCCGTCAGCACCATGACCAAGGCCACGCCCCAAACCACGCCCATGATGCAGCGCACTTCCCAGGCCATGGCCTGCACGGGAGAAACCGGAACGTGAACGCGGCTCGTCGCTTTCGCCCAGCCGCTCACCGTCCGGCAGAGTCACTTCCTTTTCCTTGCCGAACATGAATCGCGCCTGCATATCCTGCACGTCCATGTTGGGGTCGGTGCCCACGAATACGCGGCCATGCGTATCGGCGAACGCCACCTGCGCAAAATGATCGCGGTCGGGGAAAATGCCAAGCGAAAAGCCACGGCCTCTGGTGGAGGGCAGCTGCGCCCATCCAAGCACCAGCCCTTCCGGCACGTTCTCCAATTCGGGGAAGGTGCGTCGCTTGATTACAGGACTCAGCGCCACTGCATGGCGAGTCAGTTCGTCGATAATGCCGCCTTTACGCTCACTGGTCTCCCGCAAGGCATCGCCGAACGGATTCGTATCGTGCTTCTTCGGCTTGGACAGTCCCAGATCGGCCGCGAGCGCGTTCATCGAATCCTTCAGCCCGCCCAGCAGTGGCGTGCGGTTGTGCTTCCCATGGTCCGATGTACGTTTTGGCATGATTCACATTGTCTCTTGTTTGCCCGACATCAAGCCCGAATAAAGCCTATAGAATAAATGCGTGCATTCCATAGACCACACTCGCGCAGACCGTCCGATGCCGTCGAATCATGAACGGCACCTGCCCAGCCGCCCGGATACCCGGCACCGGCTGCGTTTGGTGCGCCTGCTGATCGCCTTGCTGGCCGCCATCGCCGCCATCGCCGCCATGGAGTGCATCGTGTTCAACCTGCCGTTCTGGCGTACGCTCGGAGCGAGCACGGATACGAACGCCGTGCATAACACGCTGGGTTCGGGTCTCACGCGCCGGAATGATGGCATGTTGACCGTCACCGATCCGACCAAGGCCTATCTTGAACTGACCGCGGACGGCACGTCGGATTACCTACGCATCGATACCGAGAGCAGCAAGGTCATCGATAAGGCCCGCGAGCAGGCCGAGGCCGAATCCAAAGCGAACGACGATAAGGAAGTCTTCAAACCGCTGGCGACCATTCATGTGCGCGCGGATGTCGATGGCATCACCGGCCAGGCCCAGTCGATGAATCCCGACGCTATTCGCAGCCATTATGTCAAGGCACCGGGTGCCGGCATCGTGCGTATTTGGATTCAGGAAGAGCGCGGCGCGATCGTACCGGTCACCGACTCCCGCGCCAACGTGCGCGTACCGTTCGTCATCAATTGGATGCGCGTGCTCGCCATGGCCTTGGTGTTGCTGATGATTGCCGTCTGGAGGCCGGGATCGCGCCTGTGGCGTATCACGCTTGACCCGTCCAGCACTCGGCAACGACTTGCTTTCGTGGGGCTTATGGCGATTCCTACCCTGCTTATCGGCGCATCCATCATCACGAACTGTGGTACGCGTCTCCGCTCGTCTTCCACGTTTCCGGCGATTACACCTATGATTTCGACCAGTATGGGCATGTGGCCGATGCGCTGGTCGCCGGCCGGCCCTGGCTCGACTTGCCGGTTCCCGAACAACTGGCCGCCACCGAGCACCCCTATGACGTAGCCACACGTGCCCAGCTACTCGCCAATGGAGCCAGTCCGCTCTACTGGGATTACGCGTATTATGACGGTCACTGGTATTCCTATTTTGGCGTGTTGCCCGCAGTGCTGCTGTTCGTCCCCTATCGTCTGCTGACCGGTCATAATCTGCCGACATCCGCCGCCGAGTATATTCTCGTGCTGCTGTTCATCATCTTCTTCTCCTTGCTGGTGCTGCGCGTCATCCATCGCGTGATGCCGAAGACTTCGGTGGCGGCCGCGTCGTTAGTAGTGGTCTCATCGTTGGTGAGCGCGCAAGTGGGGTATTTGCTGTATCGCACGAACTTCTATCAGATACCGTTCGCCGCATCGCTGACGTTGACTTCGCTGGGACTATGGCTATGGCTCGGCGCGGACACGTCCCGCCGTCCGCTGAGACCATCGGACCGATGGCAGGCGGGCGATGCCAAGCCTCTCTCCCTGCCACGACTGGCCTTGGGCGCCTTGTGCATTGCGGCGAATTTCGGATGCCGACCGACGTTCACCTTGGCCGCATTGCTTGCGTTCCCCCTGTTCTGGCCGCAGATTCGCGCGCTGGGCACCGGTCTGCGCACACGCCGCATCAAGCCGTTGCAGGCGTTGCGCGCGCCGCTGGCGGTAATCATTCCCGCCATTCTCGTCGTGACGCCTCTGATGACGTGGAACATGGTTCGGTTCGATTCCCCGTTCAATTTCGGCAATGCGTATCAGTTCTCCATATCCGATATGACCCGGCATACCACCCCGTCCGCGGATATGCCCGCCAACATCTGGTATTACCTGTTCCTGCCGCTGCGCTTCATGGATCGTTTCCCGTGGCTGGCGGGCTCTCCCGCCCCGATGCCGCAATGGGGTTATTACGAGGTGATGGTCGGCGCGATTTTCACGGCCACGCCACTGACCTTGATGGCTTTGGCGCTGCCCCTGCTGCGCAGATTGGAAACACACGGCATGCGGCCATGGCTGATGTCTTGCTTGGCCGTGGCGGCGGTGCTGGTCGTATTCGACAGCCACGTCGGCGGTTTGGGATGGCGGTATTCCGCCGATTTCGGCTGGCTGATCTCGCTGGCGTCCATACCGGGGCTACTGTGGCTGGTCAATGGGCGCGAACCGAGCCGCTCATTGGCGGGGGCCAACGACGCCGCTTCAGGCGATGGCATCGCCCGCGTCACTCCGTGGCGTTGGCTGATGCGCTGGGTCGTGATGCTGGCCGTATTGTGGGCGCTGGGCATAGCCATACTAAGTTGCTTCGTGCAGTCGCGCAGCGATTCGATGATCGCCAACAATCCGACGCTCTGGCATCAGGTTCAGTCTTGGTTCACCCTGCTATAGGACCGGGCCGCTCGGCGACCCGCCAAGCTTCAGTATTCTCCCAGCATTCCGGCCGGTGTTTTCCAAGACCTGCGGCATAATGTATGTGACGTAATTCACTAATCGTTTACCCATACTGTCGTGAGGGTTTCCCCGTGTCCACTGCCGTCCGTAGTCGCGTCTTCAAAATATCCGCAGCAGCCGTCACCGCAGCCATCGCCATTGGTCTGTGCCTGTTCTCACAGGACGACGTCAGCGCCTCCATCAAGGAACGCCGCGTGGAGCGGCTCAACGCCCAGATCGAGAACGTCTATACCGACGAATACCAGCAGATGATGGACACCGAGATCGCCGACGAGCGCGACGCCAAAGAACGCACGGTCGACAGCATCTACACCAAGGTGAACCCATACGGCACCAACACCACGTCCATGTACGTGTACTTCACCACCGATCAGGCCTCCACCGTCAGCTACACCGTTTCCGCTGAGGGGTACCCGGATTACACGGCCAACGCCATCACCAGCGATGAGGCGGCCGCCGCATACCGTGAGGCCGCCGCCGGCGACGCCGACGGTTCCGGCAATGTCGGCGGTACCAGCACGGCGAGTCAGACGACCACGGTATCGAGCAATGACATCGCCTCCACCGAGCACGAGTTTCTGGTGTTGGGACTGATCCCCAAGGTCAAGAACACCATTACCCTGACCATCACCGACACCGACGGCAACGCCACCACGCGCACCATCGAGCAGACCGGCCCGAAACTGCTCGGCGAGGAGGAAGTACGGCTCGAACAGGCCGTCGCCCCCGACGAATCCACGGTCACCATGCTCGGCAATGGCCTGTACGCGATTCTCGGCAATGATTCCAACGAGCAGGATTTCATGTACTACTATGACGCGAACGGTGTGATTCGCGGCGAAATCCCGGTGCTCTACTACCGCTCGCACCGTCTGCTGTTCGACAATGACGGCATCATGTGGTTCTCCGCCTCCACCAAGCATTTCGTCGGCATGAATCGTCTAGGCAAGCTGGTCAAGATCATCAATCTGGGCGACCAGTACATCCTGCACCATGATTACGCGCTGGATTCCGACGGCAATATCGTCTCTCTGGCCACCGATCTGAAACATTCGGACCATGCCGTGCAGGATCAGGTCATCAAGGTGGACACCGACTCCGGCGAGGCGAGCCTGCTGGTGGATTTCGGCGACCTGTTCCCCGATTACAAGCAATCCACCGATCATTCCGGCATCGACGAATCCGATCCGACCGCCACGAACCGCTGGGACTGGATCCACTTCAACACCATCCAGCTCATGGATGATGGCTCCGCGTTGCTGTCCGCACGTGAGACCTCCACGATGATCAAGATCGATAACATCGAAGGCACGCCGTCGCTCGACTACATGATCGGCGAGCCGAGCGTATGGAATGGCATGGATGCGCAGCCCTCCTTCCTGACCAAGGTGGGCGATTTCGGCGACACCGGCGGCCAGCACTCAATCACTGTGCAGTACGATTCCTCGCTGGAGGACGGACAGTACTACATCTACATGTTCGATAACGACTTCGGTTATGCCATGACCCGTCCTGATTTCGATTGGACCATGATCGATGGCATTTCGACCGCGCAGAGCTCCAAGGATGAGAACTCGAACTCCCAGTTCCGCAAGTACCTGGTCGACGAGAACGCCGGAACCTACACCGAAGTGCAGGACTTCGATGTGCCGTATTCGCCGTATGTCTCCTCCGCACAGGAACTGTCCGATGACCTGAACCTGGTGGACATCGGCATGCAGGGCCTGTTCGGCGTCTACGATGACGACGGCAACCTCAAGGCACAGTACAAGATGGTGCTCAGTTCGGGATACATCTACCGCGTCTACCAGTACGGCTTCCGCGGCTTCTACTTCGCGTGAGCTTGGCATCGACCTCACGGCCGATCGACATCCCCAACGGCCGATTCCTATCTGCTACCGCTTCGCGGCCTCATACTTGCGGCGAATCAGATCCTCATAAAACGCCACAGCCTCAGCCGGCGCTCCGTCAAACGCGACCGCGTGCTCATCCAGCACCAGTACACGGTCGATGGCGTATTCGGGCCGGCGGATCATATCCGTGTCATGCGTGGCGAAAATCACCTGCTTGTTGTAGCTGAACAACGCCTTGGCACATGCGCGGTGCCAATCTCATCCAATCCCTTGCTCGGCTCATCCGCCACAATCGCACTCGGCTCAAAGCTCAGCGCGGCCGCAATAGCCAGCAGGTGCCGTTTCTCGGAGTCCAGTTCGCTGGCCTTGGCCTTGGAGACCTGCGCCAAATCAAAATGCGCGAACAGATTGCCGATGCGCGCATGACGTTCTGACTCGGGCACCTTGTGCTTTTTCAGCGCTTCGGAAACAGCCTCGGAAATATTCGCCGCTTGGTAAAAGCTGTTCGGAATTTCCTCGCGGCGAACTTTGCCGACCAGATTATCGATGCGCTTCGCGTCCTTCTTCAGAGCCGGGTCAAGACGTTCCTCACCGCCCGCAATGGTCACCGTGCCGGCGTTGGCCTTCAACGAACCGTCCAGCAGACCCAGCAATGTGGATTTGCCTGCGCCGTTCAGTCCGATCACGGCCACCCGCCGCTCGCTGATGGTGATGTCCGTGGGAGCAAGTCCCACGTGCCATCATCATACGTATGCCCTGCCTGATCCAAAGTGAACGTCAGCGATGCCGGGCGTGGCAGTTCTTTCGGTCTAAACAAGAATCCCATGCCGCTATTGTACGTGGAGTACAGGTGTGGTGCCGGCAAACACCGGCCTATCGCAGCAAAGCGGCGACGGTATTGAGCACGGCGCGGATGCCACGCTCGAATTCGTCCGGTTCGGGTAGCAGGGAAACGGCCAGGTATCCATTGGAAGTCATGTCGAAGAAGTAGCCGGGCTGTCCGGTGAGTTGGTGCTCGTCAATCAACCGCAGCACCAGTTCGTTCTCATCGATGACTGAAGCACTCGTAGCAGCACGTTCCAGCCGCCTTCGGCCCGTAGCACGCTGACCAGCCGTTGGGATCGGCGTCAAGCAACTCGTGCAACTTGGCCAGGTTATTGCGCACGCGTTCCCCCACCCGTCTGGTCTGTGCGGGCGCGGCGTTCAATAATGCGGGAATCCGTTCGGCAATGATGTCACTCATCGGCAGATAATCATCGGCGATGACGTCCAGTCGACGCTGTGCCTCGGCAACGTCCTCGGCAGGTCCGGACACTGAATCACCGACTTTGCCGTCGCGGCG
>ENA-OQIR01000273-OQIR01000273.1-human-gut-metagenome-genome-assembly--contig:-NODE-273-length-24063-cov-2.644051_pt1 | contig 24063 bp, 45 predicted proteins | sample MGYA00242580_ERZ504745 | MGnify/ENA primary metagenome ERZ504745 (study PRJEB26092, sample SAMD00036214) | human gut metagenome | host: Homo sapiens | study: EMG produced TPA metagenomics assembly of...
TTTTGCAGGAGCAGGGTGCGCTGGAAACACTGCCCGAGGTCTTGCAGCAGGCTGCGGCCATTCGAATGGAAAATCCGGACTTGTCCCTGACAGCTCTGTGTGCCTGCTTTGACCCGCCCGTGAGCAAATCGGGGCTTTCGCACCGGCTGAAGAAGCTGGAAGCGCTGGCAGAAGATCTGCGCAGACGATTGGAAGAAAACGCGGAAAAGGAGGAAACGAAATGATCGAACTCAGTGAGGGCAACAAGCAGGGAAGAGACTTCGTCCACCTCCATATCCATACAGAATACAGTCTGCTGGACGGTGCCTGCCGCATTGACCAGCTGATGGATCGGGTGAAGGAGTGCGGTCAGACTGCCATTGCCTGTACCGACCACGGTGTGATGTACGGCTGTGTGCAGTTTTACAAGGCGGCCAAAAAGGCGGGCATCAAGCCCATCATCGGCTGTGAGGTCTATGTGGCCACCCGCACCCGCTTTGATAAGGTGAACAAGATCGATGGCAACAATCATCTGATCCTGCTGTGCAAGAACGAGACGGGCTATAAAAACCTTGCCAAGCTGGTCTCTGCCGCCTTTATCGAGGGCTTCTACTCCAAGCCGCGTGTGGATAAGCAGCTGCTGGAGCAATACCACGAAGGCCTCATCTGCCTGTCTGCCTGCCTGGCGGGTGAGATCCCGCAGGCGATCCTGTCCGGCGATTACGAGCGCGCTAAGGCTTCTGCCCTGTGGTATCGCGACCTCTTTGGTGAGGGCAATTACTACATTGAATTGCAGGATCACGGGCTGGAAGAGGATAACATTGTGCTGCCTCAGCTCATCAAGCTGGCACGGGAGACCGGCATCCCCATGGCAGCCACCAACGACTCCCACTACCTGCGCAAGGAGGATGCCAAGATGCAGGCGATCCTGCTCTGCATCCAGACCGGAAAAACCATGCAGGATGCCGACCGTATGGAGTTCCAGACTGACGAATTCTACGTTAAAACAACGGATGAGATGTACGATCTGTTTGCCATGGTGCCGGATGCCTGTGCCAACACACAGATCATTGCCGACCAGTGCAATTTTGATTTTGAGTTTGGCAACACCAAAATTCCGTATTATAAGGCCCCCGGCGGCATGGACAACCAGGCGTTCTTTGAAAAGCTCTGCTGGGAGGGTCTGGAGCGCCGCTACGGTTCCAATGTGCCGCAGGCCAACAAAGACCGCCTGAACTACGAGATCAGCGTCATCAAGACGATGGGCTATACCAACTATTACCTCATCGTCTGGGATTACGTCAACTATGCCAAGAGCCAGGGGATCCCGGTGGGCCCGGGCCGTGGCTCCGGTGCGGGCAGTATCGCAGCATACAGCGTGGGCATCACTGACATTGACCCCATCCGCTATAACCTGATCTTTGAGCGCTTCCTGAACCCGGAACGTGTCAGTATGCCCGATTTCGACGTGGACTTCTGCTACGAGCGCCGCCAGGAAGTGATCGACTACGTCAACCGCAAGTATGGCGCTGACCATGTAGCTCAGATCGTTACCTTTGGCACCATGGCTGCCCGCAATGCGATCCGCGATGTGGGCCGTGTGATGGGAATGCCGTATCAGGAAGTGGATGTAGTGGCAAAGCTGGTCCCTGCAGAGCTCAAAATGACCATCAAACATGCGTTGGAGGTCTCACCGGAGCTCAGGCGGATGTATGAAACGGACCCGAAGGTGACGGAACTGCTCGACACTGCCATGAAGGTGGAGGGAATGCCCCGCCACGCTTCTACCCATGCAGCAGGCGTTGTAATTACCCCGGAACCAACGGATTACTATCTGCCCTTGCCACCAACGATGGCCTGCCTGTGACCCAGTTCAACATGACGGAGATCGAGGAGCTGGGCCTGCTGAAGATGGACTTTCTCGGCCTGCGCACCCTGACGGTCATCCGGGATGCGGAGCTGGCCATCCAGAAAAAAGAACCGGATTTCTCCATCGCCAAGCTGGATTATGACGATCCCGAGACCTACAAAATGCTCTCTCGGGGTGAGACCGAAGGCGTGTTCCAGCTTGAATCTTCGGGTATGAAGCAGGTGCTGGTGGGCCTGCAGCCGCAGAATTTGGAAGATGTCATCGCTCTGATCAGCCTGTACCGCCCCGGCCCGATGGATTCCATCCCGACCTACCTGCGCAACCGCCATGAACCGGACAAAATCAGCTATAAGACCCCGCAGCTGGCCCACATTCTGGATGTGACCAATGGCTGCATCGTCTATCAGGAACAGGTCATGCAGATCTTCCGGGAGCTGGCAGGCTTTTCGTTCGGGCAGGCAGATAATGTCCGCCGTGCATGAGCAAGAAGAAACACGCTGTGATGGAGGCGGAGCGGGAACATTTTGTCCACGGCTGCACAGACCCCGGCAACGAGTGCCCGGGCTGTGTGGCAAACGGCATCTCGGAAAAGGTTGCAAACGAAATCTACGATGAGATGTCCAGCTTTGCATCCTATGCCTTCAACAAGAGCCATGCCGCCTGCTATGCCTACTGTGGCATTCCAGACAGCCTACCTCAAGTGCCATTACCCCAGTGAGTTTATGGCTGCTCTGCTGACCAGTGTGCTGGACAACACCGGCAAGATCATCGAGTATTCCGGCGAATGCGCCCGGCTGGGGATCAAGGTCCTGCCGCCGGATATCAATATCTCGGGCAGCGGCTTTACTGCAGAGGACAGCGGTCGGATCCGGTTTGGCCTGAATGCCGTGAAAATGTCGGCACCGGCTGATCGAGCGCTCCGTAGAGGAGCGGCAGGAAAAGCCTTATACCAGCCTGTACGATTTCTGCAAACGGATGCATGGCACCGAGCTGAACCGCCGCACTGTGGAAAGCCTCATCAAGGCCGGTGCCTTTGATAATCTCGGCTCCAACCGCCGCAGTTTGGTCGAAGCAACTGAGGGTGTGCTCAAGAGCATCGAAAGTGACAGCCGGAAGAATCTGGATGGTCAGATCGACCTCTTCTCGATGATGAGCGGCATGGACAATACGTCTGCTGCCGACAGCTATGAGATCAAGCCCTGCCCTGAGTATACCCACGCCGAGCTGCTCCAACAGGAGAAAGAGGTTAGCGGTCTGTATCTTTCCGGACATCCGCTGGATGCCTACCGGGAGCAGTCGGCTCAGTTTGCTACCCACACCATCAAAGCTCTGACCGGTGAGGATGCCAATGTGCCGGACAATAGCCATGTCCGCATCGTCTGCACCATTGTCAAGAGCAAAATGGTGACGACCAAGACCAACAGCATGATGGCCTATACCAGCGTAGAGGATCTGACCGGCACCATGGAGGTCATCGTGTTCCCGCGTACACTGGAAACATTCCGGGACGTGCTGCACGATAACGCGGTCGTGGTCATTGAGGCCGCCTGTCTATCCGAGAGGATGAACCTGCCCGCCTGGTCGCCGAGAGCTTTCGCCCATTGAGGCTATAACCCCGTCAGGCCGCAGGCCAACCGCCCCAATCAGATGCGGGATGCAGCCCGGCGGCTCTACGTCCGGCTGCCCTCCCGCACCAGCCGGAGTACGCCAAGGTGGTCAATCTGCTGGAGATTTTTGACGGTGATATGCCGGTGATCTTCTATCTGGAGGACACAAAACAGAAGCTGGCGGCTCCCCGCAGGCTGTATACGTCAGGGCATCCGCTTTTCTTTGAGGAACTGCAGCGCATCGTGGGTGAAAAGAATATTGCAACAAAATGACATGCGTAGGAACGATTCAAACCAGGTGCACGTGTGCCAAAAACAACACCAAGACGTACGTCTGTGAATTTTAATAAACTTTTAACGAAGTGCCAAAAAGGTATTGGATTCAAGCGGGAACTGTGTTATAATGTCTAAAGGCAAGTTATGATCTGAGCAAGGCGATGGAGCTGGTGCCAAAGAGAGAGGGTAAGTGCTCCATAGGTAAATGACGAAACAATTGGAGGGAATCTTTCCATGGAAAAGCAAATCAAAACGATTGGTGTGCTGACCAGCGGCGGCGACGCTCCGGGTATGAATGCTGCAGTTCGCGCCGTTGTCCGTGCAGGCCTGCACAAGGGCTTCCGTATGATTGGCATTCAGCGCGGCTACAATGGCCTGCTGGACGGCGAGTGCTTTGAAATGAACCTGCGCAGCGTTTCCAATATCATCTCTGCCGGTGGCACCATCCTGTATACGGCCCGCTGCCTGGAGTTCAAGACCAAGGAGGGTCAGGACAAGGGCGCTGCAAAGTGCCGTGAGCTGGGCATTGACGCGCTGGTGGTCATCGGCGGTGACGGCTCCTACCGTGGTGCCCGTGAGCTGGCACACCGCGGCATTCCAATGATCGGTCTGCCCGGCACCATCGATAATGATATCGCCTGCACCGATTACACCATCGGCTACGATACTGCAATGAACACCGCCCTGGAAATGATCGACAAGCTGCGCGATACCACCCAGAGCCACGACCGCTGCAGTGTGGTCGAGGTCATGGGCCGCAATGCGGGTTACATCGCTCTGAACGTTGCCATTGCCTCCGGTGCCATGGCTGTGCTGCTGCCCGAAAGGAATTCGATATGCAGCACGACATTCTGGATAAGATCACCGAGACGCAGCGCACCGGTAAGCGCCACTTCATTGTCATTGTTGCCGAGGGCATTGGCCACTCTCAGGAGATTGCCAACGAGATCCAGGCCCGCACCGGCATCGATACCCGTGCTACCATTCTGGGCCATGTCCAGCGCGGTGGCTCTCCCACTCTGCGTGACCGCGTGAACGCTTCCGCAATGGGCTATCACGCTGTCTGCCTGCTGGAGCAGGGTAAGTACAACCGCATCGTTGGTATGAAGGGTGAGCACCTTGTGGATTACCCCGTGGATGAGGCGCTTGAGATGACTAAGACGCTGGACCCCGTGCTCATTGATGTGTGCAACACCATTTCTATTTAAGAATTGGATGCAGATGAACGTTGATACGCTGAATTAAGTTCAACGAAGGCTTCAAAAGTGCAAAGAAAATGCCCTGAAATTGAGCGATTCGTACACTGATCATACATGAATCGACAGCCATTAAGGGATTTTTGGGATTTCTTTTTGTAGCCAGTCGGTACTGCGAGCTGTATAGACACGTTCGGTGAGGTCGGAAATATAGTGCCCGATTATGCGTTTCAAAGCGTACTCGTCAACTTCAGCTTTCTTTGCGGATGTAACAAAATGTACACGTCCGTCGTGTCCAGTATGTGCAGGATTTAAGTTGAGTTCTTTAACAGTGACAAGGAGTCTGGCCTCGAACGAAGCGTAGTTGGTATGGGCATTTTTACCTTTAGACATATGATTAAATAAATATGGCGAATTGATTTTGAGGGCTTTTTCGTAGCGGGCCTGAACAAGATCATAAATGCGGGAATGAATCGGAACTGTCCGGTTTGTTCCCGCTTTTGTTTTCTTACCACCAGTGAAGGTCCTATGCTCCAGATCTACGTTAGCAACCAGAAGGTCACATAGTTCGCCAGGCCGCCATCCGGAATAGCACTGAATCAGAATCATATCAACAATAGGGCTCTTATCAAGACTATTCCACAGAATTTCGATTTCTTCATCTGAATATGGGATATGACTATTTGGCTTTCGGACATACCCGGAATCGATCGTAAATTGTCTGGCGGGATTTTTATCGATGATTCCGCAGGCAACGGCATAATCAAACAGGTTATTGTAAAGTGTTTTAATTGAATCCTTAGCATTATTTTCAGGGTGGCGCTCTTTACCGGCATACAGAATGACACCGTTTTCGATGCAGTTCCTCAAATCAGAAATCCTAATTTCACAGACACGCTTATTTTGGATGGAGGAGGAATAATCCCACGATGTGCGATACCGAGCGAGAGTGAAACGGCTGACCTTGCCTACGCGGGTTTTATACCACCTCTCGTACAAGTCTTTGAGGGTTGTAGAGCTGCCAAGATCAAACGGATTACGACGAAAATCCAGCAAAGCTTGATAGGCTTCGTTGTAGGTAGCAAAATAGGCTTGCGGTCTTAATGGCTTGCAGATAGGACGGCCTTCTTCGTTCTTTCCAACAGTTACCATTACGCGAAAGGGGTTCCGTAAGTTACCAGTCTTGATCTCTGTAATTTGGCCGAATCCATTTGGTAAGCGTCTACGGCGATTACGCTTTTTGGTTTTGTGGGCAACGATTGTTTGGGATAGTTCCGCACGAAGAGGATATCCGCAGTGAGGGCAGGAGATGGCTTTATCGCTGGCCTGAAGATTGCACTCTGGGCAGGTGATTAACATTATTATCGCGTCCTTTCTTTTTCTCAGTATAGCATGATGGATGTGCTATATTTCGTACATTGAACAGAATATTGCGCAAAAAGCTCGGAAAACCGGGCTTTTTCTATTTGGAAAGCTATTCTAGGTTAAACGATATTCTGCTGGCTGTCAATGGTTCATACATGAAAAAATTAAAAGCATGACGCAGACTCCCGTTTCTTCCAGTAACATCCTTTTAGTACCAAGATGTGGAAATGAGCTTGGTAAAAATCAAAAAGGAGTTAAACGAAATGGAACAGACTGTATTTGGAGCCGGAAGTGTCCCGGTACGAGTGGCCGCAAAAGTGTATGGAAGAGATCCATCGTGGGTAAGAGCAGGAATCATTGCGGGATGGCTCCCAATTGGTGAAGCTACGAGGAATGGGGAGAAGATAACTGATATCAAACAGATGGATTCAAAATACGGGAGAATAAGTTACTATATTTCGCCCAAGCTCCTATACGCACAGACCGGTTATGTATGGGAGGGAAAGTGATGCGACACGAGAAACCAGAACTTTCCGAGAAGAACCCGTATCATTTATCTCGGCATCGATACTACGAATTGAAACATTTTTGTTTCCAATACCCTGAGTGGAAAAAGAACATTGCACTGGCGAGCGGTTGGGAAGCGCATGGAGATGACATTGGCGGCATCGTAAGAGGAAACATCCCTTCTAACCCGACCGAACGCTGCGCCCTTATACGAGCATACTATTCGCAGCGCATCGAACTGATTGACAGTTGTATTGCGGAGTTAAAAGAGCCAGCGGTTGGATCATACCTGTTGAGGGGTGTGACAGAAGGGTTCTCCTATAATAATCTTCGGGCCAGGGGCTGCCCCTGCGGATCGGAGATGTACTATAACCTCTATCGCAAATTCTTCTGGATTCTCAGCCGGGAGCGGGCATGACGCGAAAAATTCAGCTTCCTTTATGGAGGTGATTATTATGCTTGATAAATTCAAGATTCGAGTGATAATTGCAGTATGGGAGTACCATATTGCTATGTACACATGGTGGGATAAGCACCAGAAAAATGCTTATAAGCACACCATGTGGAAATGGCATATGGGGCACTCTATAGAGTGCAGCAAAAAAGCTTGGACATTGATCGGCAAAATGTATTGCCAGTAAAATGCTGAGAGCCGTGGAGAAATCTGCGGCTCTTTCTTTTTATCTGGACGCGAAAAATTCAGCCGCCTTTATGAAAGGTGGTATGTTGACATGTTTAACTTGATTATCTGGATCTTGATCGTTGTGATTCTGGTCAGACTGGCAAAGCTGATCGGAGCAAAGGCAAACGAGGTGAAAAGCAGAACAAAGAAGAAACACTGATCAAAATGGAGCTTGTGAGAAATCACAGGCTCTTATTTTTACGCAGACGCGAAAATTTGCACCTTCTATTATGGAAAGAAATAAATAATTTTAGGAGGTATTTACTATGCTGAAGAATATTGTGAAGGGCTTTGAGGAAATGATGAACTCTATTATGGCCGCATTTAACGAGTCGTATAACGACAAGTATGCGGGCTGGAATGAGGGCGAAGAACTCCTCATGCTGAACGATGTTCGGTGTGGTATCCGCTGATGGATTCTGACCGGAAAACGGGCGTATGGAAACATGCGCTCCTTTCTTTTTTCTATTTTAGAATAGGCCGTAACGAAGCAACGCGAAATTTTCCCTGTGCTTTATGGAAGGATGTCTTCCGAATATGAATAAAGGAGATTGAAACTATGGGCTACCGAGTAAAAACAAATTACGACAGAGGCTATGTGAACGCAATGGACAAGGTCCGCGTGTTTATCGAAAGCAATCAGAAAGTTATGTATGTGAATACGGACGAGTACAAGAATGCTAAGAATGCACGTTCGGCTTATGCCAATGCGATCGCGTTGCTTCGTGCGAACGGAATTGTGAGAGCAACTCGAGGCAGAAATGACCTGTTTCTGATTCGCAACGACATCTAAGGCGTAGAGAGCTTACGAGAAATCGTGGGCTCTTTTGTTTTTTCATCACGCAGAAGACCGTTTTATCCACTACATTATTAAAAGGAAATTTTCAAAATGCTGTACATCTACTATGCTGTGTTATTCGTTGCTATCGTTCTGGGGCTGCTCTTCGGATGGCGCTCTACCGCTGGTTCCATTACCGTGATATTTACGAAGTTGGGGAGCTGCTGATCGGCGAGGAAGATTCCCCCGACTGGCCCTATCTGAGCCTGAGCCTGGATGAGGAGGTGAAGAATTTTGAAGGCGACAAGTACATTATGCTGCGGGTGCACAAACTGGACCTGAACGCGAGAAAAACATGGTGCTTAATGGAGGAAACTCTAATTACTTTGTAAAGGAGAAAATCAAAATGGAAAACTACGAAAACAAAGAATTGCTGAAGGAAGCGGCAAAGCAATCGCTGGAGAGTCTCAAGGACTTGAAACCGGGTACGGACGAGTACACGAACACGGCGAAGATGGCATTGCAGCTGTACGACATGCAGCTCAAGAGCGACGAGCAGGAGAGCAACCAGAACCTGAAAGAGGATGAGGAACGGCGGAAGGGCCAGGAGGTCATCAACGATCAGGAGAAGGCTGCGAAGGCACGGCGCATTGAGTGGGCGAAGTTTGGCATCAGCTGCCTGACGTTTCTGGGAACGATTGGTACGACGGTATACTGGTCGATCTGCGAGGCTGGCGGTGTAGCGCCGCTATCCAGAGCAATGAACGATGGTCTCCATGAGATCAAGAGAGGCTTTACGGACAGAAAGTAAAGGAGGAACCGAGAGGGTTCGTGGCGAAAGCTGCGGGCTCTCTTTATTTTTTATGAGATATCACGACATACCGCCAAAAGAGTGGACGAGCTACTACGGGAGCGTTTACCGATGCAATCACCCGGTGTATCGTGTCTGTACGCTCTACCGGGAACAGGGAAAAGGCCTGTGCGTGATCCAGCAGCGGTACAACGAGGAAACCAAGGCTACTTACTGGAGCACCATTGACCCCTGCTGACCGACAAGATCTATCTGCATGAAGGTTCCGGCAGTATTTTGACAGCCATGCCAAGAAGAAAACGCAAAGGGCGAATACCCGACTGTGACCGTACGGCAGATTATGTGGGCACTGCGCATGAAGCCCTCAAGAAAGAACGCTGGGAGACCGTGTTTGACCGGAGTTTGATCTAGGCGCGAAAGTTTCTTCCTCTTTTATGAGGAGGTGAGCTTATGGATTATTTTCTGGCGAAGAGCGATCGCAACTCGGAATCTGTTTGCGTATGCTGTACGCGAATGGGATTCAAGGACACGTTGAAACTGTACTAAACAGCAAGATGCGGATTGAATTCCATATCACGATCACAGAGATGGAACAATTTGACGAGTTGGATGCACGCTATCGAATCCAAATTTCCTAAGCACCATCCAAGAGCAAAAGATCTGAAACATGGTCTTTTGCTTTTTGCCGGACTGTGATATACTGAGCGCAAGGAGGCGATACAAATGTTGGTACATTCAAGAATGAGCTGCCCGGTGAAGCAGAAAGATGGTTCGTGGACTACGGTTATAAAGGAGTTCGATGAAGAGATCCCTGATCTTGGGCGGCACTCCATGTATTGCAATAAGTGTGGTGATCCTCATTATCCGGAATGCGCGAAACGGTGCCCGGATGCAAGGGATTATATTAGAAAATGATATTTTACCGAGGAGCTTACGAGAAATCGTAGGCTCTTTTCTTTTGCCCAAACGCGAAAAATTCATGTTCCCTTATGGAAGAGATAGCTCAAATGGTAGAGCGCCACTTCATTGTGGAGGTGTGGATTCGATCTCCACTCTCTTTTTTCATTTTTATTTTTGGAGGTTGAACGATTATGGAGGACATTATGCTGATCCGGTCGAGTTTTCTGCGCCGCATCATCTCGCAGGTCATCAATAAGATTCTGAAAAAGCAGTTACCCGGTACAGAGGTACAGCTGGGCGAGGTTCAGGCGAACTGGAGCGAAAAAGAGCAGAAGTTGAAGATTCATCTGGTGGTGGATGCAGAGATGACCAAGTCACAGCTGATGGATATTCTCAAGAAGGCTGATGTGATCTGACGCGAAAAAATCAGTGCGCTTTATGAGATGATTAGTCTCAGAATTATATTTTTGGAGGTACAAAACTATGAAGAAACTGATGAAAATCGCTTTTGGAATGGTGGCATTTGCAGGTGCTTGCGAAATCGTTAGCCTTACGTCTGTTGTAGCTATATGGGTTGAACTCATGCAGCACAATGAAGACGCTGCGGCCGACGCAATCGATAATGATATGAAACGCCGCCGATACCCCAACGAGTTGAAGGTGTATAACTTTATTAAGACGTGCGCAGCCGAGAGATTTTTGAATCACTAATCATTAAAGCTAGAGCCGTGGAGAAATCTGCGGCTCTTTCTTTTTCAAAATGGAGGTTGAACATTATGAGTGCTGTAAAGAAATCTGTATGGATGCGCCTTGGTGTGCATATGGAATTAACCGAGGAGGAACTGCGGCTTATACAAGAAAGTAACGACGGAACAGTTATTATGATGAACAAGCTTAAAAATGGTGAATTCACCATAAGTGGTGACAGCTACATCCCCGAGGAAGAAGGCGATGATGACTGTTGGCCGATTCCGGAAGAGATAAACTTCTGCTTTTGAAATTTGGAGGTTGAACAATGAAACTGACGAAAACGTGCGCACGATTTCTGCGCAAGCACGGCGGAACTATTCTGGCGGTGGCGGCATCTGTAGGCGTGGTGGCAACGGCCATTGAAACCGGGCGGGCAACCACGAAGGCACAGCACATACTTGAAGTTGACAAGGAGCTGACAAAATTCAACGAAGACGAGTTTGGCGTGACAGAAGGGCCTCCGACAAAGAAACAAATTGTTCTGATGTGCTGGAAAGCTTACGTTCCTGCGGTGATTCTGGGCGGCGGCACCATCGCCTGCATCCTGGGGTCCAACGCGCTGAACAAAAAGCAGATCGCAGGCCTGACCGCGGCATATATGGCGCTGGGAAAGACCTATCAGGAGTACCGCAGGCAGGTGGCAGAGCAGATCGGCGTGGAAGAAGAAAAAGATATTTACAAGGACACGCAGGATGTTCTGGAGACCCCCGCCCCGGCAGGCACAGACGAAGAAAAGCTGCTCTGCTATGAGCCGATCTCAAAAAGATACTTCCATGCAACGGAAACAGAGCTGATGGATGCATTCTACAACGTGAACCGGAACTTTGCGTTGAATGGTGAAGTCTCGCTGAATGATTTCTACTCCTTCCTGCCCGGTCTGGATTTTACGCCGGAAGGGGATACTCTGGGCTGGTGTGCGGAGTATCTGAGCAACGAGTGGGAATATTACTGGATCGACTTCAACCATGCCCGGCAGACGACGGACGATGGACTGGAAGTGTACTATGTGACAGCATTCCAGGAGCCGATCAAAGAGTATCTGGATTACGACCCGACCAGACGGGAACCATTTTGAATTTAGGAAAAGGAGAATGAATATGAAGAAGATCAACTGGTGGAAAGTTGCATCCGTGGCAATGATGGCAGCAAGCGCGATCCTGAGCTTTGGCCACGACCTGATCGAGGAGCAGCGCAGCGAAGAGGAAATGCAGGACATGGTGCGGGAGGAAGTTCAGCGTCAGCTTGCGGAAAAGAACCTGTAAACGCGAAAAATACAGTCTCCCTTATGGAAGAGATATCCAAACTGACAAACAAAGGAGATTGATATTTATGTACGATCACGACTATTATGCAAAGATGGACAAGGCAATGGTACGCGTACTGAAGGCAGTTGCACGTTCAGTAGGATACGGCTTTACAGGGCTGTATCACTATCTGAAAAAGCAGCCGACCAGACTGTACGAGTATATCCGTTACCAGATCCAACTGGAACGCGATGATCAGCGTGAAACAGAAATTCGCTTCGAGAATTTGAAGCAGCACGGACATATCTGAAAGGCGAGAGCTTACGAGAAATCGTAGGCTCTTTCTTTTTATACATTTTTGGAGGTACGAACGATGAACCTGAAAACATTTGCAAAGGCAGTGCGCAGGAGCGCAGGCAAGAACGCATCCAAGATCCTTGGTGGACTGGCGATCACGGGAAGCATCACGGCGGTCTATTTTGCAGTGACGGCCACCCCCAAGGCCATGATCCTGCTGGACGAGAAAAAGCAGGAGCTTGGCGTGGAAAAGCTGGACGTAAAGACCATTGTCAAGACGGCAGGCCCGGTGTACGTGCCGACTGCGCTGAGCATGGTGCTGTCTGCGGGCTGCGTCATTGGCGCAGTCCATGTGGACGAGCGGCGGAATGCTGCACTGGCCGCGGCGTGCACCCTTTCGGAGAGCGCGCTCAAGACCTATCAGGACAAGGTGCTGGAGGCCATCGGCCCGGAAAAGGAGCAGGAGATCCGGGAGACCATTGCACTGGAAAAGATGGCCAAGTGCCCCGAACCGGCAACCATCCAGCCTGCCAAGAACCTTGTCGCGACCGACGTTTCCTACGACCAGCGGGTGAAGTGCTGGGAAAGCCTGACCAACACCTACTTCTGGACGACCAAGGCCATGATCGAAAAGGCCGTCAATGGGGTCAACAAACAGCTGCTCAGTGACTTCCGGGTGAGCGAGAATGATCTGTTCGACTATTTGGGCATCGACCACTGCGTCAACGGCGACCTGCTGGGCTGGGACACGGATTCGGGGCTTAACGTTGATATTTTCTATGCGTCCCGGCTGGACGAGGATGGAATGCCCTGTCTGACGCTGGAGTATCACACGCCTCCGAAGTGGCTGGGCGGCTATTGATATTTGACCCGGCGCGAAAAAATCAGCTTCCTTTATGGAGGTAATACTCCGACATTATAAACTTATATTTAAGAAAGAGGTAACAAAAATGGACGAAATGATGAACATGAACGAAACTACTATGGAGAACGAGACTTCTGTTGAGGTCGTTCCGGAGGAGAATGTTCAGATGATCGATAACGAGGAAACTTCGAGCAACGGCTCGGGCTTTGGTCTCGCTGTTGGTGCTGTGGGTCTGGTTGCAGCCGTGGGATACGGACTGTACCGGAAGCACAAGGCCAAGAAGCAGAGCAAGGACGAGGAGAAGCCGAAGACCAAGAAGAAGATCGTCTGGCAGAAGCCCTGGAAGATCGAGGAGGCCGATTCTGCACAGGAGAATGTTCCTGTCGAGGACGTTAAGGAAACTTCTGAAGAGAAGTAATGTTAGGTAAGGCGAGAGCCGTGGAGAAATCTGCGGCTCTTACTTTTTTGTTTTTGAAAGGATGACAACATGGCACAAGTAAATATGCCGAAGAGCAGCATCGGACAGCAGCCTGCCGCAGAACCCCAGAAGAAGTTCCAGAAGGTCGTCAAGGGAAAAGTGACCCTCAAGGAGCAGAACGATATCCAGAAGATCGCCAACGAGTTCCTGGCCGAGGACCTCAAGACCGTGAAAAACCGCATCGTGGTGGATTATCTGCTGCCCATGCTGAAGAACGGCCTGTGGAGTATTTTCAACTCGGCGGTCAGTATTGCGCTGTTCGGTGAGGACCGTTCCCGCGGTTCTTCGAGCAACTACTCCGGCTCCCGCACCCAGCGGAACAGCTACGACACCTACTATCAGGGCGGCTCCGGCAACCGGCAGGGAAATCCGAACCGGGCCGTAGGACGCAGCTTGCAGAATCTGGACTTTGAGTTCCGCGCGGATGCAGACGACACGCTTTCCCAGATGTATGATGCGATTCGCCAGTACGGTCAGGTTTCTGTGGGTGACCTGTGGGATCTGATGGGCGTTTCCAACGAGAGCACCGATTACAATTACGGCTGGTACAACCTTGACGGGGCGTTCATCAAGGGCATCCCGGGCGGATATCGCCTGATGCTGCCTCGCCCTGTACCGCTGCGCTGAACAATAAGAAAGGATTGATATTTATGAAGTTCCTGAAAAAGATCGACAAAACCGAAATCGTGGAAAAGATGACCCGTGCTGCATCCAAGTGCGGCTACAAGCTGAAGAAGGCAAGCCCCACCATTATGATCGTTGCGCTGCCATTGGTGGTGTGACCGCTACTGTGCTGGCCTGCAAGGCGACCATCAAAGCGCAGGATATTCTGACCGAGCACAATGCTCAGGTGGAGAGCATCCACACGACCATGAAGCAGATCGAGAGCGGTGAGATCCAGCTGAGCGATGGCGAGACCTACACCGAGAAGGATTACAAGAGCGATATTACGACCACCTACGTCCAGACCGGCCTGAAGCTGGCAAAGTGTATGCACCTGCGGTCACCCTGGGTGCGGTATCTCTGGGCTGCATGTTCGGTTCCCACCATATCATGTCCAAGCGCAATGCGAGCCTGACCGCGGCTTATATTGCTCTGGACAAGGCCTTTGAGGAATACAAGAGCCGTGTATCCGACCGCTTTGGCAGCCGTGTTCAGGAGGAGCTGGAGCACAACATCAAGGCTGTGGAGCTCGAGAGCAAGAGCACCAACGAGCAGGGCGTGGAGGAGACTATCAAGGAATACAAGGACATCGCCATGCAGCACACCAGCTTACACCTGCATCTTTGATGAGACGGTGGATACCTGGCAGGCTGACAACCAGCTGAACCGCAACTACCTGTTTCTGATGGAGCAGGCGGCAAACAAGCGGCTGCGCATCCAGGGGCACCTGTTCCTGAACGACGTTCTGAGCAGCATCGGCACGCACGGCGGTGTGACCATGAAGACCCCGGAAGGACAGATCGTGGGCTGGATCTATGACCCGAACGATGAGACCCGGCAGAACCACGTGGATTTCGGTGTAACGAACTACGTGGAGGGAGACGACGCGCTGAACAGTTTTATCAGTGGTGGGGAGCGCTCGGTGATGCTGCGGTTCAACTGCGACGGGCCCATCATCGACAAGATCTGAGACTGATATTTTGGAGGAATACGCTATGACCAGAATCGTTAAGAGACTGTCTTACCTGTTTGCTGCCATGGCCGGAGTCTGCTTCGTCTCTGGTCTGGCGGTTCTTTCTGAGTGAGGTGGAACGATGGAAACTTTGGAAAGCACTTTCCTGTTTCTGGACTATCTGACCGATACAAAACGCAAGCGCCACATGGTGGGAGGCATTCTGATGAGTGTCTCCCTTTTCTTTGGCGGACTGGCGTTTACCATGATGACGATCAAAGGAGACATCGACAATGAACAAGACCGTGCGTGATATTCTGCTCTTTGCAGCAGGCTTTGGGGCAGGTGCCTTGTGATGCACACTGTTTTCGAGAAGAAATACGAGCCTATTACGGCGAACGGTACGAGGCCGAGCGTGAGAATCTGCGGCAGAAGGAAGCCGATATGGACAAGACCATCGAAGAAAGGGCGACCCAGAAGAGCTTTGAACAGCTGGCCGGGAAGTACCGTACCGAATCTGACCCGGAAGATGTGGTGGCACATGAGGCCATCGAAGTCATTGAGCCGGATCAGTTTGGTGAGCTGGACGACTACGAGACTTCCTTCCTGACCTATTACGCGGATGGAAAGCTTGTGTTCGATACGGAGGATCAGCCGTGGACGACGATGATATTCCGAAGATCATCGGCAACGAGGCGCTGGACCGCATTGGTGAGTTCGCAACGAGCACTGTTCATGTCCGCAACCACAACTACCACAAGGACTACGAGATTCTCCGGGTTCGGGAGAACTGGCCCGGCAACCACGACGATGAGGAGGATGAATGAACTTTATGAGGGAGACGGAGCAGTATTATGACTGGCTCTACAAGATCGTCTGCGGCGAATGGGAACCCCGGAACCTCAGCTTTCACCGCTTGCTGATGTATCTTTTTAACCGGGATTATATTCCGGCGTGCGAAATGGATGTCTGCCGGGCAACGGACGGTATCAATCTGCGGTACCGCTTTGCATCGGAGAATAATATTCCGTACGGAAAAATCGATGCGGTATTTCAGGGCGTACCCTGCTCTATGCTGGAGATGATGGTGGCGCTGGCGATTCGCATCGAGGAGCACATCATGGAAGACCGCAGCATGGGCAACCGTGTGGGGCAGTGGTTCTGGAGCATGGTAGTGAGCCTGGGTCTGGCTGCCATGGACGATACCCGCTTCAGCGAAGAGCGCGCGGAGCCGATCCTGGCCCGGTTTATGGATCGGGGCTATCAGCCGAACGGTGCTGGCGGTCTCTTTACGATTACCCGTACATCCATCGACATGCGTACCATTGATATTTGGTACCAGTTGATGAACTGGTTGAATGAGAATGAGTTTTGATGACATATGAATCAAAAATTTGCATCCCTATGGAAGGATTTGTTGAAAAGATACTCGACGATTCCCATGTGATGCTGCGAATCACGGCGTGCCGAGACGAGAATAACATTGGTCGGCTGATTCTGGCTGACCCGAATTACTGGAGGAAAATTGACAATGGAACTGACTGATATTTTGATCGACCTGAGCAACAGCAAGGCTGCACTGGAGGTGGCCAATCACACCATTCGCCGCATGAAGGGCAAGTGCATCCGGAAGAACATTCTCATCGCTGGTCTGCTGTGGTTTGGCTTTGTTTCCTGCAAGATGGTGAACGAGGCGGAAAAGCAGCGCAAGGAAGCCGATGAGCGTGCCCGCGAGGCAGAGGCGATGCTGGCCCAGATGACCCTCCAGAAAGAGAACAACGTATAAAAACCTCGGAGAAAGGAGGAAGTCAGTTACAAATGATTGATTTCCTGATGATTGCAACGCGGACGGGAAAACGCGGGACAATCGAAATTTATCCAAATTCATCATCAAGAAGTCGAAAGACCTGATGATCCGGGGTTCTGATTTTTAACGCGGTATGGATGGAAGAGCGGGGGCTTTGGAGCACGGACGAACAGGATGCGCTCCAGATGATCGACCGCGCGCTGGATATTTACGCGGAGGAACACAAGCAGGTCTTCAATGACAGCTACCGTGTTCTGCACATGTGGGACGCGGAGAGCGGGATGATCGACAACTGGCACAAATACTGTCAGCGTCAGATGCGGGACAACTACCACACCCTTGACGATACATTGATATTTGCGAACACCCCTGTCAAGAAGGAAAGCTATGCGTCGAAGCGGCTGCCGTATCTTCTGGAGGAGGGGAACATCAGCGCCTACGACGAACTGATGACGACCTTATATTCTCCCGAGGAGCGGATGAAGATCGAATGGGCGGTTGGTGCGATCGTGAACGGCGACTCCCGCAAGATCCAGAAGTTCCTCGTGCTCTATGGTCCACCCGGAAGCGGTAAATCGACCGTGCTGAACATCGTCCAGAAACTTTTCGACGGGTACTGGTCGGTGTTCGACTCCAAGGTGCTGGGGTCATCGTCCAATGCGTTTGCGCTGGAGGCGTTCAAATCGAACCCGCTGATCGCGATCCAGCACGACGGTGACCTTTCTCGCATCGAGGATAACACCCGGCTGAACTCGCTGGTATCCCACGAGACCATGCTGGTGAACGAGAAGTTCCGCAGCCAGTATTCCAGCCAGTTCAAGTGTTTTATGTTCCTTGGTACCAACAAGCCTGTCAAGATCACCGATGCAAAGTCTGGTCTGATTCGCCGACTGATCGATGTGGAGCCGACCGGAGAGAAAATCCCTGCCAAAAAGTACCGTGACCTTGTAGCGAAGGTGGACTTTGAACTGGGAGGCATCGCATGGCACTGCAAGGAGGTATACGAGCAGAACAAACATCTCTACGATGATTATATTCCGACCCGTATGCTGGGTGCATCGAACGACTTTTACAACTTCATGCTGGATTCCTTTTATATTTTCAAGAAGGAGGACGGTGTATCCTGAAGCGGGCCTGGGCGATGTACAACACCTACAATGACGAGGCAAAGGTGGCGTACCCATACTCGCGCCGTGCGTTCCGGGAAGAGCTGATGAACTACTTCGAGGAGTACAAGGAACGCGCGGAGACCGTGAATGGTGAGCGGGTGCGGAGCTACTACAGCGGCTTCAAAGCGGAGAAATTCAAAGAGTTCCTTGACGAACCTGTGAAAGCAGAAGAACCCACTGCCGAGCCGGAAACGTCATGGATCGAGTTCAAGGAGCAGCATTCTCTCTTCAATGATATTTGCAAGGACTGCCCTGCACAGTATGCGACAGACGATGGCATTCCGATGCGAAAATGGGAGAATGCCAAGTCAAAATTGGCCGAACTGGATGCTTCGAGACTGCACTACGTGAAAGTTCCGGAGAATCACATTGTCATCGACTTTGATATTCCCGGGCCGGATGGAAAAAAGAGCTTTGAGCGCAACCTGGAAGCTGCCTCCAAATGGCCCCGGACCTATGCGGAGCTGAGCAAATCTGGTGCGGGCATCCACCTGCATTATATTTACACCGGCGATGCAACGAAGCTGAGCAGGATCTACGACGAGAACATCGAGGTCAAGGTGTTCACTGGAAAGTCCTCTCTGCGGAGAAAACTGTCGAAATGCAATGATATTCCGGTTGCGACCATCAGCAGCGGCCTGCCACTGAAGGGAGAAACGAAAATGGTTGATACAAAGCAGATCCAGGATGAGCGGCACCTGCGTATCCTCATCAAGAAAGCCCTTGCCAAAGAGATCAGCCCTATACGAAGCCCAGCATTGATTTTATTGCGCACATCATGGACGAAGCCTACGAGGGCAATGTCGTTTACAACGTGGACGACATGCGGAATGCGATCCTGGGTTTCGCCGCCAGCAGCACGAACCAGGCGGATACCTGCCTGAAGATCGTGGCAAAGATGCACTTCAAATCGAAGGATGATATTCAGCGGGAGGCCCTGCGGGGAGGAAACGCCATTGATATTTTTCGACGTGGAGGTGTTCCCGAATCTGCTGCTCGTGAACTGGAAGTTCGCCAAGCAGGAGCCTGTGCACCGCATGGTGAATCCTACGCCGGAGGAGATCGAGAGCCTGACAAAGTATCGGCTGGTCGGCTTCAACAACCGCAAGTACGACAACCATATCCTCTGGGCCCGCATGATCGGGATGTCGGTGGAGCAGATCTATGCACTGTCCAACCGGATCATCAACGAGCACACGGGCTTCTTTGGTGAGGCGTACAACTTGTCCTACACGGATATTTTCGACTTCTCGTCGAAAAAGCAGAGCCTGAAGAAGTTCGAGATCGAGCTGGGCATCCACCATCAGGAGCTGGGACTTCCTTGGGATCAGCCGGTGCCGAAAAGCCTGTGGGACAAGGTGGCCGAGTATTGCGACAACGACGTGATCGCGACCGAGACCCTGTTCTACTCGAAAAGCGTCAGGCAGACTTTGTGCACGTGAGATCCTGGCAGACCTTGCCGGCATGACGGTGAACGACACGACAAACTCGCTGACAACACGCATTATTTTCGGCAAGGAAAAGCACCCCCGGCTGGTCTACACCGACCTTGCTACGGGAAAATCCGATGCGATCGTGGAAGTCGAGCCTGATATTTTGACGGACTGCAACATCATCAATGCCTTTCCCGGTTACGAGTGGGCCAAAGGTGAGGACGGCAAGTACCACAACATGTTCCGGGGCACAGACCTGGGCATGGGTGGTTATGTCTACGCTGAGCCAGGGATGTACACGAACGTAGCCCTGCTGGACGTTGCGTCGCTGCATCCGCATTCGGCTGTTGCATGAACTACTTTGGCGAGTACACCAAGCATTTCAACGACCTGATGGATGTACGAATCTACGTCAAGCACGGCGAGTACGAGAAGGCAAAGGGACTCTTTGGCGGCAAACTGGCAAAGTACCTCGATGATTCGCAGCAGGCAAAGGCTCTGGCGCAGGCGTTGAAGATCGCCATCAACTCGGTTTACGGGTTGACCAGTGCAAGCTTCGATAATCCATTCCGCAACCCCAAGAACGTCAACAACATTGTGGCGCTTCGAGGGGCTTTATTTATGCGCACTTTGCAGGACGAGGTGCAGCAGCGTGGTTTCAAAGTGGCGCACATCAAAACGGATTCGATCAAGATCCCCGATGCGACCCCGGGAATCATTGCGTACTGCATGGATTTTGCGAAGAAGTACGGCTACACGTTCGAGCATGAGGCAACCTACGAGCGGATGTGTCTGGTGAACAATGCCGTTTATATTGCAAAATACATGACTGCGGACCAGTGCGAGGCGCTTTACGGTTATATCCCGGGCGACTGCAAGGACGAAGGCGGCGAATGGACGGCGACGGGCACACAGTTCCAGGTGCCGTATGTGTTCAAGACCCTGTTCTCTAAGGAGAAGATCGAGTTCACTGACCTCTGTGAGACAAAGACCGTTTCCAAGGGCGCTATCTATCTCGACAAGAACGAGGACCTGCCTGAAGGTGAACACAATTATATTTTTGTGGGACGCGTGGGACAGTTCTGCCCGATCATGCCGGGAAAGGGCGGCGCTCTGCTGCTGCGGGAAGCGGGCCTGACGGATACCGGCGAACGGAAATATGCTTCTGTGACCGGAGCAAAGGATTACCGTTGGCTGGAAAGCGAGGCGGTCTATCAGCTCCAGATGCAGGAGGATATCGACAAAAGATATTTCAACCGGGAAGTCGATGAGGCAGTTGAGGAGATCTCTAAGTACGGCGACTTCAACTGGTTCGTTGGCGATGACGGCGTTGCTCCATGGACTGCACCTGACCTTCCTTGGAGCGATGCGCAGGAAGAAGCAGCAAGAAATTTTGACGTGAGGTGATATTTTATGACGAACAAACTGTACGATTCCAAAGGACAGCTGATTGGCTATATCAGAACCGTTGAGAAGAATCTGCACGACGACCTGACGAGGGTGATTCTTTCTACTGGTCACGAACTCGTATTTGGCCCGTGTGATCTGACCTCTGATCGAGACGGCAATTGGCGTATCCGTTCTGGTGCGCTCTATCCTCGGTGTGAGGGTAAGAAGACGGCTTCTGCTACGAACACAGCCGCTATCAAGGACGTTATCTTTGCTCCTCCGGCCACGATCGTTTACTGGTCGGATGGCTCCAAGACCGTTGTGAAGTGCAGCGAGAAGGATGCTTTCGACCCGGAGAATGGGCTGGCCATGGCGATTGCAAAGCGTTGCGGCGGTAACAATGGCAGCTATTACAAGGAGATTCGGCATTGGGTAGAGAAGAGCGGGAAGAAGTATCCCGGGAAGCCCTATACGGAAAGCTCTTCTGTCGAGAATGATGCGCTCAAGAAGTACATCGCTCAGGCAAAGAAGAGCTACGAAGCAGCTTTGGAGGCGGCAGCAAAGGGCAATCCTGCGAATTTTCTGTCTATGATGGGCCAAGTGTCGGCCGCGCTTTCCATGCTGGAAATCGAAATCAACAAGTAAAAAGGAGACTGATATTTATGTACACCAAGCGCCAGAAAGTCAATATCGACGATACCCGTTTCATCTTTACCACCAACTTCAGCGGTGATCCCAGCCGTGATCGCTTTGGCTCGGACAAGCGCCGTGTCAACGTGGTGATCCCGACCATGGAGCTGGTGAATCACCTCATGGATCTCGGCGTGAAGGTTCGTCAGACCAATCCGAATCCTGAGCGTACCTACGACGAACCGTTCGTTCCGACCTACTTCGTGCCGGTGACGATCAACATGGATTCCAAGTGGCCCCCGCATATCTACTGGGTTACCGCTTCCGGCAAGCGCCTGCTCTGCAACACGGACACGATCAGCCAGCTGGACTTTATCCGGGTCAAAAACGTCTGTCTCCAGGCAAACCTTGTCGAGAAGCGGAACGCACCTGGTGAGTACAGCCTGTATGCGGATGTGATGTATGTTGAGCAGGATGCGGATGCTGATCCGTACGCAGAGCGCTATGCCCGGTTTGCAGCTCCTGAAGCAGACATGGCAGAGCCGAGCGACCACACCGAGATTCCGTTCTGAGGTGACGCATATGAAGACACTGTTTATCAGCGCACCGATGAAAGGGCGCACTGAAGCACAGATCCGAGCAACCATGGAGCAGATGCACCATATTGCTGAGGCTGTGTTTGGCGAGGAGCTGGAAGTTCTGCTCACTTATATTGAGGATGATCCTCCGGCTGACGCGAATCAGGCGGTCTGGTACCTCGGTGAAAGCATCAAGAAGATGGCCGATGCGGACTACTTCATCGGGATCTACGATGAGGAGAAGGGGTTCCGCGGCTGTGTGGTCGAAAACCTGGTTGCGCGTTCGTACAACATCCCGAGCTATATGATTAACTTGGGTTTTGTAGCCCTGATGTTACGGCAGCTCGTGCAAAAGCCAACCGGAAGTACAACAGCTATTATTGATCATTGATATTTTTCGAGTGCCGGGTCAGTCCCTGGTCGAATGCCCAGTCGGTGAGTGCCCACGTCGCAAATGGCGGCTCTAAGGAAACAGCTCGATTTATATTTTTGATGTGCAATTTGGGAGGTTGACAGTATGAAAGTTCTGAGGGTTCGCCCAAAGCATTACCCTGAAGTGATCGACATTGACTGTTCTCTGGAATCGCTCCAGAAAGAGGTGGAAGGCCCGATTCAGGCTGTTTATCCGTGGGACGATGAGGTGGCATTGATTTGCAACGAAGAAGGAAAGCTGCATGATGATTGCATGGAGAAACTCAACCGTACGCTCGACGGTCCTTATGGTATCCCCATTGATATTATCGTTGGAACATTCCTGATTGTAGGCCTCACGGAGGATGATTTCGGTGAGCTTTTGCCGGAATTCGTCGAGAAGTACGAGAAGATGTTCCATCAGCCGAGAAAGTTCGTCACCTATACGGATAGTGAAGGCAAAGCGCATCTCGACGTTGATTATTGTACACCTGAAGAATAAGCACATGAGAGCCCTGGAGAAATCTGGGGCTCTTTTATTTGAGTCATTAGCATGGGCTGTACGGTGGGTTCGATTCCCGCATGACTCGCAACCGGGCCGGAGAGCCTGATATTTTGAACGAAAAAAAAGGAGTAAGGAGTATGAGCAGAGTAACAGTAAAAGAGATCGTCGATTACATGGTTTCGGAGGGCACGCAGAACACCAACTACGGCAGCTGGGCCTTTGATATTCCGGAACTGTGCGACAAGTTTGACCTTCCGCTGGAATGGTTCTATAAGCACAACGATGATATTTGCCGCGAACTCGGCGAGCGTGATGAGATTGCTGATTATGAGCAGAATTACGACTGGAACAACCATCCGCTGGATTACGACCTGGTTTATTACACGGACTTCTGCCATTTTGAGGAGGCGTGATATTTATGGGCGGACTTCGCAGAGTAGATAAGGCTTGCAAAAAATGCGGCGCTATGATGTATCAGGTTCCGTCAAAGAGATTGTACTGCGATAAATGTCGAGACACCATACCGCGTAACATGTCAAAGACGGAAGAAAAGCCTAAAAAGCTCACACTGTCAGAAATCATGCGCGAAGCAGACAAGGAGGGCTTGCAATATGCGTCCTACTGCAAAAAGCACGGACTTTACTAAGAAAAAAGAGCTCTGGAAGGTGTTCAGGAAGCACCGGAAAGAGCTCTTTGCTTATACCGTCAGAGGGGAGGGTGAAGATGAGGAAGAGGCGACGATTTCGCTTCTGGCCTATGAGAATCACTGCAAGAAAAGTGACATTTATGTGACGTTGGAAATGAGGTGAGCGACCTGATGGCAGGTGTAACGCTCTACGACTACCAATTGGATGCAATCAACCGTATGAAAATCGGCTGCATCTTATGCGGAGGCGTAGGAAGCGGAAAATCGAGAACGAG
>ENA-OQIR01000274-OQIR01000274.1-human-gut-metagenome-genome-assembly--contig:-NODE-274-length-24017-cov-3.600795_pt1 | contig 24017 bp, 29 predicted proteins | sample MGYA00242580_ERZ504745 | MGnify/ENA primary metagenome ERZ504745 (study PRJEB26092, sample SAMD00036214) | human gut metagenome | host: Homo sapiens | study: EMG produced TPA metagenomics assembly of...
TGTGGGCGCGCAGGGTGCGCAGACCGCGCAGGCCGAGGGCCGGATTCGGCTCGTCTTCCGGAGTGAGGAACGGCAGCGGCTTGTCGGCGCCGGCGTCGAGCATGCGGATCACGACCTTCTTGCCCGGGAACTGGCTGAGCAGCTCGGTGTAGGCCTTGGTCTGCTCTTCGACGCTCGGCGGCTCGGAGTTGCCGATGAACAGGAATTCGGTACGGAACAGGCCAACGCCTTCGGCGCCGTATTCCAGCGCCTTCGCGGCATCGGACGGCTTACCGACATTGGCGAGCAGCGGAATGAGATGGCCGTCCTTGGTGGCGCCCGGCTTGCCACGCAGTTCCTTGGCTGCGGCGGCACGGGACTTGGCGGCTTCGGCGGCGGCGATCTCGTCTTCGCTCGGGTTCACCACGATCTCACCCTTGGCTGCGTTGACGATGACGTTGGTGCCGTTCTCAAGTTCGGCGGCTTCGGCGGCGGAGACGACCGCGACGATGCCACGGGCGCGCGCCAGAATGGCGGTGTGGGAGGTCGGACCGCCTGGGAGGTGACGATGGCCAGGGTCTTGCTCATGTCGAGCGCGGCGGTGTCGGCCGGGGACAGGTCTTCGGCGACGAGCACGAACGGGGTTTCGCTGACCGGCAGGCCTGGGGCGGGAGCGCCCATGAGGTCGGCGATCACACGCTGGCCGACGTCATGCAGGTCGGCTGCGCGCTCGGCCTGGTAGCCGCCGATGGCGCGGAACATGTCTTCGACCGCGCCGAAGCCTTCCAGCACGGCGCGCTCGGCGGTCTTGCCCTGGTTGATGAGTCCTTGATGGACTGTGCAAGGGACGGATCGGAGGCGAACATGGCGATGGCCTGCAGGATCGGGGCGGCCTGCTTGGCGCCTTCGTCGCCGTTGGCGGCTTCTTCGGCGCGACGGTTCAGGTCGGCGTTGACGAGGGCGAGCGACTTTTCGACGCGGGCGATTTCGGTTTCCGCGGAGATGCTTTCGGCGCGCGGAGCGTCCGACGGTTCCGGCAGCGGAGCGGCCATGCGAATGACCGGGCCGACTGCGACGCCACGACCGATACCAACACCCTTAATGTTCATGAGAACTCCTTTTCCTGTTTCCTTGGGAAAAAATATGGATACGCAAACGATTGCAGGATTATGCCTGCCTTGCGTAGGTGAGTTACTGCAATGATCCCCACCGTCTTTGCCGGTAAATCATTTTCAGCCTGCGATTAGTATACACGAAATTCCCGCAAAACAAAACCGGTAAACGTTTTCTGTGTTTCGTAAAAACTGTGCTATGATAATCGCAAGAAATGCAGATGCCGGCAAAAGCCGCATAATGCAATCGATATGCAAAAATCGATATACATCGACGTGTAAATATCGAGACGACCCAACGTAAGCAAACCAACCACCAACCACAACAAAGGAGACCATTATGGCAACCCGCAATCTCGTCATCAACGATCCGGTCGGCATTCACGCCCGTCCGGCCGCCATGTTCGCGCAGGCCGTCACCGCTTCCGGCCAGACCGTGACCATCGCCAAGGAAGGCGGCAACGCCGTTCCGGCCGGCTCCATCCTGTCCATCATGGGTCTGGGCATCAAGCAGGGCGACACCGTGGTCATCAACGTCGAAGGCGACAACGCCGAGGCCGTGGCCGACAACCTGGCCAACATCCTCGTCAACGCCGAGTGACGCACCGCGCATAACGCGCTGACGCACTGACGTACGAACGTTTCGACCGCCCGCCATATTCGACGGGCGGTCGTTCTATTCTTAATAGGTTCTTCGCGGCTCGAACCGGTTCATCAGACCAGACCTTTGACCGAGAAGCACACAGGGTTCAGGGCACCCTCTAGGGCATTTTGAAAAACACTTAGGGAGCCGGCAAACGCAAGCCGGACACGACGGAAAGGACAGCGCATGGCAGGCAGAACCGACAGCGGCAGCTCAATCACCAACGTCGCGGCGACGGCCGGCGTGTCCATCGCCACCGTCTCACGCGTGCTGTCCGGCAAACGCGGCAAGGACGACGATATCGCCCGCCGCGTGCGCGAAGCCGCCAAACAGCTCGGCTATTCCGTCAACTACGCGGCGAGCGCGCTGCGCAGCGACGTGACGAAAACCATCGGCCTGGTCATTCCGAGCGCCACGGAACCGTTCTCCGCGCAACTGCTCGACGAGATCGAGCCGACCATCGACACCGAATCGCAGCAACTGCTGCTGGGCATCGGAGCCACGCAGGAAGCGCAGGCGGAACGCATCGAATCGCTGGCCAACCGCCATGTGGACGGGCTGATCGTGGTGCCCGCAGCCGGCACTGACCTTGCCGGAACGCTGAACCAGTACGCGAACACGCTGCCGATCGTGCAGATCTGCGGACGGCAGACCGCGCCGCGCGTGTCCGTGGTAGGCATCGATGAAAACGCCGCGATGGAGGCGATCGTCAAACATCTGGCCGAGCAGGGCATCGCGTCCGCCGCATACATGGCCGGCAACGAGCTGTCTTTCGAATCGGCGGAACTGTTCGCCACATTCCACACGCATATGCGCACTTACGGGCTTGCCACCAACGAAAACTGGAACCAGTTCGGCGAACGTACCGTGCAGCGCGGTTTCGATTGCGCCATGCGGCTGTTCAACGGGCCGCTCGTACAGCCGGAAGCCGTGGTCTGCGCCGACGATGCGATCGCGTTCGGCGTGATGGTGGCGTTCGACGCGTTGGGAATCCGCGTGCCGGAGGACGTGCTGGTGGTCGGCTACCATGATTCCGCCATCGCGCGTACCACCATGCCCCGTCTGACGTCGGTGCGTGCGCCGTTTGAGCGTATTGTGTCGGAATGCTTGCGATTGCTGGCTTCCGGTCCTGCCGGAGGCGCGGCGGAGACGGCTGCTGCGCCAGGCGGCAGCGTGCGCGCGCCCGTGTCACTGCTTGCCCCGCAGCTTATTGTGCGGGATTCCTCGGTGTTCCGCCGGTGAATCGCGAATCGAATCGCCGGTAATTACTGGAAATTACGAAAATCACGGAATCAGCGCGCAGAACAGCGCTTCGAACACCAAAACCGGATTGCCGTTGCCATTGAGCCTGCGGCGCGCGGTGGCGATGTCCTCCAGCCGGCGCACGGCCCCCGTACGGTCGAGCCGTACCGACAATTCCGTGATGGCGGAACGGTTTTCGAGGTTGATGAGTCCCACCGCGTCCTCGGCATTGTTCTGCAGCACCGCCACGTCACGGTAGATGCTGGCGACCGAATTGAGCGCACGGTCGAGCACGTCACGCGTGAGTCTGGTAGCGCGTCGTTTGAGCTCGTCTTTTTTGGCGATCGCATTGTATGCGCCACGCAGTTTCGGGGGTATGCGGTCTTTGGGTCCGAGCCCGTTGATGCGGCGGAAATCGGCTTCCGCTTCGGACGCTTTGACGTTGACTTCCGCTTCGGCCTGCGCCTTCGCGTTGTCGATGAGGTTGCCGGCCAATAGCACGGCATCCGACGCGCGATGCAAGCCGAGCACGCCGACGATGAGCTCGTCGCGGTCCGTCATGACGCGTTCGTCCTTGGCATACAGCTCGCGATGCCGATGTGCCCCTCCGACAATCGTGCCGCACGCGCCGCGATATTCGGCTCGAAACCTTGCGATTCCAAGAATTTCGCCACCGCCTGGTTGGACGGTACGGCCAAGTTGATGATGCGCGTGCGCGAGCGGATGGTCGGCAGCACGTCTTGGGCGCTGGGCGCACACAGCAGCCAGATGGTGTGCGGGCTCGGCTCTTCGATTTCCTTCAACAGCACGTTGGTGGTGCGTTCCATCATGCGGTCGACGTCTTCGATGATGATGATGCGCCACGGCGCGGTGCCGGGCATCTGCTCGGATGTGGTGATGATGTCACGCACCTCGTCGATGCCGATGGTCACTTTGTTGGTGGCCAGCACGCTCACGTCGGGGTGGGTGCCGGCAAGCACCTGCTCGGTGGTTTTGGTCGGCTCATCGTTCAGGCCATGATCGGGGCTTTCGAGCGCGGCGGCGAACGCGCGGGCAACGTTGGAACGGCCCGATCCGGGAGGGCCGCAGATCAGCCACGACTGCGCGATGGCCTTCGGGTCGCCGCTGGCGATGGCCTTCAGCTGTTCGACACCTGCGCTTGGCCTACTATGGAGTTCCACACGCTCATGCGATACCCCCGTCAGCGGTGCTCACGGTGTCGAAATCGGCTTTGATACGCGCCCACACGTCTTCGATGGACTGGCTTGCGTCAATAACGTGGAACCGTTCCGGCTCACGTTCAGCCAAGTCGAGGAACGCGACGCGTGTGCGACGCTGGAAGTCGTTGCCGGCCGCCTCCATGCGGTCTTCGGCATGCTGCAGCCGCGCATGCGATTGCGCCGGATCCATATCCAGCAGATACGTGCGTTCCGGCAGCAGACCGTTCGTGGCCCACATGCTCAGGTTTCGGATTTCCGCGGCCGTCAGCTCGCGGCCGCCCGCCTGGTACGCCAAAGAGGAATCGAGATACCGGTCGGTGATGACCACCGCGCCGCGTTGCAGAGCGGGCAGAATCACTTCCGCGACGTGCTGCGCGCGGTCGGCGGCGAACAACAGCGCTCCGTACGCGGGGCGATGTCGGCACAATCGTTCTCATCCCCCGTATCCACGCCGTGCAACAGCATTTTGCGAATCGCCACGCCCAATGCGGTGCCGCCCGGCTCGCGCGTGACCACGCATTCGCGGCCCTGAGATTCAACATATGCGCGCAACCGTTCGACCTGCGTGGTCTTGCCCACGCCGTCAACGCCTTCAAACGAGATAAAAGTGCCCTGCATGCCTTTCACTGTACCGTGCGCCCCTGCCGTGCCCGGCCATTCGGCCCACGGCTTGGTGTCGCACGATGCCGATTGTCTTGCGGAACATCAGATCGTGCGACGTTTCGCGCGCCGCATAACGTCAGCGTGCGGGAACGACTTCAGGACGCGCGTAGCCTTCGTTGGCGGTCAGCCAGTCGACGTCAGCCTTCACGGTGGACGCGGTGGAGCCGATCTCCTTCGCTATACGCGTATTCGCCCAACCCTTGTCGGCCAGTTCACGCACCTTGGCACGGCGGTCGGCACGCGCCTGTTCGGTCGCGTTCACCTTCTTCGCGGATTTCGCTCCTTTGGCAGCGCCCTTCTTGGCTCCCTTCGCAGCCGTCTTGCGGCCACGACGCTTCGACGGCCCCTGCGCGCGCTTCTCCGCCAGCAGGCGGAACGCCTCGGCCGGTTCGATCGATTCGGGCGCATACTGCTTCGGCAGTGTACGGTTTGTCTCGCCGTCGGTGATGTACGCGCCGTAGAAGCCGTCCTTGATGGTCACGTGCTTCTGGGTTTCCGGATCGACGCCCAAGTCGCGCAACGGCGGCTTGGCCGCGCCACGTCCACGACCGCGTCCATACTTCGGCTGCGCGAACAGTTCCTTGGCCTTCTCCAAGTCGACGGTGAAGATCTCGTCTTCGGAAGCCAGCGAACGCGTGTCGGACTTGCCGTCGGCACCGGTCTTGGTCAGGTACGGGCCGTAACGGCCATTGTTGGCCATGACCGTAACCGTTTGCATTTCGCCGGTTTCGGCGTTCGCCTCATCGTAGGAGCCGACTTCGCGCGCAGGCTCAGCAGTTTCAGCGCGTCTTCCAACGTCAGCGATTCGGGACTCATCGTCTTGAACAGCGACGCCATCTTCGGACGGTCGGAAGCCGCCTTCTTACCGCCGGAACGCTTCGTCTTGCCCGCCTTGCCTGCGGCGGACTCGGCAGCGGTATCGCCGGCATCTTCCGCGCTCGGCATGACCAACGCCACGTACGGGCCGAACCGGCCATTGCGTACCTCGACGGTGCCGCCGGACACCGGGTCCTTGCCCAGTTCACGCGGCCCACCGGAATGGTTTTCAATCAGATCGTGGCCGACCTCGACGGTCAGCTCATCCGGAGCGAGCGTATCCGGCAGCGAGGCGCGCTTCGGATTGCCTTCCGCATCCAGATGCTTCATGTCCTCAAGATACGGGCCATAACGGCCGACGCGCACGTGCAGGCCATCGCCGATATCGATGGTGTTGATCTCACGCGCATCAATCTCGCCAAGCTGCGCCACCTGCTGCTGCAGGCCCTCATGCGCCTCGTCGGCGGACTGGGCCGCGCCATCGCCGGAACCGAAGTAGAAGCGGGTCAGCCACGCCTTGCCGGTCTCATGGCCACCGGCAATCTGGTCGAGGCCGGTTTCCATATCGGCGGTGAACTCGTAATCCACATACTTCGGGAACTTCGTTTCAAGCAGTTTGGTGACGGAGAACGCCAGCCAGGACGGGATCAGCGCACGGCCACGCTCGTACACGTACCCGCGGTCGATGATTGTGGAGATGATGCTCGCATACGTGGACGGACGGCCGATTTCCTTCTGTTCCAACGTTTTGACGAGCGACGCTTCGGTGTAGCGCGCCGGCGGCTGGGTCTCGTGGCCGTCCGCGGCAACGTCCACGGCGGCAAGCTCGTCGCCCGGCTGCATCGGCGGCAGGGAAACGTTGTCATCGGTTTTCTTCGAAGCCTTCGCAGACTTTTCGGCCTTATCGCCAATCTTCACGCCCGCCGCCTCGGCGCTCTTCTTCGCGTCGGCAACGCTACGGCGGCCCTCGCCGGTGGCCTTCATGAACCGGGGAATTCGATGACGGTACCGGACGCCTGGAACATGGCCTCGCCGTCGGATTCGGTCGGCGCGGACAGACGCACGGTGGCGGTGGAACCGGTCGCATCGGCCATCTGGCAGGCCAGCGTGCGCTGCCAGATCAGGGTGTACAGCTTGAGCTGGTCGGCCGGCACTTTGGTGGCGATTTCAGCCGGATCGCGGAAATGCGCGCCCGCCGGTCGGATACATTCGTGGGCTTCCTGCGCGCCCGCCGTCTTCGTGGCGTACTGCTTGGGCGCATCGGACAAGTACTTTTCGCCGAAGTGCCGCGACACCGCTTCACGGGCGGCCGCGATCGCCTCCTGCGACAGCGTCACCGAATCGGTACGCATATACGTGATGAAACCGTTTTCGTACAGCCCCTGCGCGGCACGCATGGTCTGGCGCGAGCTCATGCCAAGGCGATTGCCGGCCGTCTGCTGCAGCGTGGACGTGGTGAACGGCGGCACCGGACGGCGACGGTACGGCTTGGTCTCCATCGATGCGACGGTGAACGTCGCATATTCCAGCGATCGCGCGATCGCATTCGCGTGCGTTTCGTCCAGCTGTACGACGTTGTCTTTGACGCCGGCGGCGGTCAGCTGGCCATCATCGCCGAAATCCTTGGAACCGGCCAAACGACGGCCGCCAAGCGACACCATGCGAGAATCGAATGCGACATTGTTGCCGTCGCGTCGGGCGCTTCCAGCGTGGCGGTGACATCCCAATAAGGGGCACGCACGAACGCCATGCGCTCACGCTCACGTTCCACGATCAGACGGGTGGCCACGGACTGCACGCGGCCCGCGGACAGGCCCGGACCGACCTTGCGCCACAGCACCGGGGACAGCTCATAGCCGTACAGACGGTCCAGAATACGACGGGTTTCCTGGGCGTCCACCATGGCGGCGTCCACATCACGCGTGTTGTTCAGCGACGCCTTGATCGCTTCCGGCGTGATCTCGTGGAACACCATGCGCTTGACGGGCACCTTCGGCTTCAGCGTCTGCACAAGATGCCATGCGATCGCCTCACCTTCGCGATCCTCATCAGTGGCGAGGTAGAGGGTGTCTGCCTTCTTCAGCGCGCTTTCAGGTCGGCAACGGTTTTCTTCTTGTTGCCGTCCACGATGTAATACGGCTTGAACCCGTCTTCGATATCCACGCCGAACTTGCCGTACTTGGCTTTCTCGGCCGCCGGCACCTGGCTGGGCTGGGCAAGGTCGCGGATATGACCGACCGATGCCATGACCGTGTATCCGGAGCCCAAGTATCCGCCAATCTTCTTCGCCTTGGTAGGAGACTCCACAATAACGAGCTTGCTGCCGGTAGCCATAGCCACTCCTTATTACTAGTGTTTGCAACGCAATAATACTCACTGAATACGGAGAAATGGCAAACCGCCCGTGTGGCGCATGGACGGCAGCATGCCCGGAACCGGCTGTTTTCAGCGCTTCGGCGGTGCGGGCGGCGCTCCCACCAAACCCAGTTTCGTCAACGGCGAGGCGGTCAGCTGACGCATGGCGAGCGTTATGCCAAGCACCAGCGCGGAAACGGCGGCCGTCAGCAGCGCCGTGGAAACGTACGCGCCGGCATTCGTCCATTCGGCGCTCATGGCGAGTCCCGGCTGAATCTGCCAGATGATATACGCGCCGTACAGGATGCCCAATACGCCAATCGTCAGCATCACACTGCCGACGATCTGCACGCTTGCCGACGAGACGCGCGTGCCCGGCTCATCCATGCTGCTGGCGAACGTGGTGGCAAGCGCCAGCAACGCCAGTCCGCCGACGATCAGCAGCGCCATAATCACGTCGGTCGGACGATGCCATTGCGCCGCGATCACCGACAATCCGACCAGCACCGTATACGCCCAGCCAATCACCGCCACCAGCGCACGCAGCACGCGCGGTACGGCGCACAGCAGCATCACGCTTGCCGCAGCGGCAAGGATGACATGTCCGGAAGGCGCGGAATTATTAGGATTCGATTCCAAATTAATAAGATACGGGCGTGGCAGCAGCGGCTTCAACAGTTCGGCCGCGGCGAAACACAGGCCTCCGAATACAGCGAGCTGCGCGATCGACAGCCACCGTTTGCGCACGATCAGCACGCAAACGCGATTGCCCCATGATGACGCTGACGGTGATGACCACTGCGGAAATGGCGAAGACGTGCACGACCGGCGCCAGCCAACCCGGCAACGCGGCATCGAATTTCGACCAGACGATATCCTCATAGCTTTGGCCGTCCATGGTACGCACGCCAAGCCACCAGACGCCGGCGGAAGCGGCAAGCATCAGCAGACCGAACACCACGCACAGCACGATGCTGGACACGCGCGGATGGCGGGTCAGCGGATCCGCCTGAGCCAAGCCTTTGTTGACATCCTGCGGAGAAAGCACCGCCTCGACTTCGCGCATATCAGGGAACGACAACGATTCCAACGGTTCCGCAGGCGTTGCTGCCGTGGGCTGCTGAAGCATGTTCACAGGCTGCTGTGGATCTCGGACAAGTGGCTTGAATTCGTTGGTCATAGTCACCGAGAATACGGCATCGCCCCTACTGTGGGGAACGAATCGGAGAAGATATAGAAAAACCTCCACGCACCCGGAAGAGGCCACTTACCCTTGCTGCATTCCTGCCCTGGGGGAGTTGGGTGACATACCGCCACGCGGAGGCTCTTGCCATATTACACCATGCCCGGACCTCGCCGCACCGACTAGACGCACGGGTACACTTGAGAAGGAATCGCACGCCACCCCTGTGCGTTTGCGTGGCTGCGATAAGCATCGATAACGTTTGGAAGGTTGTTTTCTTATGACTGATGCGGTGGAGTATCCCGATCTGGTGGTCGTGGGCGCGGGCCTGTTCGGCCTGACCGTGGCCCAGCAGGCCGTCGAGCACCTGGGCGTGAGGGTCGAGATCATCGACGTGCGCGACCACATCGGCGGCAACGCGTACAGCTACATGGACGAGGAGACCGGCGCGGAGATCCACAAGTACGGCGCGCACCTGTTCCACACGTCCAACAAGAGGGTCTGGGACTATGTGAACCGTTTCACAAGCTTCACGGACTACGTGCACCGCGTGTACGCCACGCACGACGGCGAGGTGTATCCCCTGCCGATCAACCTCGGGACCATCAACCAGTTCTTCCACGCGCACTACACGCCGGCCGAGGCGAAGGCCCTGGTCGAGAGCCAGGCCGGCGAATTGGCGGGCACGGATCCGCAGAACCTCAACGACAAGGGCATTTCGCTGATCGGCCGTCCGCTGTACGAGGCGTTCATCAAGAACTACACGGGCAAGCAGTGGCAGACCGATCCGAAGGACCTGCCCGCGGGCATCATCAACCGCCTGCCGGTGCGCTTCAACTACGACAACCGGTATTTCAGGGACACGTGGGAGGGCCTGCCCACGGACGGGTACACCGCCTGGATGGAGCGCATGATCGACGATCCGCGCATCCACGTGACCCTCAGGACCGACTTCTTCGACGAGTCCCAGCCGTACAACAGGAAGGCGTTGGCCGCGGCGGGCGTGCCGGTGGTGTACACGGGTCCGGTGGACCGCTACTTCGACTACTCGCTCGGCGAGCTGAAGTGGCGCACGGTGGACTTCAGGGAGGTGCGTTACGACGAGGGCGACCATTTCGGCTGCCCGGTGATGAACTTCTCCGACGCGGGCGTGCCGTACACGCGCGCGATCGAGTTCAAGAACTTCAACCCGGAGCGCAGGCTTCGCAGAACCCGGACAAAACGGTGGTGTGGGAGGAGTACAGCCGTTTCGCCGAGCGTGGCGACGAGCCGTACTATCCGATCAACACGGAGGCCGACAAGGCGTTGTACGCGAGGTACGAGGAGCTCGCGAAGGCCGAGCCGAGGACCGTGTTCGGCGGCCGTTTGGGCACGTACAAGTACTACGACATGCACAACGTGATCGACACCGCGTTGACGCGTACGAGCAGCAGGTCGAACCACTCCTCAAAAAGTGACGCGATATACATTGCGCAATATATGATTCCCGTTCACGCTGCGACGGCGCACGACCATTGGCCGCCACCGCCGCAGCGTTTCCGGGACAACAAAAATCCCTATGGCATTACCCCAGGCCATAGGGATTTTCATTATATGCTGATTCTGCCTACGAATCAGCCGAGTGGGTCGAGGCCTACGAGATGGGTTGTCATTGCCATCGCAAGTCTGCCGTCAGCAACGCACGCTATGCGCGCCACACATCCTTGCCGGCGGCCTTCGCGGCCGCCACATCGGCGTCAAGCTGCTCTTCGGTACCTTCGACATCGCCCTTGATGAATTCCTCCACCAAGCGGCGAGCCTCGCCATCCTCGTGCTGCACAGCCGGGGACTTCATGAAGTAGGAGCTCGGAGCCAGCACCGGACCGGCCAGATGGCGGTCGAGCGCAATCTTGGCCGCACGCACGGCGTCGATCACAATACCGGCGGAATTCGGGGAATCCCACACCTCGAGCTTGTATTCGAGGTTCAGCGGCACATCGCCGAACGTGGTGCCCTCAAGACGCACGAAGCGAACTTGCGGTCGTCAAGCCAAGCCACGTATCGGACGGGCCGATATGCACGTTGTGCGGATCCATCTCGTGCGGCACCACGGAAGTGACGGCGCGGGTCTTGGAGATCTTCTTGGATTCCAGGCGGGAACGCTGCAGCATGTTCATGAAGTCCATGTTGCCGCCGACGTTAAGCTGGTACGTACGATCCAGACGCACGCCGCGATCCTCGAACAGACGGGCCAGCACGCGGTGCGTGATGGTGGCGCCGACCTGCGACTTGATATCGTCGCCGACGATCGGCACACCAGCGTCACGGAACTTCTGCGCCCACTCCGGATCGGAGGCGATGAACACCGGCAGGCAGTTCACGAACGCGCAGCCAGCTCCATAGCGGCCTGAGCGTAAGCCTTGTCCGCCTTCTCGGAACCAACCGGCAGGTAGGAAACCAGCACGTCGACCTTCTTGTCACGCAGCACCTGGGCCACGTCCACCGGTTCGGCGTCCGACTCTTCGATCATCTGACGGTAGTACTCGCCCAAACCGTCGTTGGTCGGGCCACGCAGCACCTCCACGCCCAGATTCGGCACGTCCGCGAACTTGATGGTGTTGTTCTGAGAAGCGCCAATCGCCTCGGACAGGTCCTTGCCCACCTTCAGCGCATCCACGTCGAACGCGGTGACGAATTCGATGTCACGCACGCGGTAGCCACCGAAATTGTTGTGCATCAGCCGGGAATCTTATCCTCGTCCTTGGTGTCCTTGTAATACTCAACGCCCTGCACCAGCGACGAGGCGCAATTGCCCACGCCGGCGATAGCCACTCGAATGCTCATCTGAAAACGACTCCTCTGTTATGCGTTTCGCAGGTATACCAATCCCCAAGCATACCCACAAACCGCATTGCAAACTGAAAAATCACTGAAAAACGGCCATATTACGGCAGTCGTCAACAGATTGTCGATTTGTAAAAAAGCTGCGCAAAAACATGTTTTTCCAGTCGGACAGCACCATCTACACCCTTGTTTTTCAGGTCGTTCGGCTACGGTGGAAACCATGGTTTCACGAACACGAAGTGTCAGCTCACGCTCAAAAAGCGCCCGCAGCGGCAGCGCAACGTCCACGACGCCACGGGTGGGCACCACCTACGGGGTCCATGGAGAAGTGCTGAGCAAGCCGCCCCAGGGGCCGAAGCACACTTCGCATCGCGCACCCAAAAAGACCAGAAAACACAAGCATCTCGTGCTCAAATGGGTGCTCGGCATCTTCGCGGCGCTCATCGCGGCAGGTATCGGCCTGTTCGCCTACATGTACATCACCACGGAAATCCCGCAGCCGGAAAAGTTCGCGCTGGCCGAAAAGACGACCGTGTATTACAACGACGGCACCACGCCGATCGGCAGCTATGCGGAGCAGAATCGCGAAATCATCAGCTGCGCAGACCTGCCCGACTACGTCGGCAACGCGATTGTGGCTTCGGAAGACCGCTCCTTCTATACCAATAAGGGCATCGATCCGATCGGCATCGCACGCGCGTTCTACAACAACCTGACCACCGGTAGCAGGCAGGGCGGTTCCACCATCACCCAGCAGTATGCGGAACGCTATTATCTGGGCGAAACCACCTCGTACGTGGGCAAACTGCGTGAGGCGTTCCTGGCGGTCAAAATCGCCCAAGCACAGGACAAGAGCCAGGTGTTGTGCAACTACATGAACACCATCTATCTCGGCCGTGGCGCATACGGCATCCAGCAGCGGCCAAAGCGTACTTCGGCAAGGACGCGAAGGATCTGACGCTCTCCGAAGCGGCCATGCTTGCCGGCATCATTCCCGCGCCGAGCGTATGGACCCCCGACGTGAATCCCAAGCAAGCTGAAAAACGTTACAAGCGCGTGCTGAACATCATGGACGAAGACGGCTACATCACGCCGGACGAGAAGAAAGCCGCGAAATTCCCGCAAACCATCGAAATCCAACAGAACAACCAGATGTCCGGACCGAACGGATACCTGCTGACGATGGTGCAGAACGAACTCGTCAACACCAAGGCGTTCAGCAAGCAGGACCTGGAAACCGGCGGCTACAAAATCGTCACCACCATTGACAAATCGAAGCAGGACCTGATGTTCTCCACCATCAGCCCCTCCCAAAACGGCATGCAAGGCATCGTGCCCGACGGCATGCAGTTCGGCGCGCTGTCGGTGAACCCCAAGGACGGTTCCATCATCTCGCTGTACGCAGGAGACGACTACCTGACCAAGCAGCTCAACAACGTCACCCAGGCAACGTACGAAGTCGGCTCCACCATGAAGCCGTTCGCATTGCTGGCCGCCGTCAACGAAGGCGTCAGCCTCAACACGTACTTCAACGGCAACTCGTACCGGACGTTCCCGGGCATCACCGAAACGGTGAGCAACTACGGCGGCGAGAATCTGGGATACGTGAACCTGTACACGGCGACGGAACAATCCTCGAACACCGTGTACATGGATCTGCAAACCAAGCTCGGCGCGCAGAAAATCGCCGAAACCGCACGGCAGGCCGGCGTTGACGATTCGTCTTTGGATGGTTCCAACCCGTTCACCGTGCTCGGCAACAACGGCCTGACCCTCAAGGACATGACGCAGGGATACGCCACACTGGCCAACCAAGCAACAAGCCGACGCTGCATATCGTTGCCCAAGTGCAGACGGCGAACGGCACCGACCTGTACAACGCGCCGACCTCGGCGGAGCAGACGTTCGAAGCGAACAACGCGAATCTCGTGACGAAGGCGCTTACCGGCGTGGTCCAGCGAGGCACCGCCACCGAGGCGCGTGCCACTGGGCACACCATTGCCGGCAAGTCAGGCACCGCAAACGATTCCAACGCAGCGAGCTTCATCGGCTACACGCCGTCCATGCTGACTTCTGTGGCGATGTGGTATCCGGACGCCAACGGCAATCCGCAGCAGATCCCTTCGTTCGGCCGATGGACCGGCGGCAGCGACTACCCCGTGCATCTGTTCACCGAATACATGAAGCAGGCACTGGCCGATACGCCGAACGAAACGTTCCCCGACGCCACCGATAACGGCAAGGTCGGCGGACCGGACGGTACGTGGGGCACCGGCGCGCAGAAGACCTGGACTAGAAAGCAGCAGACCACCGTGACTCCGCGCACCGAGGAGAACACCCAACAGACCACGCCGAATCAGACCGAGGAAACGCAGAATACCGGTCAGGGCGGTGGCGACGGCGGTAATAGTGGCGGTATCCCCGCTAACGGCGACGGTAACCACACCAACGGTGGCAATGGCGGAGGAACCAGTAGCGATAATTCCGGTAATAACGGCGCCAATGGCGATACATCGCAGCAATAGCAGTCGCTGACTGCGATTGCCGTCGCGGTCAGCGAACACGCAAAGGGGACTTCCCGGTTATTCCGGGAAGCCCCCTTGGTTTTGCGCGTGCACACGCGGGCGCACGGTCGTCAACGTCGTTCGTCAGAATGCATGCACATACCGGGCGAGACGGTCGTATTCGGCGCGCGTCAGCGAGGCGACGCCACCGTGCTTCGTATGCGCGGTGAGGAAGTAATCGTCCGCCTGCAACGGCACCCAGCCTGATCGAGATCGCGGCTGACCATCGGACGGTATCCGATCGACGGAATCACGTCCACGAACAAGTACCATTCGTCGTCCGGTCCACCGTTGTTGTGGTGGTTGGCGAACACCGCAGGACCTTCCACGCCGCCGGGGTTGCCGTCCGGCACGTAGCCTGCGCCAATCCGGTCCTGCACCTTGGTCCAGGTCGTTCCCGGCTCCCACCAGCGCTTCGCGTCGGTGCGTCCATCCAGATGCCGGTGCCATGCGCGTTGTCCTTGGTGATGCGGTACGTGCGTACACTGCCGTCCGGCAGCGGACGTTGGATCATCGTGGTGTCGATGGCGTCGCGTGGTTGTCGATGAATACGCCGCCATATTCGAATGTGTCCTGCGTGAAATCGGTGGTGGCGCCCCACAGCACGGTGCAGTAGACGTTCTTGTCGTCGTGAGCCTTGTCCGCATCATTGAACACGGTGCTGGACCAATACATGACGAATGCGCCGCGCCCACCGTGATGGCCTTGCGGATAATAGTCCGGCACCCAGAGGCATTCGCATGCCCAGGCCATACCAAGCTCCAGATGGGAGCCGTCCGGCTTGCGGGACACGTCGAGCATGCGCGGCTCGCTCCAATGGAGCAGATCGTCGGATTCCCAGATGATGAGATTCGTGCTGGCGTGGTGGCTCCACTCGTACCAGCCGCCGCCGTCGCCTCCGAACACACGCAGATCGGTGGCGATGATATACCACGTGCCGGTGTCGGGATTGCGGATGATATGCGGATCGCGCACGCCTGTGGTACCGAGATGCGAAGCCAGCACAGGCTTTCCATCGTTGAGCGGCACCCAACGGTGCGGATTGTCTCCATCGGATATATCCATGTAAATCTTCTCGGCGTAGCCGTCCGGATCCTCGATGAAGTGGACGAGCAGATAACCGTAGTCGTCGGTTGTGTCGGTCATGGTCCCACCTTGTGGTTGTGAATGAATGAATTGGATAAGTGAATTGCGTGTTCGATAACGTACCGCGTCAACATGCGCGGATACGAAGAAAGCCGCCGCCACGAGAGCGACAGCTTTCTTCGGGAAGGAGGATTAGCCTGATGCGTGCGGGCCCATGTGCGGATCACATCCTGCTGCGCCGCGATGGCCTTGTTGCGGGCCAGATAGATGACCAAGGTGATGGAATACAGTGCAAGGCCGATGAGGTCCATCGTGCCCAGGGAGAAGACCACCACGATTGCCAGCCAGATGATCACCCACCGGCTGGTGGTGCCGGGAGCGAGACACCGCATGGACATGATGAAGCTGACGATGCCGATAATCAGCACCAGCAGCGCGTAGATGCCCACCACCGTCGAGGCGTTGTCCACCGCGGAATAGTCCGTTTTCAGCAAACCGTTATGTTCCAGCAGATCGTAGGCTTGGCCTTTGAACCAGCTGGTGAACATGAACAGTGTGATGGACGCCATGATCACGTTGTAGGCGGCGGCGATGGTCATCAGCACTCGTTCCGCCTTGCGAGCCAATGGTGCCGGCGGCTGCATGGTGTTGCCTTGCGGATTCATATCGGTCCTTTCCGTGGTGTGGCCTCATCCGATGTGCGATGCGCAGCTCGGGAAAGATAAAATCACAGGCCCGTCCGTTTGGGGACGGACCTGTGCATTATCTCACTCGGCCGGTATCAGCCTTGAGGCCGGAGGTGATGTTCAGGGACTGCAGGAAGTACTTCTGCGCGAACAGGAACAGCAGCAGGGTCGGGATGATGGCCATGCAGGTGGCCGCCATCAGGGAGCCCATCTGGTTGTACTGGCCCATCTGGTTGCTCAGCAGCTGCAGACCAGCGGTGACCGGCATCTTGTTGATGTCGTTGAACACCAAGGTCGGCCACAGGAAGTCGTTCCAAGCGCCGGTGAAGCTGAACAGGAAGATGACGATCAGAATCGGGCGGATGGCCGGCAGCATGATGCGGGTGAAGATCTGGAAATCAGTGGCGCCGTCGATTTCGGCCGCCTCGTCCAGTTCCTTCGGGATGCCCTTCATGAAGTTGCGCACCAGGAAGATGTTCGCCACGTTGCCAGCCAGGGATGATGCAGGCCCAGTAGGTGTTGACCCAGCCGAGGGAGGCGATGATGCGGTACTGCGGGATCATGTTGACCACGGCAGGGAACATCGAGATGAGCAGCAGGACGAAGAACAGCGTATCGCGGTACTTGAAGTTCAGACGGGAATAGCCGAAGCCTGCGAGCGCGACGATGCACACGGACAGCACTGCGAACACGGTCGAGATAATCAGCGAGTTGCCCAGCCAGTTCAGGACCGGGTAGCTGGCGGATGCTCGATCAGCGTCATGTAGTTGTCAAGCACCCACTTCGCGGGCAGGAAGTTGAACGCGTTGGAGGTGAATTCGGCCACCGACTTGAACGAAGTCGTCACGGTGTAGATCACCGGAAGCAGCCAGACGACTGCCAGCACGACGAGCACCACATAGACGGCGATCAGCGACGGGGAGACCTTTTGGTTTTGTTTCAGGAATTGCCGCGCTTGCGACATTGACTGTGGTTGCAGCGGACATCTTCAGTCCTCCTTATTCATGAAGATCAGCTGGATTGCGGCGATGGCCATCAGGATGATGCCCAGCAGCAATGCCATTGCGGAAGCCATGCCGGCGGCCGCAGGGCCGGCGGGGAACGCGAGGTTCCTGATATCCATCAGCAGCACCTGGGTCTGGTAGTTCGGTCCGCCGTTGGTCAGCATGACCGGCTGGCCCCACACGTTGAAGGCGCCCGTGGTGGTCATGATGGTGGTGTAGAACAACGGCAGCTTGATTTCCGGCAGGGTGATGGAGAAGAAGATCCTGACCGGACCGGCTCCGTCGACCTTCGCGGCTTCGTAGAGGCTCTCGTCCACGCCGGAGAGCGCGGAACGGTAGATGACGAGGTTGCCGCCGATACCGGCCCACAGCACGAGTACGAAGATGGTGATCCATGCGTACGGGTTCTTGCCGAGCCAGTTGATGTCGGTGTGGAAGGTGGTGTTCAGCAGACCGAACTGGGAGTTGAAGACCATACGCCAGACCAGTGCACCGGCGGCGATGGAGATCAGACCTGGGATGTAGAAGATCGCCTGGAACAGACCAGCGCCCTTGAGTCCCTTCTTGCTGAGCGCCACGGCGAGCAGCAGCGGCACGATGCTGGTCAGCGGCACGCTGACCAGCACGAAGAGCAGAGTGTGGCCGAGATCACGCCAGAAGATCGAGTAGAAATAGGTGCTGGGGTCGAAGATCTTCACGAAGTTCTGCAGGCCGACGAACTTCGGCGCACCGACCATGTTCCAGCGGGTGAACGCCAGTCCAATGCCGAAGATAATCGGGATGATGCCGAAGACGGCGAAGATGATGAAGTGCGGAGCGATGTACGGCAGCGCGTGCCAGATGGAGTTCTTGCGCTTCATGGATGATTTTGCGGATCCGATCGTAGATGTCTTGCTCATCACGATTCCTCCTGAATCTCGATTTGGCCCTGGGCCATGAGGTCGAGGGTCTTCAGACCTTCTTCAAGACCAACATTGCCGTAGACGATGTCGTTGTATGTGCCCCAACCAGCGGTCGCATAGCCTCCGTAGAGGTAGTTGGAGGTCTTGATGTAGTCGCGTTCCTTCTTGCTGTTGGTGAAGGACGCCTGGATCAGCTTCTGGTACTCCGGGTTGTTCAGATCGCGGTATGCCGGCGAGATGGAACCGACCTCAGACCAATCCATCCAGTGCTCGTACACGTACTTGACGAAGTCGGCGGCGGCTGCGGATTTCGCCGCGGAGCGGTGCGGATCCTTCAACTGCATCCAGTTGCACTGGTAGAAGAAGTTCACCGGATTGTCGGCGCTGTACTGCAGGGTGTTGGCTTCCGCGATCTTGTCGGCGCCCAAGGTGTTGGACATATTGCCCTGCGCCCACGTGCCAAGCTGCGCGAACACGGCCTTGCCGGAACCGAACGCCTGCTCGCCGTCGACGTCCATCGGGGCGATCACACCGGCGTCGTACGCTTCCTTGAGCTTCTCCATGGCTTGCGCCACACGTCCTTGGTCAGGTCGTCCATATCGTTCTCAAGCGTGCCGCCCGCGCCGTACAGCAGGGACATGAAGGCCCACGCAGATTGCCGTAAGTCAGCGCGTAGGTGCCCTTGGGTAGCTTGCCCTTGAGGTCCTTGATCTCGTCGATGGTGACGAACCCGTCGTCGAGGATGTACTGCAGGTTGTACTTCTTGACCAGGTCCTTGTTGTAGTAGATGGCCATCTGGTACAGATACAGCGGAATGCCGTAGGCTTGCCATTGACGGTGACGCCCTTCCAAGTGGCGGGCAGGAAGCTGCTCTCCTTGAGGTCCGGGGCGACCTTCTGCCAATCGTCCATGGTGTCGAGCAGACCTTGGGACTGCAGAACGGCGGTCTGGAACTGGTCGCCGATGATGATGTCGGGGATGTTCTTGCCGGTCTGCATCACGGAATAGATCTTCGTGGTCAGATCGCCGCCGTTCATCGGCTGGAAAACGACCTTGTAATCGCTCTGGGCGTTGTATTCCTTGACGATGCGCTGCATTGCAGGACCGTCATCGCCCACCAGATTGTTCCAGAAGTAAATGGTCTTGCTTTCACCCGAAGAGGCACCACAGCCTCCGGCGGCAAGCACAAGTCCAAGTGACGCACACACGGCTACGGCAGCCTTGGCAAAGCGCCGCAACCCGGTAAGATGCCTGGATGCAGACATTGTTTCCTTCCTTTTCCTCAACGGACCATCGCTGGACCGCTCCTCGTTGCAATCCGAATGGGAAGAATCCTTTTCGATTGAGCCTCCCTGCTCATTTGCAACGTTGTAATTTTGATTATACAGCTATTTTCATCGTTGTACAAACGGTAACACGCCGACGACAACAGCCAGCTTTATGGATGGGGTTATAGACGGGGTGACCCCTCCGGCCACGCCCCTCAGTGGCCTACGGCCGGAGTTCCCGCAAGCGGGCCACCATCAGCGGGCAACACGTCCGCGGTAGTGGGGGTCCACAGATTATCAGGTTCCGGCACGCCGAAATCCGGACCGTCGGCGGTCCACTTGACCACACCGACGCGCGCGTGGCGATTCGGGTCGAACAGCGGATCGCCCTTAATTTCCGTGTAGTTGCGGCAGTGGTAAATCATCAGGTCCTCGGTGCCGTCCTCGGACTTGGTGAATGAATTGTGGCCCGGACCATACTGACCGTTCTCGGCGCAGGTCTTAAACACCGGCACCGGCTCTTAGTCCAGGAGGCCTTGTCCAGCAGATCGCTGCCGCGCTCGGCGGTCAACAGCCCCACGGCGTACGGAACTCCAGTGCCGGAGGCGGAATACGTGATGTAGATCTTGTTCTCATGGAACAGGAAGGCCGGTCCTTCGTTGACCAGGAAGTCGATGCATTCCCAGTCGTATTCCGGCTTGGTCAGCATGACGGGCTCGCTGCCCAGCGTCCACGGATTGGCCATCTTGGCGATATACAGATTGGAGTTGCCTTCGATGGCGGGATCCTTCTGCGCCCATACCAAGTACTGCACGCCATCGATCACCTCGGTGGTGGCGTCAAGTGCGAAGGAGTCGATCGGGGTGATGATCTGGCCCTTCTCCACCCAGTTGTCGGAAGTTGGATCGTCGTCGGTGTTCTCCAGCACGAACATGCGGTGCGTCGGCAGGCCGGATGCTTCGAAATCCGTTGCGGCGCCTGCGAAGTAGATATACCATGCGCCATTGATGCGGTGTAGTTCGGGGGCCCAGATGTAGATGCTTGCCGGGCCGGATTCGTGCTTGCGCCACACCACCGTCTCCGGAGCCTTCTGCAGATCGTTGATGCTCGACGCGTGCCGGATGGCGATGCAGTTGTATTCCGGATCGGAGGCGGTGAAATAATACTCGCCGTCAACCTTGAGCACCCAGGGGTCTGCGCGCTGAAGCACGATCGGATTGTTGTAAACAACCATGTTTAGTCCTTCCCAATCCGTTGTTCCAGTATTTACAACGTTGAATATATCATTCTTACATCGTTGTAACAACTTGGGCGCGTCATTGTCAGAAGATGCTTGGATGCGGTGCCGCCGCCGGGCATGGGCGTCCATCGTTTGCGCCATTCATGCCAATGTCGGTGTCGCCCGTCGGTCATGGGTGCTCGACACACTCAAGCCGTTCGGCCAAGCTTACGGTCGAGCGCCCATGCCCGGCGGCGGCACCTTTGGGGAAGAGCCAACCGATGGGTACGGCAACGAGGGCCGGACGGAAAGTATCCCGGTACGCCAGGAAATTTGCCGCAGGCAGACGAACGCTTAGAGAACGAGGGAATCGGCGGGGAGTTTGGTGGATTGGCGCACGACCAGCGATGATGTGACCTTGCGGAAGACCTTCTCCCCCGGCCTGTCGGCATTCGGGTCACGGCCGTCGATGCGCTCCTTGAGCACTTTCACCGACAGACGGGCTACCGCTTCAAGTCCCGGCGCGATCGACGTCAGCGCCGGCGACAGGTACTGTGAATCGTCGGAATTGTCGAAACCAACCACGGAGATGTCGTCGGGAATGTGCAAGCCGTGCATCTGAATCGCGTGCATCACGCCGGAAGCCAGCATGTCGTTCAGCGCGACGACGCCATCGACTTTGACGCCGGAATCCAGCAACGCGTTCATGGCCCTCACACCATCGCTACGATGCCACATGCCCGATTCGACGACCAGCCGATCGTCGAATTCGACGCCGGCCTCCTCCAGCGCCTCAAGATACCCTTGGTAGCGCAGTGCGGCGGAACCGACTTTCTCCCCCGGATGAACGCCGACCACGGCCACGCGGCGGCAACCGGTCGTCAGCAGATACTGCGTGGCCCGCTTCGCGCCTTCCACGTTCTCGGTGGCGATGTGATCCACCTGGTCGGTGAAGATGCGTTCGCCAACCAGCACAAGCGGATAATCGACCTTCAGCCGCTCGACGTCATCCTGTCCAAGCTCCAATGGGCTGTAGATCAGGCCGTCGATCATCGTCTGCTGGGACCCGTGCAGCGCTTCCAACTCGCCATCGCGCGAATATTGCGTCGGCTCCACGATCACGCGCAGACCGACTTCTTCGCTTCTTCGATGACCAGCGATGACAGCTGCGCGAAATACGGCATCTGCAGATCGGGAATGGCCAAGCCGATGATGCCGGTCTGCCCTCGGCGCAGGTTGCGTGCCGACACGTTCACCGTGTATCCCAGTTCCGCGATGGCTTTGTTGACCTTGTCGCGCGTGGCCTGCGAGACGAATTCGTAGTCGTTGACCACGTTGGAGACGGTTTTGATCGACACACCGGCCGCCTTGGCCACCTCACGCATGGTCACGACATGCTCGCCGTTTCCCCCCGTTCGCTTCGGCATATATACCCCTTTTGTCATTCAGCGGACTCAGTCGGCATCGAAGAAGCCAACCTCCATCGTTACACCAGCATAGTCGGGGTCAAGCTCCTCCGCCGTTTGCATATCCAGAATGGGCATGCCTCCTTGGACCAATGCACGCGGCGCACTTGGGCGTCGCGGCCACCATAGCGGCCGTGCTCGTATTCGGCGTTGTGGAACACGTAGATGAGGTTGCCGTCCTCGTCATGCGACCACATGCCGTGGCCGGTGCCGAGCTGCCAACGCCCGTTGTACATGCCGGACTTCTGCAGCGGATAATCGAGCTTCGTCCATACGCTGGCGTCGGTGAGATCGGCTCCCTGTCCGGCCGGGGCGGTGACCAGGCCGGTCGTGTAGTCGATGCCGACCAGCGAGCCCGAGTAGATCAGGAAAATCGTTCCGTCATGCACGATGGCGTTCGGTCCTTCGGCGATCATGTTGTCCCATGCGAATTCCGGCACGACGATCTGCTTCGGCTTGCTGGTGAGCCTCGCCGGACGAGCCGGGTCAAAGCTGGCGATCCAGATGCTGCCGACCTGCTGCCATGCGTAGTACCAGCGGCCCGAATCGCACAGCACGGTCATGTCAAGCGAAATGCGCTGGATTGGATTGAGCGTCTCGCCATCCGGGTCGAGGATAGGCTCGGGCACCGTCCAGTTCTCCGGCTCGCGCGGATCGAAATCCGTGCCGTCGGAATGCTGCTTGAGCTGCATGATGTGGCAGCTGCCGGTCCACATGTCCGGTTTGCCGCACGATCGTTGGGGGTGCCGTCGGGATTGACGCGCGGCCCATCGAAGCAGGGCATGAACAGGACCGACAGCTTGCCGCCGATCACATGCAGTTCCGGCGCCCAGAAGCAGCCGGTCATCGGACGATCTTCGCTATTGAGATCGCCGCATGCGAGCAGATCGATCTCCCTGGCCCGTCCACCCGCGGCGTCGGAAAGCGCTTCGATGGAGTCGGCGATGCGCAGCGGCATATGGTTCTGCCGTCGTTCGGGTCCACGCAATTGCCGTCGGTGTCATCGGTGGCGATGAACATGAACATCGGCTTGCCATTGAAATCCCACGCGAACACCGACGGGTCGGCACGCTCCACCGCGAACGGCACCGGATAGACGCTCTGGCGGATCACACCTTCGACGGTACGGGTCTGGCCGGCCTTGAACGTTCCCTCGGAGGCCTCCTGGCCGATGGCCTCAAGCTGGGCCATGTTCCAATCCACTGCGCGCGTGGCCTGCGAACCGTCGCTGTATGACAGTTCCGCACGGGTTGCGGCCAAGGCCAGAACCGCATTCCGGGCATCCTCACCATGCAGGCCCGCATCGATTCGCTGGGCGGGCACGGACGTTCCGGTATTGCGGATGCGGCCGAAGCGCTCGATCAGGCGCTCGGCCTCCGGCTCACTGATGGCGATGCTGTTGCCGACGACGGCGTTCGGAATGCCGCAATCCCCGGTCTGACGCAACGGCTGCGACGACGCCGATTCCACGACATCAAGCGGCCTGCCCGAACCGGCGGCGGCTACGATATCGGCCGTCCGCGCGGTGCGTGCCTTGCCATCGTCACCGGTCCAGGAGACGACGTAGCACGCGTCCGCGGCGTCGAAAGAGACGGACGGGCGATTGACCCCACCGGCGGTGCGCAACAGCACCAGCCCCCGCTGGTCGAACGCCGTCAGATCATCGCTGATGGCGAGCAGGAATGCCGACCGTTCGGAACCGTCCGGTTCACCGCCGCGGGCGGTACGGGTCGCGGCGATGGGCGAATCGTCCGTCCGCGAGACGGAACAGGAACGGATTCTTCAG
>ENA-OQIR01000275-OQIR01000275.1-human-gut-metagenome-genome-assembly--contig:-NODE-275-length-24002-cov-4.164607_pt1 | contig 24002 bp, 24 predicted proteins | sample MGYA00242580_ERZ504745 | MGnify/ENA primary metagenome ERZ504745 (study PRJEB26092, sample SAMD00036214) | human gut metagenome | host: Homo sapiens | study: EMG produced TPA metagenomics assembly of...
TGTGTTCCTATCGTTGCATGGTGACGCTAACGCATGGCGTCACGATACTGAAGCCTGCCATCTAACGGCGGGTACGGCTCGTTGCTGGAGTCGTGCACGCATACGCGCGTCGGCGTGCGTATGCCGTGATGTGACCTTTGTAGTGGAATTGAAGAGTTGAGGGGCTTCTGCTGTTTTCGTGGGTTAGGTTCTTGGTTGTGGTAGGTCATAGGGCAGATCTTCAACAAAGACATAGCCGCACGCAAAGTGGTGCGTCACCGCGATACCTTCCAGCGTGTGCAGGACTATCTCATCAACAACTATGCAGCTCCCACGAATTTGTCGGGGATCGTCGACTATATGAAACATGGCGAAGGCGTGACGGTCAAACGTGAGACTCTTGCGAACTATGTCCGGCTGTTGGAGAGTGCGAAGGTCCTCTACAAATGCCCGCGATTCGATTTGCGTTCGCGCAGGTCGTTGAGAGGAGGGGAGAAGTATTATCTTGCGGATCCTGGCATACGATTCGCGCGTAACGCTGGTACGCGAATGAGTTACGGACCAGCCTTGGAAAATGCGCTGTACGTGCATTTGAGGTCGAAAGGCTACGAGGTGAGCGTGGGCATTATTGGTAAGCTGGAGTGCGACTTCATTGTGCGTAAGCGGGAACGGTACGCCTATGTGCAGGTGTCGATGAGTGTGCAGGATCCTAATGTTGAGGAGCGTGAATTCCGTCCGTTCACGAAGCTGGCTGACGGGTATCCGAAATACCGGTTCAGTTTGGACCAGCTGCCAATGCAACGTGACGGCGTAAGGCATCTCAACCTGATGGAGTTTCTACGCACGGACGGAGATCTCGACCTCTCATAGCGTTTGGTGGGTGCGATGGCGACCACTGCGATCACTGCGACGATGGCGATGGTTTTGCGCTGTCTCACATTGTTTTTCTGCGTGGTTGGCCGCATTGCTGGTTTCTTTCTTCTTGTGCGGCGCTCATTTTGGACAAACGTTGCGAGTATGCAAAAAACACTTCCGAAAAACGATTTACCGGTGGAAATAGTGCGGATTATTTTGCTGTGAAAGGAATTTGTTTGTTATTACGATGCTGGGCGCGTCAGGATTCCATGGTATTTATGCTGGAGGGATAAACGTTTTAAGGGGGTTTGGATGGCGTATCGTGCGACGCTGAAGGATGTGGCTGCTGTCGCAGGGGTGTCTGTGACGACGGTTTCGCTGGTGCTGAATAATCGTCCTGCTCGCGTGTCTGAGGGGAAGCGCAAGGTCATTGCCGATGCGGCGAAGAAACTGAATTACGTGCCGAATCAGAGTGCGCGAAGCTTGGTGACCAAGCAATCCCAGTTGGTGGCGTTGATTGTGCCTGATATTGAGAACTTGTTTTTCGCGGCGCTTGCTAAGTGTGTGGAGGATGAATGCGCCGCGCAGGGGTATTCGCTGATTGTGGCCAATTCGGATGATTCGCGTGAGTCGGAACAGGCTTTGCTGCGCAGGCTGACGTCACGTGGGGTGGATGGCGTGCTGCTGATTCCCGCGCGCGAATCCTGCGCGGCCGGTGCCGGCGCCGCGTTGCGTGAGGACGTGGAGCGTGTCACCTGCCGGTGGTGCTCATCGACCGACTGATGCAATGCGGTTGGTGTGACGCGGTCGGCTTCGACAACTATCTCGGCGGTCGGCTTGCGGCGCAATACCTGCTGGAAGGCGGGCACAAGCGCATTGGCATTGTGACGGGCGATGTGGCCGAATCGAGCGCGGCCGACCGTCGCCGTGGTTTCGTGGATGCGATCGAGCAGGCGGGGGAGCGGTTCGATCCCGCGTTGTGCGTGTCCGGCGACTACCGTTTCGATGGCGGCTATCATGCTGCGACCAGATCATCGACGGCGGTGCGACCGCCGTGTTCTGCTGCAACGACGTGATGGCGCTCGGCTTCCGTCAGCGTATGGCGGAACGCGGGCTGCACGTCACCGAAGACATGCAGGTGATCGGCTACGACAACATTCTCAGACGATTCGGATTGGGTTTGCGCATGACCACCGTCGAACAGAGCGTGGTCGATTTGGCCGCCGCCGGCTGGGGCATGCTGGGCAGTCGAATCGACGCCGTGGTACGTGGCGATGGCGATTCCGGTGCGGGCCGTCCGTGCTCGCCTCGCCGCAGGTGAAGGTGTTGACGCCGAAACTGGTGCAGGCCGCTTGCGCATAACGCGCATAGCGCGTGCGATGCGTGTATTGCGTATTACGCGTGTAACGTGGGGCGCATATCGGAGAAAGGGCGGTTTTCCGCCGCGACACGCACGTCGAAAGGATGATTTGGAAATCTTGATAAAACGTTTTATCATAATGTTATGAGGTGATACAGAGACCGTACTCAACACCGTACAACAATCGCATAAAACATCGCATAAAAAAGAACACAACAAAGGCGGCAGCCGCGCGGACGCGAACGGCCGTCACAGCCAATCAACGAGGAAGGCGCAATCATGAAGAAGCTCATTCTTGATCTCGATACCGGCGTCGACGACGCGCTCGCCATCTCCTACGCGCTGGGCAGCCCGGAAGTCGAACTCATCGGCATCACCGGCACCTACGGCAACGTGCTCGTGGAACAGGGCGTACGCAACGCGCTCGCCGTCACCGACCTGCTCGGCCACCCGGAAGTCAAGGTCTACCAAGGCCTGCCGCACTCCAGCACCACCGACCACTTCGAAGTGCTGCCCATCTCCGCGTTCATCCACGGCGACAACGGCATCGGCGACGTGGACATCCCCGACTCCAACCGCTCCGTCGAAACCGAATCGGCCGTCGACTTCATCATCGACGCCGTCAAGACCTACGGCAAGGACCTCATCTACGTGCCGACCGGCCCGATGACCAACATCGAAGCCGCCCTGAAGAAGGCTCCGGAAATCAAGGACGAGATCGGCCGCGTGGTGCTCATGGGCGGCGCGCTGACCGTGCCGGGCAACTGCAACGCCTGCATGGAAGCCAACATCTCGCAGGATCCGGAAGCCGCCGACTACCTGTTCCGCTCCGGCACCCCGACCACCATGATCGGCCTCGACGTGACCCTGCAGACCCTGCTCACTTATAAGGAAACCCAACAGTGGCGCGACCTTGGCACCAAGGCCGGCAAGTTCCTCGCGGACATGACCGACTTCTACATCAAGGCCTACGAGACTACGTCCCCGCACCTGGGCGGCTGCGGCCTGCATGATCCGCTCGCCGTCGGCGTGGCGGTGGACCCGACCCTCGTCACCACCCTTGACATCAACATGAAGGTCGACGTGGAAGGTCCGACCCGTGGACGCACCATCGGCGACGAAACTCGCCTGAACGACCCTGTCAAGACCATGAAGGTGGCCGTCGGCGTTGACGTGCCGCGCTTCCTGAACGAATTCATGACCCGCATCTCCGGCCTCGCGGCCAAAGCCGAATAAGCGTAACCAGCCAAACAATCGCGTATCACAAATCGCGTATCGCGTATCGCGCAATTCGAGAGAATCAAGGATTTTTACAATGTCTAACAAAACAACCGCTGTGACCAGCGCCGCATCCGCTGATCCGTTCGACGATCCGGTGACCAGCAACAAGATGGCCATCCGTTCCCTGATCCCGCTGCTGATCACCTTCGTGCTCGGCACCCTGTGCCTGCAGGGCTTCAACCTCGTGTTCCAGCAAGTCGGCGCCGACGTCGGCGCTCCGAACCAGGCATCCCTGATCACCGCATTCCCTAGCATCGTGCTCGGCATCGTGTGCTTCATCTACGGTTCCCTGGGCGACTTCGTCTCCCTGCGTAAGCTCGTGACCGTCGGCCTCGTCACGCTGTTCATCGGCTCCCTCTTCGGTTTCGTGGCAAACTACTTCTTCGCCGCAAACCTGTGGACCGTGATCATCGCCCGTGTGCTGCAGACCGCAGGCGAACAGGTGGCGGGCTCAGCCTTCCTGGTGGTGGCCACTAAGTACTTGCGTAACGATTTGAAGGTCATCTTCTTCGGCCTGTTCACCGCCGCATACCAGCTGTCCGCTTCCATCGGCGTGTTCGCAGCCGGCATGCTCAGCTCCATCGCATGGCAGTTCCTGTTCCTGATCCCGGCCGTCACCATCCTGTTCCTGCCGATCCTGCTCAAGACCCTGCCGTCCAAGAGTGGCAACGGCCAGAAGGTCGACGCATTCGGCTTCGTGATCTTCGGCTTCGCCACCGCATTCCTCACCCTGTTCTTCTCGTACATGGCATGGTGGATGCTCGTGGTCTCCCTGCTGCTGTTCGTGGCATTCGCCTTCTACATCAACAAGGCCTCCAACCCGTTCATCACCCCGGCGTTCTTCAAGAACACCCGTTGGCTGCGCGCCATCTGCCTGATCCTCGTGTTCTACTTCGTGAACTACGCACTGAGCCCGATCTTCAATGCCATTGGTACCAACATCTACGGCATGACCACCACCCAGGTTTCCCTGCACATCGTGTGGGCCTTCGTGGTCGCCGCTGTGGTGGGCACCTGCTCCGGCATGATCATCCGCAAGATCGGCATCAAGGCCGGCATCGTGACCGCAGGCACCCTCATGTTCCTGGGATGGACCGGCGCGGCATTCTGCGTGAACTCCGGTTTTGTGGTGCTGACCCTGTGCGCATGCGTGTTCTACGCGGGCTGTGGCCTTATGTACTCTCCAGTCGTTTCCACCGTGCTCGGCACCATTGAGAAGGACGAATCTGGTCGTGGCGTCGGCATGAACGATCTGGCTATGAACGTATCTCCGTCCATCGGCATTGCCATCATCGGCAGCCTGCTCGGATCCAACGCCCTCGCAGGCAGTTCCATCACCGGTGCTACCGGTGACGCCGCCAACTATTCCAACCTGCTGCTGATCGCCGCCGGTACCGCACTGCTTGGTCTGATCGTGTTCTTCGTCTTCAAGAAAAAGATCTACGAAGGCAACCATGCGTTGGAAACCGAGGAATCGGCTAAGTAATCGCACATAACATCCTCGATATAAACAATGGAGATTTGCGACAATTGCGATTACTGAAAACAATATTCCGCAAATCTCCTTTTTTATTTAATTAATGTAAGGAAGTCAAAGATGAGCGCGACTGAAGTTCTCTCTGCATTGGACCGCATCCACGGCACGGTGTCCGTAATCGGCTCGATGAATGCGGATTACACTGTCACCGCACAGCGTCTGCCAGGGCCGGGGGAGACCATCACCGGCGGTCCGCTGCAGCTGTTACCAGGCGGCAAATCCGGCAACCAGGCGGCCGCCGCAGCGCGCATCGGCGCAACCGTGCAAATGTTCGGTGCGGTAGCTCCGATTCCAACGCCGACTTCCTGCTGGGCGCCTGGGCGAAGCTGGTGTGAACACCACGCATGTTCGCCGCGTGCTCGGACCATCCGGCACAACCGTGATCACCGTGGACGCAGCCGGCGAAAACACTATCGTGTACTCGCCGGGTTCCAACGCGCAGGTCACCGTGGATTATGTTGAATCCGTGCGCGAGGCGCTGGTACGTTCTTCCGTGCTTGGCCTGTGCTTGGAAAGCCCGATCGAAACGGTGACGGCCGCCGCACGCATGTGCAACGAAGCGGGCGTGAAGGTGTTGCTCAACGATTCGCCGTTCACCCCGTCGCTGCCGGCCGAACTGGTGGAAGCATCCGACATTCTGCTCGTCAACGAGCATGAGATGGTGCAATTGCTGGGCATCGACGAGCCTGAAAACGATGATTGGGACGGTTTCGACTGGGATCATGCGCTGGAAGCGATGCGCGGATTCGGTTTCGAACAGGCGATCGTGACGCTCGGCGGCGACGGTTCCGTGGTGTTGGATTCCACTTCGGCAGCGCCGATCCAGCGAATTGCCCCGTGCGCGTTAACGCGGTGGATACCACCGGTTGCGGTGACTCCTTCATGGGCACCGTGCTGGCTGGACTCGCCTCGGGCATGACATTGAGCGAAGCGGCCGAGCTTGCCTCATACGTGTCCGCATACGCTGCCACCGGTTATGGCGCGCAGGCCTCTTATGGCAATGCTGCGCAAATCCGTGAAGCATTCGCCAAATAACGGAAGCGAGGATGCCTATCGGACGCTAGCCAGATTTCTCTTTTCTCTCTTGATACGCGGGGTGCCGCATCCTACCGACGTAGGATGCGGCACCCCGTTTTTGGGAAGATCTGACATTAAAAAACTCGCCGACCGGATGGGGGCGAGTTTTTGTTACGTTGAAAAGATTGCGCGAATCAGGCGTAAATGTTGCGCGGACGCATGTCTTCGGGCAAGCCGTTGAGCAGCGTGGAAACGGAGCCGGATTCGAACACGGAACGGATGCCGGCAGCCAGTAGCGGAGCTACGGACAGCACGGTCATGTTCGGCAGACGCTTCTCCTCCGGAACGGGCACGGTGTCGGTGAGTATGATCTCCTTGGCACCGCAATTCCTCAGGCGTTCCACAGCCGGGCCGGACAGCAGACCATGGGTGGCAACCAACGTCACGGACTTCGCGCCGGCATTGTTCAGCGTGCGCACAGCCTCGCAAATGGTGCCCGCGGTGTCGATCATGTCGTCAACCACCACGCAGTCGCGGCCTTCGACTTCGCCGATAATGCCATGTGCCTCGGCATGGTTCGGGCGAGTGATGTCACGAGTCTTGTGGATGAAGGCGAGCGGCAGATTGCCAAGCTTTGCGGCCCATTGCTCGGAAACCTTGATGCGGCCGGCATCCGGAGACACGATGGTGGTGTTCTCAAGCGGCATGTTGTTACGCACGTAGTCGAGCAGCACCGGAGTGGCGGTGAGGTGATCGACCGGACCATCAAAGAAACCCTGCTCCTGGGCGGCATGCAGGTCAACCGTCATAATACGGTCGGCGCCGGCTGCGCGGAACAAGTCGAAAATCAGGCGGGCGGTGATGGGTTCGCGGCCCTGATGCTTCTTATCCTGACGAGAATAGCCAAGGAACGGTGCGACCACTGTGATGGAGCGGGCGGAAGCACGCTTCATGGCGTCAACCATGATGAGCTGTTCCATGATCCACTTGTTGATCGGCTCGGTGTGCGCCTGCATCACGAACGCATCGGCACCACGCACCGGTTCGGTGTAGCGCACGTACATCTCGCCGTTAGCGAAATCGTAGGCCGTGGTTTCAAGCACGTCGATTCCCAGGTATTTCGCGGTTTCATGGGCTTGATCAGGGTATGCACGACCCGTTACCAAAGCCAGTTTTTTATCCGGAGTGCCTTCGAGAATCGCCGACATGCTTCGCCTTCCACAAATCTAGAGTCGCGTAAATACGGTATGCCAACCGTACAAAAGTAGCTGTATTCAATATAACAATGCGGGTGCCCATGACGCGCCTGTTTTGCGGAACGTGCGCGATTGCCGCTCGTCCAGCAGAAGGGCTATGCTGAACAGGTTGTCTGAAGTGCATCTTTATACCTCTTATATAGATGTGTGAAGGCAGTACGCATACACACTCCTGCCATGGAAGGTCCATGGCCGATAGTCCGAAGGAGGTGGGTGATGTCTGCGCATAAGTACGAACTGATGTTCATTGCCGATCCTGAGCTGGATGAGCGTGGTCTGAAGAAGCTGACCGAGCAGTATCTGGAAACTGTCACCAAGGAAGGCGGTGCTGTCGAGAACATCGACATCTGGGGCCGTCGCAAGCTTGCCTACGAGATCGCTGGCAAGACCGAAGGTAACTACGTTGTGGTCAACTACTCCGCTGAGCCGGCCACCAGCGACGAACTCGATCGTCTGCTGAACCTGAACGAATCCGTCATCCGCACGAAGATTCTTCGCAAGTAAGTAATTCCAAGCTTTTCAAGCTGCAAAACAACAAGCTGCAAAGTAAGTAGGTAACGATGGCAGGCGAAACGATTATCACTGTGGTGGGTAACCTCACCGCTGATCCCGAAATCCGTACAGTTGGCAACGGCTCGTCCGTGGCCAGCTTCACGATTGCCTCCACTCCGCGTACCTGGAACCGTAATACGGGCCAGTTTGAAGATGGTCAGGCCCTGTTCATGCGCTGCTCCGCGTGGCGCGACATGGCCGAACATTGTGCGCAGAGCTTAAGCAAGGGCATGCGCGTGATCGCGCAAGGTCGTTTGCAGCAGCGTTCCTACCAGGCGAACGATGGTTCCCAGCGCACGGTCGTCGAGCTTCAGGTCGATGAGATTGGCCCGTCCCTGCGCTATGCGACCGCCCAGGTCACCCGAACCTCCAGTGCTAACAGTGGTAATTTTGCCGGCAATCGTGGTGGCAACAATTTCGCTGGTGGCAATGGCGGATTCAACAATGGTGGCTTCGCCGGCAATGCCGGTGGCTATCAGGGTGGTGCCGGATATTCCGGTGGTGCAGGCTATCAGGGCGGAGCTTCCGCTCCAGCCAACGCCGCGCCCGCCATGCAGCCCGCTCCGGCATCGGATCCGTGGGGCAGCTCGGATAATTCCGGTTCCTCCTCGTTCGGTTCGTTCGGTTCCTCCGAGTTCGGCGGAAACAGCGACGAACCGGAATTCTGATCCGATCTGGATCGCAGCTTAAAGCAGCTTAGAAGAAAAGCGATTTCCAGTTTTTAAGGAGAACATCAAGATGTCACGCAAGAGGCCGCAGCCGCCGGTCAAGCCGTTTAAGAAGAAGCCGAATCCACTGAAGGCCGCCAAGGTCACCGAGATCGATTACAAGGACGTTGCCCTGCTGCGCAAGTTCATTTCCGATCGCGGCAAGATTCGTTCCCGTCGTATCACCGGTGTTTCCGTGCAGGAACAGCGCGAGCTCGCCAAGGCTATCAAGAACGCCCGCGAGATGGCTTTGCTGCCGTACGCCACTTCCGGTCGCTGATCTGAGAGAGGTTTGAACAATGGCTGAAGCTAAGGTTATTCTTACCAAGTCCGTCAATCACCTGGGTCACCCGGGCGACGTCGTGACCGTCAAGGCCGGTTACGCTCGCAACTACCTGATCCCGCAGCCTCGGCTTTGCTTGGTCCAAGAACGCTGCTGCCCAGATCGAGGCCATGAAGCGCGCTCGTCTGGCCAAGGCCGTCGCCACCCGCGAAGAGGCTGTTGCAGCCAAGGGCCTGATTGAGGGTTCCGTCGTCGAAATCGCCGCCAAGGTCTCCGAGTCTGGCAAGCTGTTCGGTGGTGTCTCCGCCGACAAGATCGCCATCGCTCTGTCTTCCAAGCTGCCGTCAACCCGAAGAACATCACCGTGGATCCGATCAAGACCACCGGCGAGTTCGCTGCGACCGTCGCTCTGCACCCGGAAATCACCGCTTCCTTCACCGTGAAGGTTGTCGCTGAGTGATTTCGGCCCCATTCATCAAGACTGCATTCGTTGCAGCCATGATGAATGACTTCAGACTGAGATACGTCTGAGCTTAAGCATGGAAAATCCCCCTGCGCCAGCTGAAAACAGTTGTGCAGGGGGATTTTCATATTTGATCAGTTGTAGCCACCGTCATTAGTTGGTTTGTCGCAACTTGGGCACGTCATGGTCGTTACTTTCCTTCTCTCGTGCGGAAACGGTGCTTGGAAGCAACCTAAGCTCAATCCTTAAGTGGGTGTTGCGTGAAGCATGCTGATTCACTCAAGAAGAGCGATTTACCGTCAGTTTTCATGCATGGCTGTGCAAATGAATTAGCGGGAGCGTTTGGGGCAACTGGATTGCAAGGAACTGAATTTGTGAAGAAATTGTGATTTCCTGCCTTGATTGTGCTCTTTAGGTAGGAAATATGATGGTTGAATCGCGTTTTTCTGCGATTTGCGCAATATGTCGAAATCGTTGAAAAATAGCGGTTTTACAACCGCGACACGCCGAAAGTTGCATTCTTCTCGATTCTGAGTATATTTACTTCTCGTGCTCAGCGAGAACAAAACCTCGCAAGACCAACGCCCCTTTAGCTCAGTTGGTTAGAGCAGCTGACTCTTAATCAGCGTGTCCAGGGTTCGAATCCCTGAGGGGGCACAGATAAAGCCTTGGAACTTCGGTTCCAAGGCTTTTTTGTTTTCCGATTTCCGTATGACTGTCCGGCAAGCCGCCGGCCTGTCAAACCTTTTTGTGCTCGACTTCCAGTGTGGGGAGTAGTGTTGGACGCTGTTGTCCGCCGAGAGCGGAATCGACATCAATCTGATTCTTACAGAGAAGAAGCAATAGAGGAAACAGCAGTGGAATACTCGACTTTTGTCAAACTTGCGGCCGAATTCTTCGGTACCGCCATTCTGATGATCTTCGGCAACGGCGCTGTCGCGAACGTTGAACTGAAGAACACCAAGGGCCACCATGCAGGCTGGCTGAACATCGCCATGGGCTATGGCTTCGGCGTGATGTTCCCGGTGCTCATGTTCGGTGGCGTTTCCGGCGCGCACATCAACCCGGCCATGACCATCGCCCAGGCGGTGAACGGCCTGTTTGACTGGAATCTGGTGCTGCCGTACATCATCGCTCAGCTGCTCGGCGCCGCAGTCGGTCAGCTCGTGGTATACATCACCTACTATCCGCACTATAAGGACACCGAAGACGCCGACGCCATCCTCGGCACTTTCTGCACCACCGACGCTCACAACGATCGTGTGAACTACTTCGTCAACGAGTTCTTTGGCACCCTCGTGCTCGTGGTCGCGCACTGTGCTGCCTGTCCCTGCCGTGGGGTGAGGAAGACCATGCTGCCGCATCCATCGCGGTTGGTTTCATCGTGTGGGGCCTCGTGACCTCCATGGGTGGTCCGACCGGTCCTGGCCTGAACCCGGCCCGCGATCTCATGCCGCGACTGCTGCACGCCATCCTGCCGATTCCGTCCAAGGGCTCCTCCCGCTGGGACGAGGCTTGGATTCCGGTCGTCGCCCCGGTTCTGGCGCTATCGTCGGTGTGGCCATGTTCAAGCTGTTCGTCTGATCGTCTGCAATCATTCGTGATTTGTTTGTCTGACTGTCACATAAGTTGTGTTTGACATATAAGAACTGACATGCAAAGCCTGTTTTCCTCGGAAATTTTCTGGTTCGGGGGAAACAGGCTTTTTGCATGCCCATTATTGGCTGGTAGCGTTGCCTTGGAAGAGATATGCTGCCACCCGCGTGACGTCAGCATAAGACTGCGGAATAAGCGGAAATAAAACTGCAGAATAGGCCTATAGTCCGAAATACGCGTTGAACTCGGCTTGGTCGAGTACACGATCCGAAGTGTTGGCGCGAACGGCGCTCCAACTGAATTCGCCAAGCGCTTCGGCGGCGTTCATAGGCTGCGGCTTGGTATGTTCCGGATTGCCTTGCAATCCAAGCAGCCATGCGCAATAGCCGATGATCTGTTGCGCGGTGACGCCATGTGCCGTGAGAATACCGAGATCGAGCGAGCGTTCGCGTTTGGCGAGGCGTTGACCGGCCGCGTTGTCGATAAGGGCAGATGAGCGTATGAAATGGCCGCATCGGCAGGTTCGGAAGACTGGAATCCCGCAGCGATAAGGGCTTTGCGGATATAGATTTGCAAAGCGTTGGAGCGTAGCAGGTCGCGGCCGCGCACAATGTCGGTGATGCCCATGTCAAGATCGTCCACGGTGACGGCCAGCTGATAGGAGTAGATGCCGTCCGATCGGCGGACGATGGTGTCGCCGATGTCTTGGGCGAGGTTGTAATGCTGGTTGCCGAACACTTCGTCGTGAAAGGCGATGGTGGTGTCGGTGGTGGCGATGCGCAGCGAATGGCGGTCTCCGCTGGCGAGACGTTGCTTCACGCGTTGCGGGTCGCTGGCAATGAGTCGGTGGCATGTTCCCGGATATACGGTGAAACGGTCGCTTCCTGCGGTGCCGACGCGGCGCGGATGTCGGCGCGCGAGCAGAAGCAGGGTAGATGAGCGGCGTTGCGCCGGGTGTGTTTATGGTGTTGTTTGCGGTAGTGCCGTAGGAATCGGAATCGTAGGAACCGATGCCGATAGTGCTGATAGTATCGCTGATTTCGTCAATGTTGAGGTTGGTGAGAAGATTGAGCGCTTCCTGATATAGGGTGTGTCGTGCCGATTGGAATACTGGTTCGCCGTCCCAGTCGAGACCGAGCCAGCCGAGGTCGTGCATCATGGTTTCGGCAGCGCCGGGAACGACCCTCGGTTCATCGATGTCTTCAATGCGCAATCGTATGGAATCGCCTGTTTTACGTGCGGAAAGCCAAGCTCCAAGCATGGCGTAGACATTGCCGATATGCATGCGGCCTGATGGGGTGGGTGCGAATCGGCCGGTCATGGTGGCTCCTTTGATACATCGATGGTGACAGTATGCAACTGTACCTTCTGGGACTCATTCAGGTTCAGCGTAGGGCGATTCGGGTGGCGCAAACCCCCATACCAGTGTGTATAAGGTGGTAGTATGTGCCGTTCCGGTACGTTCGTTTGCGAAGGTAATCTGCGAGCGTGGAAAAGGTATTCCGTTTTGTCGGGTGAATGAGGTCGATATGACGAAAAGGCAGTTTAGCAACACGGAGGTCGAGTATCTTCGTGCGTTGCCGGCGGTTGAGTCGGTTACGCAGAACAGAATCACGTATTCGCGTGATTTTCAAATCAGCTGCATGCGCAGATATTTGGATGGCGAGAGGCCAAGTTCGATTTTCACGTCGGCTGGATTGAGTCCTGCGATTGTCGGTCGCAAGCGTGTGGAGCGTAATATCGCGCGCTGGAAGGTGGATCCGGATATCATGGCCGCCGCGAAAAGCGGAGGTTCGTCGGGGCCGTTGTCTGCCGAGACGCGCGAGCGACTGGTGTCCGTTCAGCTGGGGCAGATTCGGTCGTTGACATGTCAGGTACTTGAACTGAAGGATCGCATCGACGTTTTGGAACGGCAATTGAAAGAAATACAGAGATGAAGTGCGATAGCTGAAAAAAAAAAGATTGTTTTTTCGGCGCGTGTTTAGTAAATCTTCCATATAGTGATTGTCGGACGGAGTCTTTGAAGTCCCCCCTTCTGCTGACGTCTGTTTTATTGGCCCGTGCGAATATTGGTTGCTTTATCGCTTCGCTTCAGACCGTCGTACGGGCTTCTTCTTACTCTGGTAGAGGTAGTTGGGATTAAATGTAAGAGGCTGAACATGACCGCATATATGGATCATAAGAATCTTGCCAATGAGGTGATCGACGACGTGCGCGCCGTGCAGATCGCCGATGGCGTGCATCGCGTGTTGGATCGTATCGCGTCGGCCGAACAGCATGCCGGTCGTGACGCGGGTTCCGTGCGCCTGCTTGCCGCTACGAAGACGCGCGATGTGGGCGAGATCATGGCGGCGATCGACGCGGGCGTGCGCATGATCGGCGAGAATCGTCCGCAGGAAGTGACGGCGAAGGCCGAAGGGTTGATGGCGCGTTGCGCGGAACGCGGGTTTGCGTTGGGTGTTGCAGACGATTCCGGCATCGCGTCCGCTTCAGACGATTCCGAAGTCGCTTGCGAGCGCATTCCGTTCCATCTGATTGGCCAGCTGCAAAGCAATAAGATCGGCAAGGTGTTGCCGGTCGTCAACGCCATCGAATCGGTTGATTCCCTTGATCTGGCGGAAAAGATTTCACGTAGGGCGGTGGCGCGCGGCATCACCGTGGGTGTGCTGCTGGAAGTCAATGAATCGGGCGAGGCGTCGAAATCCGGTTGCAATCCGGCGTATGCCATTCGCGTCGCGCAGAAAATCGGCACATTGGACGGGCTTGAATTGCAGGGTCTGATGACCATTGGCGCGCATGTGAGCGACGAAACCGCCATTCGCCGGGGATTCGAGCATCTGCGTAGAACTCGCGATCATATTCTCGAATCGGGGGAGCCTGGCACGCAGTCTTGCCGTGAACTGTCGATGGGTATGACTGGCGATATGGAACTTGCGATCGCGGAAGGATCCACTATCGTGCGCGTCGGCACCGCGATTTTCGGTGAGCGTGCTTTTATCTGACGTTTTTCTTCCTGTGACGGGCCTTCGCATGATGTGATGGCCGTTTTTTTTCGATGTTTTTGATTGTCGGGCGTTGCATGTCGATGATATGGACGATTCGACGATTGTTGCGGGTAGACTGGCAAGCATGAGAATCGCACGTTTTTCGCATAATGATGTACCGCAATACGCTTTCGTGCAGACCGATGAAAGCGACGGTAAGGACTATCTCGTAGCGCTTGAGGGGCATCCTCTGGCCGGTGCCGGCGTGAAGCCGACCGGCGAGCGTTTTCCGGTGGACGGCGATGGCATCCGTCTGCTCTCTCCGGTGATTCCGTCGAAGGTGTATGGTCTGGCCAAAAATTATGAGGCGCACGCGCAGTTCATGCATGAAGCCGGCCATTCCGATATCAAGCATGCTCCGGAAGACATGGTGATCTTCTCCAAGCCGAGTACGTCGGTGATCGGTCCGGATGATCCGATTGTGATTCCGTCATATTCGAACGACATGAATTTCGAGCCGGAAGTGGCTGTGGTGATGGGCCGCATCGCCAAGAATGTGTCGGTCGAACAGGCCATGGACTATGTGCTCGGTTTCACCTGCGTGAACGATGTGACATTGCGCGATCTGCAGGGGCTTGACCCGATGTGGACGCGCGCGAAGGGCTTCGACACGTCCTGCCCGCTTGGCCCGTGGATTGTGACTCGTGATGACTTGGATTGGAAGGATGCGAAGATCTCCTTCACGCTGAATGGCGAGGATGTCGAGTTGGCTTCCGGCACCACGGCGAACCTGATTCACGGCATTCCCGAGCAGATTGCCGCGATTTCCAGCTTTACGACGCTGCTGCCGGGCGATGTGATTCTGACGGGCACCCCGAACGCTTCCGGACATCTCGATCCGGGCGACGAGGCAATCGTGCACGTCGAAGGCATCGGCAGCCTGCGCAATGTGGTAGTGCGCGGCTGATCGTCGATTGGCATATTGCGGATATGAAGGCCGTCATCTTTCGTGGATGGCGGCCTTTTCGCGTTTTTTCACGACTTTCCGTGCGGTGAACAAAAGTTGAGTGTTGCGGACTCACTTTTGGGAATAGAATGGTGGTGAAGTCGGTTGAGCATATCAGACAACGACATATGCGTCGACGCAACCGTGCGAAAACCGGACGTTCGACGCGAACCATGGAGGATGATATGGAACAGAAGTTCACCACAATGGCGCAGGAAGCCATTTCCGACGCCGTGCAGAACGCGTCGGCTGCAGGCAACGCGCAAGTCGAAACCCTGCACCTGCTTGACGCGCTGCTGCGTCAGGAAAACGGCGTAATCCGCGGACTGATCGAAGCTGCGGGAGGCAACGCGCAGAACATCAGCGCAGCCGTGCACCAAGCGCAAGACGCGCTGCCGAGCGCCAGCGGATCGACCACCGCGCAGCCGCAGGTCAGCAGGCAACTGTCCGCCGTGCTTGCACAAGCGGGCAAGGAAATGCAGCAGATGGGCGACGAATACGTCTCCACCGAACATCTGCTCATCGCCATCGCAGCGGCAAAACCAAACCAAAGCGCGCAAATCATGGAACAATACGGCGTGACCGCCGACGCACTACGAAAAGCTGTGCCATCGATTCGAGGAGGCGCGAAAGTGACCAGCCCCGATGCTGAAGGGTCGTACAAAGCCCTCGAAAAGTACTCGACCGACCTGACCGCGGCCGCGAAAGAAGGCAAACTCGACCCGGTGATCGGTCGCGATCAGGAAATCCGCCGTGTGATCCAGATCCTGAGCCGCCGCACCAAAAACAACCCGGTCCTGATTGGCGAGCCGGGCGTGGGTAAAACCGCCGTGGTGGAAGGCCTCGCACAGCGCATCGTCGCCGGCGACGTGCCGACAACCTTGCAAAACAAGAAGCTCATTTCGCTTGATTTGGGCTCCATGGTGGCCGGTTCAAAATACCGTGGCGAATTCGAGGAACGTCTGAAGAGCGTGCTGCAGGAAATCAAGAACGCCGACGGGCAGATCATCACCTTCATCGATGAGATCCACACCATCGTCGGCGCGGGCGCGGCCGAAGGATCCATGGATGCGGGCAATATGCTCAAGCCCATGCTTGCACGCGGCGAACTACGCCTGATCGGCGCCACTACGCTCGATGAATACCGTGAGAACATCGAAAAGGACCCGGCGTTGGAACGTCGTTTCCAGCAAGTGTTCGTAGGAGAGCCGAGTGTTGAAGACACCATCGCCATTCTGCGCGGCATCGCGCCGAAATACGAAGCCCACCACAAGGTAACCATCGGCGACGACGCGCTCGTGGCCGCGGCAACACTGTCGAACCGGTATATTTCCGGCCGTCAGCTGCCAGACAAGGCCATCGACCTGGTGGACGAGGCCGCATCCCACCTGCGCATGGAACTCGACTCCTCGCCTGAGGAAATCGACGAACTGCAACGCCAGGTCGACCGACTCAAAATGGAGAAGTCATACCTGCTTGGCAATCCGAAAGACGATGCCGCCGCAAGCAAAGCCGAAAGCGAGCTTGACGAAAGCGCCAAGGAACGTCTCGACGACCTCAATAAGGAAATCGCAGACAAAAGCGAAAAACTCAACGGTCTGAAAGCACGCTGGGACGCCGAAAAGAACGGACACAACCGCATCGGCGACCTGCGCAAGAAGCTCGACGAACTGCGCACCCAAGCCGAACGGTACGAGCGCGAAGGCGATCTGGCGAAATCCTCCGCCATCAACTATGGCGAAATTCCGGCCATCCAGAAGGAAATCGCACAAGCCGAACAAAACGAGGCGGTGGCCAAGAATGGTGCGGCCGGCGTGACTGGCGACGACGGCGCGGCGGATGACATTCCGATGGTGCCGGACCGCGTCGACGCCGATTCCGTGGCCGAAATCGTGTCCGACTGGACGGGCATTCCCGTCGGTCGCCTCATGCAAGGCGAAAACGAGAAGCTGCTGACCATGGAAGATTACCTCGGCAAGCGTGTGATCGGCCAGAAAGAAGCTATTCAAGCTGTTTCTGATGCAGTACGCCGATCGCGCGCGGGCATTTCCGATCCGAACCGCCCGACGGGATCGTTCCTGTTCCTTGGACCGACCGGCGTGGGTAAGACGGAACTTGCCAAGCGCTCGCCGACTTTCTGTTCGACGATGAAAAAGCCATGGTGCGCATCGACATGAGCGAGTACATGGAGAAGGCCTCCGTGTCTCGTCTGATTGGTGCTGCGCCGGGCTACATCGGCTATGAGGAGGGTGGTCAGCTGACTGAGGCCGTGCGTCGCCGCCCGTATTCGGTGGTGCTGTTCGATGAGGTTGAAAAGGCCAATCCTGAAGTGTTCGACGTGCTGTTGCAGGTGCTCGACGACGGCCGCTTGACCGACGGGCAGGGTCGAACCGTGGACTTCAAGAACACGATTCTGATCATGACCTCCAACCTTGGCTCGCAGTTCCTGGTGAACACCGAACTGGATGACGAAGCCAAGAAGAAGGCCGTGATGGACGCCGTGCACATGCAGTTCAAGCCGGAATTCATCAACCGCTTGGATGAACTGGTCATGTTCCACCCGCTTACACGCGAAGAACTTGGCGGCATCGTGGACATTCAGGTGGCGCAGGTTTCGGCCCGCTTGGCGGATCGCCGCATCAAGCTGGATGTTACCGATTCGGCGCGCGATTGGCTCGCCAACACCGGTTACGATCCGGCGTATGGCGCTCGCCCGCTGCGTCGTTTGGTGCAAACCGAAGTCGGCGACCAGCTGGCGCGCATGCTGCTGGCTGGCGAAGTGCACGACGGCGACACCGTGCTTGTGGACCAGACCGGCGGCGACCATTTGGAGCTTTCCTCGTGGGCTCCGGGGCAGATCGACGACGATTTTTCGGCGGAAGCTAAGTGACGGTCGGAGTCATTCGGCTGATCGGTTTGGCCTGACTGACTGTCGCTTGGCCGAGTCGCGAAAACGGTCTAACCGTTGACGATGGGCGGATTGCGCATATGCGGGTCCGCCCATTTTCGCGACTGCGCGATTTTTTGCGAAAACCGTTTTACCGTGACGGTTGGCGGTCGTATGCCTGCAAAACCAAGCCTGCGACCGTCAAAACCGTCGCACCGATCAACACGGCAATCGTAAGCTTCGGCTGAAGTCCGAAAATCAGCCACAAAGCGAACGTCCAAACCGCGATGACCATCGTCACGGTCGCGGTAATCTGCGTTACCCGCGTGCGAATCTCATATACGATGCTGGCTTGGATAAGCGTATCCGTGCTTTGCTGTGTTTCTTGTGTTTTTTGCGTTTCCTGCGATTGTATTTCCTGCGTCTCTTGCAATTGTGCGGTCGAAATATCGCCTTCCGATGCTTTCTTTGCCGTGGGGCGTTGCTCGATCATCGAAATTGCAAGCGACAGCACGGCGACCATGCTTGCGAAAGCGAAACATTGGTTGCGTGATCTTTCGGGGGAAAGCCACGACACCACGCACGCCAGCAGGCTGTAAGCGTACACGATGGTCATGGCGAGTGACAGCAGCGAATCCGCGTTAGGCGTGCGGCTTTTCAGGGCGGCGGTGCCATGACTGTGCATCGGCGCGGCGCAATAGAACATGACCGGCGTGGCGATGATGGCGTGCAGCCATGGATTGGTCAGCCAGTGGGGGAGTGCGATGCCGCCGAATGTCAGCATGGTTACGGTGAATGTGGGAATGGTCGATATGGTTGCGATGACGAGACGCTTGGCGATGTCGCTTCTGTGTGTTTTGCCGGCTATCTCGTCTGGGTTTTCGACGTGATTTTCGGTGGGTTTTTCATCGGTGGTGTGCTGGTGGGAGGGGGCTGTGACATCGTTTTCTCTTAGGAATAGCCTGAGGATGGCCCAAGTGGCCACGGCCGCCGCAACAATTGCCGCCACCGTCATGAATAAATCGAATCCCATGTGTTTCCGAACCCCCGGATTGCCTCTTGAATACCTCTCGAATATTCAGCGTGCTCGCGTTGCCGCCATGTTCGTGAGCACGCTTCGGCTCCAAGCATAATGCAGCTGGGCGCGGTTGTCTTGCGAACCTTGATCTTTCAAGATGTCCTGGGCATGCTGTTATATAGAACATATGTTCGACAATCCTGTGTTTGTGGTGATTCTTCTGGTGGTTGTGGCCGCGCTTGGAGCCGCGGCCGGCTTTTTCGCGGGCCGCGCTAAAGGGCAGGAAATGGCCCGTGATGCGAAAACCGCTGATCTTAACGAGGCAAAAGCGCAGATCGAAGCTGATCGGCAGGAAATCAGCGAATTATCCACATCGGTGACCCAATACCGCACGCAGGCGGAAGGGTTGGCCCAACAGTTGACCTATCTCAAATCGCAGCTCGCGCAGGCCCAGCGGTCCGAACAGGAACGTGTGGAGCGTGAGCGTGAGCGTGCCGCGGCCGAAGCGGAACGCAAGCAGGCCGAAAACGAGCGAAAACTGCAGGAGCAGAGCAAGGTATTGTCAGCGCTCGCGCCCGTGCAGAAGAATCTTGATGCCCTGCAGCAGAAGGTTTCACAAATCGAAGAGGGCCGCAAGCGGGAAATGGGTGCGCTTGGCGAACAACTCAAGGGCCTTGGCGAACAGCAGGCCCGTCTTGACCGCGAGACCAACGCTCTGTCGTCCGCATTGCGCAACAACAAGGTGCGCGGCGCGTGGGGTGAGGCGCAGTTGAGGAATATCGTGGAATCCGCCGGGCTGCTGGAACACGTGGATTTCGATACGCAGGTGGTCGTCACCGATGCGGACGGTCGCGCGCAGCGTCCGGATATGATCATCCACATGCCGGGCGGCAAGACCATTCCGATCGACGCAAAGGCCCCGTATGCCGATTATCAGAAAGCGTGTGAAATTCCCGACACCGCCACGCCTGAGGAGTTGGCACGAAAGTCGGAATTGCTGCATGCGCATGCCAAAGCGGTGCGCGATCATGTGAAAACCTTGGGCGACAAGGCCTATTGGAATGCGTTCGACGACGCGCCGGACTTCGTGATCGCCTTCATTCCCAACGAATCCTTGCTGCAGGCGGCTTTGGAAACCGATCCGACGCTGATGGACGACGCGTTTGCGCGCAAGGTTGCCTTGACTTCGCCGATTACCTTATGGGCGGTGCTGAAGTCCGTGGCGTACGCATGGCAGCAGCAAAGCCTGACCGATGACGCGAAAATGCTGTTCGACCTGTCCCGCGAATTGTATGAACGGTTCGCCGTGCTTGGGGACCGTGCCACCAAGCTGGGATCCGCTATCACCAAAACGGTCGGCGCCTACAATGCGTTCGCCTCGTCGTTGGAATCACGCGTGTTGGTCACCGCACGCAAGTTGCAGCGCGTCGACCAGAGCAGAATCATCGAACCCGTGAACATGATCGCGCCCGAAAAGGCCGATGTCCGCGAACTCAACGCTCCCGAAACCAGTGCACAGTACCTCTGCCTGATACGTGTCGGTAGGGGATAAGGTTTGACGAGCCGAAAGGATAGGCTAGGAACATGACCGAAGAGAAGACTTTCCGTAAGACCAAGTCGGTTGCTGCGCCTGCCGATGCTTCCACGCATAGCGACATCGATTTCGCCATGCTTGAGCCGCGTGACCAGCTGAAGTCGCTGTTGCAGGCTGAAATGGCAGACAAGCCATTCTCGGAGCTTTCCTCCGTACTGTTCGACCATCGTGGCGCTTCGATCGTTGGGCATATCCTGCTGGACACGTTGGAAGAGGCCGGTTATTCCGTGGATGATTTCGACGCGGTGGGTGCGTTGACCGCGGCCTCGGTTCCGCTGGTGTCCGCCATGATTCAGGCGGCCGCTTCTCGTGGGGAGAACCTGAACGGTTTCGTGATGGATTTCGTGTATCCGTCCATCAAGGGGCCTTCGATCGCAGGCAAGCGCGTGGTTTTGTTGGATTCCTGGTTATCTGAAAAGTCGTATGTGCAGACGTCCTCGTTGGTTACGTTGCGCAATGGCAACGAGTTGAGCCTTGACTTCTCCGTGGTAAAAAACGAGGGTGCTAAAGTGCTTGCCGTCGCATCGCTGATTGGTGGCGTCGATATGGCGTCGCCTTCTATCAAGGTCATCAATCCGGTTGACGGAAGCGAATCCGATCTGCCGTTTGTGGAAGTATTCAAGGAATCGGAACTTCATTAAGTGTCACAACACTGAGTATCGAAGTGTCGCAGCTTTTCGGTTGCATTGGTGGTTCGGTGACGCTAAATAGCGTGTTTCACGGAACGTTTTACGACTTTGCGTCTAGTTGGATCAATTAATGAGTTGTGAGGAGGAATCGCGTGCATCAGCTAATCCCATCGATATTGCGGCGAAAGCATCCGGAGAGCCGGTCTTTCGTGAAGTGGGCGTAGGACCGTGGGCTGAAGCGCATCTTGGCGAGCCCCGTCCGGATGATCCGCAATCGCCGAATTATGATCGTCGATTCGATTCGTCTCTGCTTGATGAGGGTGATCGCCGCAACGTGCTTGACCGGTATCGTTACTGGACGGTTTCGGCCATCAAAGATGATCTTGACGCTCATGGTCGCCATGATTTTGAGGTTGCCGTGGAAAACTGGACGCACGATTTCAATATCGGATCGATGGTGCGCACTGCCAACGCATTTCAGGCAAAACGCGTGCATATCGTCGGTCCGCATAAATGGAATCGCAAGGGCGCGTTGATGACGGAACTGTACCAGCACGTCGAAAACCACCCTTCCATAACCGAACTGGTCGAATGCTGGAAGCTGCGCATTGCCGGAGAAATCGCGGCGGCGCAATCGCAAGCCTCCGCAATCGCATTACATATGCACGAAAACGCGAAAAGTGGGCACGGTACCGGTATGAACGATGCTGCTTCGCTGAATGAGGGCCGTGCTACTGAGTGTGCTCCAGCTGGCAATTCAATGGATACTTCAACCGCATGTGGCGCTGAAAATGGGAACAAGCTGTCCTATATGACGCAGCTGGCAGCGATCGATCAGCGCATTGCCGAGTTGAAGGCTGCGCGGGTGATTGCGCTTGACATCATTCCGGGTGCGGTGCCGATGGAAACGTATCGCTTTCCGAAGCGATGTCTTATGTTGTTTGGTGCGGAAGGTCCGGGACTGTCCGAAAAGGCACTTGAGCTGGCGGATGACGTGGTCTACATTTCCCAATTCGGTTCGGTGCGTTCCATTAACGCCGGAGCTGCCGCCGCGGTTTCCATGCACGCCTGGATCGCCCAGCACGCCGCACCCCAGTCCTGACCGGCTCCTATCGTTCCAAATCCTCCAGTCACTGGAGGAATCCTCCCGGTGGCGAGCTTCTCAGCGTCCCGATTTCTCCAGCGATTGGAGGGATCTTCCCGCAGAAAGCCTCACCAGAGACCCAAATCCTCCACCTACTGGAACTATCCTTCCGCTGAGTGCCTTGCTAGAGTCTAGATTTCTCCACTCTCTGGAGGAATCTTCCCGGTGGCGAGCTTTTCAGCGTCCCGACTCTTCCACCTACTGGAGGAATCTTCCCGCAGAAGATCACCCTATGAAACGCAAGGAACCCCAGCGCGCCGCAGTTTCGCAATCAGCGGTTTTGCCGGACTGCATCGTCAAAAGTAAATCTGACGATTTCCGTAACTCCTGCGCGAAAAAGCGCCTGTTCGCGTTCTCTCTCGGCCTGCACGGTTTCCTGTATGCTCCTACGATCGGTCATTTGCGGATCAACGTATTTCGCGGTGCCGTCAAGTTCCCCGACAATGATTCGTCCATCGGCTGTGCGCCATAAAAAATCGACCCTGGACTGTTTTCCTGTAAGGGGATCAGTAAAGGGAACCTGTAATTGGGGAACCGAAAATCCATTTTCAATCATGACCGCACGAGCAAAAGATTCGCCGCCATTCTCGCTTTTCGCATCGGTATATCTCAGTAATTTGAAGATGCGTGAGCAGTCGAGAGTCGTGCGTGCACATTCTTGCAAAATCTGCTTTTCTTCGATTCCATTCGAAGCTGCATCGTCAAAAATCGGTAGAGAATGGACGAAATCTATCGTGCGTCCGCAATCTAGCAGCGTACGAGAGGGATTCGTGACGGCAATTCCATTTGCGATTACCGCTTTTTCTCTGGGACATGGACTGTATATGATATTGAGTTTTTCGTGCGGTCGGTATGATCCGTGACTGGGCAATGTTATGGTCAGTCCTTGCCGGTGCAAGATTCGCGGATGATCGAATCCATGGGCTGCGGCGGCCGTTATTCCTGAGAAAACCCAGTTGGGGTGGAGATCCCTAAGGCTCTGGCCATGTGTAACGATTGCTCTGGCTCGTTGAGCTGATGCCAATATTCGGCGCGGGTGAAGAGCCCCGGATATGGGCGCGCAAGATCGCCCGCGCGGTACCTGCGGTACAGGCCCTTCTGGATGAGAGGGTCGCTGCTATGTGCGCATCGTCGCGCATTTTCTGCTTGATCGAGCAGCGTATCGATTTGAGGATATGCTTTCATGGTTTGACGCTACCTTATTGAGATACTGCTAAGGAAGCGCGATTGACAAATGTGGATAAAGGATGCCGTTTCGGGCGTGTCTGTGGATAACTTACGATTTTTGTGGATAACTGGTTGGTTGTTTTGTAGATAAAGGTTAATGTCACCTTATTCCATATGAATTTAGGCTGTTTCTTCTGTTAACTGGGTATTTTGAGTATTGAGATACTGCTTAGAGTCCGAATTGTTCCAGTTGATGGAGGTTTTAGGACTGTGAATGGCTTGTCAGCGGGTAGATTCCTCCAGTGACTGGAGGAATAGGGACTCTGACGAAGCATCTGGCGGGTGGATTCTCCAGTAGGTGGAGGATTTTGGTCTCCTGTGGGGCGTCTAGCGGGGTGATTTCTCCAGTGGGTGGAGGATTTGGGACTCTAGTACGGTGTTCTGCGGGAGGATTCTTCCAGTGGGTGGAGGAATCGGGACGATTGGAGGCTTGTCAGCGGGAGGATTCTTCCAGTGGGTGGAGGTTTTGGGATTGTGGGTGGCTGGTTTGTGGGTGGATTATTCCAGCGACTGGGGGGATTTGGGACTGCGGTGTGCTTCTGGTGAGACTTTGGCGGGACGGTGTGCTGGTGGGCTGGGCTAGTGTGGCTGCGGCGAGGCTGGTGGGCTGGGTTGGTGTGGCCAGGC
>ENA-OQIR01000276-OQIR01000276.1-human-gut-metagenome-genome-assembly--contig:-NODE-276-length-23988-cov-4.784167_pt1 | contig 23988 bp, 35 predicted proteins | sample MGYA00242580_ERZ504745 | MGnify/ENA primary metagenome ERZ504745 (study PRJEB26092, sample SAMD00036214) | human gut metagenome | host: Homo sapiens | study: EMG produced TPA metagenomics assembly of...
CTTTCGGCGTGTGGGTTCGAGTCCCACTAACCGCAGAAAAATCGTTACAGTTCACAGGTTCCCTGCGAACTGTAACATTCGCAGCCCTCATTTAAAGTTTTGCTTCGCAAAAGGAGGGCTGCTCACACCTGAATCACTTTCTTACGCAGCGAAACAGCAAGTGTTTCACTGCTGAGTGAACAGTAACGAAAAATCCACAGCAGTAAAATGATAAAAATCAGATTCTAAATAATTGCAGCAAAAATATTCGCGCATCAAATATCTTAAAAACTCCAAACAGAACCGAAAATCAAATAGAGAATAGATAGAGGAAAAATGGTATGACAAGAGAAAAGTATGAGTCATTGCCTTTGAGCACGCTGAAAGCGCTGGCAAAATCCAGAAACATGAAGGGGATTTCCACCCTGCGGAAAGAAGCGCTGATTGAGCGGATGCTGGAAGAAGATCAGAAAGAAAACCAGAAAAACATGGAAGAGCCGGCGGTTCTAAAAGAGGAAAAAAAGACGGAAACTGTACAGGATCAGAATCAGGAACCGCAGGAAAAGCGGGAGGACGGTATGGAGCGCCAGAATCGGGAAACCTCGGAAAACAGCACCGCGCGCCCGTACCAGAGACCGCGGTATGTCCGCCGGGAAGAGCGCAGTGAAAACGGAGAGCGCCAGGAGTACCGTCCAAGAGCGCCGCGTTTCAATGAGCGTAGATTTCAGGAACCACGGAATTATAATCAGAATAACCGTGAGGAAGAGCAAAGACAGGAGCCGCGTCAGGAAGCAGGGCAGGAAATGAGACAGGAGCCGCTGCGTCAGGAAGCAAGACCAGAGACGAGACAGGAACCGCGTCAGGAAACCAGCACGCTCGACAGCGGCCAGGAGCCTGCGGCATCCTCGAGGTCATGCCGGACGGATTTGGATTTATCCGCTCCGACAACTATATGCCGGGCGACAGCGATGTCTACGTTTCCCCGTCCCAAATCCGCCGTTTCGGACTGAAAACGGGAGATATCATCCGCGGAAACACGAGAGTAAAGTCCGCAACCGAAAAATTCAGCGCCCTTTTATACTTAAAGAGCGTCAACAATCTGCCGCTCGACCAGATCATGCGCCGCGGCAATTTCGAAGATATGACGCCGGTCTTCCCGGATGAGCGGCTGCGCCTTGAGCGCCCGGGCGGAAGCATGGCGATGCGGATCGTGGATCTTGTAAGTCCGATCGGAAAAGGCCAGCGAGGCATGATCGTCTCCCCGCCGAAAGCCGGAAAAACGACGCTTTTGAAGGATGCGGCAAAATCCATCCTGCGGAACAACCCGGAGATGTATCTGATCATCCTTCTGATCGACGAGCGTCCGGAGGAGGTCACCGACATTAAAGAAGCGATTCAGGGATCGAATGTGGAAGTCATCTATTCCACCTTCGATGAGCAGCCGGAGCACCACAAACGCGTGTCCGAGATGGTCATTGAGCGCGCGAAACGTCTTGTGGAGAGTAAAAAAGACGTTACGATCTTCATCGACAGCATCACACGTCTCGCCAGAGCTTACAACCTGACCGTTCCGCCGAGCGGCCGTACCCTTTCCGGCGGTCTCGATCCGGCAGCACTCTACATGCCGAAACGGTTCTTCGGCGCGGCCAGAAACATGCGCGAGGGCGGAAGCCTGACGATTCTTGCAACGGCGCTTGTGGACACCGGAAGCAAGATGGACGATGTCGTTTACGAGGAATTCAAAGGCACCGGAAACATGGAACTCGTGCTCGACCGGAAACTGCAGGAACGCCGCGTCTTCCCGGCCATCGACATAGCCAAATCGGGAACAAGAAGAGAAGATCTGCTTCTGACACCGGATGAGCAGGAGGCCGTTTACAATATGCGGAAGGCATTAAACGGCATGAAATCCGAGGAAGCCGTGGAAAATATTCTGAACATGTTTGACCGCACCAGAAACAACGGCGAACTGATTCAAATTTTAAAGAAACAAAAAATAGTATAAGGCTTGCAATTTTCAAAATTGTGTGATACAATGAGAAAGCTGTGCAAGGTTGATGAGATTTTGTCAGCCTGAAATACGAAATCATCAGAGTAAATCTGAGAAGATAACAATATTAAGAAGAGGTGAATAAAATGAGAGAAGGAATCCATCCAGAATACCATCAGGCAACTGTTACCTGCAACTGCGGAAATACTTTCGTAACAGGTTCTACCAAGAAAGAGATCCACGTTGAGATCTGTTCTAAATGCCATCCGTTCTACACTGGCCAGCAGAAAGCTGCTGCAGCTCGTGGACGTATCGAGAAGTTCAACAAGAAATACGGCATGAAATAAGAATTGAATCAAGCAAGATGAAAAACGGGCTGAGGTTGGAAGATCTCAGCCCGTTCTTGCGTTACGGATGCAGAAAATCCCCTTTGAGGAGGTAAACGTAAATTATGAAATCATCCAATATTGGCGGCCAGGCCGTGATGGAAGGCGTCATGATGATGAACAAGGACCGCTATTCCGTTGCAGTACGCCGGCCGGACGGGGAGATTGAGGTTAAAGTAGAGCAGCACAAGCCGCTGACAAAGCACAAGGGGCTTTTAAAAGTTCCGATTCTGCGCGGTGTCTTCAGCTTTGCCGATTCGATGATCGTCGGCATGAGTTCCCTTATGTATCCGCTTCGTTCTATGAGGACGAGGAGGAGGAAAAGAAAAAGCCGGCGACGAAAGAGGAAGAGGAGCAGCAGAAAGCGAAAAAAGAAAAGACAGACAAGCTGATGATGTACGGAACCGTCACATTTTCCGTTGTCATCGCCGTCGTTCTCTTTCTGATGGTGCCGTACTTCCTGTCCGAACTGCTGCACAAAGCGGGAGCCGGAACGACACTGACCGCGGTGGCAGAGGCCTTTGTGCGTGTGGCACTGTTCCTCGGCTATCTGGCAGCCATTTCCCGTATGGAAGACATTCAGCGCGTGTTCATGTACCACGGCGCCGAGCATAAATGCATCAACTGCGTCGAGCACGGTCTGGAACTGAACGTGGAAAACGTCTTAAAGAGTTCCCGGGAGCACAAGCGCTGCGGAACGAGCTTTCTTATGTACGTCATCGTCATCAGCATCATCTTTTTCATGTTCATCCGGGTCGATTCCCCGGTGCTGAAAATTGTGATCCGCCTGCTTCTCATTCCGGTGATCGCGGGCGTTCGTATGAAATTATCCGCCTGGCGGGAAAAAGTGACAATAAACTGGTCAACCTGATCAGTAAACCGGGCCTGATGCTGCAGCACCTGACGACGCGCGAGCCGGATGCCGAGATGGCAGAGGTTGCGATCGCCGCTGTGGAGGCTGTGTTTGACTGGAGAGCGTACCTGAACGAAAACTTTGGTTATACGTACCCGGCCAAAACCGAAAAGAAAGAACATGAGGAGCCGTGACCGATGAGTGTGCACGATAGAAAAAACTTGAAATCTGCACTGGAATCCGCTATTCTGTACTTACAAAAGCAGGGGGTGGAGGAAGCCCGGCAGGACGCATGGCTTTTACTGGAGCATGTCTGCGGGATCAGCCACAGCACCTACTTTGTACACAGTGAAGATGAAATGCCAAAAGAACAGCAGGAGCAGTACGAAGCGCTGGTCAGAAAGCGCGGCGAACACATTCCGCTGCAGCAGCTGACCGGAGAGGCGTGGTTCTACGGAATCCCGTTTTTGTGAATGAGCATGTACTGATTCCGCGGCAGGACACCGAGATTCTTGTGGAGGAAGCGCTCCGCGGCCTTCCAAAAGATGCACGGATTCTCGATCTCTGCACCGGCTCGGGATGCATCCTCATATCGCTTCTTGTGACGAGAGAGGACTGCACGGGAATCGGCGCGGATCTCTCCGAGAAAGCCTTACAGGTTGCGGAAAAGAACGGCGTACAGGCGGGCGGACGGGCATCGTTCGTAAAGAGCAACTTATTTGAAAACATCGAGGGAACCTTCGATGTGATCGCAAGCAATCCGCCGTATATCCGCACGGATGTGATTGAAACGCTGATGCCGGAGGTGCGCGACCATGAGCCGCGGATGGCACTCGACGGCAGTGCGGACGGTCTTGTCTTTTACCGGAAGATTACAGAGCAGGCAGGAAGCTATTTAAAAGAGGGCGGAAAGCTCTGTTTTGAAATTGGATACGATCAGGGAGATGAAGTGCGGGAGCTGATGGAAACCCACGGCTTTGCCGATGTACAGGTTCTGAAAGATCTGGCAGGCCTGGACCGCGTGGTGACCGGTATCTGGCACAAAAAACCCTGACAGAAATGAATTTTAATTTTGACACCATAATGACATCATAAACAGACGAAAACAGCAAAAAGGAGCAGTCATTTTATGTTTGATAAACTTGATGATATCCTCATGCGTCTCGAGGAGGTACTGAATCAGTTAAGCGAGCCGGACGTCGCTGCCGATGCGGCGAAGTTCCAGAAGCTGATGAAGGAGCAGGCAGAACTCCAGCCGATCGCAGACGCATATAAGGACTATAAAACACAGAAACAGACCATCGAAGAGAGCCTGATGCTTCTCGAGGAGGAATCCGACGAAGAGATGCGCGAAATGCTGAAAGAAGAGCTCTCCGATGCGAAAAAACGCGTAGAGGAGCTGGAGCAGGAGCTCAAAGTCCTGCTTCTGCCGAAAGACCCGAACGATGACAAGAACGTTATCGTAGAGTTCCGCGCAGGTGCCGGCGGAGACGAGGCGGCACTCTTTACTGCAGAAATCTGCCGTATGTACATCAAATACGCAGAGAGCCGCGGCTGGAAAACAGAGCTGACCAGCGCCGATGAAAACGGAATCGGCGGCTTTAAAGACGCAACACTTCTGATCAACGGAGCAGGCGCGTACTCCCGGATGAAGTACGAGAGCGGCACGCACCGCGTACAGCGTGTGCCGGAAACCGAGTCCGGCGGAAGAATCCATACCTCAACCATGACCGTAGCGATCATGCCGGAGGTGGACGACGTCGAAGTACAGATCGACCCGAAAGATTACAAATTCGATGTATTCCGTGCTTCCGGAAACGGCGGCCAGTGTGTCAATACGACCGACTCAGCAGTCCGTCTGACCCACTTCCCGAGCGGCATCGTCATTTCCTGCCAGGATGAGAAATCACAGTTAAAGAATAAGGACAAGGCACTGAAGATTCTGCGTGCCCGTCTGTACGACTTAGAGCAGCAGAAACAGCACGATGAGATGGCCGAGCTTCGAAAGAGCCAGGTCGGAACGGGAGACCGCTCCGAGAAGATCCGTACGTACAACTTCCCACAGGGACGTGTGACGGATCACAGAATCAAACTGACCTTATACAAACTGGACGCCATCATGAACGGTGATCTGGATGAAATCATCGACAGTCTGATTGCAGCCGATCAGGCCGCAAAGCTGAGCAGCATGCAGGAAGAAGCATAATAATAAACGCTGCGAATCACGATTGGTCTACAGGATCGATTGTTGATAGAATAAACAAGAGAAAAAAGGGGAAAAGAGAAAGGAAAAACGCTATGAAGAAAACAGCACTTGTGATCATGGCAGCCGGAATCGGCAGCAGATTTGGAAAGGGAATCAAGCAGCTTGAGCCAGTAGGACCAAACGGGGAGATCATCATGGATTATTCCATCCACGATGCACTGGAAGCCGGCTTCAACAAAGTAGTCTTCATCATCCGCAAGGATCTGGAGAAAGATTTCAAGGAAGTCATCGGCAACCGCATCAGCAAAATCACAGAGGTGGAATATGCATTCCAGGAGCTCGATGATCTGCCGGCAGGCTTTGCAAAACCGGAAGGCCGTACCAAACCGTGGGGAACCGGCCAGGCCGTTCTTGCCTGCAAAGGTCTTGTAAAAGAGCCGTTTGCTGTTATCAATGCTGATGACTATTACGGAAAAGATCCGTTCGTAAAACTGCACGACTACCTCGTACAGGAGCATGATGTGGATGAAGTTATGCCGATCTCCATGGCAGGATTCGTGCTTGGAAACACCTTAAGTGACAACGGCGGTGTTACAAGAGGTGTCTGCGTCGTTGATGAAAACGGAAACCTGACCGGTGTCAACGAGACGAAAAACATTGTAAAGACCGCAGAGGGCGCAGGCGTTGAAAAAGAAGACGGAACGGTTGATCCGATCGACAAAAACTCCCTTGTTTCCATGAACATGTGGGGACTGCAGCCGGAGTTCATTGATCTTCTGGAGAAAGGCTTTGTTGAATTCCTTTCTGCACAGAAAGAGGGAGATGTAAAAGGCGAGTATCTCCTTCCGATCTACATCGACGAGCTGCTGCACGCAGGAAAAGCAGAAGTAAAAGTTCTTCCGACCGACGCAGAGTGGTTCGGCGTAACGTATCAGGAAGACAAAGCTTCCGTAACAGAAGCATTCCGCAAACTGATTGCGGACGGCGTATACAGCGAGAAGCTGTACGACTAATTACGATATTTTATTATTTGAGTGAATAACCAGAAAAAGCGTGTTTGAATGATTGCAAAAAATTTCAGACACGCTTTCTGCCCGAAAGGGGAAAGGAGCATACCATGGGTAAATATTTTGGAACAGATGGATTTCGCGGAGAAGCAAACATTGATCTGACGGTTGAGCATGCATATAAAGTGGGAAGATTCCTCGGATGGTATTTCGGAAAAGACCACAAAGCACAGATCGTCATTGGAAAAGACACCAGACGCTCCAGCTACATGTTCGAATATTCGCTGGTAGCAGGACTGACCGCATCGGGAGCAGACGCTTATCTGCTGCACGTAACGACCACCCCGAGCGTTTCCTATGTTGTCCGTACCGAAAACTTTGACTGCGGAATTATGATCTCCGCCAGCACAACCCGTTCTATGACAACGGAATCAAAGTCATCAACGGCCTGGGACAGAAACTGGAAGCCGACATCGAAGCGCAGATCGAAGCCTACATCGACGACGGAACACCGAAGATCCCGTTCGCAACGAGAGAAGACATCGGACGCACCGTGGATTTTGCAGCCGGAAGGAACCGCTACATTGGACACCTGATCTCGATTCCGACAAAATCCTTTAAAAACATGAGAGTCGGACTCGACTGCTCCAACGGAAGTGCCTCTTCCGTAGCCAAGAGCGTGTTTGATGCCATCGGCGCCAAGACATATGTGATCCACAACGAGCCGGACGGAACAAACATCAACTGCGGCTGTGGTTCCACCCACATCGAAGAGCTTCAGAAATATGTAAGAGAGAAACACCTCGATGTCGGATTTGCCTACGACGGAGACGCAGACCGCTGCATCGCTGTCGATGAGCTGGGAAATGTGGTAGACGGAGACCTGATCATGTATGTCTGCGGTAAATACTTAAAAGAAAAAGGCCAGTTAAACGGAGATACGATTGTGACCACGATCATGTCAAACCTCGGTCTTTACAAAGCGTGTGACCGCGCCGGTATCCGGTATGAGAAGACGGCAGTCGGCGACAAATACGTGTGCGAGAACATGATGCAAACGGCTATTCTCTCGGCGGAGAGCAGTCCGGCCACATCATTTTCAGCAAGCACGCGACGACCGGTGACGGAATCCTGACCTCCCTGATGGTGATGGAAGTGCTGATAGATAAGAAAATCCCGCTCAGCACCCTGACAGCCGAGGTAGTGATTTACCCGCAGCTCTTAAAGAATGTCCGCGTGGCAAACAAAGCAGCTGCAAAGGCCAACCCGGCAGTACAGAAAGCAGTAGAAGACGTAGCAGAGGCCCTGGGCGATGACGGACGCATCCTCGTAAGAGAGAGCGGCACCGAGCCGGTGATCCGTGTCATGGTGGAAGCACCGGACGACGCAACGTGTGCAAAATACGTAGACCAGGTTGTTTCTGTGATGCATAAAGAAGGACTTGTGACAGAATGAAAAAAGACTGGTAATCTTTTTTCTGGCGGCGGCAATGGTGCTTGGCGGCTGTGAAAATAAAATTCAAAGCTTTATAAAAAGGGCATCGAGGCGCTCGAACAGAAGGACTACGTAACGTCGATTGCGATGCTGGAGGGAGCCGTAAAGGCAGGCGACCGACTGGCGGAGAGCTACCGGTCGCTCGGCATCGCTTATCTGAAAAGCCAGGAGTATGACAAGGCAAAAGAGGCTTTCAAGAGCAGTCTTTCGAGCATGAAGCACAAAGACGCGGAGTTTTCGCGCGATGTCATGTATTACGAGGCGGAAACCTGCGTACAGGCCGGAGATCTGGACGGAGCCATTGAGATCTGCACCAATATTCAGGAAGAAAAGGTCGATGCCGATGCGCTGTTCCTTAGGGGCCGCGCGTACTTCCTGCAGAAGAATTACGAGCAGGCGAAGGTGGATTTTGATGCGGCAGTGGAGACGAAGGAGAGCTATCAGCTCTGCCTTGACATTTACGAGCTGTATCAGGAGAGCAGCATGAAAGCGGACGGAGACCGTTACCTCGAAGCAGCAGTGAAGATTGAGCCGAAAACGACCGAGGATTATTATAACATCGGCTGTGCATACTACTATCTGGAGGAGCAGGACGAGGCGGTCAAAGCGTTCTCGAAGGCAATGAAGGACGGCAGCAGCGCGGCGATGGAAATGCTCGGCGAGGTTTACCTTTCCAATGGTCAGAACGACGAGGCGAAAGCACTGTTTTCTTCGTATCTTTCGACAGATGGCTTTGCGGCGGCAGCAACAACGGCTGGCGCTCTGCGCACTTGCGGAAAACGACACGGACAGTGCACTCTCGTATATCGAGGAAGGACTCAAAACGGCAGAGGATTCCGACCGGGAAAATCTGCTGTTCAACCAGATTGTATCCTATGAAAAATGGGCGGATTTTGATACCGCGAAGTCGCTGATGGCGGATTTTCTGGCAGCATACCCGGAAAACACCGCGGCGCAGCGGGAAAATACGTTTCTCCAGAACCGATAACAGACGGAGGAAGTTGGATTGTTTGATTTAAGAGAAGAACAGGAGCGCGTGATTCTGGTCGGCGTACAGGAAAACGGCGGCGCAAACGCAGAAGAATCGCTCGACGAGCTGGCGGAACTGGCCAGCACCGCCGGTGCGAAGGTGGAGGGCCGCCTGGTGCAGGTGCGGGAGGCCATTCATCCGGGAACGTACATCGGAAAAGGAAAATTAGAGGAATTGAAAATTCTGGTGCGCGCCTGCGATGCGACGGGCATCATCTGCGACGATGAGCTCTCCTCGATCCAGTTAAAAGGGCTGGAGGAAGCACTGGAATGCAAGATCATGGACCGTACGCTTTTGATCCTGGATATCTTTGCGGCGCGCGCCGTGAGCAGCGAGGGTAAAATCCAGGTTGAGCTGGCCCAGTTAAAGTACCGTGCGTCCCGACTTTCCGGCTTGGCACGTCGCTTTCCCGTCTCGGCGGCGGAATCGGTACGAGAGGACCGGGAGAGAAAAAGCTGGAAACCGACCGGCGCCTGATCCGCACGCGTATTACGCAGTTAAAACGTGAGCTTGAGGAAGTACGCCAGCACAGAGAGCTCCTTCGTGAAGGCAGAAAACGTTCCAAAATCCCGGTAGCGGCGCTCGTAGGCTATACGTCAGCGGGAAAGAGCAGTCTTTTAAATGCACTGACAGGATCGGAAATTCTGGCAGATGCAATGCTGTTTTCCACGCTGGATACGACGACGCGGTCACTGACCCTTCCGGATGGACAGGAAATTCTGCTGACCGATACGGTTGGATTTATCAATAAGCTGCCACATCATCTGATCGATGCATTCCGCAGTACGCTGGAGGAAGCACGGTATGCCGACTATATTCTCCACGTTGTGGATACGTCGAATCCACAGATGGAACTGCAGATGCAGGTGGTATATGACACACTGCGGGAACTGAAAGTTGAGGACAAAAAGATCGTCACCCTGCTGAACAAGCAGGATAAGCTTCTCGCCCCGATGGTTGTAAAAGATTTCCGGGCAGACGCGAGCCTTGCGGTCTCTGCCAAAACAGGACAGGGACTCGAAGACCTCAAAAATTTACTCTCCTCGTGGATGATGGAGGGAAAAATCTATATCGAGCGCCTCTATCCGTACGATAAGGCGGGAACGATTTCACTGATCCGCGGATACGGAATTCTGCTCGAAGAAGAATATCTGCCGGAAGGCATCCGCGTAAAAGCCTATGTACCGAAGGATATCTATCCGAGGGTATAGAGGTATGGCAAGCAGGCTTAAAAACGGCAGTACATCCCTTTAAGCGCCGTACAGCGCCGAAAAATGGAAGGGACAGAACACAAGTAAAAGTACCATATCTAGTGATGTTAGAAAATTTCACACTAGATATGGTACTTTTTACTATTGACGGGAGAAACATGCTCTGCTATCATATGGTTCAGACACTGCAAAGAGTGGAACCTTAAAAAGGCCTTGCAGAAACGGTTGAATTAACAGGAGGGATTCCATGTTTCAGGTAGAAAAGAGAGACGGAACGATTGCAGAGTTCCAGATGAAAAAGATTACCGATGCGATTGGAAAAGCATTCGGCGCAAAAGATATGCAGTTCAGCGATGACATGCTTCAGATGCTGGCACTGCGCGTAACAGCGGACTTTCAGTCCAAGATCAAAGACGGAAAAATTTCAGTGGAGGCAATTCAGGACAGCGTGGAGAACGTGCTGATCCAGTGCGGCTACGCAGAAGTGGCAAAAGCTTACATTCTGTACCGCAAGCAGAGGGAAAAAATCCGCAACATGAAATCGACGATCGTAGACTACAAAGAGATCGTGGACAGCTACGTAAAAGTAGAGGACTGGCGTGTCAAAGAGAATTCGACCGTAACGTATTCTGTCGGCGGTCTGATCTTAAGCAATTCCGGCGCGATTACAGCCAACTACTGGTTATCAGAGATTTATGATGACGAGATCGCCGAGGCACACCGCAACGCGGATATTCACATCCACGACCTGTCGATGCTGACCGGCTACTGTGCAGGATGGTCGTTAAAACAGCTCATCAAAGAAGGACTTGGCGGCATCAACGGAAAGATTACTTCTTCTCCGGCAAGACATCTTTCGGTTCTGTGCAACCAGATGGTCAACTTCCTTGGCATTATGCAGAACGAGTGGGCAGGTGCGCAGGCATTTTCTTCGTTTGATACGTATCTGGCGCCGTTCGTCAAAGTGGACAACTTAAGCTACGGCGAAGTGAAGAAGTGCATCGAGGCGTTTATCTACGGCGTCAACACACCGAGCCGCTGGGGAAGCCAGGCACCGTTCTCCAACATTACACTCGACTGGACCGTACCGGATGACCTCGCAGAGCTTCCGGCGATCGTCGGCGGCAAGGAGATGGACTTCAAGTACAAAGACTGTAAAAAAGAGATGGATATGGTCAACAAAGCGTTCATCGAGACGATGATCGAGGGAGATGCCAACGGAAGAGGCTTCCAGTACCCGATCCCGACCTACTCCATCACATCCGATTTTGACTGGTCCGATACGGAGAATAACCGTCTGCTGTTCGAAATGACTGCAAAATACGGTACCCCGTACTTCTCCAACTACATCAACAGCGATATGAAACCAAGCGACGTGCGCTCCATGTGCTGCCGTCTCCGCCTGGATCTGCGTGAGCTTCGAAAGAAAACCGGCGGATTCTTTGGTTCCGGCGAGAGCACCGGATCGGTCGGCGTTGTCACCATCAATATGCCGCGTATCGCATATCAGTCCAAAGATGAGAAAGAATTCTACCGCCGTCTCGATCATATGATGGATATTGCCGCACGTTCGTTAAAGACGAAACGTGAGGTCATTACCCGCCTCCTGGACGAGGGACTGTATCCATATACGAAACGGTACCTTGGAACGTTTGAGAACCACTTCTCAACCATCGGTCTGATCGGTATGAACGAGGCCGGCTTAAATGCCGCATGGCTCGGAAGGGGTCTGGAGGATCCGAAGACACAGCAGTTTACGAAAGAAGTTCTGAACCATATGAGAGAGCGTCTTTCTGATTACCAGGAGGAGTACGGCGATCTGTACAACCTTGAGGCAACTCCGGCGGAGTCGACCGCATACCGTCTGGCAAAACACGACCGTGCAAAATGGCCGGATATCAAGACCGCAGGCCATGAGGGAGATACCCCGTACTACACCAACAGCTCCCATCTGCCGGTGGACTATACCGAGGATATTTTCTCTGCGCTTGATATTCAGGATGATCTGCAGACGTTGTACACCTCGGGAACTGTCTTCCATGCGTTCCTTGGCGAAAAACTGCCGGACTGGAAAGCAGCAGCTTCCCTTGTGCGGAAGATTGCAGAGAACTACAAACTGCCGTACTACACGCTGTCCCCGACGTATTCTGTCTGTGCGAACGACGGCTATCTCGCCGGCGAGCACTTTACATGTCCGATCTGCGGAAAAGAGGCAGAGGTTTACAGCCGTATCACGGGATATTACCGTCCGGTCAAGAACTGGAACGACGGAAAACGCCAGGAGTACAAGAACAGAACTGTATATGATATCATCCACTCCAAATCGCCGGAGCAGAAAATGAAATCGTACGGCGCAGCAGAGAAACTGGCAGAGCAGGCCGCTGGAAAAGAAGAGCCGAAAGCCGCTGCAGCAGCAGATAAAATCGAGGAAGACGGTATGTACCTGTTCACGACAAGCACCTGCCGAACTGCAAAATGGCAAAAGAAATGCTCGCCGAGGAGCAGTATGAGGTGATCGACGCAGAGCGTCACCCGGATCTTGCTGCACAGTACGGCATCATGCAGGCACCGACTCTTCTCGTTGTGGAGGACGGCCAGGCACAGAAGATTGTGAATGCTTCCAATATCCAGAAATATGTGGATGAATATCTCTCCTAAATCTGTGCGCATATAGTTGCAGGAAAGAACAAACAGAGTTATAATAGGAAAAAGTGATACCCTCGCCCGGGCATCCCGGTGGGGGTATTATTATGGCGCTGAGCACAGCAGAAATCGGCCCGGTGGACCGGTTTCACTTACAGAAGGGAGAAAAATTATGGGATACAGCCAGGACACAATCTGTGTACAGGGAGGATGGCAGCCGAAAAACGGTGAGCCGCGTGTACTTCCGATTTACCAGAGCACAACATTCAAATATGCAACCAGCGAGGAAATGGGAAAACTGTTCGATCTGGAGGAGGAGGGATATTTCTATTCCCGTCTGCAGAACCCGACGAACGACGTCGTAGCACAGAAAATCTGCGATCTGGAGGGCGGCGTGGCAGCCATGCTCACATCTTCCGGCCAGGCGGCAACGATGCTTGCTGTTACCAACATCTGTGAGGCAGGCGACCACGTTGTCTGCGCGGCAAAGGTTTACGGAGGAACCTCCAACCTGCTCGCCGTTACCTTAAAACGATTCGGCATCGAGACTACCCTCGTGGACCAGGATGCGCCGGCAGAGGAGCTGGAAAAAGCATTCCAGCCGAACACCAAAGCTGTCTTTGCCGAGACGATTTCCAACCCGGCAGGTGTTGTACTTGACATTGACAAGTTTGTTAAACTTGCACATGAGCACGGCGTTCCGATGATCTGCGACAACACCTTTGCAACCCCGATCAACTGCCGTCCGTTCGAGTTCGGTGTAGATATTGTCACCCATTCCACCACAAAATACATGGACGGCCATGCAATGGCGCTCGGCGGAGCGATTGTCGATTCCGGAAACTTCGACTGGGATGCGCATGCAGAAAAATTCCCGGGTCTTACCACACCGGACGAGTCGTATCATGTGTTATTTACACCCAGAAATTCGGCAAAAAAGCATACATCACAAAAGCAACCGCACAGCTGATGCGCGATATGGGAGCATGCCAGTCCCCGCAGAATGCATTCTTGACGAATGTCGGCCTGGAGACCCTGCACCTGCGCGTGGAGCGTCACTGCAGAAATGCCGAGAAAGTGGCAGAGTTCCTGAAAAACCACCCGAAGGTAGCATGGGTTGAGTACGCAGGCCTTGCAGACAGCAAATACCATGCGCTGGCAGAAAAATACATGCCGAACGGAACCTGCGGCGTTCTCTGCTTCGGACCAAAGGGCGGAAGAGACGGCGCGATGCGCTTCACGAACGGCTGAAAATGGTAGCAATTGTAACACACGTTGCCGATGCAAGAAGCTGCGTTCTGCACCCGGCAAGCCATACCCATCGCCAGCTGAACGATCAGCAGCTCATCGAAGCCGGTGTTCTGCCGGATCTGATCCGTCTGTCAGTCGGCATCGAGGATGTGAACGATATCATTGCAGACCTTGATCAGGCGCTTGCGAACGTATAAAGATACAAAAAACAGGATGTGAAAAGGAGCGTATTGGTAAAATGGAAGAAATGGCAAAGAAACGCGTAAAAGATTCTGAGACAGAGCAGTCGTATCTTCTGATGCACCGCCATATCAACGGCTATGGCCGTCTGTTCGGCGGCCAGCTGGTCGCGTGGATCGATGAGCTTGCCGGTCTGGTGGGACGCCGCCACTGCGGCCACGAAATCACCACCGCGTGCATCGACAATCTGAACTTCAAGCATCCTGCTTTTCTGAACGACACCGTCGTACTGGTTGGAAGAGTGACGTATGTCGGACGCACCTCAATGGAGGTGCGCGTCGACACGTACGTGGAAGAGCTTGCGACCGGCATTCGGAAAATGATCAACCGTGCTACGTGGTGATGGTGGCCATCGACGAGAACGGCCGCGCACTTCCCGTCCCGGGCCTGATTCTGGAATCCCCGGAGCAGGAGGCCGAGTGGGAGGCGGAAAACGCCGCTATGAACTGCGAAAAGAGCGTCACAGAGAGGGGTTCTAAGTTGACGTTCACCCGCACATTTGCAGAATCCACCGGAGCTGTCTTCGTGCATTCTGAAAATTTTATTTTAAGAAAATCCCGCCGTGTCCCTTGACAGGCGGGATTTTCCATGTTAAGGTAAAGGCAGTTATACGACTGACGGAAGTGGAAATGACCACAGGGAGTATAGCGTGAGAAGAGGCCGACCGTCTGGGCAGAAGAATGCTTGGGGGAGTGGGTCTGTTTTTTTATCCAAAAACAGAAAATCCCATTCCAGCCACCTTGAAAAGGAGATCAGAAGATGAAAAAAGTATCACTGGAACAGGAATTAAAAGGAAATGCATATCCAGGAAGAGGAATTGTGATCGGCAGATCCAAAGATGGCACAAAAGCCGTTGCCGGATACTTTATTATGGGCAGAAGCCAGAACAGCCGCAACCGTGTCTTTGTTGAGGAGGGTGAGGGAATCCGCACACAGGCGTTTGATCCGTCGAAGCTGGAAGATCCGAGCCTGATCATCTACGCACCGGTACGCGTTCTGGGAAATGATACGATCGTAACAAACGGAGACCAGACCGATACCGTATACGAAGGACTGGAGCAGGGAAAAACGTTTGAGGTATCCCTTCGAAGCAGAGAGTTTGAGCCGGATGCACCGAACTACACTCCTCGTATTTCCGGTGTGATGCACGTAGAGAACGGAATGTACGGCTACCAGATGTCGATCTTAAAGAGCAATAACGGCGATCCGTCCCAGTGCAACCGCTACACCTTCTCCTATGATAACTGTGTAGCAGGGGAAGGCCATTTCATCCACACCTACATGCACGACGGCAATCCGCTGCCAAGCTTTGAGGGTGAGCCAAAACTGGTCGAGATTCCGGATGACATCGATGCCTTCACCGAACTGCTCTGGAGCAGCTTAAACGAGGACAACAAGGTGTCCCTCTTCACACGCTATATCGACATTGCAACCGGCAAGTATGAGACAAGAATCGTGAATAAAAATAAATAAGAAATCGAGTGTTTTGCGAAAGGAGAAAATCATGAAAGAATTAGCGTTAAAATACGGATGCAACCCGAACCAGAAACCTTCCAGAATTTACATGGATGATGACAGAGATCTTCCGATCGAAGTATTAAGCGGCCGTCCGGGCTATATCAATTTTCTGGATGCCTTCAATGGCTGGCAGCTGGTACGTGAGCTGAAAGCAGCCACCGGTCTTCCGGCAGCAACTTCCTTCAAGCACGTTTCCCCGGCAGGTGCAGCCGTAGGTCTTCCACTGGACGAGACCCTGCGTAAAATTTACTGGGTAGACGATATGGGAGAGCTTTCTCCGTTAGCATGCGCTTATGCAAGAGCCAGAGGCGCAGACCGTATGTCTTCTTTCGGCGACTTTATCGCACTTTCTGATGTCTGCGACAAAGACACCGGCATCCCTGATCAAACGCGAGGTTTCTGACGGTGTCATCGCTCCGGGATTTACCGATGAAGCACTGGAAATCCTGAAAGCAAAGAAAAAAGGTAACTACTGCGTCATCAAAATCGACGAGAATTACCGTCCGGCTCCGCTCGAGCACAAACAGGTCTTCGGCATTACCTTTGAGCAGGGCCGCCAGGAGCTGCCGATCGACGATGAGCTGCTCTCCAACGTGGTAACCGAGAACAAAGAGATTCCGGAAGCAGCAAAACGCGATCTGAAGATTGCACTGATTACCTTAAAATATACCCAGTCCAACTCCGTATGCTTCGTCAAAGACGGTCAGGCCATCGGTGTCGGCGCAGGCCAGCAGTCCCGTGTGCACTGCACCCGTCTTGCCGGACAGAAAGCCGACAACTGGTTCCTGCGTCAGTGCCGAAGGTGCTGGATCTGCAGTTCGTAGACGGCATCCGCCGCGCAGACCGTGACAATGCGATCGACGTTTACATCGGCGAGGAGTACATGGATGTTCTCGCAGACGGCGCATGGGAGAAGATCTTCAAAGTAAAACCGGAAGTCTTCACAAGAGAAGAGAAACGTGCATGGCTCGACCAGATGAAGGGCGTAACCTTAGGCTCCGATGCCTTCTTCCCGTTCAGCGACAACATCGAGCGCGCACACAAGAGCGGCGTCGAGTACATCGCAGAGCCGGGCGGATCGGTTCGTGACGACGCTGTCATCGAGTGCTGCAACAAGTACAACATGGCGATGGCATTTACAGGAATCCGTCTGTTCCATCACTAAAAAGAAATGCGTTTTATATTTATATAAGAAGAAAGAATCCGGTCTCTGGGCGGCCGGATTCTTTCTTTTTTCGCACATGCGGCAAAATATGCATAGTCGGAATCCGGGTTTTTGCGCTATACTGGACACGGAGAATTTGTGAATGAAAGCAAGAGAAAAGATCTGGAAAATGATCAAAACAAAAATTCTGGGGGCGAAGGTCTGGTACCGCCTTTTTCTGTCGAAAACCCCTGTTCTTTTTCGGAAAAGTGTGATAAAATACCCCATGGGCGTATCTTTTGCCCGCTGCAAAAAGGAGGATGAGGAATATGCGGCAGATGGAATTTAAAATGGAGCGACAGGGACTTCTCGAGGAAGGCCAGGAAGTCAACGTGACAGAAAGCGCACTGCCTACCTCCTATTATTATACGATTACCCCGGCAGTGCCATGAGCAGGAATTATCAGGCGTATGAGAGGCTGCAGTCCCGGAAGGGAATCGTAAAAGAAGTAAAAGAGACACCGAGAGGATTCTATACGGTAGTGGAGTTTGATGAAGATGAGCCGACCTGACGAGAACAAAAATGAGCACCCGGTGGTGCATCCGATTCCGCCGGTTTACCGCGCCGATTCCCGGATTCTGATTCTCGGCAGTTTTCCGTCCGTAAAATCCAGGGAGACCGGATTTTTTTACGGCCATCCGCAGAACCGTTTCTGGAAAGTGACGGCAGCCGTGTGCGGGGAAGAGGTGCCGCAGACCGTGGAAGAGAAGAAGGCGTTTCTGCTCCGGAATCATATCGCTGTCTGGGATGTGATCGCGTCCTGCGTCATCACAGGCTCGAGCGATGCGAGCATCCGCGATGTTGTGCCGAATCCGCTGCAGGACATTCTGGAATGCGCCGATATCCGGCAGATTTACTGCAACGGGGCGACCGCGTGGAAGTATTACCGGAAGTACCAGGAGAAGCAGCTGGGACGGGAAGCGGTTCGTCTTCCGTCGACGAGTCCCGCGAACGCCGCATGGTCTGTGGAGCGGCTGCTTGGCGAGTGGAGCCAGTGCGGAGAAGTCTTACGAAACGGAGAGTGACAGGATGAAAAAGAGTACGAGACCGTCTGGGAGATTTTTAATGAGTGTGCCAATAATCAGATGCGGGACGTCTTTTTCGACGAGATCGAGACGGATGACCCGGAGGCGTATATCCGTCAGAAATTTCCGGACAAAAACTTAAAATATGAAAAAACGGTGGAAGCGGACGGATCTCTGGTCTTTGACATTGAGACCTCCGGCATCCGCCAGCGGTTTACGTTTACAGAAATCTGAATCGCGCAGAAAATACCAGAAAAGCGGAGAAAAAAACGATGAGTGAAGAAAAACACACGCATGTGCATGTGCTGGAAGACGGCACCGTGATCGAGCATTCCCACGATCACGCCCACGGGCACCATCATACAAATACAAAAGCAGTCTTAAACCGCCTCTCCCGCGCGATCGGACACATGGAGTCGATCAAGCGGATGGTAGAGGAAGGCCGGGACTGCACTGAGGTTCTGATCCAGCTGTCTGCCGTGAAGGCGGCCATTAACAATACAGGAAAAATTATCCTGGAGGATCACATTGAACATTGCATCGTCGATGCAGTCGAGCATGGGGACATAAAAGCGATTCAGGAGCTGAATAAGGCGATCGACCGCTTTGTCAAATAAGCAAGAAAAACAAGAAAAGAGGAAAGAAACATGGCAAAAGAATGCAGCAATTCGAGCTGTTCCAAAGAAAGCTGCGAAGGATGTCCAAGCAAAGCAGGACAGGGCAAACCGGATTTTCATATTGATCTGAATGCCGATTCTTCGATCAAACATGTCATTGGCGTTGTCAGCGGCAAGGGCGGTGTTGGTAAATCCATGGTAACCGCATCTCTGGCAAACCAGAAAGCAAAAGAGGCTACAAGGTTGGTATCCTCGATGCCGATATCACAGGACCGTCCATCCCGAAAATGTATGGCCTGAAAGGACCTGCAAACGTAGATGACAAGGGCGTTTACCCGGCAGTTGCAGCAAACGGCGTAAAGGTAATGTCCATCAACCTCCTGCTTCCGGGCGAGGAAGAGCCGGTCATCTGGAGAGGACCTGTCATCGCAGGAACCGTAAAACAGTTCTGGACCGACGTCATCTGGGGCGACCTGGACTATCTCTTCGTCGATATGCCGCCAGGAACCGGTGATGTTCCGCTGACCGTTTTCCAGTCTCTTCCGGTAGACGGCGTAGTGATCGTATCTTCCCCGCAGGATCTGGTGCGCATGATCGTCATGAAAGCTACAAGATGGCACAGATGATGAGCGTTCCGGTGCTCGGTATCGTAGAGAACTACAGCTACCTCGTATGTCCGGACTGCGGCAAAAAGTTGTCCATTTTCGGCGAAAGCCACATCGACGAGATCGCAGCCGAGATCGGCGTGCCGGTTCTCGCAAAATGCCGATTCATCCGGAGTTTGCCGAGCTGGTGGACGAAGGAAGATTTGCAGAAGTGGATAACACCGATATTGCAAAGATCAACATCTAATCATTAAATATAGAAGCAAGTAATGGCATGAAAAACTCGTTTTTCCTTGATTTTACAAGGAAAAGCGGGTTTTTTTGACAAGATTTTTACGTTTCTTTTGGCAAAAACTATTTTATTTTAAACGGATTTTGTGTAACCGGTTACACACGACTGCGCAAATGAGACAAAAAGCGACAAATATGAAGGGTTAATGAGAAAAACTTGCATAAAAACATGCATAATATGGCAAAAACAAGGAAATAAATTCAATATTGACATTTAAAGAGAAAAAGTGCATAATCTACCTAAACGATAGGAAAACAAACAGCTATTGATTAAGAAAGAGGTGAATCGTATGTCACACTGCGTAGTAAGACTCAATGGAACTGAGGAAGTAGAGGAGTTTGTAAAAGCAGCTTCCAAATGTGATTTTGATATTGACATTTTTTACAACCGCGTTATTATTGATGCAAAATCCATTCTTGGCATCCTCAGCATGGATCTGAACCGTGATCTCACCGTACACTGCTATGGTGACAGCCCGGCATTCAATAAAACCCTGCAGAAATTTGCTGTAGCATAAATTTTATTAAGGGAAACGAAAAAAATTCAGCCTGCGCCGCCAGCGAGAGTAGAGACAGAATTTGCGCAGGGGACTTTCTGAAGAAAAACTAATCACACGAGACACATAACTTCAGAGAGAAAAAAGGAGACTGTTGCGGCAGTCTCCTTTTTTCTGTATAATGATAACTATTCAGAGCCATGCGAAATTCCAGAAAAGGACACGAATCATGCTTGCATGAATGAGCGTTCTTTTCTGGAATTTCATATGGCGAGAAGCCACATCGAGATGCAGCGCAGCGGAATCGAGATGGGGCTCTGAATAGTCTGGTTAGAAAAGGAGCGGGCTAGTGGAAGAGAAGAAGAAAGAGATCCGGATTTCCGTGCGGAATCTGGTGGAGTTTATTCTGCGCAGCGGGGATCTGGACAACTCGTCGGGCGGTTTTGGCGAGCGCGATGCATGCAGGCGGGAACGCGGGTGCATCAGCAGATTCAGAAAAAACGGGGCGCCGATTACCGTGCGGAGGTTCCGCTGGTTCACGAAAAAGAATATGAGCATTTCATCCTGCGCGTCGAGGGAAGAGCGGACGGCATGTACGAGGACGGAACCACGACCGTGATCGAGGAGATCAAGGGAACGTACCGTGACCTCGAAATGATGGAAGAGCCGGTTCCGGTACATCTGGCACAGGCGAAGTGCTACGCTTACATCTACGGCCTTCAGAACCGCAAAGAGGAGATGGGCGTGCTGATGACGTACACCCTGCTCTCCTCCGAGGAGGAAGCCTTCTGCGCCCGCTCACCAAAGAAGAGGTAAAGCCGGAGCACTCCAACTGGCGCATCCGCCATTTTCTGCAGACGTACAAGCTCCCGGAACTGGAGCAGTGGTTCGATGAGCTACTCGACGCCTGGTTTATCTGGGCGGAATTCCAGTACCAGTGGCAGAAAGCGCGAGATGCCTCAATGCAGCACCTCGAATTCCCCTTCCCGTACCGGAAAGGCCAGCGGGAACTGGTGAGCGGCGTCTACCGTACCATTCTGCGAAAAAAAGAACTCTTCGTCCAGGCGCCGACCGGCATCGGAAAAACAATGTCCACGGTCTTTCCGGCCATCCGCGCGATCGGAGAGGGCTGCGGCGACCGTCTTTTTTATCTGACTGCGAAAACCATCACCCGTACCGTGGCAGAGGAGGCGGTCTCCATTCTAAAAGAGAAGGGACTGCAGTTCAAAGCAATCACGCTGACCGCAAAAGAAAAAATGTGCATCCTCGATGAGTCCGAATGCGATCCGATCCACTGCCCGCGCGCGAAAGGTCATTTTGACCGGATCAACGCGGCGGTGTACGAGATGCTGACGGAATGCGATTCCTACACAAGAGAGGAAGTCCTGCGCCAGGCGGAAAAATGGAACGTCTGCCCGCACGAGCTCCAGTTTGATGTGGCTTCGTGGGTGGACGGCGTGATCTGCGATTACAACTATGCGTTTGATCCGACCTCGAAATTAAAACGCTTTTTCGCAGAAGGAACGAAGGGTGACTACATCTTTCTGATCGATGAGGCGCACAACCTGGTCGAGCGGGGCCGCGATATGTTCAGTGCCACGCTCGTCAAAGAGGAGATTTTAAAGGTCCGCCAGCTCCTCCGCCCGTATGCACCGGGCAAAAAGCTCGAGAAGGCGCTGAACCGCTGCAATCACCAGATGCTCGTCTACAAAAGAGAGTGCGATTCCTGCACGGAGCTGGAAAGCGTATCGACGTTTCTTATGATGGTCAATCAGCTGCTGGAAGAACTGGCGGGCTGGCTGGAAGCGCATAAGACAAGCGAAATCCGGAAGCAGGTTCTGGAATTTTACTTTAACTTGCGAAATTTTTCCGAGATTTACAATTTAGTGGATGAAAATTATCTGATCTACACGAGTTATCTCGATAACGGCGATTTTGCACTGCGCCTGTTCTGCGTCAACCCGGCGGAGAATCTGCAGCAGTGTATCAACCAGGGGCGGTCGGCCGTATTCTTTTCCGCGACGCTGCTGCCGGTGCAGTATTATAAGAAGATGTTCAGCACGAATACGGACGATTACGCGATTTACGTGGAGTCCCCGTTTGATCCCACGAAGCGGTGTCTGGCGATCGGAAGCGAGGTCAGCACGAAGTATCAGCGGAGAAACCGCGCAGAGTTTGAGAAGATCGCCGCCTATCTGAACGAGATGATCCAGAGCCGGAAGGGCAACTATATGGCGTTCTTCCCGTCATACCGCCTGATGCAGGATGTCTATGCGGTCTATGAGGAACTGTATGCAGATGAAAACGTGACCTGCCTGATCCAGGAGTCGGCGATGCGGGAGCAGGAGAGAGAAGAGTTTCTGGAAGCGTTTGCGAAAGACAACGAGAAAACGCTGGTGGGATTCTGTATCATGGGAGGCATTTTCTCGGAGGGAATTGATCTGGACGGGGAAAAGCTGATCGGCGCGGCCGTTGTGGGAGCCGGAATCCCGCAGGTGGGGCCGGAGAGAGAACTTTTAAAGCAATATTTCGACCGCAGCGGAGAGAACGGTTTCGACTACGCGTACCGCTATCCCGGCATGAATAAAGTATTGCAGGCGGCAGGGCGCGTGATCCGTACGACGGAGGACACGGGTGTGATTCTGTTGCTCGACGAGCGGTTTCGAAACCGGGAGTACCGCGAGCTGTTCCCAAGAGAGTGGGAGGACTGCCGGATTGTGCAGCGCAGCAGCCTCCCGGAGGTAATCCATTCGTTTTGGGAGAGGGTGGATTGTGAGAGCGGATCAAAAGCCGGGCAGCAGGAAATGAAATCTCGGTACAGCGCTGAACGTTACGTGTGATCCGCGCGGTTCCGGTATTCGCTCGGCGAGCAGCCCATCTGCTGCCGGAAAATTTTAGAAAAATAGGCAGGACTGGAAAATCCGGTCTGTTCCGCTACGGAAGTGATACTGGCCTGGCGCTCGAGAAGGAGCGGCAGGCTTTTTTCAATACGGTAATCGAGAAGATAGTCAAACAGGGATTCGTTCATGCATTTCTTGAAAAAACGGCAGCATTCACTGCGGCAGATGTGGATCTGTGCGGCGAGATCCTCGAGCGTCAGATGCTCCATATAATGGCGGTGGATGTAGTCGAGCAGAATGCGGAGCCGCTCAACGTCACGCGCTGCCGCCGTGTTCTGGGATTCACCGGAAAACGATGCGTGGCGGTAAATCTCAATCCAGATCGACAGCAGAAGCTCCTGGATTTCCATCTCAAACGCGGACGGCTGCGAAAGCGAGAGGTCGTAGATGCGGTGCATACAGACAAGTACCTGGTTCTGCCAGTCGATCTCCGGCGAAAAGACGATGGAGGCGAGCTGCATATCCGTCAGCACCGGTTCGACGTAGCGCGTCTGGATCACACTGTTTGAAAAACCATAGAGAAAGCGCGGGGCGAACGTGGTTGAAATATAGACGCAGTCCATCCCGTCGATCATGTGGCCGCTGTGAAGCGCATTCGTGTTGCAGAAAATGCCGTCCCCTTCTTTTAAGACATACGATTTGCCGTTGACCTGATATCCGATCTGCCCCGAGAGGACAAACGTCAGCTCAATTTCCGGGTGCCAGTGCCAGGAAAAGGAGCCGCGCTCGTAGCGGGAGAGCTGTTCGTAACTGATGTTGACAGGAAATTCATAGCTGCCGTGGGCCTTCAGCTCACGGTTTTCTTTATCCATGCGGATCTGCATGAAACGTACCTCCAATCCATAAAATCCGTTAAAAATCATACGATAAGTAAAGTATGCGGCAAAAAGGGAAAAAAAACAAGAAAAAATCGAAGATCACCTCAATATAATTATCGTTTGCCCAAATATTGTTGTTGCAGATGGGCGTACGGCTCACTATAATGATACTTAAGAAGATAAGAAAAAACACACAAACACACAAACACACAATACACACACA
>ENA-OQIR01000277-OQIR01000277.1-human-gut-metagenome-genome-assembly--contig:-NODE-277-length-23971-cov-3.202860_pt1 | contig 23971 bp, 35 predicted proteins | sample MGYA00242580_ERZ504745 | MGnify/ENA primary metagenome ERZ504745 (study PRJEB26092, sample SAMD00036214) | human gut metagenome | host: Homo sapiens | study: EMG produced TPA metagenomics assembly of...
CACGATCAGCTGGACAAGATTCAGGATTTTATTGATGAAGTCAGCAAGTACGCTGGCATCACCGAACTGAACTATAAGATTCTGCATCAGCTGATTGACAAGATTCTGGTATCCAAAGCGGAAAAGGCCGATGGCGAATACGTCCAGAAAATCCAGATTTTCTACCGCTTTATCGGCCCATTGGATGCCATCGAGTAACAAAGTCAGAAAAGTCACCTCCGAGAACTATCCTACAGATGCAGGCCGGGAGGGAGAACTGATTTTCCGTTTCGTCTACCAAATGGCCGGCTGCACGAAACCTGTGAAGCGGCTCTGGATTTCCAGCATGGAGGATGCCGCTATCCGGGAGGGCTTTGCAAATCTGCGCCCGGATTCGGATTATGATGCTCTGTATCAATCGGCCCTCTGCCGTGCAAAAGCAGATTGGCTGGTGGGCATCAATGCAACGCGGCTGTTTTCGGTGCTGTACCACAAGACTCTGACCGTGGGCCGCGTACAGACACCGACATTGAAAATGCTGGTGGACCGGGATGCAAAAATCCTGCGCTTCCAGAAAGAAAGGTATTACACAGTCGGCATCCAGTCCGGCAGTCTGAAAGCAGACAGTGGACGCATTGCCAGCATGGACGAGGCCGACACTTTGAAAAATGCCTGTGCCGGGGCATCTGCTATCTGTTCTTCTGTCAAGCGGGAGAAAAAGACAGAACAGCCGCCCAAGCTCTATGACCTGACCACCTTGCAGCGGGAAGCAAACCGTCTGTTCGGTTTTACCGCAAAACAGACCCTTGATTACGCTCAGCAGCTTTACGAAAAGAAATTGCTGACCTATCCCCGCACCGACAGCAATATCTGACCGAGGATATGGGCCAGACGGCACAACATCTTGTGTCCGACCTGCTGTGGCTGCTGCCCTTTGCCCAAGGGCTTGACTTGCCCCCGGATGTGGGGCGGGTGCTGAGCAGCAAAAAGGTATCGGACCACCACGCCATCCTTCCCACCGCCGAATTTGCAAAGCAGGGGTTCACTGGCCTTGCGAGAGTGAATGTATGTTGATGAACCTTGTCTGTTCCAAACTGTTCTGCGCTGTGGCCGCACCCCATGAATACGAAACTGTGACCGCTGTGCTTTCCTGTGCAGGGAACGAATTCACCGCCAAGGGAAAGACCGTGCTTGTCCCCGGCTGGAAAGAGATCGACCAGCGGTTCCGCTCCACTCTGAAAGCAGACGGTGAAGAAGAAACGGAAGCGATGAACACTCTGCCGGAACTGGTCGAGGGACAGACTTTTTTCGTGACTGCCGATATTTTGGAACACTTCACGTCCCCGCCGAAAGCCTACACCGAAGATACGCTCCTGTCGGCAATGGAGCGGGCCGGGACCGAGGATATGCCGGAGGACAAGGTGAATTGCTCCGCAGGAGCAAGAGAGGGTGGCCTGGGCCATGCGGAACGCAAAGGGCTGGGCACTCCGGCCACCCGTGCCGCGATTCTGGAAAAATTGGTGCAAATGGGCTTTGTGCAGCGCAAGGGCAAGCAACTTGTTCCCACCAAGGACGGCGTCAATCTGGCGGTCGTTCTGCCGGAAAGCCTGACCTCTCCCGTCCTGACCGCCGAATGGGAAAACCGCCTGACCGAGATTGCCAAGGGCAATGCAGACGCGGACGAGTTCATGGCCGAAATTGAAGCGCAGGTGCGCCAGCTGGTCAAGACCTATTCTTGTATCAGTGCAGATAAGCAAAACCTGTTCCAGTCGGAACGGGTTATTATCGGCAAGTGTCCCCGGTGCAGTGAAAACGTCTATGAGGGCAAGAAAAACTTCTACTGCGGGAATCGTAGCTGTCAGTTCATGATGTGGAAGAATGACCGCTTCTTTGAGCAGCGCAAAAAGGCGTTCACACCGAAGATCGCCGCCGCTCTGCTCAAAAACGGTAAGGCAAAGGTCAAGGGCCTCTATTCCGAAAAGACAGGCAAAACCTATGATGCAACGGTGCTTCTGGCAGATACGGGAGGCAAGTACGTCAATTACCGGGTAGAGCGCAAAGAGTAAGGCAAAAATACGAGGGCCAGTTATGGTAAGGTGAAGCATTCATTTTGCCATAACCGGCTCTCTCTATCCGTAGGATAGCAAAAAAAGGAGTGTGACCAAATGAGCGAATTATTTTCCATCCAGCTGCAAAATCGACAGCAGCAAGGCGGAGATGGCGTCTGGATGGACCTGCCTACCACAACCGAACGGGTACAAGCGGCCCTGCGGCAAATCGGCATTTCGTCCGATAATCCGCAGGGCCTTTTCATTTCCGGCTACTTTGCGAGGAAGAAAAGCGTTTTGCGATTCCCTACAACATGGTACTGGCATCCAATGTGGACGAACTGAACTTTCTGGCATCACGACTGGAAACACTCTCTACCGGGAACGCGCAGAGCTGAACGCCGCCCTGCAAGTCCCGCAGAGTGAGCTTTCCAGCATCGGGAGAATCACCGACTTTACCGAAAACGTGGACTATTATGTACATCTGCCAGAAGTACACGGGCCTGCCCAGCTGGGCGACTACTACTTGAACCGCTCCGGCATGGTGGATATGCCGGAGGAATGGAAAGGAGGCATCGACACGGCACAGTTTGGCCGGTATGTGGCCCAGCAGGAGCAGGGAGTGTTCACCCAGTACGGCTACCTTGTCAAAAGCGGGGACGAGTGGCAGAAAGTCCACGAGGGCCAGCCCGTGCCGGAGGAATACCGGGTGCTGTCCTTTCCCGCGCCGGAAGTTCTGCGGGATGCGGCAAACATCCCAACGCCCATCCAGAGTGAGCCGCAGCCGCAAAAGGTTCTTCCCATTATCCTGAATGGCAAGGACAGCGCAGAGCGCATGAAAGAGATAACAGACCGGCTGGAAACAGGGATTCAGCAGTTGTTCGACAGCGACCGTTACAAAGCCTATCTCACCACGATGGCGAAATTCCACAATTACAGCTTCAACAACACCTTGCTGATCGCCATGCAGGGCGGGCAGCTGGTGGCGGGCTTCAACAAGTGGAAAGACACGTTCCACCGCACCGTGAAAAAGGGCGAAAAAGGCATCAAAATTCTGGCCCCTGCGCCGTACAAGGTCAAGCAGAAGATGGAAAAGCGGGACGAACAGGGTAAGCCGATTCTGGACAAGGACGGCAAGCCGCTGACGGAAGAAAAGACGGTGCAGATTCCGGCTTTCAAGGTGGTGTCCGTGTTCGATGTCAGCCAGACCGAGGGCGAACCGCTGCCCTCTATCGCGGTGAATGAACTGTCCGGCAGCGTGCAGGACTACCAAGATTTTTTCAAGGCATTGGAGCAGACATCCCCGGTGCCCATCGGGTTTGAGGACATCGAGGGCGGCGCGCATGGGTACTTTCATCTGCTCGACAACCGCATTGCCATCCAAGAGGCATGAGCCAGCTGCAAACCATCAAGACGGCTATCCACGAAATTGCCCATGCCGAGCTGCACGCCATCGACCCACCGACCCGGAACAGACCAACCGCCCGGACAGCCGCACCCGCGAGGTGCAGGCGGAAAGCGTGGCTTATGCCGTCTGCCAGCACTATGGGCTGGACACGTCCGAGTATTCCTTTGGCTATGTGGCCGGATGGAGTTCGGGCCGGGAACTGGCGGAACTGAAAGCCTCTCTGGAAGTTATCCGCAGCACAGCCCATGAGCTGATCTCTGCACTGGACGAACATCTGGCAGAGCTGCGCCAGCAGCGGGAAGCAGACCTTTCTGCTGCACAGGAGACTGCATTTGTGCTGGACAGTGGCAACACCCTGTTCATCCAGACCTGCGATTCCGGCTATGACTACACTCTGTACGGCCCAGACAACAAGGCTCTGGACGGCGGCCAGCTGGACGCGCCCGGTCTGACCCTGCCAGATGCCGGGCAGGAAGCACTTAATCTGCTGGGGCAGACAGCCGCAGTGTCGGAAGTCCTGTTGGGCGACAAGCTGGCGGCGTTCCAAGAGGCGGCGGAAAAGGCCAACGAAATTCCCGCACCCGTTAAAATTCCAGACCCCGCCGCAGAGCCTACGGTCACGATTCTGTGGAGTGAAAGCGACAAGCTACAGGACGGCGAAACCATGCCGCTGTCCGTGGCAAACCGTGTCTTTGAAGAGCTGGACACTGCCCAGCACACAGAACGGGAAAAAGACGGTTATACAGGCGGCTGGTACGACAAGACCTCGTTCCGCATTGATTTTACTATGAATGGCCAGCCGGATAACTACGAGGGCCGGCAGGATTTCGGTGATGGTGACGGCTCTCTGATTCAGCACATCCAGAGCTACCACGAATACTACGCCAAAGACGAGAACTGGAAAAATTTTGTTCTGCACAACAAGGCCCGGAAGCATGGGAACAGGACAAGGCAGAGCGGGAAATGGTACTGACCGAGTTTATCCCGTACCTCAAACAGCATTGCAATCTTTCCGCTATGGAGCAGACGCTACCGCCGCTTTGCGAGAGGGTCAGGATATTTCGCCGGAACGAACCGCTTATTACAATGCCATTGTAACCTATGTGCAGGACTGCCGCCCGCTGCTTAACCAAGGCCAGTATAACTTGCCGGAACCGCCCAAGCTGGCTGACTTTGACCAGAGCTTGCAGGATTACAAGGCACAGGTGCAGGTCGAGATCGCGCAGGAAGCGGCTGCTGCCGGAATGACCGTAGAGGAATACGCAGCGGCAGGCTTTGAAGCACCGCAGCAGGACAGCTTTTCCATCTACCAGCTGCGCAATGAAGATTCCACCCGCGATTACCGTTTTGAGTCCTACGACCGCCTGCAGCTGCCGGTTTGACCGTGGACAAGGCCAACTATACGGAAGTATACGCCGCGCCGCTGACTGCTGGCACCACGTTGGAGGACATCTACCGCACATTCAATGTGGACTATCCGGCAGATTTCAAGGGACACTCGCTGTCTGTTTCGGATGTGGTGGTGCTGCACCAGAATGGGCAGGACACCGCCCACTACTGCGACAGTGTGGGATTCCAGCAGGTGCCGGAGTTCTTGCGGGAAAATCCGCTGCGTACCGCAGAACTTTCCACCGAACAAAACGAAAATATGATTGATGGCGTGCTGAACAATGCACCCTCTCTGGCGAATTGGAGCCAAAGCAAAGGCCGGAGAACAAATCTCTCTGACGGACCTTGCCGCCGCAGTCAAGGCCGAGGGAAAGGCACCAAAAGCCAAGAAGTCCCACACGGCCAAGCCGAAAAAGCCCTCCATCCGGGCACAGCTGGATGCCGCAAAAAAGGAGCAGAGCAAGCAAACGCAGCCACGGGAAAAGACAAAGGAATTGGAGGTGTAAACCGTGCAGAAGTTTGAAAATATGGACGTGATCGCTGCGCTGGAAGCCATTATGCACCAGAACACCGCATACTATCAGAGCGATTTTGCCTATGACATCAAGATGCTGCGGGAAGCAGCCCGCAGCGACCAGCCGGAAGATAAGCTGCTGTTGTGGCTGTCCCGGCCCTCTGGAACATTCTGCTTCCGGGAACGGGATGTGCTGCTCAAAGATACCCAAGCCTACAATACATGGAAATTTTGCGGTGAACAGACACATGACAGGATTCTTGCCTATGCAGTGGAGTTGACCGGTGCGGCCAACGGAACCGTGCAAGGCAATCTGTATGAACTGGACTACCAGCAGCATTTCCAGCATATCCGGGATGCCGCTCTGCCCGTGGGTGCCAACCGCCTGATCTACGAAAGTGGGATGCGGGAAATTGGCCCCAAAGAGCATTTCAACAGCCCGCTCGGACAAATATTTTGGAGAGTTCGTGCGGTATGAAATGCAGCCCCGTGACCCGGAACTTCTACAAGCGGCCATCTGGCAGGAGCAGCGCAGTCGGGAATCTGCACAGCCCGGTGATTTCAAAGAACACCTTGCGGCATTGCACACCGGCTGATCGAGCCGAAGCACAGCGTATCGTAGCCGATATGAAGCGTCTGGCTGCTCCCAACAGCCCGGACAAGAATCATTTCATGGTAGAGGTATCGCCCTATTTCACCAAGCTGGCATCCAGCCGGGACACGGACCAGCTACTTGCCATGTTGCCGTACAAGTCCCTGCACCTGTCCAGCGTGAAAGACCGTTTCGGCATCTACGCGCTGATTGACAAAAACGAGAACCGAGATAAGGGCATCCATAAGCCCCGTGCTTCCGTTCGCAAGCAGCTTTCCGAAACAAAACAGGCCGCCAGCCCGAAAAAGGCAGCGGCCCGCAATAAGCAACACGAAATGGAGGTCTGACCATGAATTTCAGCGTAGAAGAAGAAAATTTGATCTGTATGTACCACACCTCTGACCGCCGCCAGACGATGGCACGGATGCTCGCCGCCCTGCCGGATATGGACACGGAAATGCGGCGGCTGGCAAATGGCACCATTGCAAAGTTGAAGCGCATGACCGATGCCGACTTTGACGGACAGAGTTTCGATTTTACGGGTGAGTGATACCGCCAGATTGACAATGACACATTATTTTTAGAGAAAGTAATGTGCCATTGTCAACACAGAAATAGCCGGACACGGTGGCCTTGTGGCTACGGTGTCCGGCTATTTTCATGTATCAGTCTTTATCTTTTTTCTCGGTGGGATTTTCCGGCAGTTCGGCGGCATCTTCTACAACGTCGGTCACAAGCTGCTGGAAGTTAACCGCATTCTTTTCCGTGATAACAGGCTTGCCGGTTTCCGCTTCAAGAGCCTGCCGCGCAATGCCGGCCACTTTGCCGCCACGCTTGGCAACCTGCTTGTTTTCTTCAAAGGTCTGCGGCTTTGCAGTCTTGGAAATATCCGTAGTAGAGGCTTCGGCCAGCATCGTCAAAACAAGTTCCAAATCGGTCATATTGTCCCGGAGATTTTCTTTTGTCAGACCTTTCAGCCGCTTGTACTGCCCCGTGGTCATGCCGGACCATGCGCGGGAGATTTCATCGGTCAGGATGGCGTACTCCTTGCCCTTTTGCACTCCGCGCTTCTTCCATTCGTCCGTTAGTTCGTTGCGGATGCGGATTGCCAAAAGCCGCTGGTGAATCCATTCTTCGGAGTAGCCTTTCTTCAAATAGGTATCAAGCGCACGGTCAATAGCTTGCTCCGGGTCGATGGTTTCTTCGATGCGTTCCTTGCCCACCATTGCCAGCCATGCCTTGAACGGTTCAGCCTTAGGGGACGGGATGGACTGGATTATACGCAGGAGCTGTTCAGTGTTAGCGACATCCGTTTTGCGCTTTTTGCCGTCAGGAGCGGTCATTTTCAAACCATTACAATTTGTAATGGTTTCATTTCCTTCGTCTTTAAGGCGCTTTTTTAGAACGCGCCAATAGTTCTGTGGGTCTGCGCTGTCAGTCAGAACAGCAATCACATCAACGATGGCAAAATACCATTCTTCCTTTTCTGCATCCCATGCAGTGCGGATTTTCTGATCTTCAAAAAGCTGGATAGAGCTGTTATCGTTCACTTCTGCCATAGAGGGTTCCTCGCTTTCGTTGTCTAAGTCTATTTTACATGATTTCGGGCGGAAACGCCACCCGGTCTAAGCGTTTGGGATTCAAAAATCCGAACAATATTTTGTGCAGATTTACCGTTCCTGCATCTGCTCCTTTCCCGGTGCTGTCCGCAGAATGCCGTCCACATTCTGCTTATGATGCCATACTCCTGCATCTGGCGTTTGGCATCATTGTACTGCCGCTGCATCTGGTCTTTCTGCTCGGCCAGTTGCTTATACTCGTTTTTCAGGGCGTAGAGGTCGGGCAGCTTTTGAAAGCCCTGCTCTTTTAGAGCTTTCGCCGCTGCTTCATAGAGAATCAAGGTTCCTTCATGTTTACGTCGGAACTGCTTTTTGTCAGCAGCCCGCTGATACTCCTGCAACAGTGGGTGCAGTTCCTTACAGGTGGTGACATCCTTTATCAGCACGGCCATTTCTGCAAGTCGGCGCTCTGCTGCTTTCAATGCGGCGGCAGCTTCGGTGCTGGCGGCGGTGATCTCGGCCACCCGGCTTTCCAAATCCGGGTAGCTTTCGATTTCATGCTCAGTCAGGAAGTTCAGCGTCCGGGCAGCCTGTTTCAAGTTGTGGAGCTTTGCCCACTTCTCGTACCCTGCGGACTGTTGGACCTTGATGCTGTTCTCCAAATCAATCCGCAGAGAAATTTTGCGGTTTTCTTTGGGCTTCCGCTCCGCGAACCGCCCTTTGATGCGCTGGGTGATGGCTTCTTCGGTGTAGCTTCGCCCAGCGTTTTGCAGCGGGTGAACCGTTCCTGTCCGGGCGCGCGGAACGAAACATACTTGCCACGCTTGACCTCGTAGCCCTGCTCCTGCAGGAGCCGCAGAAAATCGTCAAAATCCTTGACCTGCGGGATGGCGGCATCTATGGCGGCTTTCAGCTTCGCCTTCCAACTCGTGCCCTTGCGGTGTGCGTCCCACTCGGCATAGCTCTTGCCCCGGTCTTGACCGGGCATCACCACAGACAGGCCGTATTCCTTGCATAGCCGATCGCTAGTGCGCCGGATGTAGCATAACTTTGTCGGTTGGAAACATACTTTCGCTGATTCACCATGTCCACAGCGCAAAAGATAATGTGGTTGTGGACGTGCCCTTTGTCAATATGCGTAGTTAGCACATAGGGATATTTTCCTTGCAGCACTTCATCTGCAAGCTGTCGGCCAATTTCGTGGGCCTGCTCCGGCGTGGTTTCGCCCGGCGCAAAAGACTGTATCAGGTGGTGGGCCAGATTGTTGCCTTTCTGCATGGCCTGTGACAACAGCAGTTCAAATTCGATGTCGGCGGTTTCGTAGGAGCAGGCAAAGGAGGACACCAGTATTTTTTCATCCGTCTTGACCGGATTCTCGATGTAGTCCAGTGCCTTTTTCAGCGTTGACTTGATAGGATGTATCTTTGTAACTGCCATATCTGCGCCAGCGCTCCTTTGATGTCCGCAACGTCTTGTGTGTACAGCGGCCCCATGCTGTTCAGCCGCCGCGCAATCTGATTGACGTTGACACCAATCTTTTGCAGTTCGGCGGTCTGCACCCGGATGTCGGTGGTGTCAATGTGGACAACATAACCATCTATCGCCATCTTTCGCAGATAGGCGGCCATATTCCGGGTTGGTATCAATTTCATTTTTCTCGAATCAACCTCCGTTCTTCTTCCGTCACATAAAATTTGACCTGCACGGTTCGTTTTCTGCCTTCCATTCGTTTTACTCTCCTTTCCGTTTTGAGGGTTTGGGACACTTCCCAACAAGCTGTTTTGCAGAGCAAAATACGGAAGTGGGTACACACTTCCTATGCTTGCTACCGTAACTCTTTCCTCGTATTCTCCCTCTACTAATACTACAATCCTTAACAAGAGAAATGGCTTAGGCAGAATAAAATAAAAACACAAATTTCATAAAAATAAAGAAATTCACTCAAGCAAAATTCAAATAAAAAGAAGGCGTCTGGTTGGAACAAAAAAGGCCAATTGGAGCGGAAAAGACTTTTCAAGTCTGCTATAATAGTTACTGAAAACGCCGAAGGGCGCTTTCAAAAAGTCTATGAGTTAGCAAGCCCTAACTAAAAGGAGGAATTTTCAATGTCTGAAGTGAGTACGGACAAAAAACTGAAAGGAAAAGACCTTATTACCATCGGTATCTTTTCCGCAATCTACTTTGTCATCAACTTTGCCTTTATGCTTCTGGGAGGTATTCACCCTGTTCTTTGGATGCTGATGCCTGGTTTTATCGCTGTGTTTGCAGGCATTCCCTTTATGCTGATGGTCGCAAAGGTTCAAAAACCGGGTGCAGTTTTCCTGATGGGGCTTATCACGGCTCTTATCTATTTTGCCACAGGACAATTTACCCTGGTGATCCTGATCTCGATGGCTTCTACTTGCATTTTGGCTGAAGTTGTCCGAATGGTGACTAAGTATAACAGCTTCAAGGGAAATTCGATTGCCTATGTGATTTTTTCTCTGGGGATGGTTGGTTCTCCCCTTCCCATCTGGTTGTTTAAGGCCGATTTCCTGGCACAGATTACAGAACAGGGAATGCCCGCTGATTATGTTGCGGCAGTTGAAGCTCTGTCATCCAATGCAATGCTAATCGTTCTGTTTGTTGCTCCAATCATCGGTGGTATCATCGGCGCATTTATTGCCAGAGGTCTGTTCAAAAAGCACTTTGTAAAGGCAGGAATTGTGTGATGAATGGGGAGGGCAAAAAACATACATTAAGGTTCGATCCACGGACGGAATTGCTTTTGTTGGTGCTGGCAAATATTGTGGCCTTTACCCAGCACTCCGTATGGGTTGAAATTACATGGGTTATTTTTCTGCTCCTACTGATCGTTGCCTGCGGATGCCAAAAATCCGCAGGCAAACTGGCAATCGCATTTGGAATTTGTCTGGCGCTACAATACTATGTATTTCCAAACGGACCGAAAATTTTAGCCAGCAGCTTCACAATCATTGTATCTTATGCAAGAAAGATTTTCCCTTGTTTGATTGTCGGTACAATGGTATTACAGAAAACGCCCGTCCGGGAATTGATGGTTGCACTTCGGAAATGGCATATCCCGCAGGGATTGATTATTCCTTTGTCTGTAACTGTCCGATATTTTCCGGCTTTAAAAGAAGAAACCGGCTATATCCGGGATGCCATGAAGCTCCGTAATATTCATGGAGTACAAAAAATTGAATGCTTACTGGTGCCTACAATGATCTCTGCCACAACAACAGCGGAAGAATTATCCGCCGCCGCTGTTACGCGGGGGATTGAAAATCCTGCTCCTAAGACAAGCATGATTGAAATGAAATTCGGCGTGCAGGACTTTGTGTGTTTGGCAATAGGCGTTGCTTTTTGCGTAGTTTCCATTATGGTAGGATAAGGAGGTGTTTCCTATGATTGAAATTCAAAATGTATCTTTGAATATGAGAAATCGCAGGGGACGCTTTCTCATATAGACCTGAACATTCAGCAGGGCGAGTGCATTGTTCTTACTGGTGAATCAGGCTGTGGTAAGACAACCATAACAAAACTTATTAACGGTCTGATTCCTCATTTTGTCGAGGGCGGAACCTTATCTGGTACAACGATTGTAAACGGTATGAATGTAGCTCAAACAGAAATGTACCGTTTGGCAGAACAGGTTGGTTCCGTGTTCCAAAACCCAAAATCGCAGTTCTTCAATATAGATTCTGACAGCGAGATTACTTTTGGTTTGGAAAACGCAGGCGTTGAGCCAAGGAAAATCAAAGAGCGATATGATGCTACGGTTTCTGCTCTGAAAATACAGTCACTGCTGGGCCGTAATATCTTTTCTATGTCAGGCGGAGAAAAACAAAGTCTTGCATTTGCCTCTGTATATGCCATGAACCCGTCCATTTTTGTATTGGACGAGCCGACGGCAAATCTGGATGCTGGTGCGATTGACACCTTACGCCAGCAGATTATCCAGATCAAAAAAGAAGGGCGGACGGTTGTTATTGCCGAACACCGCCTATATTTCCTGATGGATCTGATTGACCGGGCAATCTTCATTCAAAAGGGGAAAATCGTTCAGATATTTTCTGGGAATGAGTTTCGCAATCTTTCGGATGAGCAGCGTATCAGGATGGGGCTTAGAAGTCTTGTCCATCCTGTGCTGGAGCTGCCTCCCGCCGATCCGTCAGGAGCGCAGGAAGGCTTATCCGTAGAAAACCTTTCCTGTGCCTTTGATAAGCAGCCGGTATTCAGCGGCCTTGGCTTTTCTGCAAAACGGGGCGAAGTGTTGGGGATTGTCGGTCATAACGGCGCGGGAAAACGACGATGACACGCTGCCTGTGCGGGCTTTTGAAAGAAGTGAATGGAACCGTCCGGCTGGACGGGCAAACACTGAAAGCAAAACAGCGCAATAAGGCCAGCTTCTGTGTGATGCAGGATGTGAACCATCAGCTTTTTCAGACAGCGTATGGAACGAATGTGAACTGGCGCAGCCGGATTGTCCGCCGGAGCGGATTGAAGAAATTCTCAGGTCTTTTGATTTGCTGGATTTCAAAGACCGCCATCCGATGGCCCTGTCAGGAGGTCAGAAACAGCGCCTTGCGGTGGCAACCGCTATTCTCTCCAACAAGGATGTACTTGTCTTTGATGAGCCGACCAGTGGCCTGGACTATCACCGTATGCTGGAAGTGAGCAATATGATCCGCAAGTTGAATGATGAGAATAAAATTATCATCATTGTTTCCCATGATTTTGAGTTTTTGGGCCGGACTTGTGATAAAATATTTGATATGGAGGGATGCTCCAAAGAAAGGAGGTAGCGTCTATGCCGGAACTGCTCCAAGAAATGTATTACGGTCCCAATGTTCAAAACTTGATCGAGTCAGATGATTGCAAGGTAATGCGTTTAAGCGATAACTCCGGTGAAGGCATGATGACGCTCTATCATGTCTTTTCCCGGTGTATTTCTCATGTATAATGATTTCCACATGAAGGAGTGCATTTCGGGCTTCCAGACAGATATGGACCTGCTCTGTATAGATCACTGCCGGGAAGGACGCATTGAGCAGGAAGTCGGCCAGAATGCCTTTAGCTATTTAGAGGCTGGCGATCTTCGGGTGGATCGCCGCATCCATCATTCGGGCAAGGTGGAGTTTCCCCTTTGCCACTACCACGGTATTTCCATTGGCTTTCAGGTGGAAACCGCGGCAAAAGAAATTCCAGCCTATATGAAGGGCTTTTCTGTTGACCTTTACGAATTACAAAATAAATATTGCAGTGACCGTACACCTTATGTCATTCCAGGAGAACCGGCCATTGAGCATATTTTTTCCGAACTTTACAATGTGCCGGTCAAAATCAAAAAGGACTATTTCAAGATCAAAGTGCTGGAACTGCTTCTATATCTGGATGCGTTAGAGCTGTCGGGACATACAGAGGAACGTCCATATTTCTATAAGAGTCAGGTCGAAAAAATTAAGGCAATTCAATCACTTTTAACACAAGATTTGACAAAGAACTACACGCTGGAAGAACTCTCCGCAAAGTTTGATATTGCATTGACACCGATGAAAAATTGCTTTAAGTCTGTTTATGGCAGTCCGATTTTTACATACATGAGGAACTACCGAATGAACTATGCAGCGGCTTTGCTGAAATCAGATAAGTCGTTGAAGGTGGCTGATGTTGCTGGTCTTGTAGGATATGACAGTCCCAGCAAATTTACCGCTGCTTTTCATCAGACGATGGGAAAAACGCCATTGGAATATCGGAAATCAATTATCTGATTGGCACAGAAAAGGCCGCGTGGAGCGGAAGAAAAAACTGAATCATGATAAATTAAGGATGGTTAGTAGGACTTAGCCATCCTTTTTTCTTTACTGACCGAATAGAACGAAAGAGGTGAACTACTATGAAACAACAAAAAAAGAGTTGGGTCAAAACTCTACTTTCCTTTGCAGAACCTGCAAGGGAAAGATGATCCTCTCGGTTTTATGCGCTATTTTTAGTGTCGCTGGTGGATTTATTCCGTTTTGGGCAGTTTATAAAATTCTGCTTCTGTTTATCAACCGTACTGCCACAGGAAACGATATTCTGTTATGGTGCTTGGTTGGAGTAGCGGTACTGATCCGTGTGCTTTGTTTTGGTATCTCCACAATTTTGGCGCACATATCCGCGTATACGATACTGGAAGGTATTCGTCTAAAAATTGCAAATCGTCTAATGAAAGCCCCGCTTGGCGAGGTAATGAGACGGAGAATCGGTTATCTAAAAAACATTATCATGGATAAGGTGGAGGACTTAGAACCGCCCTTGGCGCATGTAATTCCAGAACTGACTTCTAATCTGCTCCTGCCGCTGGCTATTTTCGTCTGGATGCTAGCAATAGACTGGCGTATGGGACTTTCGATTTTGATTGCTCCTGCGTTGGCTATGATTCCGATGTTCTTCCTTATGAAAAATTATAACAGCCAGTATGCAGCCTACATGGAGGCAAATAACCACGTCAACAACATTATTATCGAGTATGTAGAGGGCATTGAGGTTGTTAAGGCGTTCAACCAAAGTACCAGTTCCTACGAAAAGTTTGTAGGCGCTGTGAAGTCCTTTAAGGACTTTACTCTCAACTGGTTCAAAAGCACATGGAAAACCATGAATTTAATGATGGCGATTATGCCGACTACCTTGCTTGGGGTACTCCCTGTTGGTTTGCTGCTGGTGCGTGGTGGAAGTATTACTCCCGCTGAACTTGCAATGGGAATTATCCTCTCACTTAGTATTGTGGGGCCACTGATGAAAGCTACGACCTTTATCAACGAAGCAAAATCTATGGAGTATGCGGTTGAAGCAGCAAATGAGCTTTTGAATCTTCCAAATTTGCCGGATTCCGGGGAATTTGTTCCAATCAATCATACCGATATTGTCTTGCAGGATGTGTCCTTTTCTTATGACGGTACAACACAAAATGAAGTGTTGCATGGTATCAGCTTAAATATGCCACAGGGGAGTTTTACTGCACTGGTCGGACCGTCTGGAGGAGGAAAATCAACGGTGGCTCGCCTGATTGCACGGTTTTGGGATGCAACTGGTGGCAGCATCTCCATTGGCGGCAAAAATATAAAAGAGCTTTCAATTCACCAGCTTTCTGAATTGGTCAGCTTCGTGACACAGGACAATTTCCTGTTCAACTGCTCGCTCAAAGAGAACATCCGCCTGGGTAATCCAAATGCTACGGATGAGGAAGTATATGCCGCCGCAAAAGCGGCTTGCTGCGATGATTTCATTGCTCGGCTGGAAAAAGGATATGATACCCCTGCCGGTGATGCCGGCAAGCGGCTATCTGGCGGAGAAAAGCAACGAATTGCTATTGCGAGAGCAATCTTGAAAAATGCGCCTATTGTGATTTTGGATGAGGCAACTGCCTTCACTGACCCGCAGAATGAAGATAAAATCCAGAAATCCATCATGCCCTTTCCAAAGGAAAGACCCTGCTGGTGATTGCACATCGTCTGTCTACCATTCAAAACGCAGATCAGATTGTTGTTCTGAAAAAAGGGCAGATTGTTGACTGCGGAAAGCAGGGGGAACTCTTGGAACGCTGCCCGCTTTATGCAGATATGTGGCAGGCGCATATTGGCGCAAAGAACTGGTCTGTGGGCGAGAAAAAGGAGGTGGCTGGTAATGTTTAAGTCAATGAAACGCATTATTCGATGGGCTGGCAAGTACAGAGGTCGTCTTTATCTTGGCTCTGTATTCTCTTTTTTCAGTAGTTTATCTACAGCCATCCCGACAATGGCTGCTGCTTATGCGCTGGATAAATCTATTCAGGCATATTGGGCGCATACCACAATTGACGCTTCTTTGATCTGGAAAATGCTGTGGATTATTGTTGGCTCTATTGCGTTGAATTTCCTGTTTTCTTATCTACGGGCAATTTTGCAGGAAAGCATCGGCTATGAAGTTGCCGCAGGACAACGCATCCACTTGGGGGACGTTCTGAAACGGGTTCCCCTTGGGTACTTTTCACAGAACAGTGTCGGTGACATTCTGGCCGGAGTTACCACGGAATTATCTACTTTGGAATTACAGGGCATGAAAATGGTGGATGTCATCATCAACGGTTATGCAAAATTTATTGCCATCGTTTTATGCCTGATCTTCTTCAGCCCTGTTGCGGCGGTTATTTCCATTGTCGGCGTTGCTCTTTCGGCGCTGGCTTTGCAGGGGATTAGCAGACACAGTGAAAAAACCGCTGCAACAACCCATAAAGCAATGGAAGATATGTCCGGCGCAGCGATTGAATACATCCGGGGGCTTTCCATTGTGAAGTCCTTTGGACAGGAAGGTGCTTCTATTGAGAATTTTCGTAATGCCAGTAAGGAATTGAAAGATATTCACATCAAGGTAGAAAAGGGCTATACACCATATAACTGCCTACACCTGTTTGTGTTGAAGCTGGCATCTATGGGGATCGTCTTGGTATGCGCGTGGCAAGCATTGCAAGGGCAAATGAGTATATCTGTTTTTCTGATGTTTGTTCTTTTCTCCTTTGTTCTTTTTGGCAGCGTGGAAAATATCAATGATGCTGCGCACACTCTTGGGGTTATTGATTCTGCCATGAACAAGTTGGAAGCATTAGAGAATGTAAACTATATCGACCAGGATGGCACCGATATAAAACCGGCAACCTATGATATTGAGTTTAGGGATGTTTCTTTCGGATATGACAGCCGGATTGTTCTGCATGACCTGAACTTCAAAATTCCGCAAAATAGCACAACGGCCATCGTGGGGCCATCTGGCAGCGGAAAATCTACGCTGTGTAACCTGATTGCCCGTTTCTATGATGTGAACAGCGGAACGATTACCATTGGTGGAACGGATATTCGCCGATTTACCTGCGATAGCTTGCTAAAAAATATCAGTATGGTTTTTCAGAATGTCTATTTGTTCCGGGATACCATCAAGAATAACATTAAATTCGGCAGCCCGGACGCTACGGATGAACAGATTATCGCCGCCGCAAAAGCAGCCCGCTGTCACGACTTCATAATGGCTTTGCCGGACGGTTATGACACAGTGATTGGTGAAGGCGGTTCTTCGCTTTCCGGCGGTGAAAAGCAAAGAATTTCTATCGCCAGGGCGATGCTCAAGGATGCTCCCATTGTTATCTTGGATGAGGCAACCGCAAGTATTGATCCAGAGAATGAGCATTTGATCCAAGAAGCGATTTCTGCTCTAACACACGGTAAAACTATTATTACGATTGCCCATCGTCTGGCCACGATTGAGAACGCCGACCAAATCCTTGTGATTGATGGCGGAACTGTAGCTCAGAGGGGTACGCATAAGGAACTGCTGCAACAGGAAGGGACTTATAAAAAGTTCATCCAGATCCGCGAACAAGCCGAAGGCTGGCGAATACAGTAAGGGAGGTCTTGATGAAACTTCATGCGTCCGGGGAGGACTACCTGGAAACCATCCTTGTTCTCCAAAAGAAACGCGGTATGGTGCGCTCCGTAGATGTGGCCCGGCACATGGAGGTGTCAAAGCCCAGCGTGTGCCATGCAGTGGCTACCTTGCGGGACGGCGGCTTTCTTATGATGGACGAAGATCACTTTCTCCATCTGACCGATGTGGGCCGGGAAGTGGCGGAGCAGATCTACGAAAAGCACCGCTTCTTTACCGACCGGCTGATCGAGGCCGGTGTAGACCCGGTAACGGCGGAAAAGGACGCCTGCCGGATGGAGCATGTCATCAGCCAGGAATCCTTCGAGCGTCTGCGCGATGCCTATAAAACAAAAAATGAATAATCCGCCCGCATAGCAAACGGGTAAAACAGTAACGCGCCGGGCACATCGAACCCGGCCGCGTTATTCGTCTTTTTGAAATGCTTCCGCCTGTTTGCAAAGCGCAATATATTTTTCAATTTCCGCCTCACTTTTCCCGGCAAAGAAGTCTACAACTGTTTTTGAAACCGTCTGATTTACCATGTCTGGAAAAATGGCAGCATCCACGCTGATATTTAACTCTTTGGCGACAAGAGCCACCGTTTCAAATTTGGGGTTACTCTGGCAGGTTTCCAAATCTATGATTGTACGGGCGTTCATATTGAGCCGTTCAGCCAATTTTCTCTGTGTCAAATGCTGCCGCTTACGTTCTGACCGCACTTTCCATGCAAACAAGTCAAGAGGATTGTTCACTATACATCACCTCTACCTCATTGTAGGGTGTGCTATCGCTCATATAAATAACCATACAACTCACATTGTGTGAGTTATAGCTCATGATTTGAAGCAAAGAGCTATATGGACAAGAGTATCAAAATAAAGGAGCGCAAAATAAAATGGGGCTTACCGCCCACTCGAAAAGCCCTAACACCAATTAAAAAAATATTCAAATAACGTAGGAGCGAGCCATACTCATAGAAGTGAGTTGTGGCTCGCTTTTTATATACTTCAATTCACATCCGATAAAGCCCCGCATTTTTACAACCTACGATTGGGTATCGGATGCCGTTCTCCGCCTCGTTTTGCTCCGGCCTATAAACCCGAACAGAACGAAAGGAACAATTCTATGAACGGCAAAAAATTTTTTCAGATAGATCCAGAAAACCGGCCAAACCGGACCGTTAGTGAACGAGTAGTGAGCGAAAGGGGAAGAAAAGAACTGCCTCCCGGCACGAAGGGAGGTGAGAACTTGAAACCAAATCGCTACTACGAACACAAGCAGCACGCCTTTGACAGCTACTGCAAAAAGGTGTTGAAATGCGAGGCATGTAACGGCTATCGGCAGATCAGCCGTCATCAAAAACGTTTTGCATCTTTGGAAGAACTGTCCGAGGCAGACGTGCCCAGCTTGCAGTTTACGATCGTTACTCATGGGAGTATACGGCTTTTCCTGTGGGAAATGCTGTTGTGCTAATCGAGAACGACCGATTGGCCACAGCACTTCTACGGCTGTCACCAAAAGACCGGGAAATTTTTATGATGCACTGGTTTCTATGGATGACAGACGAACAGATAGCAAAGTGCATGGGCATGGCCAGAAGAACGGTCAATACTCGCAGGTATAAAGCCTATCGGCTGCTGAAAAAGCTGATGGGAGGTGAAGCGGATGACTAAATCTGCGCACACACGGGCATCGCTGCTTCCTTACCCGATAATCGCTGCCGCTGTTGCAGGAGACGCCGAAGCAGTGAGCCGGGTAGTCCGGCATTATTCTAGCTACATTGCTGCACTGTCAACTCGGACGAGCTATGGCTCTGACGGCTATCCTCGTCTGCAAGTTGATGAAGAACTGCGCAATCGTCTGGAAGCAAAACTGATAATTGCTATCCTTGATTTTGACTTAACCTGATTCAACGTAGGCATCGTGTGCTGTTCCCCTTTCCATACGATGCCTTTTCTAGTTCTTTGAAAAAGAAAGCCCGCCGGACAATGGCGGTGCATCATAGAGCAAACGGATACGTTGCTGTCTGTATCGAGCCGGACGGTGGGTGCGCCACGATGCTTTTCTCTGAAAAGTGGAGCGATCACCACCACGCCGCAATGCAAGCGCGGCTGCTTGCGGGCCATGACATACAGGCAGGCTGATACTCCCTTACCGTCAAAGTCCGAGCGTTCAGAGCGTCGCAGGCAATGAGTAGGGCTGCATGAGGAATGCAGGGGTGAGATTCCCGTGGGCTGCTGCCAGCAGCCATCCGTTGGCTCATTTTTTGATTTTTAAGAAAGGGGATTTTTACGATGCAAGCGAAAAAGACAAACCCTGAAAAAACAAAAAATCCAGAGATGCTTACTCTGGATTCGACTTATCGTATTGGCAATCGCTCCTTTATCGTTGAGCCGGTGTTCAAAGAAGAAAGCTCCCAGACCTTAGGAGAAGTTCTTCTCCGGCTGATGAAATCCGAAAGCGAAAAATTATAATGACCTTTCGGGAGGCAGCGGACAGAGAAAGCGGATTGTGTTATAATATAGGTGTACAAGTGAATTTGCTATTCGACTGTCCCAAGAAAGGAGCGAGTATGAAACAGTCGAGTAACAAGAAATCCCGTGAAGCAACCGCTTTTCTCTATGAGCGTCTTTCCCGTGATGATAATTTGGAGGGCGAGAGTTACAGCATCGGCAACCAAAAGAAGCTGCTCACCAAAGTTGCAAAGGAAAAAGGCTATACCAATCTGGTTCACTTTCTGGATGATGGCATTTCCGGCGTGACCATGAACCGTCCCGGTTTCGTTGAGATGATGCAGCAGCTTGAACAAGGAAAAGCCTCTGCTGTGTTCGTCAAAGACCTTTCCCGTCTGGGCCGAAACTATATCGAGGTCGGGCGGCTGACAGAAGAATTTTTCCCAGACCATGACATCCGACTTGTTGCCGTTTCGGACAACATCGACACGGCCGAGGGAGAAAACGAACTGGCACCCATCCGAAACCTGTTCAATGAGTGGTATGCCCGTGACATCAGCAAGAAACGCCGTATCAGTAATAAAATCAAAGGCAACTCCGGCGAACCGATGGGACTTCCTCCCTATGGATATATCAAGGACCCGAACAATCCCAAGCATTGGGTCATTGATGAAGAAGCTGCACAAGTTGTCCGGCGCATTTTTGATATGACGTTGGAGGCTTTGGCACGGAACAGATTGCCACCCAGTTTGAAAAGGAAGGCGTCCTGACGCCGCAGGCCTACTGGATTCAGAAAGGCATCGGCCGTCCCGGAAAGACCAAGACGCGCCCCGCCACCAAGTGGAATGGCTCCACGATTACCCATCTTCTGTACCAGCAGGAGTATTGTGGTGATGTTCTGAACTTCAAAACCTACTCCAAGTCCTACAAGAATAAGAAGCGGATTCATAACGACCCGGAAAATTGGGTTGTGTTCCAAAATATTCACGAGCCAATTATTGAACGTGCCGTGTTTGAGCAGGTACAGCAGAAGCGCGGAAAAATGCGCAAACGCCGTACCAGCAACGGAGAACACAATATGTTCTCCGGCCTGCTTGTCTGCGCAGACTGCGGCTGCAATCTGCATTTCCACTTCAATCAGGGCAACCCGGAAATCAAGTATTTCAACTGCTCCAACTACAAGGGCAACCGTGGCACCTGCCAATCCACCCACTACATCAGGGTAGACTTCTGGAAGAAGTGGTGCTGGGCGAGATTCGGCGGCTGACCAAGTTTGCCAGCCTCTATGAGGACGACTTTTTGAAGGCTATTATCGGGCACTCCCAGCAGGCGGACGAAGCCGACCGCAAGCTGAAAGAGAAAGAGTTGAAAGCACTCCTTGCCCGTGATGAAGAACTGGACGGCCTTTTTGAGCGCATCTATGAGGACAATGTTTCCGGCAAAATCTCTGACGAGCGCTTTTCCAGAATGTCCCGGAGATATGAGGACGAGCAAAAGGAGCTGACCGAGAAAATCAAACAGCTCCGCTCCGAAATCGAAAAGCAGAGCAGCCGTACTATGACAACGGATATGTTCATCAGTCTGGTTCGCAAGTACACCAGAGCAAAAAAGCTGACACCCCGGATGCTGAATGAACTGGTTGAAAAAATCGAAGTGTTCAATGCAGAAAAGGTCAACGGTGTGTGGGAGCAGCGGCTCCGCATTCACTACAACTGCGTGGGCACCATCGAGATTCCAAGCGCACTTCCTTTGCCGACACCCGATGTGTCGGTGAATACAAGAAAAGGCGTAGTTGTGAACTACGCCCCTTGTGATGTCGCTATTTAGCAAATAAAAATGACGAATATTCTTTGACAGCTAAATGCTGTAAGAACATTCGTCATGGTGCGGATAAGAGGACTTGAACCTCCACCGAGTTGCCCCGATTAGAACCTGAATCTAACGCGTCTGCCAATTCCGCCATATCCGCATATTCTGTTGTGTTCCTGCGCCGTGGCGCCGGGAACGATAGTTATTATACCAGATACAAAGGAAATGTCAAGGCTTAATTTCAAAATTATTCGACAAATTTTTGCGGCAAAGTTGGTGCACTCTGGATAGCGGCTGTGGGGCGCTTTTTAGGGCAGATTATGGTACAATAAACGATAGACAGTACCGCACAATTCCCGCCTGACGGCTTAAGCACCGTTCCGGCGGCTGCGGCACGGCATCTGCGTTGCCAAAATGCTCGATAATACACAAAGTATTATCTGCGCTTTTGGCTTAGCATCTGCCGCACCTCGCTCGCCGTATCGGCACTTGGAATCATGTGGTATTGCCTGAACAAAAGAGAGACCGCGCGGCAGACGCCGCCGGAAGGATATGGGAGGAAAAACACCATGGAAGCATCCAAAGTTTACTATACGGATTTCCGCTGTCCGGTGGGCACCAGCCTGCTGGAAAAGCTGCGCCGGGTGTGCATTGCCGCCGGCATCAAGGACATCGACATGGACGGTCGGTTCGTGGCCATCAAGATGCACTTCGGCGAGCTGGGCAATCTGGCTTTTCTGCGCCCCAACTACGCCAAGGTGGTGGCAGACCTGTGCAAGGAGCAGGGCGGTATGCCCTTCCTGACCGACTGCAACACCCTGTACCCGGGCAGCCGCAAGAATGCGCTGGAGCACCTGAACTGCGCCCAGCTGAACGGCTTCTGGCCCATGACCACCGGCTGTCAGGTGATCATTGGTGACGGCCTGCGCGGCACGGATGAGGTGGAAGTGCCGGTGCCGAACGGCGAATACTGCAAGACCGCCAAGATCGGCCGCGCCATCATGGATGCGACATCTTCATCAGCCTGAGCCACTTCAAGGGCCACGAGTCCACCGGCTTCGGCGGTGCCATCAAGAACATCGGCATGGGCTGCGGTTCCCGCGCGGGCAAGATGGAGCAGCACGCTTCCGGTCACCCAGCGGTGCAGGAGAGCCTATGCCGCGGCTGCCACCGCTGCGCCAAGGAGTGCGGCTCGGACGCCATCTCCTACAACGAGAACAACAAGGCCGTCATTGATCAGGCAAAGTGCAAGGGCTGCGGCCGCTGCATCGGTGCCTGCAACTTTGACGCCATCTACTCTCAGTACGACAGCGCCAACGAGATGCTGGACCGCAAGATGGCCGAGTACGCCGCCGCCGTCTGTGCAGACCGCCCCTGCTTCCACATTTCTCTGGTGCAGGACATCAGCCCCAACTGCGACTGCCACGGCGAGAACGATGCGCCCATCCTGCCGGATATCGGCATCTTTGCGTCCTTTGACCCGGTGGCGCTGGATCAGGCCTGCGTGGACGCCTGCCTGAACGCCGCCCCACTGCCCAACAGCCAGCTGAGCACGAACCTTGCAAAGCCGGGCTGGAACTGCTACCACGACAACTTCAAGGACTCCAACCCCAACATCGAGTGGAAGGCCACCCTTGAACAGGCCGAGAAGGTGGGCATGGGCACCCGCCAGTATGTGCTGAAAAAGGTATAAAAACAAAATGGGGCGCTGACCGTGTGGTCAGCGCCCCATTGCGCTTTCAAGTTTAAGGTTGCGTTTAAGCCTCGCCGTTCGTCTCCGGCACGATATCGTCCAGCACAGTTTGCAGCGCCTGCCAGTTTTTCAGAGTGCAGCCGGGCAGGGTGTCAGCGTCCAGCCCTGCGTCCGCAATGCGTTCGGTCATGCTGTCCTTGTCGCTGAGCAGGTCCAGTGCGGCGTCCTTAATTAGCGGCCATGCTCGGCAAAGCCTCCTGCTCGTTATCGGTCAGGCCGTCGTACCAGCTGTAAAAGGCTCCTGAATGGCCTCCGGGGAGCGGGTGGACATCCGTGCGTCCTCGGCCCAGTGCAGCAGCGATGCCGCCGCGATGACCGATTTCAAAGAGCAGCCGGATACCCCGGGCCCCAGCCCAGACAGGGCGCAAAGGCGTTTTCGGTGCCGGTGATGGAGAACACCGAGTTCTCATCAAAGTTGCCGGGGTTCAGCTCTCCGGTGTTGGCCTCGGTGGTGGAGGAGGGCAGCTCACTGCTGCCGGAAGCGGATGCGCTGTCCGAGGCAGGCGCAGCGCTGGATGCGGGGTTGCTGTCGGCAGAGCCGTTGCAGGCTGCCAGCAGACAGCCCAGCAAAGCGGCGCACAGCAGCAGCGCAAGGGAGCGGATATATTTCGATCTCATAAGAAAAACCTCCGTAACTGGTACTCTGGCAAGCCGCCGGAGCAAAGCGGGATCTACACCCTAAGTATACGTTCTGCGCACGGCGTTGTCAATCGTTCTGCGCAGGACGAATTCAAGCAGACCTGTGCAGGATATACAAAAATGCAGCTTGAATTTCGGGCAGTTCAACGCATTGACATTTCCTGCGCTGGCTCGTATAATCAAAGGCAGACAAGTGAATTTATCAGTGCGTGTAACTGTTCGATCAGGCATGAGCATCAGAGGGAAGGCGGCAACGGCATCCCTTTGGTTCTTGTGCCTTTTCTTTTTCACAAAGCTGCGGCATGGAAGCGGAGGAGTGCGGCGATGCAGGCTGTAAAGGTATTCAATAACAATGCGGTGTCGGTGGTCATGCCGGACGGCAGGGAAGCC
>ENA-OQIR01000278-OQIR01000278.1-human-gut-metagenome-genome-assembly--contig:-NODE-278-length-23884-cov-2.806710_pt1 | contig 23884 bp, 31 predicted proteins | sample MGYA00242580_ERZ504745 | MGnify/ENA primary metagenome ERZ504745 (study PRJEB26092, sample SAMD00036214) | human gut metagenome | host: Homo sapiens | study: EMG produced TPA metagenomics assembly of...
AGTGTTCGTAAATAAGTGTATATATGAATAAAATACTAAAAACTAGGAGGTGAAAGAGTATCTGTGCTTAACGATATTGAACATCGTTGAAAACATGGATTCGATTTAATATATAAGAGGTTCAAGAAAGAGCCTCTTAACTGTTCTTTGACAAATGAATATCAACTATTAGGTCTTGACCTTGTGTGTTGAGCTAGTTCACTACTGCGCCATGATCGTAGAAATACGGGAGCGATACAACTTTAGAATGACAAGCAATCTAGCCAATTGTGCCATGACGATACATAAGGATGATGATACTTCTAGCGGTAGGTCCAAACGTAAGATGGCTGGTAAGCCATTGATCTGAAAAGGTCAATGGAACTCCAATGAGAGGCTTTAGGCAAAAGTCTCACCTAATAGGATCCTAGCTTTCGGTACATAGGAAAGTAGAAAGCAAAAAATTTATAGAAAGAAAGAGGAAATGAAATTATGAAAACTTTAAAAACTTTATTAACAACATTAGCAGCAGGAATTATGACATTAAGCCCAGTTATTACACTTGTACAAGCCGTAGAAAAAACACCTACGGACTCTGTGAAAGAAGATGAAACATTAGATGTTTTAAAATCAGAAAGTGGATAGAAAAAAAGAAGAAATGGGAAAGGCAAAAGCTAAATTAGATGAAGCAACACCTGTTATGGAATGAAGTATCTAAGAATTTAGAAACGGCCAAGACTTCTTATGATTTAGCAAATACTGGATTTAATAGTACAAGCCAAGAATTAAATGCTTATGTGACAAAAGAAATTACGTTAAATCAGGCTACTGTGGATGAGGCAAAAAAAGAATTGGAGGCTTTAAAAAATGAAAAGGAACGCTTGGAAAAGAAAACGGCAGATTCACAAGCAGAAAAAAATCGTTTAGAAGCAGAATACAAAGATATGCAAGCTAAATACGATGCTTTAGTAAGTGATGGAACTGTTGAAGATTTAAATGGACAAATTGAATCTCAACAACAGGCAGTTGAAATCGCAAAACAAGAATTGGCGCAAGTACAGGCTAAATATGATGAGGAGGTATCTAAATACAATGCATTAACTTCAGAAATTTCATCTTTAGAAGCTAACATTAGTGAACAACAGACAAAGGTTGATGCATTAAATGTTCAATTATCGCAAAAATTAGATCTTTACAAAATGCTCAAGCCGTGTTGGATCAGGCACAACAAGCTTATGATGCAGCAACCGATGAAACGGCCAAAGCCCAACTTCAAAATCGTTTAGAAGAAGCTAAAACAAATTTTGAAAATGAATCTTTAGCTTATGAAGAGGCTAAAGCTAGTTTGGAAGAGGAAGAGAAAGCTTTAACACAGGCTGAATTGGATATCAAAGATGCTGAATATAATCTTCAAAATTCAATTGAAAATTTAAACAATACTAAAAATGCATTGGCTAAAAATCAACAAGAGTTAAACCAGGCTCAAAATATTATTGATGCAAAACAACAATTGTTGGATGAGGCAAATAAAAATATTGAGGAGGCGAAAAAAGAAGTAGAAACTAAAAAATCACAGTTAGATGCGTTTGGAAAAACAACAAAAGATTTAACAGATTTAGTACAAGCCACAAAAGCAGCCTATGATGCAGTTTTAGCACAATGGAATCAAGGAAGTCTAGGATTCTATGAAAGTATTGATGATAAGCAAGCTGTAGATATTATTCAAGAAGGTGTTTTACTTGGAACAACGCATTTAGGTTCAGAATTTGATGCGACATCATTAGATGGTATGAAAAGAAGTATTCCATTGTTGTTAGAATGCAATAGATTACGTAAATTAAATGGGGTTTCCGAATTAAAAACAAGCGCGCTTATGATGGCAATTTCCCAAGTGAAAATCAATCATTCCTATAACCGAGAAGGAGAATTTGATTCACCACACACTCATTTATATGGTGGTGGAGAAAATATCGCTGCAGGATTTACTTGGAATCTAGAATCTCAAGGTCCTGGAAATACAGATGGAGGAAGAGGACCATTTGTTGGCTGGTATAGCTGGGAAAAACAATTCTTGGAAGATTTCTATAATGAACATCCAGAAGAGAAAGATAAGAACATTTGGGAATCGATTGGAAAATATCCTGATTTATATAACAAAATCGGACATTATTTAAACATGTTGTCAGATGGTTACACCGTTACAGGAGCGGCTTATCTTCAAAGAAATGAATATGATAAGCAATGGACAACAGGTGAATTTGCCCAAGAATTCATGTCCGATACTAAGTATTTTGAACAGGGCTATGGCGTACAATCTGAGATTGATGAAAACAAAGTCTACAATACTTGTGCTGGACAAATGAGTGTTGAAGAATTCCAGAAATTATTTGATGCTTATTATGCAAACTTAAAGCAAGAATTACAAGACAAGAAAGTCGCTTATGAAGCTGCCAAAGAAGCATTAGAAAAGCATTCAAATGATAAAGATTCATTAGAAATGCAAAAGGTGATGCAAGCTTATGACTTGGCTTTGACAAAGCTAGAAAATGCACAAGATGCTAAAAAGGCTACACAAGCTAAGATTGAAAAGGCAGTTCGTGAAGCAAGATATGCAAAAGATAATATTGAAGGTCTTGAGTATAATCTTGCCTTGTACCAACAAGATGTTGTCGAACAAACAAAGAGTATAGAACAAGCAAGAAAAGAAGTTGAAAAACAACGACAGGCTTTGGATATGAAAACTCAAAACATAAAGAGTATGAAAAATAATGTGGATAATGCAAAAAACAAGGTGGATGCATTAGCAGCAATTATTGAGAATACGAAAAATACAGAAATGCAATTGAAGAATGAATTGAATCAAGCTAAGGATTTAGTGCAAAAGACTAAACTTGATTATGATTCATCTTCATCTCAATACAGTAAAGCCTATGAAGATTTAAAAACGCTTTATGAAAACAAGGCAGTCAAAGAGAATGTGCGTAATGATTTGGATTCAAGGTTAGCAGATTTAGAAGTGAATAAAAATCAGGCAACGGTTGATGTAGAAAATCTAAATCATTTGATTACAGATTTGAAAACAAAAAAATCTGAGATTGAAACAGTAAAGGGGACTCTAGATGCAAAACAAGATATGTTGAATGTATTAAAAACTACTTAAATGAATGATTTGCAGGCCTTAAATGTAAATAAAGAGAAGTTTGAATCTAAATCTTTGGATGCTAAAGAATTAGAAGCAGAAGCATCTCGACTACAAGAAGTCATGTCTATGTATCATTCAATTGTGGATGGTGTATTGGCAGCACAAATGGATGGTGTGACATTCACTGGTGAAGAGTTTGCATTATTTGAAAACTTAAAATCAGCTATTGTGACATTGGACGATGCACAAAAAGTATTGAGTGAAGCCCAAGCATCCTATAATTCACAAAAACAATCTTATACTGATTTGAAGTTGGCATTTGTGAATGCAAAACAAGCTTATAGTGAAGCTCAAAACGCATTGAATCAGTATTTACATTTAGAACAGGTATTAGGCGTTTCAGAAAAAGTCGAAAGTGAAAATGTAATGACTGTTTCAAAGAATGGCATAGTGAATACGGGTGTTGATTTGAATACAGAATTGTATTTAGGAACATTGGTTGTAGCTGGAACAACTTATGTGTTAATCAAGAAAAAAGAAAAGGAGGTGAAAAAATAAAAGCGAAATATCATAAAAAAGTGTTCGTAAATCAACTTAAATAGTTGTTTAATACATTGAAATAGGAGGCGAAAGGGTATCTGTGTTTGACAAAATTGAACATCGTTGAAAACATGGATTCGATTTATTATATAAGAGGTTCAAGAAAGAACCTCTTAACTGTTCTTTGACAAATGAATATCAACTATTAGGTCTTGACCTTATGTGTTGAGCTAGTTCACTACTGCGCCATGATCGTAGAAATACGGGAGCGATACAACTTTAGAATGACAAGCAATCTAGCCAATTGTGCCATGACGATGCATAAGGATGATGATACTTCTAGCGGTAGGTCCAAACGTAAGATGGCTGGTAAGCCATTGATCTTAAATGGTCAATGGAACTCCAATGAGAGGCTTTAGGCAAAAGTCTCACCTAATAGGATCCTAGCTTTCGGTACATAGGAAAATAGAAAGCAAAATTTATAGAAGGAGAGAAAAATTAAAGGGACCTTTTATTGTGCTGCAACATATTTAATGTTGTAAGATTTGTGGATTTTGTAATTTGGAATGTTGTAGAAACAAAAAAATAGAAAGGTAAATTATGGAAAATAAAACTAATGATAAAACAATATAGAAGATTTTTTGGGAAGTGTCTTTTTTGAAGATGATACGAAGGATGTGTTTGAAGAAAGCAGAAGACGATTGAGAGAAATCAGTGTTGATAGGTTTAATGTTTGTGAATTCAAGAAAAGAATAGAAAACAAGCCTTGTTCATCAAGATGATTATATTAATGAAATCGCTAATGCACTTTATATTCTGACACAAGTTCAAGATGAGCAGATTGACCATCTTTAAAGCCTGTGATTTTAGCGGTTGGTCCAAGTGGATGTGGTAAAACATACAGTTGGCAAGTTGCAGCTAAAAAGATGGGAGTTAAAGTTGAGATTTTAGATTGTAGTCAAGTAACTCCTAAAGGATATAAAGGAAAAGAATTATCGGATTTATTAAGAGTATCTATGGAAGCTTTAAACAATAAGGGCGTTATTATCATTGATGAAGTCGATAAATTGCTTGAGTTTGGAGATGGCCAGATTCCAACAAGTCTGTATGAATTGTTGAGAGTGATTGAAGATACAGAAACGTATAAAGATGTTTTGTTTGCTTTTACTGGTAGTTTTATGATTGTGGAAAAATATTTAAAGAAGAAATATAGTAATCCATACAATTTTACAGAAAAGAAGTTTAATATGTATGACCACTTAGAAATAGATGATTTTATTCATTGTGGAGTTCCTGTTGAATTTATGGGAAGAATCACAAATATCGTGAGATTGAATGCTTTAACCATGGACGATTATATGGATATGTTGAATAAAGATAATTCAGCATTGCATCTATATAAACAACATTTTTTGGAACATGGAATAAAGCTTGATTTTGATGAAGAAGTGAAAAGAGAAATTGTTAAAAAATCTCTAAATTCATGTATTGGTGGACGCATTATTAAAAATGAATTGACAAGGCTGATGATGCCTGTGATTGAAAAAGTCTCATCATGTAAAGAATTGAGTAGTGTTCATATATTTATGAAAGAACATAGAGTGGAATATAAGTTTGAATATTTCAAATCTAAACAGGATGAAATTGAATTTTAAGAAAAAGGAGAAATAAATGAAAATAGAAGATTATGGAAGAATTATTAATTTATGGGGTGAAGTCACTCCAGAAATGAGTTTATATGTTGTTACAAGATTGCAAGAGTTAAATGCAAAAAATCATGACCCAATTACGATACAGATTCATAGTCCAGGTGGATCCTTACGAGATGGATGATTATTATCGATATGATGGAAGCAATCCAGTCACCTGTATATACTATGGCTTTAGGAAATGCAATGTCTATGGCATCTTTGATTTTGGCTGCTGGAGAAAAGGGTCATAGAAAAGCCTTGAAACATTCTACAATTATGGTTCATCAAGGCTCTACAATTTGCGAAGGTAAATTCAGTGATATAAAATCTGGAGCTAAACGCATGGTAGAGACAGAAGAAATGATTGAAGAATTATATGTTAAATATACTGGAAAAACAAAGCGTAAAATCCATGCAGATTTACAAATGGATTTATTTTGTCAAGTGATAAAGCTGTTGAATATGGCTTGATTGATGAAGTTGTTGAATAGGAGGAAAAATTTAAATATGGAAAATCACAACCAAAATACGGAGAATATGTTTATAAATATATGTTTGAACATGATGAACAAGGCAATACCATTTATTGTGGAAAAGAAAAAATGCATGTGAAATTTAGAACTAATTTTGCAGTTTGGGCTATGGAAGATGGGCATGAAGCTTATTTTAACAGACCACAAATGATTAGAAACAGAATGATTCAAACTGATTTGGAGGAAATAATTCCAAAAAGTATGCCTGTTTTTGATGGTGAGGAAAGACAATTGATGAGCAGGTCGTCTTGTGAGGAATATAGTTTTGAGTGCTTTTCTGAGAAAGAGATTCTTTGTATGCTGCAAGAAATAAATTGCCGATCTCAAATGGAATATTGGCAGGGTAAAAGAAACGCAGTAAAGGCAGAAATCAAATGTATAAAAGAAGAGATGTTAGCTTGTACTCGACAATTAGCGAAAGTAGAAAAATTGTGTCAAACATTGAAGGAGGAATTGTGATGAAGAAAGAATTTAAAGAAATTTATATTTATTGTTTTGTGACAGATAGTTTTGGTACTTTAAATTATCAAGAAAAATATAAAACAAAATTAGTATATAAAGATGCATATACTTCATGGTATGCAACAGAAGGAAAGAATGGATTATGCTTTCCTAGACAACGTAATGTTCAAAACTTCGCCTTAGATTTAAGAAGCATGATTAATTATGCGACAGATGATTTGCATCATGTATGGGAAGGATGGGAAAGTGAGAGCCGTATCGCAAGTCCATTTGAATTTTCTGAAAGAGGAAATAAAAAAAATATGTGGATGAATATAATAGAGAAACTATTAAAACAAGAATACATTATACGGTTTATTCACTTCAAAGTAGTATTGAGCAGTATGAAATAGAAATAAAAAACCAGACCAAGAAGCTTACAGAAATTGAAGAGCAAATCGCTAAATTAGAACCTTTGTGCAAAAAAATGGAGGATAGATGGTGATATTATGAAAAAAAGAGAAGAATTAGAACGATTGAATCATTTGTTGAGAAATTTAACTTTATTAGAAAATCAATATGATGAAGTAGTAGCTAAGGAAGTTGAATTGGATAAAATGGTTATTGATAAGTTTAAGAACAAGAAAATTATAAGCGCATTAATTCAAATTATGCAAAATAAAGATATTCCAGATTTAAAAAGTGCTCTTAATATGTATTTTTTTGGACAATGGCAGCTAGAATTGTTAAGTAAGATGGCAAATATGATGGAGGATATGAAAGCTGTTGAGGAAAAAAATTAGTGGTATAGAAATTGGGCCTTACAATTATGACGTTTTAGCGAATATAAAATCAGATTTATTTTATGTCAACCAACATTTATGGGACGTAAGATCCGGCTTAGAACAAGCACAATGGGCTTGTGAAAGAGCGGAAAGTGAAGCTAGCGCAATGAGAACAGATGAAGAAAAAAGAAGGGATGGAGATTATTTATGGTAAATAATGATGTAAAACAATTAAAAAATATGGCTGAAAACATTCAAAGAAAAGAAGAGTTGATTAGTAAATTAAATAGTAGTAAAGAATTGTTCAAAAAATATATGGATGCTTCTTGTATGCCATCTTATGAAACATTTGAATGTAAAGAATTAAAAGATTATGACAATAAGAATTTGCCAGAATATATTGAGCAAATGGTTGGAAGACCGCCTGAAGAAGGTACACCCAGATTTTTTGAAACTAAGAAAAAAATGCGGAAAAAATATTTGGAAGAACTTAAAAATTATAAAGATGCAATTCAAAGAGTAGCGCCTAATTATTATACGGCTTATTCGAATGAGCGTGAGCAAGTAAAAAGAAAGGCGTATGAAGAGATTCAATCTAAATCTGATAGAATGACTTCTTGCGCAAATGAACAAAAAGAAATGATTCAAAAATATGAAAATGAAATTAGGGAGTTGAATCAAAAAATTGAAGAATTTGATTTGGTTAAAAAGCAGTCTAAAGATGTTGTTCATTTAAATGAAATCGCATCCTTTATTGAAGAAGGTAGAGCTGATAATTTAGAAGAAGCATTATATTTATCTTCTTTTTCAGATTTGTTTAGAGAAGTTGAAAAAAATATGGCTTCTCTAAAACAAGAAATGGAAAAATTCACGAAAAGGTGAATTATCTAGAAGATGATGTGGATGATTTCGATTATGAAATTGAAGACATGAAGAAAGAGTTTGAATCGATAAATGAAGAAATTTCTGGCTTACAATCCGGCGTGAATGATGCGATTGATAGGGCTGACCAAGCGTATGATTATGCGGTAAGTAATGGATAAGATTGAGAGGTAAAAATGAAAATAATTATTATAATCGCTTTAGGAGTAGCGGCTTTTATTGGTGTGTTATGGCTTTTATGTGTATTAGCTATTCTTGCATATCAAGGAATAACATATGTATGGAATGGTGTATTAGATTTTGGTTATTATATGTTTAAAACAATGGCGAGTGATATTAGGACAATTTTTGCTAGACTTAAAGAAAAGAAAGAACCAGAACCCATGGATAATAATGATGAATCCTGCTTATCGGATGTTCAAGTGGATAAAATCATTGAGTATCTTCGTTGGAAAAATTAGTTTGATGTTTGAAATTGATAAATATAAAAAGAGTTTATGAAAGCTGAATATGATATATGGAAATGAATGATTCTTCAAGGGCATCTTTGTGGATTGAATTGTGCATGTTTAAAATAGAACACATTTTTTATCCATTGTTAAGAAAATTTGATATAATGGTCTCATGAACTATAGTGTGATTGTTTTAGCTGCTGGAAGAGGCAGTCGTACAAATTTAGATTATAATAAAGTATTTTATACTTTTGAAAACGGACAAACTGTGTTAAATAAGAGTCTGTCTGTTTTTTATCAGATGATGAGTGTAAACAAGTGGTTTTAGTTTGTGCTGATTATGAAAAGGACTATGTGAATGAATATTATACATATGATTCAAGAATCCAAGTTGTAACAGGAGGGAAAACACGGCAAGATAGTGTATATAATGGCTTACAAGTTATTGATCAAGATTATGTTATGATTCATGATGGGGCTAGACCTTTTGTTGAAAAGAATTGGATTTTTGATTTGAAACAAACATTAGAAACCGAATCAGCTTGTTTATTAATGGTTCCAAGTGTGGATACTACAAAAATTGTTGTGGATGGATATGTGAAAGAATCGTTAGAAAGAAAGCTTGTATATCATGCGCAGACACCGCAATGCTTTAAAACTGATTTGATTAAAGAGTGTCATAAGCTTGCACGAGATAAACAAGTTCAGGCAACAGATGATGCACAACTTGTAGAATGGTTTTCTGATACAAAAGTAAAGGTTGTTTTATCAAGTTTCACAAATAAAAAAATAACTTTACCTGAAGATTTGAAAGGATAGGTATAAAGATGGAATATTCAGCTTTGGTATTTGATGATTGTAAAGAAGTAGAAGATACGTATGATAAATTATTAGCAACAATCGATTTGTTTGCGAATGATGAAAACTGCACACAAATTGTTGTAAGTTGTAAAAGCGTATGGACACTAAGACTTGCTTCATCACCTAAAAATAAGGTGATGCTTGTACAAAGACCGGACAAGCCTTATGTGGCTTTATTGAATGGTTTAAAGGCTGTTAAACAAGAAAATGTTGTTGTGACAGGTATTTCTACTAAACATATAAAAGAAGATGTAGATACATTATTGGATCATCTATCAAGATATCCAGCAATTAATTTCGATAAAGATTTACAGGCATTTGATACAAGATTATTGATGTTCTGTCTACAAAAAGCGATTGAATCTAACTTGGCAATTACATCTTATGCCCAAGCCGTTACGCTTGCAAATACTCCACTTGAATCTGTTGAATGATACGGCTATAGTCGTATCATTTTTAATAAAAACTTAATTATTTTGCATGCTTAAAGGTAGTACAATAGGTATATGCAAAACTCATCAAATTTATCAAAAAGTTATAAAGAAATCATTAAACAACATGTATTTACTTTATTTAATGGAATCAATGTAATATTGGCTATATTCGTATTTTTTACGGGTTCCTATCGCAACATGCTTTTTATGATCACCGTTATTTTAAATATGCTGATTGGACTCTTTCAAGAAATACGATCTAAACGAATGCTAGATAAGCTTTCTTTATTAAATCAGCCAAAGATTCATGTGCTTCGAAATGATATTGAACTTGAATTAAATGTTGAAGAAGTGAAAGTCAATGATATTCTTATATTATATCCTGGGGATGAAATCAGTTTTGATGGTCATATCGTATCTGGAAGTATTGAATGCGATGAATCCATGCTGACAGGAGAAAGTGATGCGGTATATAAACAAGAAAATTCATCATTGCTTAGTGGAAGCTTTGTGGTTTCAGGAAAATGTTTGATGAAAGTAGACAAAGTAGGACAAGATACATATGCCTATTCGATTTTAAAACATGCGAAACGCTTTAAAAGATATCCAAGCCAGTTACGAGATTCGATTGATACCATTATTAAATGGTGTACATACATTCTAATTCCACTTGGATGTGCCTTATTTATTAAACAATTCATCAAGACCAATTATACAACAGCTACTTTAAATACAGTAGCAGCCGTTGTTGGTATGATACCAGAAGGCCTTGTCTTTTTAACAAGTGTTGCCTTAGCCATCAGTTCATTTAAACTTGGTAAACAGAGCGTTTTAGTACAAGAACTCTATTGTATTGAAACACTCGCAAGAACGGATACACTTTGTTTAGACAAAACAGGCACACTGACACAAGGAAAGTTGAGTGTATGTCATGTAGAAGAAATTAAAAATATTGATGGTATTCTAGGCGATATGATGCAGACTTTACCTGATGAAAATGCGACAGCACTTGCATTAAGAAGTCATTTTAAGACAAGAAATCATAATAAAGTCGTATCTTTTCTGCCATTTTCAAGTCAAAGAAAATATTCAAGTGTGACATTTGAAGATGGAGAATATAAACTCGGTGCTTATTCTTATATTGCCAAAGAGATAGATTCAAAAGTAGAAGAACATATTGAAGAATATACATCTCAAGCTATGCGCGTTATTGTGTTGATGAAAGATGATGTTGTTTTAGCTTATATATGTTTGCGTGACGAGTTAAGAGACGATGCCAAAGATACATTGAACTTTTTTAAAAACAAGGCGTGGACATTAAGTTGATTTCAGGAGATGATCCAAAAACAGTTGAAGCTCTAGCTAGAAAAGCTGGCTTTACATCTAAAAGTATCGATATGTCCAAAGTACAAGATGTGGAAACTGTAGTTGATTCTTATTCGATTTTTGGACGTGTGACTCCCGAACAAAAGAAAGAACTTGTTTTGGCATTAAAGAAAAGAAATAAAACAGTCGCAATGACAGGAGATGGCGTCAATGATGTCATGGCATTAAAGGAAGCGGATTGTTCGATTGCGATGGGATCTGGTTCACAAGCTTGTAAAAGTGTGGCAAGTTTAGTTTTATTGAAAGATCAAATGAATGCATTACCGGCCATTTTGTATCAAGGACGATGTGTCATTAATAATATTCAAAGAACGGCATCTTTGTTTCTAGTTAAAACACTATTTTCAATTGGACTATCCTTGTTGACACTGATATTTTTAAAGAATTATCCATTCAAACCTATTCAATTAACTTTGATTTCCGCTTTGGCAACAGGAATACCTAGTTTTGTATTAACATTAGAACCCAATGGAAATAAAGTGAAAGGTAACTTTCTACAAAATGTTATCTCAAAAGCATTGCCAGGAGCTATATGCGTTATATGTAGCGTAATTGGTGTATCGATTCTAGGTCATTTTATCTATATTTCGCCAAGTGAATATTCAACGATGTGTACAATTCTTGCCGGAGTCAATGCACTTATGGTACTCGTACGCGTATGTGTGCCTATGACAACATTAAGAAAAATATTAGTTACTATCATGTGTATGATATTTGTAGGCTCAATAATCTTATGTAAGAATTTTTTCTACATAGTCCATTTAAGATGGTATGAAATTATCTATGTGATTTTGAATATTTGTCTCATTCCACATATTTTAACAGTTGTATCGTCTTGGATAAAATTGTTTTTGAAACAAAAAAATAAAGTTTGGAAATGATCCAAACTTTTTTTCTATCTCCAAACCTCTTCAGCGATTTCTTTGACTAGTTTAACTTTAGCCCACTGTTCATCTTCAGTCATGATATTTCCTTCTTCCGTAGAAGAGAATCCACATTGTGGGCTTAAACATAATTGTTCTTTTGGCACATATTTTTCGGCTTCCTGAATTCTTTTCTTAACCTCTTCTTTATCTTCGAGTTTCGCAAATTTCGAAGTAATCAATCCTAGAACGACTTTTTGATCTTTAATAAAGCGAAGTGGACTAAAATCACCAGATCTTTCTGAATCGTACTCTAGGAAAAATCCATCTACTTTACAATGACCAAATAAAATTTCGGCAACAGGTTCATAACCACCTGATGAAAACCAAGTAGATCTGAAGTTTCCTCTACAAATATGCATTGTGATTGTCATATCTTCTGGTTTTGCCTCTAAGGCAAGATTGATCATATCTACATACGATTTTGCGATTTTATCTAGATCAAGACCTCTTTTGTTATAGGCCTTTCGCTTATTGGCATCACAGAATTCTCCCCAAGAAGTATCATCCAATTGTAGATATCTACACCCAGCATCGTAAAATGCACGAATCGCTTTCTGATATGCGATCGCAATGTCATGATACAACTCTTTTTCGTCTTATAACGTTCAATTGGTGTATATTCTTCACTACGTACGCAACAAATCAAATGAAGCATAGAAGGAGAGGGGATTGTCATCTTACAAAGTGTATCTTGTCCAATGCTTTGTAGATATTTGAAATGTTCTACAAATGGGTGGTTACCAAAATCAATTTTACCTGTAATTTTTAATGTAGCTGCCTTTGGCTGATGTCCTTTAAAATGTACAGACCAATGATCAGCTTTGATTTCTTCAACACCATCTAGATCTGCTAGAAAATCTAAATGCCAATATCTTCTTCTGAATTCTCCATCTGTAACAGCTTGAAGTCCAACTTCTTTTTCTTTTGCGACTAGCTCTTGGATGGCCTTATCTTCAATGGCTTTTAATTGCTTGGCATCAATTGTTTTATTCGCAAATTCTTCTCTAGCTTTTTTTAGATAGTCAGGACGTAAAAAACTTCCTACTACATCATATTTAAAAGGGGGTTGTACTGTCATAATTAATTCCTCAACTTTCGTGTGTTAAGTCTACCATATTTGTAGAATATAGAATAATTGAAAAAATCTTTATGTTGTTATAGGTAAAAACTATAATAAAAAGAAATCTGGAATTAACCCCAGATTTCTTCAGCAATTTCTTTGACCAATTTAACTTTAGCCCATTGTTCATCTTCTGTTAATTTATTTCCAATTTCACATGATGCGAAACCACATTGTGGGCTTAGACACAAGTTTTCTAATGGGACATATTGACTTGCTTCTTTGATACGAGCAATCACAGTTTCTTTGTCTTCTAATTTAGCGGATTTTGTCGTAACCAAACCAAGTACAACTTTCTTATCAGGTGTTACCTCTTTTAATGGCTCAAATCCACCAGAACGAGCATCATCAAATTCTAAGAAATAGGCATGTACATTTTCTTTCGCAAATAATATTTTTGCGACGGCATCATAGGCACCACTTGAAGCATATGTTGAATGGAAATTACCACGGCAAACATGTGTATTGATTGTTAAATCTTCTGGTTTATCTTCAATCGCAAGATTGTTGATACGCAAGAATAATTCTTGTACTTTTAATAAACCTTCTTGATCTGTTTGGAAAAACAACGGTGCTTTTTCATCTACCAACATACCCCATGAACAATCATCGAATTGAATGCATCGACATCCTGCTTCATATAATTGTTGGATGACAACCTTATATCCATTCGCAATATCCTGTACCAATTCTTCTGTATCTTCGTAATATTTTCTTGTGTTTTCTAGCGCAAATGGAAGAATCATCTGTTCTAAAAATTGTGCTGGAGCTGGAATTGTTTGTTTGGCAATCGTATTTTCATCTTCAAACTGTTTCACAAATTTAAAATGTTCTACGAAGGATGCGTACCATTCACGCCTACTTTTCCAGTAATATATGTATCATCAATCATAGCGGCTTCACCATGGAAAGGAAGACCTGTTTTTGTGGGTGTATGAGAAACACCATCAAATCCCCACATAAAATCTAAGTGCCAAGTAGCACGTCTGAATTCACCATCTGTAATGACATGAAGTCCGGCTGCCTTTTCTTTTTGAATTAAATCTGTAATGCATGCATCTTCAACTTTGGTTAATTCTTCTTTTGAAATCTTTTTGGCTTCATAATCTTTACGGGCTTGTTTTAATTTTTCGGGTCTTAAAAAACTTCCGACCACATCATATCTATAAGGTGTTTGAACTGGCATAATTAAATTCCTCAACTTTCGTGTGTGTTAAGTCTATCATATTTGTAGAGTATAGAATAATTGAAAAAATCTTTATGCTGTTATAGGTAAAAGCTATAATAAAAGACCAATTTCACTTGGTCTGTTCAATATATTGTATTAGATGATTTAGATAGTTTCTTGCCATGTTGGATAAGACTCCATCACTGATATAGCCTATTTCCATGACTTCATCACTATCTAGTGGAATGGATACAATATTGTTTCCATTTAAATCCGTGCTTAAGATACCTGAAGAAATCGTATATCCGTCAAGTCCAATCAATAAATTAAATAAGGTAGCACGATCGGAAACAACAATACTCTTTTTAGATGGTTGCGTACTGTGTAATTCTTCTGAAAAGTAAAATGAATTGTTGATTCCTTGTTCATAAGTTAAACGAGGATAGTTTTCTAAATCTTCCATTTTCACTAATTTTTTATTGGATAAAGGATTTGTCTTGGATACAAAGACATGAGTCTAGCCTCAAATAGTTTTGTGAATGTTAAATGTTCTTTCTTTAAAATACTTTGAATAACTTCACGATTAAAATGGGAAAGATAAAGAATACCCAATTGACTGCGATGATTTTTAACATCATCAATAATATCGTATGTTCTTTGTTCTCTTAAAGAAAATTCATATTCACTTTGATTATACTCTTTGACTAAGGCAACAAAGGCATTGACCACAAAGGCATAATGTTGACTTGATATCGCAAATACAGTTCTTGCAGGAACGGCGTTTTTATATTGTTCTTCAAGTAAGTTTGCTTGTTCAACGACTTGTCTAGCATATCCTAAAAATTTTTCACCTTGTTCAGAAAGTAAAATACCTTTGTTTGTACGGACAAATAAACAGATGGACATTTCTTCTTCTAAATCATGAATGGCTTTTGATAAAGATGGTTGTGAAATAAATAAGGCTTTAGCTGCGGAATTAAAAGATCCAGATTCAACGACCTGGATCACGTAGCGCAATTGTTGTAGCGTCATTAGTCAACAAGTGTGATTGTATCAATCACTTGAGGATTTCTAGGACGGTCATTGAATGTAGTAGGGGTCTTCGCAATTTTATCCACATTTTCCATACCTTCAATCACTTTTCCAAACGCAGCATATTCACCATCTAAATGAGGTGCATCTTGGTGCATAATGAAGAATTGACTTCCTGCACTATTTGGATCCATAGCACGTGCCATAGATAAAACTCCACGAGTGTGTTTTAAATCGTTTTTAAATCCATTAGATGCGAATTCTCCATGAATTGTATAACCTGGACCACCAGTACCATTTCCGATCGGGCATCCACCTTGAATCATAAATCCTTTGATAACACGGTGGAAAGTAAGTCCATCATAGAATTTCTTTTCAATTAGATTCAAAAAGTTTTCAACCGTTTCTGGGGCAATCTCAGGATATAGTTCAGCTTTGATTTGATCTCCATTTTTCATTGTGATTAAAATATTTTTTGTTTCCATGTTTTAGTTTTCCTCTCTTATATATTGAATTGCGATACAACCAAGACCAGTATGTACGGCAATTACAGAACTAATATAGTCTATATGAATATTTTGTTCAGGTACACCTTTTTCGATAAAACATTTTTTAAAATGGTCAGCCCCCTCTAAAAAATTAGAATGAATAATATAAATATGCGTATGTTGAATATCAATATTATCCATGACTATATCGATCGCATAGGCATCGGCTCTTTTTTCTGTACGAACTTTATTTAAAACATCAATTCTACCTTCTGTACTTTTATTTATATGTAAAACAGGATAGATCTTTAATAAACCCGCAAGTGTAGCAGCCATAGGTGTTAATCTTCCACCGCGTTTTAAATGTTGAAGATTTTTGACAAGAATCAATGAGTTGGATTCATCAATAGCAGGTTGAATGATCTTTAAAATCTCTTCTGAAGATTTATGTTCATCCACTAACTTCTTGATCCAGATCGCAACATGTTTTTCAATTTCACACGTTGAATACATATCAATGACATGTACATTCATTTCGAGTTCACGTGCAATACTTTGCATGGTGCTAGCATTTGTAGATAATCCATTTGTCAAAGGAACGGCAAATATTGTGTCATAGTCTTTCTTTAGCTCTTCAAATAAATCATAAATTTTTTGATAAGCAGCCATACTTGTTTTTGGCATTTTACCATTCGCTAATTCGTTATATATATCTTGGGTAGAAATTTCTAATGTATCTTGATAGGTTGTTTCATCAATTGTAATCTGTAAAGGGAGTAGATAGATTCCTAATTCTTTTGCCTGTGCAAAAGATAAATTTGAACCCGTATCTGTTACAACAGCAATTTTTTCCATTTAGAATCCTCGAATCGTTTCAGCATCGATATTTTTAATGATTTCAACCGCAAGTTTTACAGCATTGTCATAATCTTCTTCAGAACAAATGCCAAAAGAAGCATGCGCAAAACGAACAGGAATTCCAATGATTATCGTTGGTATGTTGTAACGATGTGTGATACCTGCATTAGTTCCTCCACCTTTTCTTACACTTTCTTGTACAGGGATATTTTTTTCATGGGCTAAGTCGATCGCATAGCGCATAAAACGAGGACTAGTGATGTATGAACGATCAAACCAACGTAACATTGGACCTTTTTTAAGAGCCGACTGAATCATGTAATCTTGTTCAAAAGTATCATCACTTGGACATCCTTCAAAACAAATCGCAATATTTGGATGCAAGTTTTTAATGGCTGTATCCATACCCCTTTCACCCACTTCTTCTTGCGTTGTTAATGTGGCTTCAATGTTATGATTTACATCTTTTAATTGGTGAAGAACATCCATTACGGCAGCACATCCAATACGGCAATCAAAAGCTTTACCTAAAAAGATTTTATGGGCTTCATCATATTTACAAGTAACGGCAGGACACATGAAATTACCTACAGAAATATGGAAATCTTCTTTCACTTCTGTAGCACTTGTAGCTCCTACATCAATAACTAGATCATCAAAATCTACTTTTCCATTGCGCTTTTCGGCGGATAAGAAATGAACCGGTTGACTTGCGACAATACCAGAAATTTTTTCACCTTTATCATTTAGAATCCAGACTTCACCTGATACGATGTTTTTTGGATCCCATCCACCAAGTGGTAAAAAGCGAATTGTACCATTTGGCTTGATTGCTTGCACAATAAAACCAACTTCATCTGCATGCGCATCCAAAAGAATGGTTGTCTTGTGTTCTTTATCTTGTTTAAAATGCATATATGTGTTACGCATTGTGTCATCCTGAACTTCACAAATATCTTTGACATCTTCCATGGCTAATTTCGATACTTCATCTTCCATGCCACTTGGTCCAAAGGCAGTTGAGAAGTCAAGAATTCGTTTTATTTTTGAATTCATATACATTTCCTCCATAAATTTGTTAATATTATAGCACAGATACATGCTTGTGGATGTGATTCTGGTCATTTGAATTAAATTGTATTTGGACAAAGGATTAGAATACATGTATCTTAACCAAAAAGGAGATTTTTCAATGAAAAAATTAATGTCAAAACTACATTTTAGAAGTATATATAAAACAATCGTATTAACGTTAGTTTTATGCTTTTTATACAATATCGCATATTTGTTGATGAGTGCATCTGCTATGAATGTCTATATAAGACAAAGTCTAGAAGTTGTACTAAGCTTATTATCAAGTCTAGGCTTTTACTTCATCTGTACAAAGATCTGGAAGGCAAAGAACTTTTCGGCTTCTGCAATTTTAAAAGTATTCGTACTACAAGGTATTTATATCTTGATTGTGAGTGGAATTCTTTCAAATCTTGTAAATGTTTGCGCAAATAATACAAGCTTAATGTTAGTATTACAGCTTATGAGTGCATTCTGTTTAGTTGTGATGGTACCATTCCAGTTGATTTTCTATTATGGTTTGATTCATGACAAAAACTTAAAGGAATTTATTCCTTATGCATTAAAAAAACATCAGAAAAAGATGTTGAACTGGTATTGTTCACTACTCATCTTAATCGTTGTATTGGATACAATGTCAGGTGGTTTGTTTAGTGCGGCCCAAGGCTTTAATGCCCAAAGCATTTTAGTTGGATCTATGTATATGGGTAATCCCATGATATCTTGGATGATGTATTTATTTTTAGGTGTAAGCTTTCAATCGAGTCTTGCATCGATGTTTACTTATTTATTTGTGAATTTTTTGATGGGCTTTTTCTATTGCGTTCTTGAACTAAACTATGTTTCTTATGTGGGAAGTCTTTTAGATGCAGATTAACGAATTAAAAATTACCAGTCGAAGACTAGGCCTTTTAGTAAAGATGAATATCTTAACGGTTGAAGATTTATTGAAATATTATCCTTTACGTTATGACACGGTACAAACTTTGCCTTATGCTTCGTGGAATGAAAAAGAAAGTGTTGTTTTTCAAGGCTTGATTTGTTCGGCAGCACGAGTGATCCGTTTATCTAAGAATCGTTCGATGACTAAATTTAAAGTGATGTCATGGAATGAAGAATTAAATATTACTTTATTTAATCGTCCATGGCCAAGTCAGTTTGGTTTTGGTAAGACGATAACGATTTATGGACAATATCAAGGAAATAACAATGTATTAGCTTCCACCTATAATTTCAAACCTTTAGATCAACAATTGGGGTTACATCCTGTGTATCCATTAATTGAAGGTTTAAAACAGTCGGATATTCAAGCGATTATGAAAGAGGCGCTTAAACATGTGGATATTCTGCCTCAAAGAGTACCTCAAAGATATGTTGAAAAGTATAAATTATTAGATATATCAACCGCTTATAAGTGGATTCATTTTCCAGAAAATGAAAAGCAGCTGCATGCAGCCATTCGTACATTAAAATATGAAGAGTTTTTGTGTTTTCAATGTGTAATGCAGTCGATGCATGAAAAGAAAGAAATTAAAACAAAAAAGGTTTTTTCAGTTTCTACAGTAAAAAATTGGATTTCAAATCTTCCTTTTGAATTGACAAAAGATCAGCTTTCAAGTATTGATGATATTCTATATGATTTAAAAAGTACAAATGTGATGTTTCGCCTTGTTCAAGGTGATGTTGGCTGTGGCAAGACGATTGTGGCACAAATTAGTATGTATGCCAATCAACTTGCAGGTTATCAATCGGCTTTACTTGCACCAACTGAAATTTTGGCAAGACAACATGTAAAGAATATGCATAAATTAGGTCTTGAAGCGACTTTATATGTTTCAAGTCTTGCGGCTAAGGAAAAGAAAGAAATTTTAGAGAAACTTGAAAATGGCAAGATTTTTAATGTAGTGGGAACACATGCTCTGTTTCAAGAAAATGTTGTATTTCATAAATTAGGTCTTGTGATTGCGGATGAACAACAGCGTTTTGGGGTGAAACAAAGAAGGTCTTTGTTGGAAAAGGGAAGTGTGTTGATTTTTTAATGATGTCAGCTACACCGATTCCTAGAACATATGCACATTTCTTATATGGAGATATGGATATTAGTTCGATTCATACGATGCCTATTGGAAGAAAGAGTGTTGTCACAAAATACTTTAAAACGGCAAGTATGGCACCTTGTTTAAATGATGTTTTAAACTTTGTTAAAGAAGGAAGACAATGTTATGTCGTATGTCCTGCGATTGAAGAAAATGATGAGTATAAGATGCGTAATGTGTTTGAAATTTATGAGGGAATGACAAAGACATTAAAGGATGTGCGAATTGGCTTGTTGCATGGGAAAATGACAAGTCAAGAAAAGGAAGAGACGATGGACAAGTTTTCTAAGCATGAATTCGATATTCTTGTTTCTACAACGGTTATCGAAGTTGGGATTGATGTAGCCAATGCGAGTGTGATGGTCATTTATGATGCGCATCGCTTTGGCTTAAGTACATTACATCAGTTAAGAGGACGTGTAGCTCGTGATAAAAAACAAGGATATTGTTTCTTGTTGTCATCATCAAATGATTTGCAGGCGATTGAGCGTTTAAAAAAGATGGAAGAATTGAAGGATGGCTTTGAAGTATCAAATTATGATTTGCATATGCGCGGTCCAGGTGATATTTTAGGAATAAGACAAAGTGGTATGCCTTGTCTTGTGTTTGGTGATTTTGAAAAAGACCAGGCTATGATGGAAATGTGTATTCAGGATGCAAAAGAAATTATACAAGATCAAGTGGATGTGGATCTCTTGTTGTATATTTCGAATGCGATTGAAAATGCACAATATTTTGATTAGGAGACTAATGATGGATAAACAAAAGGTAGAGAATAAATTCATATATTTTATCAGCTTACTTGGTATGGTAATGATTCTTGTATTGATTGCTTATTTCTTTTTTTGCGTAATGTTGAAGTGGATATTATGGATAATGCGCAATATACCTATGTTGGAGAAAATGGAAATGCAAGTGTTGTGGTAAGTGCAAAGCAGGGGGAATTGAATCAAAGAATGCAGGACTTTTTGAATTCAGTCAAATATGAAGTGAGTCCAAGTTCAGATTTATCCAATGGAGATACAATTCATGTTACGGCAACCTATGATGAGGCTTTAGCAAATCAATATCATTACAAACCTAAAAGTATAGAGGCGGATGTTGTCGTTGAAGGACTTGCCAATCGTTATTTGGCTTTGCAGGATATTCCTAAGACATTGATTCAAGATGGTAGAAATGCTGCACTTGATTATGTAAAGGAAAATCAGGATGCAATCTATAAGTTAGATGGAAAAGAAGAAAAGACACCAAGTCTTGATAAATGAAATTGATATATTCAGCATATTTAAAATCGAACCAAGAAAAGAATAGTGAATCGTTTTGTGTATATTGTACAAATGACTTATGATTCAGAAGTTCTTTATTATATGTGTGTATTCCAAATATCAATGATTCCAATGAAATTGATACACATAACATATATGGAGAAAAGCATATTTAACACAGGATGAATTGGATGGTAAAGATTTTAATGGGTATGTAGATCGTGTCTATTCGTCAAAATATCAAATTGAGCAAAAAAAATAGAGAAGTCGACGACCAATGTCATTAAGTTAAGAAATGGGGCGCAATAAATTTGGATGGGGTTAGGTGAATTTGCTCTCCAAGAATTTAAGGGGCGGCATATACCCCAAAACGGTTTATAGCTGATATTGGGCTCAGACAACATTTAGTTGTCTGGGTCCATTTTTTCAACCATTTTAACGCTTCCGTCATCCTTGTCGATTTCAAAATCAATACCTTTTTCTAAGACCAACATACATCTGTTTCTGAATCGTTCCCAATTGCGATAACCATTAGCTGCTTTTGTAACCAATTTGATGATCGCATTACGATTCTCCATCAGTGCATTGTTGATTCTTTTCTGTTCTACAGTAATTTCTCCTGTGTCTTTCGATACATTATATTCAGCTTTTGATGTACAGAATGAGTTAATGATTTCAACTTTCCAATTACTCAATGTTTTACTGAATGCCACTAGTTCTTCAATGTTACTTTCTCTAAGATGTTTGATGACTTTTTCAATGGCTTCAGGGGCTGTTTTGATTGTATTCGAAACATAAAAATCCGTGACTTCATCCTTTAATTCCCAGGCTTTGTTGATATCCGGATGAATAGATACCAACTTTTGTGCTATATCATATGGATTCAGATAGGCTCTGAAATGTGCATTATAATATCTTTTTCGAGTTACATCGAACAGTCTCTTTTTATCTTTGCGCATCGCATTGTTGAAATGTTTGAAGAGGAATCTGTTCTGATGTTTAAGCAGGTAATAGGCATCTTTTTGTTCCTGTGTCCTGTCCTTATAATTGATACATCCATATGGTTTCATGATTCTTAGTCGTATTGAATCTACTTTTCGATTCAATTCCTGTGCTACGTGATAACGGTCCACTACATGAAGTGAATGTTTAAAGTGTTTTCGTATGATCCTTCTATATGGTTCGTACATATCGGTAGCTATAAATTCAACCTGATCTTTTTCGTATTTTGGAATCTTTGAATAATATTCATCTAGATAATCATAGCGTCTACTAGGAAGAATATCGATAGGGCGTCCAGTCTGCTGATCAATCAGTACGCAAACATATTTACTATGTGTATCCTGTGAATAGAATGCGTAGTTCTCATCTGTAGACATAATTCTTGGTAGTTTCGCCCTTGGAATATTTACCGTCGCATCAAATATAGAAGCTACAGTTGTAGGTGATATATGATATCTTTCCGCAATAGATACAAATGTTTCGCTAGGTTTTGTGAGATCTTTCATCACACAAAGAATGACAGAAGAAGATATCTTCATCCTTTTGAACACGAATGGATTGATTTCATAATAGGTTGTATGGCAGATTGGACAAATATAGCGTCTGGCATGGTATACAAGAACACATCCCTTATCATTTAGAATGGAATGATTGATTTTTTTAGCTACATATCCCTTGATTTTGACAGATTCGTTGCCACAATCAGGACATGGTGGTCTTTTGTCCGTCAGTTTAAGGTCAATAACCACCTGTTTGTTTCTAACGATACTTGTACATGACTCAATACAGTCTATTTCAAGACCGAAAGTATTACATATGGTGATTGTATTATCGTAAGAATCGTTCATAGTTCGTTTCACCTCCAGCATATTCTTATCTGATTTCAGTATAGGAATATATGAAACGAAACTCTAACGAAGGTGTGTTGGTGATATGAAAAATCCGAAATAAATAGTTTTTTTAATACGATTCTTTATGATTGAGTGGATGGTTGAGAAGAAACGAGTGAAAACAGGGAATGGTTCCAATGAAGAAAATTTAAAACGACGTTTCAAATAATCTTTATAAGTAATATTCATTTCAGTATTGGAATTCAAAGCATTCTGGATATTAAGTATGATATGTAGAAAATAAGGGAGAACAGTAGTTGGCAAAACAATATGAGTGGATCCACAACCCTTACAATGAACACGCTGAATCAAAAGCTCAATACGAACCATATCTTCATTGATGAAAACTCTTGGATGAGTACCATAAAGAATAAGAAGACCAATCATACCACATTTAGGACAAGGAACTGAAGCAAGTAATGGAATGAAAGATTCAATAAAAGTATTATAAGCCTCTTGATTTTGTGTGACGTTGTCAGTAGTATAAAAGTATAACATAAGCATACCTTTCAGGTGGCTTGGTGGGGGAAAAGCGAGGGAAACAAATCTTGGCGGAAATGTATTTCGCTTTTTCTTTTTGTCAGCTGAATTATCCTTTCAATTCAAGTATAACAAAAAACGCCCCAAAATACTTTGGAGCGAATTTTAAGCTGCCTAGCACATTACCCTATGTAATCTTATAGCGTATCTAGACCCTAACTATTTTTATATAGTCAGAAATGGCATCTTTGAGGGGAACACAAAAAATGTGCTCCCCTTTTTTTGTAGAAAATTTGAATTTTTTTGTTGACATACAGGTTGAAATGTGTGGCCTATTATCATTTCTGATAATAGGCCAATTG